>FWPV01008980.1_pt1 | contig 17160 bp, 15 predicted proteins | sample 2228371 | NCBI WGS metagenome assembly FWPV01 (sample SAMEA103939776, study PRJEB20133) | metagenome | reverse complement strand
TCCTTGACTGTTTTTTTTTTTTGAGAATTCCTCTTCTGGCCCCTGTTTGGACGATATTTATTCTCGGGTGGATTACGGGTACCAGAATGTTGTTTCCGGGAGGGCGATTTATTCATCCTGTTGAAAATGCCGATTTTTTACATTTATGGTTTCCACTTCTGGGATTTTCGCTTATTGTTGCATCGATCTATGTAGTAAATCAGATCGTTGATATCGAGAGCGACAGGATTAATCACAAACTTTTTCTGCTGCCGCATGGATTTATTAAAATTCGTACAGCCTGGATTCTGGCGATTATTTGTGCTGTTACTGGTTTACTGATAGCATTTTTTTTCAATTATATAGTAATTGTCATTTTTTCAGCGAGTTTTCTTTTAGGGGTATTATATAATCTTCCACCGTTTTCTCTGAAGAATCGGGCGTGGGGAGGGGTGATTGCAAATGCTTTAGGTCATGGAATGCTTACTTTTTTAGCCGGATGGTATTGTTCAAAATATCCTTCGGGACTTTCTCCAGAGATGATAAAAACCGGCCTGATTTCTTCAATCTCACCGGCTTTTGCAAACGGAGCGGTTTTTCTGGCCACAACAATTCCCGATGCTGCCGGTGACAGAAAAACCGGCAAACAGACTTTCTGTGTGAGATACGGTGCGAAAATAACTGCAAGAACAGCAGCCGTTCTATGTATAGGAGCATGTATAAGTGCTTTTTTTATGGAGGATCACTTTTGGGTTATGGCTTTTCCGTCAATAGTAAGTCTTGGATTTTTTGTTTATTTTGCATATTCTATTAAAGAAGAAATTGCTTTCAAGGCATTCAAATGGCCCGTATTTCTGCTCTCCGCTTCGGTAGCACTATATCTTCCTGAGTATGGAATACTTATACTTCTCACTTTCTTCGGGAGTAAATTATACTACAAATGGCGATTCGGTATAGATTATCCGACATTTAAAGCAAAATGAATTATTTGCCGCCTGTTTTTCTCCGATTGATAGATCTTTTAATGGTCTCACGCCCGGTGGTGATAATACCGGTGTGGGGATTCTGTGCATTGGGGTTATTGAATGCTTTTAGAATAAACTCATTTTCCGGACTTACAGAATGCTGGCATTACGTGACAATAACCGTTTATCTCTGGATAATGGTTTTTTCGTTATCCGTTGCTTCCGTATATGTTATGAATCAGATAGCGGATATAGAAGCGGATAAAAGAAACGGTGGTCTGCCGCTCATTGCGCAAAATATAGTATCAATATCTCAGGCAAGATTTTTGGCGGTTTTGTATGGTTTTTTTTCATTATTTCTTCCTTTATTTTTAAAAAAACACACAATTTTTCTGATGTCCTTCATAGCTCTTTTATTAGGGTATATTTATAGTTTTAAACCATTAAGATTATCCGGTCGCCCTTTTCTGGATTTTATTACCAATGCTTTAGGATATGGGATAGTTGCCTTTGGGGTTGGATGGACGATTGCCGGAAAGTCACTGTTGAGCAGCGCCTTTTTGATAAATTCTCTTCCGTATTTTTTAATGATGTGCGGAGGATCTATAAGCTCTACTATTCCCGATATTGAGGGTGACATGAGTGATTGTAAAAAAACAACGGCAGTATATCTAGGCGCCATGAATGCTCATAAGCTTGCAACGGGATTTGTTTTATTGGCGGCGATTAGTGGCATACTGCTTAATGATACTATCGCAGTTATTTGTACTTTAGCATGTCTGCCTTTATATTTTTTGTATTTTTTTAAAAAAAATAGAATTCTAATGGAAGCGACGTATAAGGGAGGAGGGGCATTGTGTATGATTGCTGCTTTTACGGGTCTTCCGTTATTTATTATTATCGCAATTGTTGTTTTTCTTTCAACATGGCTTTATTATCGTATCCGACATGGAGTTTCTTATCCGGCGCTTGTTCCTCTCAAAATACAGAAGTAAATTATTTCTCTTTTTGGTACTGAATGTATTAGTACGTGCAGGGGCATTTTATCTTCCGGAGAGTGATTGTGAAATTACAAGAGATGTTATAAGTTATATTATTAATAATCAATACGACAGCGCCTTTTGTAAAATTGACAACTGTACTTTTGATAATAGAAAACCGCATTTTTTAATAATCAAAGTGGCTGCTATATTAATGCGTGATGTAGATTTCGAAAAGACAATCGACTCCTCTTTTTTCCTTGATACTTATGAAACTGCAATAAATGCTGTTAAGCAGTGGGAAGAAGCTTACGGTGTGTCGTCATACTCTACAATGCTTTCTGGAATGTGCAGGGCTTTTCATTCGGCTTTTTATTTACGGCAAAAGAAATATCTTTCCGCTCTTCAGAACGGTCTTAATTCAATTAAGCTGTTTCGTGAAGCTCAGAAAATGGATTCAACGAATTATGAAGTCGATTTTTTCCTGGGCCTGTATGAATTCGGTTTAGCTGAGCTTCGTTCGAGATATTGGTGGATTCTGTTCTGGTATCCCGGGGATCGCCGTAGCGGCATAGAACGTATGCGCCGTTGCGCGGAAAAGGCGATAATAACGGCGGAAGCGGCTCAGATATCTCTTTGCGACTTCTTTACATACGAGAAAGAGTTCAAGGATGCAGAAATTAGAATAGGTCGATTGAAAAAAAAATATCCTTTTAGTAGATTTGTTCTATGGGCGGAGGCAAAGTATTTTGAAAGAACCGAGAATTACGCCGATGCGGCTTTAATTTATTCTTCATTAGCCGGTTCTTACGGACAAGAGAAATACGGAGATTATAATTATTTTTATACCTCAAACCGTCAGGCACAGATGTTTTATAAAGCCGGTAACAGAGAAGGTGCTGCTAACATTTGTAAGAAGATTTTAGAGAATAAAAAAATAAAAATGTATAAGGAAATAGAACAGGATACCAGAAAGTTGTGGGAGCGGTGCTATGTCGGTAATAATTGACAATAAAGTATGCGACGGGTGCGGTACGTGTATTAGCGTATGTCCGTGCAACGCATTGATTCTCATCAAAGAATTGTCGGTTTCCGACAAAAAATGTTCGGAATGCGGAAGATGCGTTTCAATTTGTCCGATAAATGCGCTGAAAATATCAAAAGACGATGCGGAAAAAGATAAATAATTGACAAATAAGATTTAGTTATGGAAGAAAAATATGGCATTACGGTAATCGGGGCAGGGCCTGCGGGCTCCATGGCGGCATGGAGTGCTGCTTCCAGAGGACGGAAAGTCTGCATATTAGAAAGAAACAGCAGACCTGGCTATCCGGTCAGGTGTGGCGAAGGTATAGGAATCCGGAGTTTTACCGAACACTCAGAAGCGCGTCCGGAATGGATTAGACAGGAAATATTCCGTTCGGTTATGGTATCGCCAGATGGAACTAAAGTTATAATTGATGAAATAGATAAAAGTGTTATACTTGACAGAGAAAAGATGGATGCAGACCTTGCCAGAAAGGCTGTGGAAGCAGGCGCGCAACTATTTGTAAATTCGCCCGTCATCGATGTTTGTATGGGTACGGATGGAAAGTATTATTGTAAATGTCCTGACAAAACAGTAAGTAGTGAAATAATAATCATTGCCGATGGGGTAGAGTCGAGGATTGCGCGTTTTTTGGGGTGGGACACCGTGTTAAAACCTAGTGAGATCGAGAGCTGCGCGTTTACACGTGTAGTATCTCCGTTGATTGAACAGGAGACATGTTGTTTCTATGTAGGATCAACAATTGCGCCGGGCGGTTATGCATGGATTTTTCCGCGAGGGGGGGGAGAGGCAAATGTCGGCCTGGGGATTCTAGGTACCCATTGTTCCGCCGGAAAGCCCAGAGAGCTTTTGCTGAAATTTATAAACCGTGAGATTCCGAACGGAAGAATCGGTGAGATCCATTGCGGCGGCGTCCCCGTAACCCGTTATTTACGGCCTTTGGTTCGCAGAGGGGCGATGCTTGTAGGAGATGCAGCCCGACAGGTAAATTGCATAAGCGGAGCAGGTATTGCCTACTCTCTTTTTGCGGGAAACGCTGCAGGAAAAACTGCCGCCGAAGCAATTCGCAATAATGGAATCGATTACTCTTACCTTAAAAATTATGAAAAAATATGGAGAAAACGGTACGGGAAACAACAGGAGCGTTCTTTTGCACTTAAGGAATTCGTTACCCGTCATACCAACGATAGGTTTCTGAATGAAATAGCTCATTCTCTTGTCAGAAGAAAATCTGGAAGAATCAAATACCTTACTGTTTTTATAACAACCTTTTCGCAACATCCACTTCTTTTATACAAAGCTTTTAAACTTTTCGGATAGTTTTTTTTCGTTTAGGAAAATTTTTATAATTATATTGTTGGTTGATTGACCATACTCTTCAATTAACTTATAATTATTCAAGAAAAAAAGGCGGTGCAATGAGTATAATCCAGCGATTGTCGGAAATAAGGAACCTTCCTACACTCCCGGAAATATTATTACGTATCCAGAGACTGATAATGTCGGAAGAGGGTAATGCAAACCTTATGGCGCGAATAATAGAGCAGGATCCTTCCCTGACGGCAAAAATCCTAAAAGTCGCCAACTCGTCGTTTTATTGTTCGACAAGCGGAAGAATATCGTCCGTAAGCCTGGCTATAACACGAATAGGTTTCAATGAGGTCGGACGTATAGCAATGGCCGCAAATCTTATTCGCTATTTTTCCCATAAATCAAACATATTAGACTACAAATCGTTCTGGATACATTCACTTACCGCGGCCTATCTGTGTTGTTTTGTTGCCGAAAGTAAAGATTTTTCTCTCTGTTCTCCCAATGATAAACATATCCTTTTTCTGGCAGGGCTTTTACATGATATCGGGATATTGATCTACGACCAGTTTTTTCATGAGCAGTTTGAAAAAATAATAGAAGTAGCCGTAAAGAACGAAACGTCTTTTCTTACTGCGGAAAAAAAGGTTGTTCCTTCGGAAATGCATAGTTTATTGGGAGGGGAACTACTGAATATATGGAAAATCGACCCCGCGATAGTGTCTGCGGTACGTTTTCATCATGCGCCGGATAAAGCGCCTCAAAACCATAGATTATTCTGTTTGGTAACTTACCTCGCGGAATTAGATTTATGCAATACGGCACTCGGCTCTTTTGAAGGATCATTAGAAGAGAGACCGGTAAATGCTCTTGCCGAGCTTAACCTTACAAATGATACATTGGTCGATCTTTTGCAACGCGCCCAAGGGGAAGTCGAACGCTCCGATCTCGTATTGGCCTTTGAAAAAGAAACGACGCCTCACTTTAAAATGATTTAACCCATTTTATGCATTAGAACAACATTTCCATCATTGGCATGATTTATGCGGCGAAGGCTTAACCCTTCGATATTTTTAATGGATTTTTAAATACGTTGCATCAGAAAGATACCATTTGTCAAAACCAGTAGGGTTCATAAGCTAAAGACTCTTTTACTGCATTATTGTATCCGTTCTGTGAACCCATACTTTTTATTCATATCATATCAATAGTAAATAAAACGCGGAGAACGCAGAGTCCGCAGAGAAAAAACGCCGCAGAAAAACATATTTGGTTACCATTTGGCGAGATCCGTATTTGTTTTTTTTGTTTTTTTTACCACGAAGGGCACGAAGAACACGAAGAAATTATTATTTATTTTTTCAATTATTACTTTACAAATACACTAATTATAAAATAAGAATCAAGATAAAAACCACGGAGAACACGGAGAGCACGGAGAAAAAAATCTTCTCCGACATTTAAACTATAATTACAAAAAATTATATCTTTTTTATTTTGAAATTCTTTACTGGTAAAGATTCGGTTTGTCGTTGAGTAAGTTCAATGAACGGATACGAACTCACTCCGTGCTATCCGTGTTCTCCGTGGTGAAAAAAATAATAAAATATGAATATTGACATATAATACTCAATCGTACCTTTACATCCTCTTTAAACAATTAAAATATATTGAAAATTTTCTTCGTGTTCTTCGTGCCCTTCGTGGTTTAATATTCTTCTCTTAACTTCTGCGATAACCTTTGTGGTAAAAAAAATATAAACTGATCCGGTTGCCTGACGGCGTCTTTCGCCCTCACACACCGCATCCCGGTTCGACGAAGCTCACCGCGACGCATTTCCCGTATGGAGAGGGGAAACTGACTATTGCCTTATGGGTTCACTGAACGGATACATACCTTTTCGCTTCGGCTGAGACGCCCTTATAAGCCGGTCATTTATGGCGACTCCAAGCCCGACGTCCGGAAACTTTTTTGCAATTATTACATCAAGATTTTTATGGTCGAGTCGATGAAGTGCCGCAAACAAATTGCAAGCGGCTTCATTCAAGTCACCCCTGGCGGAAAGGGTTTCCACCACCAGGAACCCGCTGATTACGTATTCGGGTTCCGGCGTGAAGGTAAGTAGCCCTTTTCGCAACCCTGGAAGAATCAGTGGCGTGGCGCCTAAAAAGACAGGTGTCCGAGGAGAGTAATGCCGCAATGACCTGCCCGGCGAAGCATGAGTATACATATTCATTTCAGGCTTACCAATCGGGCCAATCGTTTTTTCTATTTCCTCTACCGGAACGCCACCCGGTCGAAGTAAAAGAGGTTTCTTGTCCACGAAGGAAACAATAGTTGATTCAATACCTACGCTGCAAGGGCCTCCGTCAATAATAATTTCCACCTGGGAGCCAAGTTGTTCGCGCACATGGCTTGCGCAGGTTGGACTGATCCGGCCGAATTTATTTGCGCTTGGAGCGGCTATCGGCGTTCCTGAATGCCTTATCAATTCAAGAGCAATACGATTATTCGGCATCCGAACCGCCACGTTTGGCAAACCGGCGGTAACGATGTCCGGTACAGACGCTTTTTTGGGCACCACGATAGTAAGCGGTCCAGGCCAAAAGGTCTCGGCAAGTATGCGCGCCGCCCTGGGCATATTTTCAGCTAGAATGTCCAATTGATTCATATCGTGAATATGCACGATCAACGGATCAAAGCTGGGGCGCTCTTTCACGGCAAATATTCCTGCGACGGCCTTTTCATTGAAGCAATCAGCGCCAAGACCATAGACGGTCTCCGTGGGAAAAGCGACAATTCCCCCGCTTTTGATCAATGCAGCTGCTTTGATACAATCAGCTTCCTGGAACAGCATCTACAATGCTCCTCAATTTCTGGTAGCCGATATGAGCGATAAATAGATCAAGAAGTATGATCGCGGCGTAACTTTCCGCCACCGGCCATATTCTGTTTGTAATTGTCGGGTCACGCCGCGTTATTGCCGACAACTCTGCAGTTTTTAGCGTGTATTTGTCAATAGTATTCTGTTTCTTGTCTATTGTCGGTGTGGGTTTTACCGCCAGTCTGACTATGATATCCTGTCCGGTGGCCAAGCCGCCCGTTATCCCGCCGGCGTTGTTGGAATCAAAAACTACCTTGCCGTTTTCCGACCGCATCCTGTCGTTGTTCTCATATCCGGTCATGTCTTTTACCTTTAATCCTGCACCGATTTCAACACATTTAACCGCCCCGATTCCCATCATTCGGCCGAGTTCGCCGTCGAGCTTATCAAAAACGGGTTCCCCGAGTCCGACCGGGACGCCTCTGATTACCAGTTCAACAAGCCCTCCGGCGGTATCGCCCTCGTTGTATATTTTAGTGCATGCCTCCGTCATTGCATCAGCGGCGTCAATATCGGGGCACAGTACAACCGGATGAACGCCGTATTTCTCGATGATTTCCTTTTTCGTCATTCTGGGCGCACGCGCCCGGATGCTGTCAATCTCTTTTTCAATTTCAGCAAAAACCGAAGCTTTGCGCAAAAACCGCATATCCATCGTAACCCTTTGTTTTACATAAATTTCCTGGTAAAAAGGATCAAAGTCGCGCCGCATGCGTTTATAGTTTTCAGAGTATTGCGGCAGTGATGCATAGTCAATCATGCCGCAGCTCACTCCTGCAATTTCTCGAACGAACGCGTAAATCCTGATACCGCATTTTTCAAGAATTTTCTTTGCCACAGCGCCTGCGCCTACGATCGGAGCGGTATAACGGCCGCTGAAGAAACCTGCGCCTATCGCGTCGTCCGCCGGTCCGTATTTCTGAAATGAGGCGAATGACGCATGGCCCGGGCGTGGCGTTCGGTTGGTGTCCTGGTACTGTTTGATGTGAATATCATGCCTGTCGAGATTGGGAATTAGTATTGTCAATGGCGTACCGTTCGTCAGATTTTTGTTTTTAGCTCCCGGCACTGTGTCGTCCACATTCAACCCCGTAATTATGATAGGCAAGTCAGGTTCCTTACGCGGCGATGAAAGCTCGTCGGCGCCGGGCTTCCTCAATAAAAGTTCACCGTAAATTTCCTGCTCGGTTATCGCCATTCCAGGCGGAATCCCCTGAATGGTCGCAGTCAGGGCCTCCTGATATGACCCTCCCGATACCGTTATCTGAAATAATTTTCCAATGTGACATCCGAACATAACGATACTCCTTTCATTTGGTTTATATGATTATTATTTTAATCTTTCTACAGTCAATAATATAGATGCATAATTCGATTGCGGATCAAGTAAAAATGTCGCACTTTCCACAGGCATTTTCAAGGTTTCAGTACAAGCTGCTAAAAGTATTCCGCGTACCGACAGAAAGCTCTCCGTAAAAGTCTTTGCGATAAGAATCGCCGTAGACTTGTCTTTAGCGGCATTTCTCTCCGCGTCGGCAAACACATTTTTGAGAGTGACATTTATACATGAACCATGTTCGTCAATAAAAATTTCGTCTGGATTGAGACCTAGCTGAGACTTTACAAAAGATACAATAACCCTGAATAAGTCGTCGTTTGTTTTACAGTTATCAGATGGTACAGCGCCGTCTCCGTTACGATTATTCCGCATTGAGTCACACATGGATACCCGCCTTTTTCAAGTTGCTTATAATTCGCGCTTCTATCGAAGTTGAATCGTCGGCGACAAATTCCTTACCCGTAATCATCTCGTAGAGTCTGATATACCGCCGCGACAATTCGATTACCAGTTCAGTGGGTGGATCAGGCAGTACTTTGTCATTATAAGGATCGCAGTGTTTTCTGAACCAGAGCCGTATGAATTCCTTATCGATGCTTTCCGGCTCTTTTCCTTCATTAAAACGGTTCTGATATGATTCGGCGATCCAAAACCGGGACGAATCCGGAGTGTGAATCTCATCGACAAGAACGATGTCGCCTTTCTCATCAAGACCGAATTCATATTTTGTATCGACCAGGATGAGTCCGTTTCGTCGGGCGATTTCTGTACCACGATTGAAAAGCGCCAGAGCAGTCTGACAGATCCATTTTAAAATGTTTCTTTCGACGATGCCGCGAGTGATGATTTCATCGAGCGAAATCGATTCGTCGTGCGTATCCGATTTGGTTGTCGGAGTAATAATCGGCTCGGTAAAACGTTCATTCTTTTTCATCCCTTCAGGTATGGTATTGCCGCAAATATTTCTTATTCCACGGGAGTATAGGCTCCAAGCCGATGTTTCGGTAGAACCGGTAAGGTAAGCGCGAACCACGAATTCGACAGGTATAACACGACATTTCTTCGCTATCGTTACATTTGGATCGGGAGTTTCAATCATGTGATTGGCTATAATGTCCCTTGTTTCGTTAAACCAAAATGCGCTTACCTGGTTCAGGACTTGTCCTTTGAATGGGATAGCGGCGATTATTCTGTCGAATGCGCTCAGCCGGTCGGTTGTGATGAGAAGAATCCTGTCGCCGAGGTCGAAGATATCCCTGACTTTCCCGCTTCGCTTGTTTTTGATTCCAAGAAAATCCGTATTCTTAAGTGTGTTCTTTATGGCAGCCTGGAATTGACACTCCGATATCATTGGTAAATCTCCTTTCCTGATATCACCGTTGCGATACTGGTTTAAGTTTTCTGTATGTTGGTCCTGTGTAAATCTGTCGCGGTCGATAGATCTTTCCTTCTTTATCATCAACAGTCTCTTTCCAATGCGCAATCCATCCCGGCAACCGTCCGATGGCAAACATCACGGTAAGCATATTTGTCGGTATTCCGATGGCGCGATAGATGATTCCGGTGTAGAAATCGATATTCGGATAAAGCTTCTTTTCTATAAAATAGCCGTCCCCAAGGGCGCGTTCTTCGAGTTTTTTTGCAAGGTCGAGCAACGGATCCGAAAAACCTATATCATGGAATAGTTGGTCACATACTTTACGTGCAATGCGGGCCCGCGGATCGTAAGTCTTATATACCGAATGGCCGAAACCCATCAAGCGGAAAGGGTCATTTTTGTCTTTTGCCTTTTCGATATATTTCTCAATGTTATCGCCGTCCTGATGGATATTTTCCAGCATTTCTATCACCGCCTGATTCGCGCCGCCGTGCAACGAACCGGACAGTGCGCATATTCCCGCGGATATTGCGGCATACAGGTTTCCGCGAGCGCTTGCCACGCTTCGGACAACCAGCGTGGAACAATTCTGTTCGTGATCGGCATGCAGAATGAGCAATTTGTTGAGAGCGTCAACGACCAGCGGGTTGATCTCGTAGTTTTTGTTCGGCCGTGAGAACATCATATTCAGAAAATTCGCGCAATACGGCAGATGCTCCTGTGGATATACAAACGGTTCGCCGCGGGACTTCTTATATGAATACGCCGCGATGGTTCTTACCTTTGAGATCAGTCTTGCCGCTGTTTCGTCGAAATTCTGGTCTCCGGTCATAATGTGAGGATAGAAACTTGACAGCGTATTAACCATAGCCGACAGAATAGACATCGGATGAGAACTTTGCGGCAGCCCTGTATAAAAATGCCGCATATCTTCATGAATCATCGAGTGCTCATTAAGATAGGCGCTGAATTGCTTCTGTTCGTGTTCATCCGGCAACTTGCCGTGTACAAGGAGATAGGCCACTTCCGTGAATTTGCAGTTTTCCGCGAGCTCTTCGATGTCGTAACCCCGATACCTCAATATTCCCTTATTGCCGTCGATATAGGTGATTTGGCTTTTACATGCGGCAGTATTGTTGAAACCATTATCGTACACTAACACTTCACAACGTTCGCGGAGCTTGCCAATATTCGCTCCAGGCAAACCGTCCGACGCTTCAACAACATCCAGATCGGCGCATTTTCCTCTTATGTTGAATAATGCGGTTTGATTCATAACTTCCTTCCAACTTTCTTTTGCGGTTACGAACGCGTCGAATTTACCTACGCTTTGATCTTACCCGACTCTTCTTGCATCTCGATAGCACAACGCATCATGACGTCAAAAAGATCCTGTAGTTTATCGATCTCGATACAGGAAAAAGCTATTCTTACATCGGTCTCACTGGTCGCAATTACGCCGACGCCGTAATTATTCAGAAGACGAATCCGGAAATCTTCGGCATTCAGGTTTTTCAATTTTATACACATGAAATAACCGGAATTAAATGGATAAGGTTCCCAAACATGCTTATAGTTGTCTTTTGCCAAAATTCTCTTTACTTCTAACGCTCTACTGTATAGTATGCCGCGAGCCTCAGCCTGCTGGCGCGCGTAATCGTGATTTTCCATGGCTCTTAAAAGAATTGATTGCGAAGGATGCGAACAATTCGATATGCTTCCTCGAATAGCTCCAGCGCATTTCTTCTCAAGACAAGAATAAACGTCGCCACATGTCGAAACGACCGAGAAGGTGATAAATCCTGTTCTGAAACCCCAGACGAAGCTTTCTTTCGTTGCCCCGTCAAGTTTAACCGCGATCAGCCTGGGGTGAAGTTCCGCCAACAAACCGAAAACGGATTCTTTGTACGTACTTTCATCATAAAACAGACCGAAATAGGAATCGTCACAGACCGCCACCACATCACACGGCGTCTGGGCCGCTTCAAGAAGAATGTTTTTTATCGCCTGCGCTTCGCTAACGGTCGGCGAATACCCGGTCGGATTATTCGGAAAATTGAGTATAACGATGATCTTACCTCGCTGGGCGGCTTCGAGGACCGTCTGCCTGAAACTGCACATGTCCAGTCCCCCGGCAACGCTGAACAAGCTATATCTGGTTATGTTCGCTCCGTAGCGTACATTGTAAATCATAAGGTAATTTCCCCAAACCTTATCAGGTAAAATGACCGTATCGCCTCGATTTACGAAAAGATCTCCGACAAGACTAAGACCATGGGTAATTCCGTTTGTTACGACGGGCAGGCTTATTGTTTTGCCGTTCAGCGATGGATTCTCGACGAACATTTTTTCGCGCCACTTTCTCCTTAATGCGTCAATACCGAACGCGGGCGCATATGGAAACAACTCTTCGGGAGCAATTCCGGAAAAAAAATCATTAATGCAATCCAGAAAAAGCGGCTTCCCTTTTCTCTTTGCTATCCCGATTGTCGCATTATGTCGATATGCTTTTTCCTTTGCTTCCGCGGTTTGAGTTAATATCCCTTTAGGATAATACAGGGCTTTGCCGAATTCGGAAAGCATCTTAAGCAAACACGGATTCCCTTTCTCGATTTGCGCGTTCAATTCTTGCGCCAACACATTGATCATTTCTTTTCCTTTCCCATATTACGCAAATAAAAAGGCCGTACGAACCACTTGTATCGGAGTGATTCGGACGGCCCCTTATGAAGCCGACGGCACAGCCGTCATCTTCACAAGCTACCTAAAACTGATTTTATTATAACCAACTATCTTTTATCTACTATCTACGCACTTCTTACTATTCCCGCAATCATATTAATCATTGCGAAAATCAGGTTTACCTTCAAGAGTAAAGACAATAATCCGTTCACCGGTCGTTGTGCTGATATCAGTGTGTAGACTTTTAACTTTAAAACCCAACGCGTCCCTAATGATTGCTTCCAGAAGTACTCGGGCTTTTTCCAGAAGTTCCTGCCTTACGTCCTTAATGAGTTTACGACCGGCGGCTGAATCTTCCGCTTTCGCCAATTGTCTTTCGGCAGGCGTGAGCACCCCACGCAAACGAACGAAAACAATGTCCTCGAAAATAAAAACCTTAGAGTCTTCCGGGCCACGCCCCATGTATTCTCTCTCAAACTTAACTATTGCTTGCGAAATCTCAGCCTCAACTTCGCCTCTTGTCTTCTTAATCACTTTAGTTCCTCCCAGTTAACGCTGAAGCTGGTCTATTCGTCAGCCCAAAAACGAAATGACTCCATGATCCTATGCATGAACCCTCGAAGGTTATGGGTATCATCGTCATCCTTCATTTGTTCTATTAGTTTTGTATTGTAGCTTCCACTTATAAATCTATGGTCACCCACCACCCGTATAAGAAACGGTATTGTTGTTTTGATATTATGTATTGCGAATTCCTCAAGCGCTTGTCTCATCTTTTTTATCGCTGCCTGGCGTGAATCCGCATATACGATCAGTTTTGCAAGTAGTGAATCATAATAATGAGGCACCTCATACCCGCTGTATATATGCGTATCAACACGGATTCCCGGACCGCCAGGCAATCCCAAGCCGCGTATTTTTCCTGGTGACGGCATAAAATTGTTATGGGGATCTTCTGCATTAATCCGGCATTCAATAGCGTGGCCCCGCATCCTGATTTGCCTCTGTTTGATTTCAAGAGGTTCGCCGGCGGCAATTTTAATCTGAGCTTTCACGATATCTACTCCTGTCACACACTCAGTGACCGGGTGTTCGACCTGAATTCGCGTATTCATCTCTATAAAATAAAACTTCCTGTCTTCGGTAAGGAGGAATTCGATTGTTCCGGCGCCTTTGTAGTCTACCGCCTTTGCCGCTTTGATAGCTATTTTACCCATTTTTTTTCTGAGCCTGGGGTCAAGGGCAGGAGAGGGAGATTCTTCGATTAGTTTTTGATGCCGCCTTTGAATCGAACACTCTCTTTCTCCAAGATGAACAACATTGCCGTAGTTATCGGCCAGTATCTGGAATTCTATATGCCTGGCGTCGATAATGAACTTTTCCAGATAAACCTCATCCGAACCGAATGCCGCCATTGCCTCTCTTTGTGATGAGATGAGAGATGGAAGCAAGTCGTCTCGATTGTAAACTATCCTCATCCCTTTCCCTCCACCGCCGGCGGACGGTTTAATAAGGAGAGGATATCCGATTTTATTTGCAATACGAACGGCGTCATCAGTTGTACCGACAGGTTTTTTCGTACCCTTTGGTACCGGTATTCCTGCACGAAACATAGTTTCTCGCGCATTAGATTTATCGCCCATTTTCCGGATAGTTTCAGATGTCGGTCCGATGAATACAATACCCGCTGTTTGACAAAGTTCCGCAAATTCCGCGTTTTCAGCCAGGAAACCGTAGCCTGGATGTATCGCCTGCGCGCCACACTGTTTAGCCACCGAAACTATTTGGCTTTGCCGTAAATAAGACTCAGTGCTGGACGCTTTGCCGATGCAATATGATTCGTCAGCCAACCGCACATGAAGACACTTTTTATCAATTTCCGAAAATACCGCGACGGTCTTGATACACATTTCACGGCATGCGCGGATAATACGAACCGCGATTTCTCCTCTGTTTGCAATCAGAATTTTGGTAAACGTTCTTGTCTTCTCCTGAAAAGAGCATAAAAAAAGCCGTCAGAACAGTCTTTCGACTAATTCGTCCGGCCTGAGATTGCTTTTTCCCGATTCCTTTTAATTGGAATCATGAAGAAGCACACCCAAAGTTATTATAGAATTAAAATATATTTTTGCAAGCCGTTTTCTCAAGCCGTTTCATAGAAAACATATAATGCTTGATAAGCTGAAAATTTAAATGTAGCGAATGCCGTGAAACGCGGAGGGCACATAATTATCGATTATCAATTTACACGTTGTTTTATTTTTTTTACCACGAAGAACCCGAAGGGCACGAAGATCACGAAGAAATTATATAACATATCTTTACAATTATTACTTTACATATACTATAACCTGATTTGAAATATATTCGATATTTCCTTCGTGTTCTTAATGGTTTATTTCCTTTTACCCTTCGTTGTTTATTTTTCCGCGACAACCTCTGTGGTAAAAGAAAAGACATAAAAATATACGGTTGCTTGATTATGCCTTCCGACCTCACCGCTTGCGTTTCGTGTCGACGAAGCTCACCGCGACGCCTCTCCGTAAAGAATCCTGTGCTAAAGCACAGGCCACACACGTAAAGAATACTATAAAAGAGATAGGAGAAATTGACAACCGCCATTTCCTCCCTTTCTCTGACAAGAGAAAGGGGCGGAGGATGAGGTCGAAAATCCAGAACGTCCTTCCTTTTGACTATATAAATATATTGTTTTTTTTGATTGGTTTTTACTGTTATTGTTGATTTTCTAATGTCAGGCAGATGGATTAGGCCCAGGTTACTATACTTTAGGAAAATGGTTTTCCGGTTTAAGATGCATATGTTTACTGAACGGATACATTAATTGTTATATTCCTGCCGAAAACGGTCACATCTCGATACCCTTCCGGGCGGTTATTCCCTTATGGAAATAATGCTTGACTTCCACCATTTCAGTCGCCACATCCGCAACGTCGATAAGACATTGAGGCGCTCCTCTTCCCGTAAGCACCATATCGCTGCCGGCGGGCCGTTTTGAGATAAATTGCAACAACTCTTCAATCGAAATAAAACCGAATGAAAGCGCTACTATTATTTCGTCAAGGATTATAAGGTCGAAATGTTTAAGAAGAATCATCTTTGAAACAGCGTCAATTCCCTCTTTTACAATACCAGCCGCCTGACCGGAACGGCGAGTCATCTTTACAAATTCGCCCGTACCGAAACAATGATATTCTATAGAATCCTTGAATAAATCGAACGCCCTATGTTCGCTGCAGTCGGGGCTTTTAAGAAACTGAGCAAGAAGTATCTTTTTTCCGGCTCCTGCGGCCCGCAATGCCAGGCCGAACGCAGCGGTCGATTTGCCTTTGCCGTTACCTGTATAAATATGGAGAAATCCCTGTTCCATCGGTAAAGAATAACCGTTTTATACTTTTCTTTGGTTTTAACCGCTGTGTTGTTAGGCTGTTGTACGGTTATTAATTTATTGCGTTTTGTCCCTTGGAATGTAGCCTATGTAAATAATAATGCAATTAAATAGTTCTAACGAAACATTCTCTTGGTAATATTCACCCCGGAACCATTAATCTGGATACATTCAATACGCTTTGAAGGCAGTTTTGAATTTCTCCGGGCGAATTTGTTGACTTCGTACTTTTTTCCGGCAATGACGTCAATATGTTTCCTGGAAAGCAGATCGCCATGAAGAGAGAAGATAGACAGAGTTACGATGCCGGAAACCGTAGGAATGAAGTAACGAGAATTATCATATTTTTTTATAAGTTCCAATTGATGGTTTATAACCCCGGTGCTGTTTTTAATAAAATAAATATTATCTATTTTTAAATTCCCCGGCTCACTTGTTTCACTGATATTGCCGCTGCTCGAATCGTTGTAAATAAGAAACCGCAGTTCGAAAAGGCCTTTTGTTACAAAAGGACTATCCGGAGCCGATCCGTAGTTTCTTTTTTCCGGGAAACCGAAAATCTCTCTTTTCCAGGTTGTTGAAGATTTAAATTCTCCGAAATATTGATAATTAATAGGTGTTCCGCATCCCGCACTGGCCTGTCCCCATATCATCCGAACTTTGTGACCGGGAAGAGGCCCTTTATGCCACAAGACCATCGAGTCGGCAGGTTTCATCCAGAAACTACATGATCCATAATCCCAGAAAATTTTAAAGCCGGCATAACCGGGGTGTGGATTGCCGAACTGGTAATCGAAATTAATATAATGACCGGCAAATGTGTCTCCGGTATCGACCATATAAAACATACCTCTGTTATCGGGAAATGTATCGGAAAGATACATTTTATAAAACATAACTTCCGGAGCGGTGTCTCTGCATAACCATATAGTATCATCGGCAAATATCAAGGAAAAATATGCCATTACCAAAAAGAAAATGATTCTTTTGAAAATCATGATACCCCCCCTTTTAAAGAATTAGAATTGCTATGATTGATTATCCGCTGTTTTGTATGATTAAAATAGTTAATGGATTTATCCTGTAAAAAGATTTTTATTTTAATAAAGCAGAAAAATGTGATTTAAATAATTTTTTGAATTATTGTAAAATCATTTATAATTTTCTGCAAAAATAAATTTAATGAC
>FWPV01004203.1_pt1 | contig 17160 bp, 10 predicted proteins | sample 2228371 | NCBI WGS metagenome assembly FWPV01 (sample SAMEA103939776, study PRJEB20133) | metagenome | reverse complement strand
GGGCAGGAAAAGCTCAAGTAGCGGCCAAATGTGATAAAATAAGTTCGATTCGCAATGACAAGGCGGTAGGGAGATAGCCCCATGCGGGCCTGTCATTGCGACGACGAAGCAATCCCCCGGCCAGGAGGGAGATTGCTCGCAATGACATGTTGCTTCGCTGCCCTCGGCGGCTCGCAATGACAGGAGGGTGAGTAGTTACAAACATAGGTTGATTTGAACATGTCATATTTCGGTGCCCCAACGACGGCAAATGTGACAATGTGACATTATCAACCGGGTTTTAAGGAGGTTGTCCCATGTTGCGTTCAGTTTTCCTCTATCTATCTCGCCAGCGCTGGCTGCGAAGTATGATCCTGAACATCGGCCTGGCGCGCCAGGCCAGCCGCCGCTTTGTGGCCGGCGAGACGGCCGAAGAAGCCCTCGAGGTCGTTCGCCAGCTTAACCAGAGAAACATCCTGGCCACCATGGACCATCTGGGCGAAGATGTGAACAGCGAAGCCGAGGCGCGGCGGGCGCGCGATGATTACCTGTATCTCCTGGACCTGATTCAAAAAAGCGGCGTGACCTCGCACGTTTCGCTCAAGCTGACGCAATTCGGGCTGGATGTGAGCGGCGAGCTGTGCCGCGAACTGGTGGCATCGGTCATCGAAAAAGCAGCGCAGGTGGGCACGTTCGTCAGGATTGACATGGAAGGCTCGCCGCACACCGCGCGGACGCTGGCGGTGTACCGCGAGATGCGCAAAAAGTATACCAACGTGGGCATTGTCCTCCAGGCGTATTTGTACCGCACGGTGGATGATGTCAGACAACTGGTGGACGAGGGGATTGCCAATATCCGCCTGTGCAAGGGCGCCTACAAAGAACCGGCCACAATTGCCTTTCCGAAGAAAGCCGATGTGGACGCCAACATGGTCAAACTGGCGCAGTATCTCCTTTCCAATTCTTATGCCTATCTGGCGATGGCTACCCACGACGAAAAAATCATCCAGGCTACCAGGCAATGGGCGACGCGCTATCGTCTGCCCAAAGATTGTTTTGAATTTCAGATGTTGTATGGCATCCGCCGCGATTTGCAGCAACAATTGGCGGATGAAGGCTATCGGATGCGTGTGTATGTGCCGTATGGCACCGAATGGTATCCTTACTTTATGCGGCGGCTGGCGGAACGCCCGGCCAATGTGTGGTTCATTTTGAGCAACTTGTTCAAACCGTGAAACGTGAGGCGTGAAACGTGAAACGTGAAATGCTGAATGGAGGGCTATGGGCGAGCGAATTGATTATCTGATGATGCGTTTGCGAGACGAGGGCCGCACGCTGGCGACACAGCTAGAGCTACTGGGGCCGGAGCAGTGGGCGACGGTGGTCTATTCTGAGCCGGCGACGTGGACGGTGAAGGATGTGGTGGCGCATCTGGTCAGCGCCGAGCGCGGCTTTTTGGACTTGATTGCCGATATTGCTAATGGCGGGCCGGGCGCGCCGCCCGACTTTGATTACAATGCTTTCAATGCTGCTGAGGTGGCCGCGCTCTCTAACCGCAGCGTGGCCGAGTTGATAGCTGACTTGCGCGCGGCGCGGGCGGACGTGATTGCATTCGTCGGGCGGTTGGAAGATGATAGCCTGGACCGGCGCGGGCGACATCCCGCGCTGGGCGAGATTGCGCTGGAAGATTTTATCAAGGCCGTTTACCGGCATGCCAAAATCCACGCCCGCGATGTGGGACGGGCGTTGGGGGTAGTGTGAAAAGTGCTCTCGCCGGGCAACCGGCAGAGTGACCGGCGCAACAGTTTGCCGTTGGGATGTTGTGTTCTGAGCCTGTTGTGTGCACCCCGTAGGCTGGCATCCCTGGGCCAGCCGATGAACAAGGATGTTTGCTGAGAAGCACATCCGTCAAAAAAGCGGGAAGGGATAATCCCTTCCCGCTTTTGCTTGTATCCCGATCGGTGAGCGTTACGAGTTCTTGGACACGAGCGGGAGGTAAATCCGATAGACCTTGAAGGCCGTCGTCGTCAGAACTGCCTCAGCTTTGACGGTCGGTGACGCCACCGAGCTAGCGGTGATGGTGACGATGTCCGTCATGCCATCGGTCGCCGACGGCGGGATGGTCACGTGGACGGTCACGTCGGTGCTTTGACCAACGCCTAACACAAACTGGGTTGTCGGCAGGTGGACCTCCCAGGTGTTGCCGGCGTAAGTGAAATTGAAGGTGTCGGTCATGTTGCCGGTGTTGGTCAGGTGCAGCGTGTACTCGACCATGGTGCCGATCTCGCCCGACAGTTCAGCGGTTGCTGGCGACAGCTCCAGGCCGACCGTTTGGGTGAACGTCTGGAACTGCAAGCGGCCCTCAATCTGCGGTGAGACAACGCCCTGGTCGGTGATGTAGTTGATCACCGCGTCGCGCACGTAATACTGCGTGTCGTTCACAATCTGGTCGAGCGGCCACAGCGTCACGCCGCCATCGTTAAAGTTGCACGAGCCGGCGGCCAGATAGTTGACGGTAGACACCAGGTAATAAGTGTCGGTGTCATTAAAGTCTACCGGCGTGCTGCCGATGACCAGTGATTCGACATTGTTGCCGTTGGGCAACGCAGGATACGTATCGCGGTAGGTGATCTGGTTGTTGGCGTTGATGTCGAGCATGCAGGTGGTGTAGTACGAGTAGCCGCCCGCGCCGGGCACGTACTTGTAGTAGTAGTAGTTGCGGTAGGCGCGTTCCAGGATCGCTTTGAGCTGCGGGCCGTTCATCCGCATGGTGACCAGCGAGTTCTCGTACGGCATCAGCGTGAACATGTTGCCGATGGTCAGCGTGACCGGGTTGGTCGCGGTCGCCGAGTCGGCCACCTTGCGGTTGGACATGGCGCCAGAGAGGTGAAAGTCTACGTTGATGCCGTGCTGCGCCAGTTCCCACACCGAAGCGTCGGCCTGCAGGTTAGCCGCGTTGGTCTCTTGCGTGTAGCCTTGCAGGGCGTCGAGCGGGACGGTTGTCTGGCCGATGGGCCGGTTATTGTAAGCCTGCAGGAGCTGAGTATATGGTGTGACGATGGCGTCTATGACGGGGTCTTCGGCCGTGCTGCTGGTTACCGTCTGGTAACGACCGGCGCGCGCCACCACTTCATAGCCGCCGCCCGCCTTGGGCAGCAAGCCCAACACCACCTGCCCCAGCGTGTTGTTGTAGCGGTAAGCCTGGTTGATGATGACCGGGGTGTTATCCGGCGCGCCGACAAAGGTCGGCAGGAACTTGTAGGGCCCAAAGCCGGTGGCCGGGTTGGTGTGGCTGTGCCCGCCGATGATGGCATCCACGCCGGTGGTTTGCGCGGCCAGATTGGTATCCACGTTCACGTCCACTTCGACGCTGGCCGGGTTCTCGGTAAAGCCGATGTGCGTCAAGGCGATGACGGCATCATTCTCGGCCTTCAAAGCCGGCGCGCGCGCCTGCGTTTCGGTGATCGGGTTGGTAAAGCTCAGGCCGACAATGTTGCTGGGCAGTTCATAGTTCGGCACGCGGTGGTTGCCAATGCCCAGCACGGCGACCTTGATGGTGCCGGACGGGCCAGGCAGGGAGACGGTGACGTGCGGCCGGACCCCCACTTCGGCCAGGCCATACCGGCCATCGTCATAGATGTTGGCTTGCAGGAGGGGGAAATTGGCATCCTTGAGCGTGCCGGTAAAGACATAGTGGCCAAAGTTGAACTCGTGATTGCCCAGCGTCATGGCCGTGTAGGTCATGGCGTTGAACGCGGCGATCAGCGGGTTGACCGTCAGTGTGATCGGCAAGGCGGTGCCATCCGCGGCGTAGCCGGTAAAGGCGGTGCGGTAATAGTACATCATCGCGTCGCCCTGGATGCTGTCGCCGGCGTTGAGCAAGAGGTTGCGCTCCGGGTTATGCGCCCGTTCCTGGTTGATCAGCGTCGCCAGTTGGGTGTAGCCGACGTAGGTGCCCTTGTCCAGATTGCCGTGCGAGTCGTTGTGGTGCAGGATGGTCACCGGCACAACCAGGTCTGGGTTGTTCGGGTCATAGGTATTGCCGCCGTTGCGGGTGATGCGCCCATCCAGCTCCTCGTTGTACGCGCTGGCGGTGGTCGAGTAAGCCTTGGAGACCCAGCGCTCGACGCCATCCAGCATGTCGCCCCAGTAGGTATAGTTGGTGACGTACTTGAACTGCACAAAGCCATCCTGACCGGCCGGGGCCAGGAACTCGTTGGTGGCGATGCGATAGGTCCTGGTCATCACCAGCGGTTCCCATTCACCGGTGGCGCGGTTCTTGACAGTGATATTGTACGCACCCCACGCCCACGGCTGCGGACCGGGCAGCGTATCGGTGTAGCGGTAGAAGGTGTAGCGGATGCCGCTCACCTGCAACGCACCCTTGAACAGCGTCGCGCTCTGGTTGAGCAAGTCCTGGATTTGCGCGCCGGTCATGTCGCCCACCAGCGTGGCGTTGCCGAACGGCAAGACGCTGAACAGCAAGCCGTGAGTGAGCGTAAAGGGCGTGACGCCGCCGGTGAGAATATCGGCCCGCAACCCGCCGGGATTGTTGAAGACGATATCTACGTCATTGGCCGGTTCGTCGTCCGTATTCAGGTCGTTGTAGATCGCGTCGTTGACGAACTTGCCCATCAGGCTGTCGCCGTTATAGTTGCGCACCAGGTCAACGTTGGTGTAGCCGACCACGCGGTTGATTTCTGATTGGTACCACGGGTCAGAAGCCCAGTGAGCGATGCGCGCCTTGACGTCGGCGTCTTCGGGGCCGGTGGTGCTGACAACCAAGCGTTGCCAGTTAATGGTGACGGCGCCGGTATCCTTGTTGACCGTGATGTCGGCGCGGCCCACCTTGCGCCCGTTATAGTGCGCCTGGACGACCACGGTGCCGCCGACATTGGTGGCGGTAGCCAGATCGGTGTGGCTGTGCCCACCGATGATGAGATCGGCCTTCTTGCCGGCCGTGTTCAGTTTTTGCGCCAGCGTCTGGTCGCCATAGACCGGGAAGCCATAGCCATAGCCGCCATCGGCATAACCCAGGTGACTGAGCACGACGATCACCTCGGCACCGGCCGCCTTCATCGCGTCATAGTATTGGAGGATCGAATCGGCCGGGTCCTTGAAGCACAAACCGGCGGTTGCCCACGCGACCGTGATGTACGGTGTCTCTTGCGAGGTCACGCCGATGATGCCTACCACAACCTCGTTGCCGGGCGCGCCGATCGTCCTGGTAATCCACGGCTTGATCCAGGCGGGGTAGGTCCAGCCGGCGGTGGCGCACGAGTCACTGTCCTTGACGACAATGTTGGCCGAGACGAAGGGGAAGGCCGCTTCTTGCGTGCGGCTTATCAGCACCGTCTGGCCCCAGTCGAACTCGTGGTTGCCAAAGGTCGCCGCGTTATAGCCCACCAGGTTGTAGACATCAATCGTGGCCTGGCCCTTGAACAGGTTGGAAAGCAGCGAGCCTTGCATAATGTCGCCAGCGTCCAGCAGGGCCACATTGTCTGCGCCGATATCCGCGCGCACACCATTGATCACGGCCGCCGTGCGGGCCATGCCGGGGTTGCTGCCCGCGGGTTCCAGGTTGCCGTGAAAGTCGTTGGTGTGCAACAACGTGACCTGAGCCAGGTTGGCGGGTTGTGTGACCGTGATCACCTGCGCGCGCGCTCCGCTTGTGTTGTGGTGATGGAACAACAGCACGCCCAGCGACTCGTTGGCCGTGTAGGCCTGATTGTCGAACAGCACCGGGATGGTGCCGCCCGGCAGGTCGGCGTAAATCGGCGAGTTGGCGATGACCGGGGTGCCGCTGGTAAAGTCGAGGCCGGCCCGGGCCGCGCTGTAGGTGTGTACCTCGCTTATGTCTACCGGAGCGTCTTCCTGGTTATCGCGGCTCCAGCTCACCACCTGATAGTCGAAGCGCGGGTTAGCCGCATTCAAGCCCAAAGCTGAGGCGCTGACCGGCATGACGAGCACATCGCTGTTCCAGATGGCCGAGTCGCGCTGGGCCGCTGTGGCGATGTTGATATACCGGTCGTAGGTGGCCACGCCTGTCGTGAGGTTGTAAACAACGGTCACGAACGTATCCGCGCTGTAGCCGAGGCTGCCGAGATTGGTGTTCCAGACGACATAATCCTCTGTGCCGTCCCGGTTGGTGTCAATCCAGATGTCGAACTCGGCATCGGCGGCCGTCGCGCTGGCGTGGTTGCCCCAGGTGGCGATACCAAAGTACAGCACGGTGCTGGCCACATCGCCGGCAGCGCGATAGTTGTTGGTCACGCCGAGGTACTTGAGATCGGCATTGTTGACCATCCCGGTGCTGCCAGCGTCATCGGGGCTGGTTTCTTGCAGCTCAAACGCCGTCACCAGCGATTGGATGTCGGTGGGATAGCCCGAACCGGTGTTGAGGCCGGTGCCGGTCAGGTTGAGCATGGCGCTGCCGGTTGGGCCGCTAAAGTTCAACGCGGTCGGTGTGGCGCTCATCGCCGAAGCCGGGCGCGGCGCAGCGTACAACGGCACGCGCATTTGCGGCATGGTCGAGTCATCCGGCGTGAACACCACATAGCCGGTTTCTTCGGTCAGCCAGTGGCGAGACACGCCGCCCACGGCCGAGGCCACGGTCGCCTCGCGCGTGTGTCTCATCTGGTCGGCGACGGCATTCAGCGTGACCGGTACGGTCGCTACGCCAGAAGGCGCCAGCACAACCTGGGTCACTCCCAGGGTGTAGGTCACGCCAGGCGTATCTACAAAGCCGACATAGCTCACCGTGTAGGTAAGCGTCGCGGTGTATTTGTTGACGACGCGAATGTCGCCATTGAGGGTAGCGGTGCCCACCACCTCGGGCGCGCCGAAGGAGAGGCTGGTCAGGTAGGGTGCAGCGGCGTTATAGGCCACCGCCGGGGAAGCCGCCGCCGCCGGCACCGTGACGCGGCCTGCCCCAACGCGACCGGGGCCGTAAAAGACGGTCGGATAGCCGTACACGTGAACGTTGTTCTCGGCCGTGTTCATCACCAGCGCCTTGAGCTCTTCGACGCTCCAGTCGGGGTGCTGCTGACGCAACAGCGCCATGACGCCGGCCATGTGCGGGGCAGCCATCGAAGTGCCTTGCATGCTGACGCCCTCGGTGCCGGTGTCGTTATCCACCGAGAAGATGGCGACGCCAGGTGCTGTGATGTCGGGTTTGAGCAACGTATCGCGGCGCGGCCCGCGCGATGAGAAGGAAGCGATGATGTCTTGCAAGTTGGGGTCGGTGAGCCGCATGGCGTTGCGATAAGCTGCGCTCAGCGTCGCCGTCACCGTCTCGGAGGCCAGCGCGCCCTTGAGCACATTACCCGTGGCCAGGTCGGTCATCTGGGCCGGAATGGTGATGGTCGGATCGGCCCCGCCCATAGCAAACGGGAAGCCGGCGACATTATTCGCCACCAGCACAGCCACTGCGCCGGCGTTTTGCGCGTTTTTGACCTTGACCACAAAGGTGCACGCGCCGCGGTCTATCAGGGCGATCTTGCCGGCCACGTTGTTGGTGATCGCTGTGCAGCCATTGTTGGGTTGCGCCAGAACGACGCTGGCTGTGATCGGCCCCACCGTCGCAATGTTGGCGCCAAAGCCGGCCTCGACAGCCGGATACAGACCGGCAATGCCGGCGGGCGCGCTCACGTTAAAGGCGCCCACGACCGCGCCGCCGTGATCGGAGGCGGCCACGCTGATGGCACGCTCGGCGATGGCCGGTGAGCCGGTGATGTAATACACATCGGCGTTGTTGCCGGCCGAAGCCACCACAATCACGCCGGCCAGCGCGGCATTGTTGGAAGCCACTGCCGAAGAATCATAGGGGCTGCCGTAGGACGAGCCGAGCGACATGTTGATCACATCCAGGTGATCGGACGGGTCGCCGTCGCCATCGGGGTCAACCGCCCACTCGATGGCCAGGTCGGTCACGTCGGTCGAGCCCACGCACCCAAAGACGCGCAATGAATACAGCAACGCCTTGGGCGCCACGCCGGGGCCGATCTTGAAGCCGGCCCAATCCATCGTGGCGGTGTAGGGGCCGGTATAGGTCGAGCCATCCGCGTTCACGCCGAACCCGGCCGCCGTGCCGGCCACGTGCGAGCCGTGACCATAGCAGTCCATCGGGTCGGGGTCGGGATGTGGGATGGGTTGATAGGTCGGGTTGCCGGGATTGGCGTCATAATCATCGCCGACAAAGTCCCACCCGCCGACGACTTTGGCGGTGGGGAAGAGCAGATTGCCCAGGTAAGTATCGGTGATGACGGTGGTGTCATTGGCCGCATACGCCTCGGGGGTGCCTGGGCCGCCGAAAGCGGTGTGGATATAGTCAATACCGGTGTCAATGACACCAATGGTGATGCCATCGCCATCCAGCCCACCGAAAGGTCCACTGGCGTCCCACAATTCGGGCGCGCCGATCAGGGGAACGCTGTGCCAGTTGTCCAGTTCTTTGGTAACCAGAGGGTGAATGGCTTTGACGCCATCGAGTTTCTTGATGGCCTCCAGGTGGCGGGCGTCCACGATGACGGCGATGCCGTTGTAAACGCGCTGGACGCGGTAGATGACCTGCGCGTCCATCATGGCCAGTGGCGCGAGGAGCGCCTGTTGCGCCTGCTCGATTTTCGCCAGTTGGGAGCGGGCCGCGTCGGCCGCCCGCGCCGTGGACTCGAGTTGGCGCGTCTGGGCATAGACGACCGTTGTTGGTTCATCCTTCAACTCGATGACGATCTTGACCGGCCCCTCTTTCACGTGTCGCAGGGGTTCATCCACAACGGCTTCCTGGGGCGGGACGGTCATTTGCTCAAGTGGTTCAACCGCGCCCTGATAACTTGACGTTGAGGCAACCGGCAAGGCGCTTGCCTTGAGCGGTTTTTGAGGAGCAACCAGCTCATCGTCCGACATGCGTGGATTTGCCATGGCCGGTGTCATCACCAGCAGGCTGGTGAGCAGGGCAACGATCATGACTAGGTTGAGCAATTTGTGGTGCATAGATTTCTCTCCTTTTAGTTATTCAATCTTGGGGTTTACAAAATACGAAATGGATTTTGAGATGTGTAGGGGAAACGTTTTCACCTCCTTTCTTCAAGTTTTCCACTGGTGGAAGGTATATCCTGCCACTCTATGGTTGAGGTAGTCTGGATATGTTGGCTTTTTGGGCATTTGCAGTTTAATAATATACTTGGTTAACAACCTTCTGTCAAGTGACACATGTCACTTTCACTTTGCCAGTATTGCGAGCAAGTCTTGCTCGTTTTTCACGCCTGAAGCGGAATTCTAGTCTGTAGTAAAAAACGCAGCCCCGCCCCGCGGACGGGGCGGGGAGCACAAGAACCTCGCTCTTCAGAGCGCGGTCTGGAGACCGGCTCTAGCAGACCCGCCCCGCGGACCGGGCGAGGAGCACAAGTAAAAAACTCTCTTGTCTCTGACCGAACCAGCCGCCAGAGCGCGGTCTGGAGACCGGCTCTGGCAGCCTGTCGGAGAACCTCGCGGGGAGCACAGGGCTTGACGCTTGCTTGCTCTACAACGCGCCGGGGACGGCGCTTAGCCATTTACACGTTCAGGCCAAAGTTGGCCGGGCACCCGCAGGCTTGTGTCTCCCTTTCGGGCGCACGATATTTGTGGTAAACTATGTCTATGACTGAATTGTTCACCGTGATTCCTCCTTTGGAGGCGTTGCGCCGGTTATGGAATGGTCTGGCGGTTAGCCCGCAGGTTGAGACGATCCCCACCGCTCAAGCTCTGGGGCGCGTGCTGACCGAACGATTGGTTTCGCCGGAGGCTTTGCCTTCATTCCCGCGCAGCATGATGGATGGTTATGCCGTGCGCGCCGCTGATACCTTTGGCGCCACAGAAAGCCTGCCGGCTTATCTCACCGTTATCGGCGAGGTGCCGATGGGCCGCCGCCCGGATTTTTCGGTGGGGAGCGGTCAGGCCGCCATCGTGCATACCGGCGGCATGCTCCCCCCCGGCGCAGATGCGGTGGTGATGGTCGAGCGCACGCAAACGTTGAAGGTGGAAGGGGGCGCCTGGAATGTAGAGGTGTTGCGGGCGGTGGCCGTTGGCGAAAACGTCATTCAGGTTGGCGAAGACGTGCAGGCCGGTGAAACGCTTTTGGAAGCCGGCCATATCTTGCGTCCGCAAGATATTGGCGGATTGATGGCGTTGGGGATGACGCAGGTCAACGTGGCCCGTCGCCCGCGTGTGGCGATTCTCTCCAGCGGCGATGAGGTTGTGTCGCCCGAAAGCGCGCCTGGTCCAGGTCAGGTGCGCGATGTGAACACCTATACCATCGCCGGGCTGGTGACGCGCGCCGGCGGCGTCCCATTGCCGCAGGGAATCATCCGGGATGATTTTGAATCGTTGCGGGCTGCTGCACAGCGCGCCTTTGAGCGGGCGGATGTGCTGGTCTTTTCGGCCGGCAGCTCGGTCTCGGCACGCGATATAACGGCGGCCGTGATTAATACGCTGGGCCAACCGGGGGTGTTGGTTCACGGTCTCAGCCTCAAGCCGGGCAAACCAACGGTGCTGGCTGTGTGCGAGGGCAAGCCGGTGCTGGGATTGCCCGGGAATCCGGTCAGCGCAATGGTGGTGGCCGATTTGATCCTGGTGCCGGTGCTCTGGCATTGGCAAGGCGCGACACATCCCCCTCGACCATGCATGATGCCGGCCCGCCTGACGCACAATATCGCTTCGGTGGCCGGGCGTGAAGACTATGTGCCGGTGCGGCTGGTTGAGCGCGATGACGAATGGTGGGCTGAGCCCATCTTGGGCAAATCCAATTTGATTTACACGCTGGTCAAGGCCGATGGAATGGTCCAGGTGCCGCTCGATGTCAGTGGGTTACAGGCCGGCGCGTGGGTAAAAGTGCGCTTGTTTTGAGCGGGGAGGGGAGCATGGATGACAGGATAGCGATGGGATTGAGTGGCGTGATCGGTTTGCTGCTCGGTGGGCTGCTCGGTTGGCTATGGGGTCGGTCTCATGAGCGTGTCTGGCGGACTCGACTGGAACAGGCGCGTGAGCGAATCGCGCAATTGGAGCCGTTGCTGGCGAATCTGCGCCGTAAGCTGGCCGAGACCGAGGCGCAACTCCGACAGGTGGAGATGACCTTGCGTCAGCCCGACCCAACCCTAGAACAATTACGCCAGCAGGTTCAGGAGCTGCAGGCCGAACGTGACCGGGCTCTGGCGCGCCTCAAACCGTTGGAAGAAGAGCTCACTCAGACGCATCGGCAAATGGAAGCCTCCCAGATGCAGGTGACCACCTGGAAGGCGCGCGTGGAGCAACTTGAGGATGATGTCGTGCAGGCCCGGCAACGAGCGGCCGCCGCCGAAGCTGAAATGCAGCAGCGGCTTGAGGAGCTGCGCATGGCGCATGAGCAAATGGCAGAAATGCGGGCGCAGTTGGAACAGGCGGCCGTTCAATGGGAGCGCGAACGGGAGCAGGCGCGCGCCGAGACGCAGACTGTTCACGAGCAATTGGTTCAGGCGCAGGCTCAGGTTCAACGTCTGGAAAACGACCTGGCCCGTCTGGCGCAATCGAGTTATGCCGAAACAAGCGCAGCATTGCGCGTGCGGCAACTGGAAGAAACTTGGAAGGAACTGCGGGCGCAATTGACCGCGGCTCATCTGGCGCGTGACGAAGCCCAGGCGCGTCTGGAACAATTGCAGAGCGACCTGGCGCGGGCGCGGCCTCAGGCCATGACTGAGCCGGCTCAGGCGGCTGAAATCGAGACGCCGGTGGTTGAGACGGTTGAGGTATCGCCTGTCGCGCCGGTTGAGGCACAACCAGAGGAGATGCTCCCCATAGAGCCAGTACAGGTTGAAGCGCAACCGGAAATCCCCGCGCCCCAATTGGCCGCTGCCGGGGAAGTTTACGCTTATTGCGTCAGGTGTAAAGCCAGACGGCGCATGCACGATCCACAACCAACGGTACTGGCAAATGAACGCCCCGCGCTCAAAGGCGTCTGCATCGAATGTGGCACGACGCTGTTTCGTTTCCTCAAGAGGTAGCGCATGCCGCGCAACATCTATCTGGAAGACATTCCACTGGATGAAGCGTGGCGACGCTGGACAACGGCTTTAGAGCAGGCCGGTCGCTGGCAACCGTTGCCTGGCGAAGCTGTGCCGGTTGAAGAGGCGTTGGGGCGCGTCACCGCCGCGCCTGTCTGGGCCAAATTATCCTCGCCCGCCTATCACGCCAGCGCGATGGATGGTTACGCCGTGCGCGCCGCCGACACGGTCGGCGCAACGGAAACCGCACCGTTGCGTTTGCCCGTTGGCGAAAAGGCCCAACCCGTCAACACGGGCGATCCGCTGCCGGCATGGGCGGATGCGGTCATTATGATCGAGCACGTTCAAACGTTGAACGTTGAACGTTCAACGTTCATCGAGATTCGTGCGAGCGTTGCGCCGTGGACCAATGTCCGCTCGATGGGCGAGGATATGGTCGCCACCGAATTGGTCTTGCCGGCCAATCACATCTTGCGGCCGGTTGATTTGGGCGCGCTGGCGGGTTGCGGCCACGCTACGGTCAACGTGCGCCGCAAGCCGCGCGTGGCGATTATCCCGACCGGCTCGGAACTGGTTACGGTCGAGCAAGCCGCACAAGGTCTCAGGCCCGGCGACATTATCGAATACAACAGCATCGTATTGGCCGCGCAGGTGACGCAGTGGGGCGGCCTCCCCACGCGCTGGCCCGTCGTCAAGGACGATTACGAACAAATCAAAACCGCCATCCTGCAAGCCGCATGCGACCACGATTTGATTTTGGTCAACGCCGGTTCATCCGCCGGCAGCAAAGATTTCACCGCCGGCGTCATTGAGGAAATTGGGACCTTGCTTGTTCACGGCGTTGCTGTTCGCCCTGGGCATCCTGTCATTCTTGGGTTGGTCCGACCTTCGACTGACGACGACCGACCCCCGACCACCGACCACACGCATTACGCATTACGCAGTACGCAGTACGCAGTCCCAATCGTTGGCGTCCCCGGCTATCCCGTTTCGTGCGCGTTGACCGGCGAGATATTTGTCGAGCCGACGCTGGCCAGATGGCTGGGGCGATTGGCGGAGCGCAAGCCAACCGTGCAGGCGTCCATCACGCGCAAGCTGCTCAGCCCGATGGGCGATGACGAGTGGGTGCGCGTGACGGTGGGGCAGGTGGGTGATCGCCTGGTGGCTGCGCCGCTCGGTCGAGGCGCGGGCGTCATTACCTCGCTGGTGCGCGCCGATGGCATTGTGCGCATCCCGCGCTTTTCAGAAGGCGTCAATGCCGGCGATGCGGTCATAGTGGAATTGTATACCGACCCGTCTGCGCTGGCGCGGACGATCGTTCACATCGGCAGCCACGATCTGGCGCTGGATTTGCTTGGGCAGCATTTGGCCGAAGCGCGGCCCGGCATGCGCCTGACTTCGGCGCACGTGGGCAGCCTGGGGGGATTGCTGGCTTTGCGGCGCGGCGAGGCGCACATTGCCGGTTGCCATCTGATTGACCCGCAGACCGGCGAATATAACATCAGCTATGTCAAACAATACCTGCCCGGCGTGCCTGTTGTGCTGGTCACATTGGTCCACCGCGAGCAGGGCTTGATTGTGGCAAAAGGCAATCCCAAAAATATTGCTTCGTTATCCGATCTGGCGCGGCCGGACGTGCGTTTTGTCAATCGCCAGCGCGGCGCAGGCACGCGCGTGCTGCTGGATTATCGCCTGGGGCAACTGGGCATTGACCCGGCGCAAGTGCAAGGTTACGCGCGCGAAGAGTACACCCATCTGGCTGTGGCCGCGGCGGTGCAAAGCGGCGTCGCCGATTGTGGCTTGGGCATTGTGGCGGCCGCGCACGCATTGGGATTAGATTTTGTGCCGCTGGAGCAAGAACGTTACGACCTGGTCATTCCCCGTGAATTTTACGAAAGCGAATTGCTTGCGCCATTGCTAGATGTTATTCGCGGCGACGAGTTTCGCCGGGCAGTCATGGTGCTGCCGGGCTATGACACCAGCAAAAGCGGGGAGATGCGTGAAGCGTGATGCGTGATACGTGATGCGTGATACGTGATGCGTGATACGTAACAGGCGATATGCGATACGCGATACGCGATACGCGATATGCGATACGCGATACGCGATACGGAGTACAACCATGCCCAACTTGCTCGACGTTGGCAACATTTTCAATACACTGCGCGAAGTAGACCTGAATGCCATCCGCGAGCAGGCCGAAGAGCCGCTGCGCGTGCTGGTGTTGGGCAATGCGGGCGTGGGCAAGTCTGCGCTCATCACGCAATTGCTGGATGGGTTGCGCCCTGACCTGCCGTTGGGCCAGTTGCCGCCGGTGGGCGAAGCGCGGCTCGACCAGCGCATTTCGCTGGAGGGCATTGGCCTGGTGCTGTTGGTGTTGGACGCCACGCAGCCGCTTCATCCCCGCGAACGCGAGGTGTTTGAGCACCTGGCGCGCTATAATGTGCCGACGGTGGTGTGTTACAACAAGGCCGACCTGGCCGAACATCCCCAGGCGGTGCTCAATGAAGCGATGACATGGATGCCGGCCGAAGTGGTTGCTATCGCTGCAACCGACCGCGCCTCGGTGCTGCGCGCGCTGACGCCCGCCGTGCTGCGCCTGTTTCGCGGGCGCGAGGTGAGACTGGCGCGTCGCCTGCCCATGTTCCGTGAGGCGGTCTGCCACAAGCTGATTGACGATGCGTGCATTACGAATGCCACCTACAGTATTGGCACAGGGCTGGCCGAAATTATTCCTGTGCTGGATGTTCCTCTCAATGTCGGCGATATGGTCGTGCTGACCAAGAATCAGGCCATTATGGCGTATAAAATTGCGCTGGCTATGGGGCTGGAAAGCGACTGGCGCAAGACGATCCCCGAGCTGGCGGCGGTGGTGGGGGGCGGGTTCCTGTGGCGGCAAATCGGACGCGGGTTGATCGGCTTGATTCCGGTGTGGGGCATTCTCCCCAAAGTGGGTGTGGCGTATGCGGGCACCTTGGTCACCGGGCAGGCGGTGTATCAATGGTGTGTGCAGGGCGAAAAGCTCAGCGCGGCCGCGCTCAAAAAGTTGTACAGTGAAGCGCTTGAGCGAGGCAAACAAGTGGGGCGGTCATTGGTCGAGCGCCGCAAAAAGCGCGCAGCAGAGTTGCCGGAAGGCGCGCCAACTCGCAGGCCATGGTTGAAATTGAGCCGGCCTCGTTGGCTGGCCTTGCCCAGGCCCGCCCCGCGCTGCGCCCGGTGCGGCAAAAAATTGCCCAGGGGGGCTGTGTTTTGCGCTTATTGTGGCGCCGAGATTAGGGTCACTTGATGACCGGCCCGGCCAGCCAGTCGTAATCGAGGTCTGGATCGTCATGAGGGATGCGCCCTTCATCGGTCGGGTCATAAGTGCGCGAGGTAATGTAAAACAAGTGCACGGTTTCCCCAACCGCTTTGCAACCATGCGCGACGCCAGGCGGGATTTTTAAAACACACGGCGGCTGTCCTTCGCCCATGAGAAACTCCATCTTGCGCCGGTAGGTGGGCGAATCAGGACGCAAATCGCATAACACCACTTTCAAAGGTCCCCCAATGACGTACCACCAGTCGGTTTGCCGGTGGTGGATGTGCCACGCTTTGGCAACGCCGTGATACATCAATGAGTGACTCCACTGCCCAAAACCCTCGCCAAAAAAATCATCCGTCACGCGGATGATTTCCCTGAAAAAACCTCGTTCGTCTATGTGAGTGACCAGGTTGCTCAGGACGACGCCTTCGATCATAAAATTCTCCGTTACTGGCAGGAGGTTACTTGAAGATGATTTCCTCGAGTTTCCTGACATCCTGGGGCATGACATCAGGGAAGGTCAGTCCGCCCTGCACTTCGGCCCGGTTGGCTTTAAAGGCATAGCCGCTGATGCTGATGACCAGGTCACGTGCGCCGGTAGCGGTTTGAAAAAGCCCCCACCATGGACTGTGCGAAAAATTGGTGTCTACCACCGCAATTTTTTTAGCTCCCCCCATACGGACATTGTCCACCCGCCACCAGGAATCCGGATCGGGCATGTAAATGATGGTGCGTTTATCGGTGATGATGAGCCGCCATTGTTCGTAATGCAGTCGCTCGGTCGCGGCCCGGGCCAGGATGAGCAACGGCAAGAGCAGGGCAAGCGGGAATAAAATCAGCGCGGAGATAAAGTAGAATAGAAGGACAAGTGGTCCGGCCGTGAGGAACAGCACCAACCACCACCATCTTAAAACGAAACCCGGCAGCGTAACGCGATAAGGGGCCTGACGGATTTCGAGCAGCACCTTTTCGCCATCGAGCAGCAGACGCTCGTAAGATGGCGGAAGTGCATAGTCAATAAAAGTAGCCATCCGGGCGCGGGTGGCCTGGAGCAGTTGGCTCTGCTGGAGGGCTGTCCACCCCTCCTTGACCCGACGCGCCATTTTTTCAAGGGGTTTTTCACCCGAGGCGGCGGGCGGCGGGACGACCCGAATGTTAGAGTTGACCGGCGGTGGCTGGCTCACGGTTTAGGAATAATCAAGACTTGACCGGCCTTGATGTTGTTGGGATCGGTGATGCCGTTGGCAGTTTGAATGGCCTGCGCCGACACGCCGAATTTACGGGCGATGCTGTAGAGCGTGTCACCCAGTTGAACCACATAGGTTTGCCCGGTGCGCTGGATGCTGAGGGTCGGGGTGACGACCGGCGAGACGGGCGTGGTCGGTGGTCCCGGGACAACAGGCGCCACTGGGGCAGGTGTCACCGTCATGCTTCCAAAGAGCTGGTCGGTCTTTTGCTTCAAGCTCTGAACGTCCGAGGAGGTGGTTGCCATATCTAGAAATCGAACGGCAATACCGGGGAAAATCCTCACCGTGATAAAAATAGCTATCAGGACCGCCAGGACGGCGCCTACAAAGTACGTGATGACTTTGACCGGCTGGGTGACCATATCTTTGCGAAAGATCAGCCAAAAGCCCCATATAAATCCCAAGAGAACCAGTAAAAAGGCGATGACCAATGCCGTGTTCATCTTGTACCTCCTTTGAAAGTCTCAGGCTTTAGGAATTCTGGCAAGACGCCGGGTAGGCCAGGATTTATACTTATTGCGCTCTGTGAATGGGAACTCAAAATCGGACCTGCTGAATCTGTATCTTATTGCGAAAAGTCGGGAATAAACGCGCCCGGGTCTACATAGCCTTGCCTGATTTT
>FWPV01005071.1_pt1 | contig 17162 bp, 15 predicted proteins | sample 2228371 | NCBI WGS metagenome assembly FWPV01 (sample SAMEA103939776, study PRJEB20133) | metagenome | reverse complement strand
AAAATCGGGATAATTTTCTTATCCTTATACTCAGGAAAATATTTAAAAAATTCTTCTGTCTTTAAAAACTCTATAAATCTGTCAATATATTCATACCTCGGTGAGGCTTTTGTTTCGTTTAAAATAATTTTATCCTCATATATTGCGATAACATCAAATTCTCTTCGTTTGCTTCTGTCTAAGAAATGTTTTCTTGTTACCCTAACCATAAGAAAATCAACATCATCAAAACCAAAGTATTTTGTTCCAATAGCTGGAATATTAGGAGCAACAATGTCTTCAACAATAGTTCCAAGCTTATTTGCAATTTCGCCCCATTTTTTATTTATTTCTCTCTTAAAATTCCTCATCTCGTCTTTAAAATCTTTCATCTCATTCTTAAATTCCTTCATCTCTTCTTTAAACTCTTTCATCTCATCTTTAAAATCAAGCATTTCGTTCTTAAACTCCCTCATCTCATCTTTAAAATCAAGCATTTCGTTCTTAAACTCCCTCATCTCATCTTTAAAATCAAGCATTTCTTCTTTAAAATTTTTCATTTCCTCGATTAAATTTTGCAGTTTATGTTCTGTTTCAAGCTGGGCGTCTTTTAAAACTTCTACTATAGTTTCGAGCACAACAACTCTTTCTTTAACCTCGTACATTTTTTACTCCAGAAAAATTGTAATATTTTTTTGGAATTATGTCAATAGAACGAATTGAGTTATAATAAAATACTTGAAACTTTATCATTGCTTCAAAATAAAAAAGTACTCGATGAATAATATCCAGTCTTAAAAAATAAACTATTTAGCATGACGATATTAGAACAACCTATCAGTGGTAATATGTAACATAAAAAATGGAATAAAAAAAGATTCGGAAAAATGGTATGTATATTTTGATTACTTTTATTCATAAGGCATTAGCTATTTTTTCAATTTTTACTTTACATAACAGTTATCTATAAATTAAGCAGTATTAATTCTCCCAAATTTCTTAAATGGCGTATTTTTTATAATGAGGAGTAAGCTAAAAAAATCAAGATTTCAGATAAACATAATATTTTATTTCTCTCATTAGAAATGTAATAAGTTTTTTAAGAGCTTCTAATTTTTTGTTCCATCACTACAAAAATGACTTGCTTTGTAAATAGTGGCTAATTAAAAGCAATTTAAAAGTTATTTGAAATGAATTTTAATGTTATTTAAAACATTTGAAGAATAATTAGAATCTTATCACTTTAAAATCAAATGTAGCATATAGCTTATAACTCCAGTAGCAAAAGGAACAATTAGCCAGGCAAAAATTATCCTTCTAACGATATCCTTCTTTGTAGTTACACCTATACCATCTTTAATGGCGCTTATGGCAAGAACAGCAAATGTTGTAAACTGTACATATGGAGTAGGAAGACCAAGTAGTGAAGCAATAATAACAAAACTTGAAGTGACAAGTGATACAATCCCAGCAGAAATCTCCCCCAGAGGAATAATATCTTTTGACACTGTTTTTATCACACCTTTTCCAAACACAAGTCCACCCAATCCAAAGAAAGGTGCAAAAATAGCGAGTAACAACATAGAAGGCAAATTTAAACCAGCAATAATGACTGGAGCTACAACATTTGCCACATTGTTTGATCCAACAGCAAATGAGGAATAACAATCTGTTAAAAGTATAAATTTTCGCAAGGTTTTTTGTTTAGAAAATATTTTTTCGTAGAGTCTAAAATTTTTTTCTCCTGGTGGATAAAAAAATTTTATTATAAAATATGTTAGAAGAAAAGCAGCAAATGAAAATATTATAGCCACAAAAAAAATCTCAAATAATTTGTAAAAATTTGTCTTTCCATAAAAAAATCCAGCTCCACTAAAAGCTCCCACAAGTACAAAGCTTGTAGATTGTGGAATTTTTAGTATATTTACTACAAACATTGTTATTGTAGCAGATATAAGTATAATTATTCCAGAAAAAGAACTATCAAAACCCTTAATCAGTTTTGTAGAAAGTGTATCGACAACTCTGCTACCTATAAGCAATGCTCCCACTAAGACAAAGATAGTATATAAAATTACAGCTTCTCTTCTTTTAACTATTCCGCAACCATAAGAAGGAGTAAAAGATATAGAAAATCCACTCGAACCCATGTTTATAGCAAGGAAAACTGATATTAATATTGTTATTAATAAAACCAATACTTACTCCTTTAAACTATAAATACATCTCTTCAAGAAGTTTTATACCATACTTTGTTTTAAAAATTTTCTCTTTTATGCTCAAAACACTTTCTTTTGGTAAACTATCCTCAAAGATGTTAACAAGAAAGTCCGCCTCAACAAGGATCTGAAAATCTAATCCATCAATTTTATCATAAGTATGATGATAGCCTATGATATAGCATACCCTATCAACTATTTCTTTACTTATAAAAAGTTCTTCCAGTAGTTTCCTTGCTATTTCTGGACCTTCTATCTCCTGATATTTTCCAGCATTTGAATTATACTTTCTTTCGGCTTCTTTTATGCCAATGTCATGTAGAAGACCAGCAAAATGAACTACTGCTTTTTGATTGAAGTCTGTTAATTCATTTTCAGCTATAAGGGTAGCAAAAGAATAAACTTTTAATGCATGGTTTATTCTTTTAACATCATTGCCAAAATATTCTATCATTTTTTCCATAACTTTTAATTCCATCTTATCCTCCTATCTTTTATGTAAGCCACACTCTTTATGCTCTGGATTTTCCCACCACCACCTTCCAGCTCTAATATCTTCACCCTCCTTTATCGCCCTTGTGCAAGGAGCACAACCAATGCTTGGAAAACCATTGTCATGCAATTTATTGTATGGAATTTTATTTTTCTTAATAAAATCCCAAACATCTTCAGTAGTCCAGTTATAAAGTGGATTTAATTTATATAAACGATTTGTATCGTCCCATTCAATTGGTAGAATTTCTTTTCTTGTCACAGCCTGTTCTCTACGGAGCCCACATATCCAGCATTTTCTACCTTTTAACGCTCTTTTTAATGGTAAAACTTTCCTGATATAACAGCATAGTTTCCTATTTTCCACACTATCATAAAATAAATTTATACCCTTTTCATTAACCATCTTCTCTACCAACTTATAATCAGGAAAATAAACTTTATATTTAAATCCATATTGAGTTGCTGTTTTATCAATGGTTAAATAAGTCTCCTGAAACATCCTTCCGGTATCAATTGTAAAAACCTCTACTTTATTGGTAATTGAAAAAAGCATATGTGTTAAAATCTGATCCTCAAGCCCAAGACTTGAGGCAAGCAATATTTTATTTTCTCCAAATTCACTTATTGCCCATTTTATAATTTCAATAGCAGAAAGATTGATTAATTTCTCATTCCATTTCGTTAAGATTAATTCCCTTTTCACAAATTTCCTCCACTCTATCCTTTCTTTATTACAACAGAATAATACCCATCCTTTTTCTCTATAGAGAGGATCGTATGACCTTCTCCCTTAAGCGAACCAGGGACATTCTGTATTGGTTCTCCTTCGTCAAGGTATATTTCAAGTATATCTCCGCTTTTTAAAAAAGATAGTTCAAGCTTTGTCTTAACAAAATTCATTGGACAAGCCACTCCTCTTAAATCTTTAAATCTGTTTATAACCTGTGGTTCTTTCTTAACCTCATCTTTTTTTCTTCTCTCAATATTAAACTGAAAATTTGTATCCATTGAGTCATAAAGCTTTTTTACATCTTCTGAAAGAGAAAGAATTTCTTCTTTACTTTCTAAAATTATCTTTCTATCGTTTTCCACAACTTTTTCTAAAATAGGTTTATATTTCTCATCTATATATCCAGTATGTATAAAATTATCCACAAATGCATTAACCACATCTTTTAGATTTTCTGCTTCAATACCTCGAGTAATTAATAACATTCTTGATGAGTAATATGAAAGTGCTATTAAATTCTCAATTAACTCATTTTCATTTATTGCAGACAAAACCTTTCCTTTAGACTCATCTATCTTTGCTAAATCTCTTTCTATAAAGTCAAAAAATCCAGCCGAGCATTCTCCTGTTGACCTTGAGGCAAGAGAAAATATTTCTTCACTACCCCAGTCATAGTAATAATTTCTATCAACTTTAAATTCTGGCACACTATAACTTGATAGTTCTTTTTCAATAGTAGTTCTCTCATTATGTAAAAAATCTCTGAAATTGCTATGACTACTCTCCTGATAGACTAAAAGTATTTTTCTCACAAAAGCTGGTAAATCTCTTGCACTAATTTCTCCAATCTTTTCTGCAAGTTTAAAAGTTTCTTTTGAATTTTCAAAGCATCCAAGTACATAATATGCTGGATAAAGCCTTTCACCTTTCCTTGCCGCAAAGCCATAAAAGCCAAGATCTGCAAGCCAGTGTTGTCCACAGGAATTAGGACAACCTGAAATTCTTAGTACGGGTAACTTATTTAAATTTTCCTTTTCTTTTTCAAGTTCAAAAAGAATAACTTTTGCAAGCTCTCTTGAAAGACATAACCCAAGTTTACATGTATCCGCACCAGCACATACAGTAAGACTATCAGAGAAATAAGGAACTTCATTAAAATATTCCTTATAAAAATGATAAAAATTTACAAGGTATTTTTCACTGATATTTCTTACAAGAATATTTTGCATAGTAGTAAATCTGATGATATTCTCCCCGTAATTTGACAGAAAAGAAGCCAATTTATGAAAAAGATTAGCCTCAATATCACCAAGTAGTAATGGAAATCTTATGGCATAAAGATCCTTTTGCTTTTGTTTAAATGTAAATTTTTCTTTCCACTTATAAAAATCGGATTTTTCATCATCTCTTAATTTTTCTACTAAAACATTTTCATTTTCACATTTATTTTCTAAACTAAACAATTCTAACTCGCAATCTTTCTTCTCCTTCACTTCTATATAATATTTCTCAAACAAATCTCCAAAACTTTTTTCTCCGATTTTATTCCACAAAAATCTCAACCTTGCCTGATGCCTATTTTTTCTATTACCATGATCAAAAAAGAGTTTTTTTAAGGCAGTTGCGACACATCCTGCCTCATTTTCTGGAATAAAATCTAAAAGTTTCTTTGCCACATCTGATTTTACACCCATACCTCCAGCAGCATAAACTTCAAATCCCTTTTCTCCATTTTTTTCTTTTGCTATAAAGCCAACATCCGCTATTCTTGCAAATCCGTTATCAATTTTTGAGGAAAAATTTATTTTAAATTTTCTTGGTAGATTCCAGCTATCATCATCTTTAATCATTAGAGAGGTTAAGGCAACTGCAAATGGAGAAACATCAAAAACCTCATCTTCAACGATTCCACTTTCTGCTGGAGCAACGATATTTCTTACTGTATTTCCTCCACCACCCCTGGTCGATAGGTTGACAGAATAAAGCTCTTTTAGTATTTCTGGAATTTTTGATAGCTCCTCTACAGAATGTATTTGTATTTCCTGTCTTGTAGTTATATGTATTCTCCCGCTTCCATATTTTTTAGCTAAATCTGCCACAACCTTCATCTGCTTGGGAGTAATAATGCCACCTGGACAACGAATACGGATCATATATGTATCGTTTATTCTCTGTTCATAAATCCCAAAAGAAACTCTCTTAGCTCTAAATTGAATCGGATCAATTTCATCCTTTAATTTTTTTTCAATAAAGATAGAGAAATCATCAATCTCATTTAGTAATTTTTCTGGTATCCTGTAGCTTTTCATAAAACAACCCCTTTTTATAATCCCTAATCCGTGTAAATCTGTCTGATCTGTAAAAATACGTGATAAATTGGGATTTAATCATTTAAGCCTTGCTTAAACAAAAAGCTCTATTCTAAACCAACAACCTCTTGTTAAAACCCAATATCACACGGATACACACTGGTGGTTTTATCCTATTTCTCCACCCCTGAGAAAATGTATTTTTCATAAGTATTTCTTTCACTAAACTCTTGCTTTTTTCCTAAGTTCCAGGATTGGACAGGTCTATAGTAACCAACCACACGTGAGTAAACCTCACAAGGAATAAGTAATTCTTTTCTTTCCTCTAACATTTTAACCTCCTATCCTATATTTTATTTCCTCTGGCTTTTTATTCTTAACTGTAAATATTTTTAGTACTGGTTCCTTTTCCATCAAAGACACGATAGCATAATACAAACTTTCATCATAAGCCAGTTTAATATCCTCTTCTGACATCCTTGCTGGAGTATAAGGATGACTATGATATACCCCTATCAATTTTAAACCCATACCTCTTACGCTTTTTTGGACATCAAATTGTTCTTTTGGATCAAAAGAAAAATGCTCAGAGCTTTTATCAACATTTGTCATTTCAAAGATTTCTGTTATGTTATTATCTTTCCCGGCCATATATCCACAGGCTTCAATGGGGAAATCTCTTTTTGCGTGATTAATAATATTGTTATAAACATCCTTTCTTATATTAAGCTCCATTTTTACTCCTTAGCTTAACTTTATCTTTTACTTTTCAATTATCACCTTAAAAATATCACCAGAGACATTTTCAATTGATATTACCTTATACCCCTGCTCTTCACAGGATTTAGGAACATTATCAAGAGGTTCCCCTCTCATGAGTAAAACCTCAAGTCTATCTCCTTTATTTAATTTTGATAAAGCAAGCTTTGTCTTTACAAATGTCATTGGACAATGTTCCTTTGTTATATCTAAAAGAGTATTCATATCATCTCCTAAAATCTTAACTTATAAATAAAATCTCTCCACCCTTAGCAATTTCTAAAAACTTTGCCACACCAAGTACTTCTTTTATCTCTGGTATAAAATCAGTTAGTTTCATACCAAGTATTACCATAGACATTTCACAGGCATAAAAATTTACACCAAGTTCTATAGAAGCATTTATCAACTCTTCAAGTGTTGCAACATTTCTCTTCTTCATCATGTATGTCATAAGCTTTGGAGAAATCCCACCAAAATTAAGCCTGCTTAAGGGTAAATTTTTTCTACCTCCCATAAGAAAGTTAAATACTCTTGCGAGAATTCCTTTTCCAATTGCACTTCTTGCCTTTTTCTTCTTTATTATGTTAAAACCCCAGAATGTAAAGAATAGGTTAACTTCATATCCAACAGCCGCAGCACCACTTGCTATTGTAAATATAGCTATAGCCTTGTCAAAATCTCCGCTAAAGCAAACTATAGAAAGTTTTTTTGAATCATTCATAATTACCTCCAGATACTATTTCAAATCGCAAGTAACATCCTCTTCATCTATGAGTGTTTTAATCTCTGGATTTTTTCCACATAACCTGCAATTTTCATTTTTATTAAATTTTACTTTTCTAAAATTAAAAGTTTTAGCATCGAATGTAAGTAGAGTGTTTTCAAGTAATTCTCCCACACCTGTTATATACTTTAAAGCTTCAGTAGCCTGAATTGTTCCAAGAATACCAGCCACACTTCCAAGTATTCCAGCCTGAGAACATGTTGGTACAACATTTTTAGGGGGTGGAGCATTAAAAACACATCTATAACAGGTTGTTTTATCTGGTATAATGGTCATCGTTTGTCCCAGAAATCTTAAAATTCCCCCATGAGAAAGTGGTTTTTTTTCAAAATAGCATGCGTCATTAATTAAAAATTTAGACCTGAAATTATCAGTTCCATCTATAACAAAATCATACTCCCTTATTATCTCTCTAATGTTTTCAGAAGTCAGCAATTCTTCGTAAGTTTTCACTTCCACATCTGGATTTAAAGCTTCGATTTTTTCCTTTGCGGATATAACCTTTGGTTTGCCTACATCAGGAGTAAAATGAATTACCTGCCTTTGTAAGTTTGTCAGATCAACTTTATCAAAATCAACAACACCGAGTTTTCCCACACCAGCCGCAGCAAGATAAAGTAAAGCAGGAGATCCAAGCCCGCCTGCCCCGATGACAAGTACAGAAGCCTCTCTAATCTTTTGCTGTCCTTCGATACCAACTTCCTGTAAAATTATATTTCTACTGTATCTTTCAAGGGCTTTATCATCAAATTCTTTCATATCACCTCCAAAGCTTTTATAATATCTTCATAGAGATCATCTACATCTTCTATACCACAGGAAATTCTCACCATCCCTTCACTAACACCAAGTTCCATCCTTTTTTCTTTAGAATATTCACAAAAAATTGTAGAAGCTGGATGAATAGCAAGCGTTTTATTATCATGCAAATTTGTTGCTTTTCTAATTATTTTCAGATTATCTAGAAAACTAAAACACTTTTCTTTATTTTCAAGTTCTATTGTAAATATTGACCCATAAAAATTGTTCAGATATTTTTTTGCATTATTATAATAATTTGATTCTTTTAAAGCGGGATAATTAACCTTTTTTACTCTGGGATGATTTTTTAATTTTTCAGCTAAGGTTAAAGCATTATTTGAACTTTTTTCTATTCTTAAGGTTAAACTTTCAAGCCCGAGGAGTTGCAAATATGCATTATGTGGTGAAAGACACCCTCCAGTATTTCTAAAAACCTCTCTTTTTAACCTTACAAGTAAAGCATTTTTGCCATATCTTTCTGCATCATCTTTTATCCATGGATTTTTTAACCAGTCAAAATTTCCATAATCAAAAATCGCACCGCCAACAGAAGTAGCCCCTCCAGAAACCCACTTTGTTGTAGAAATTATCTCTATGTTGATTCCCCACTTCTTTGAAGAAAATAGATAAAATGTAGCAAGTGTATTATCAAGAATGGTAAGAATATTATGCCTATTTGCAATCTCTACAATCTTTTCAATGTCAAAGACCGCAAGCTGCGGATTAGTAATCGTTTCAAAAAAGATTGCCACAGTCTTATCATCAATAGCATTTTCAATAGATTTAATATCTGAAAAATTTACATATTTCGTTATTAACCCAAATCTTTTAAGAGTCTTTTCAAAAAGAGAATAAGTATTTCCAAACAAATAAGGCGAAGTAATAACATTTGCTCCACTACCAGCTATAGATAAAATAACATTCGAAATAGCAGCCATTCCACTTGAGACGGCAACAACTCCATATGCCCCACTCACTAAAGCAAGCCTCTTTTCAAGTTCTGAAATAGTAGGGTTTGAAATCCTTGAATATGAATGAGCTAAAGTTCTGCCCAAAAAAGCATCCTCTATAGCCTTTGCACTCTTAAACTCAAATGCCACACTATCATAAACAGGGGATTTTAAACTTCCATAAATATCCTCATTCTCTAAATCTCCATGAATAAGTCTGGTTGCTATATTCACCTTCCACCTCCTATAAAGTAAAGAAACTCAACCTCATCACCTTCATTAAGGAAAGTTGTCACATATTGCTCTTTACTAAAAAATCTACCATTCACCTGGACACTTACCACATCTGGATTCTTTACATCTGAAAGTTTTAGTAACTCTGAAATGTTTAACTTTTCAACATTAAAAAATTTTTCTTCTCCATTAACTATTAACTTCATCTTTCCCTCCAAATAGTTTATAATTCATATCTGTTTAGTATGAATTAGTATAAAATAAAAAATATTTTTTGTCAAGAGAAAAATAAAATTTTTTAAAACTTTACCCATACATAATTATCAACTTTTACCTCATAAACCTTTAAATTTCCAATGCCTTCATTTGAACATACTCCTGTTTTCATATCAAAAGAGTAAAGATGAACTGGACAGGTAATTTTCCCATTTCCGATTATAGCCTCTTCTATAGGTCCATTCTCGTGTGGACATATTGCTGAGGTTACAAATATTTCTCCCTTTCTATCTTTAAAAAGGACAATTTTTTCTTCATTGATTGTAAAAATTAGTCTATCCGGTGTTTTTAGCTTATTTGTTTCAATAAGTCTAATGTAACCTTCTGCCTTTTCAATTTCCTTAACCTCTTTAATTTCAGAAACTTTTACTTCTTTCCAAGGATCCCTGTAATTAGAAAGTGTTGCCCATAAGTCTTTTTGTAATTCTTTCTTTAACTCAATATTTTCGAGTATATCCTCTCTTATTTTACCAATTCCAACTCTTTCAACAAAATAACTTGTTCTTTCAAGGTAATTTGCATTTCTTCTATAATATTCGATAAACGCATCACAAAAATCAAAAACCTCTTCTTCTGTCTTAACAGTCGCAATCTTTTTACCAACAAAAACCTTAGCTCCCCCATTTCCACCGATGAAGATATCCCAGCCGCCTTCTATCGCAACTATACCAATATCTTTTATGGTTGCCTCAGCACAATTTCTTGGACATCCACTTACTCCCATCTTTAGTTTTGCTGGATTCATCAGTCCAGAATATCTTTCAGCAATCTTTCTGCCAAGTGAAATTGAGTCATTAAGCCCATATCTACAGAAATCACTACCAACACATGTTTTACAAGCTCTAAAAGTTTTAGTAAATGCGTGTCCACATGGCATATCAATTTCCTTCCAGACATTTTCAAGATCTTTTTTCTCTATTGTATATAACCCAATTCTATCAGAACCGGTAATTTTTATAGTAGCATTATATTTTTCTGCTACAAGCGCAATTCTTTTTAGCTCTTCTGGTTTTATGACCCCTCCAAAAACAGCTGGAATTACACTATATGTACCATCTTTTTGTATATTTCCATAATATCTATCGTTTGGATGCCTTGCATCATACTCTATTTCATAATTTCCTTTCCAGATATAGTTTAATAAGAAATCAAGCCCCATCTGAGTCTTTGCATCACCTTTTGCACCTTCTATAGAACTTAGAACCTTACTTACAGATTTAAAATTGTTTTTTAATATATACTCAGTAAGCTCTTCCCTTGTCATTGGAATTCCAGGAACAAAGTATTTTTCAGCTGGATCTTCTCTTAATTCTCCAACAACTGAGACAAGTAAAGCTTTAATCTTATTTTTACAATTTCCACAGCCTGTCCCTGCTCTTGTAGAACTCATTACCTTATAAAGTGTATCATTTCCATTTTTTATAGCTTCTCTAATCTTACCCGCAGAAACACCATTACAATCACAAATCTGAAGATTATCGGGCCAGTTTTCAGCCTCCATTATCATTTCTGATGCCATGCTACCAGGGAAAAGTATATCTGCCCTATTCAAAGGCAGCGGCATTTTTGTGCTGTAATAGATAGAAACAGCATCGATATTTAAGTCATCTCCCACAAAATTGGCACCAACGAGCTTATTCTCCCTTATAATTAGATTTTTAAAAATCAGATTATGCTCATCGACATAATAGACAACTTCATCGCCATTTTCTTCAGAAAACTTTCCCATGCTTATAACAGGAATATCAGATTTTAATCTTGTCGGTGGTAATGGCGATGGCTGATATTTCAGGCTATCATCTTTTCTAACTAAATAGTTTGCCAAAAATTTCGCATGTTCATAAACCTGTGAAACAAGCCCAAAAGTTCTACCTTTAAACTCTATGCATTCCCCTATTGCAAATATATCTGGATCATTAGTTCTTAAATGTTCATCAACTACGATTCCCTTGTTATAATTAAGGTTGCATTTTTTTGCAAGGTCAATATTTGGTTTTATCCCGCAACTAAAAAGCACAAGATCAACTTTAACCCTCTGACCATCTTTAAAGATTGCTTCCTCAACCCCGGCAGTAGAGCCTAAAAATTCCACAACATAATTTGAATTTATAAACTTTATACCTTTTTGCTCGAGTTTTTTCTGTAAAAAAATTCCAGCTTTTTCACATAACTGCATTTCCATTATCGTAGGGGTAAGGTGTGAAATAATAAGATTTTTACCGAGTGCTTTAATTACAAGGGCAAGCTCTAAACCAAGTAGTCCCCCGCCGACAACCATAACATTCGATTTGCCCTTGAGCATTTCTTTTAATTTATGCACATCATCAAGGGCTCGCATTGCGAAAATTCCGGGTAAATCAAGTCCTTTAACAGGTGGAATAAAAGGGTGTGAACCAGTGGCAAGCACAAGTATATCATATGAAATACTTTTACCATTAGAAGTAATTACAACTTTTTCATCCCTTTTAATGTCAATAACATCAGTATTAAGGATAAGCTCTATTCCATTTTCCTTATACCATTCTGGTGTATTTAAGAAAAAATTCTCTGGATTTTCATCTTTTAAGAGATAGATTAATTTTGTCCTATCATAATTTGATTCTTTCTCTTTACTGATGACAGTAATCTTAAATTTCCCTTTTTCCAGTTCCTCGCAAAGCTTTGCTGAAGCCATTCCCCCACCAATAATTACAAGCTTTTCCATAATCTTACTCCTAATTTTTTCTTATCGAAATTAAGTAATAAGAAAGAGCTAACAAAACACCTGCAATAGTATTGCCAATAGTTACCCAGAGCAGGTTGTAGAAAAACCCACCCCAGCTTAAAATTTTTTGAAAAACACCCATTCCAAGCAAACTCATATTTGCAATGGAATGTTCAAAACCGGAGCCTATGAATGCAAAGAGACACCAGAAAATCAAAAAGATTTTTGCGCTATCTTCTTTTGTTCTTCCACTCATCCAGACTGCAAGGCAAACAAGCAAATTACACAAAAAACCCCTTATCAAAAGTGGCAAAACTGGTAAACCTCCTTTTGCAACAGAAACCTTTTCAAGTAGTTGGGCAAAGTTATTTATTAAGCCAGCCGAATAAACAAGATAGGCAATAAAAAGACTACCTATGAGATTGCCAGTATAAGAGACCAACCACACAAGGATAAGGTCTAGAATTTTCACCTCTCTATTCATAACACCAAAAGTCATAACCATCGTATTACCAGTATAGAGTTCAGAACCTGCAAATATAACAAGTGTAAGGGCAATCCCAAAAGATATCCCCATTATAAATCTTAGAAATGGGCTATTCTCTAAAAACAGCTGCCCTCCAATTGAAAAAATTAGAACTATACCGAATCCCACGTATAAGCCTGCAAGCATAGAAGAAATAAGATAGCCAAAAAAATTTTTCTTTAACAGTTCTACCTTCTTCTTTGAAAGAACTGAAAAGAAATTTACACTTTCGATATACATAAACGCCTCCTTTTATACCCTTTCTTCTTCAAGAATTTCCCACTAGGCCCGACAACCACATATTTAATAGTGCCCTTTCTTGAAACCTTTGACACTCCTTCTACTACAAGATGATGTAGAAAATTCCTTTCTTTCTAAAAATGTTTATATAGTACACCCGGAATACCGTTACGAGGGACATATTCCGTGACTATAAATGAATCGAATACAAACGTAAGTCTTTGATCCGGGGCAAGAATATCATTAATTATATCTTTTCCGTTTCTTTGTACTGCTTCAGGTATTGGTATGATAGTTTCTTCTTCTCCACATTTATGCCTAACGACCAATGGTTGTCCATCTTTGGGCAGTGCGTAGTGTAACAGAAGTTCAAGCGCCTCATCAAGACAAGATCCCTGAAACAACGTCACCGGGCCGGAAAACAAAGGTTCAAGGAGATGATCGGATGCGCCGGCAAGCGATCGGAGTCTGTTTCCTTCATTTTCATTTCGCGCAACAACGATCATTCCTTTATCCCTGATTCTGAAATACCTTCCGACGCCCAGCAGACGAACGTCGTGCAGACGAGGCGTCGCAGTATGCTCGAAATAGTCGCGCAGCCGCTCCGCGAACACCGGATCGGTCAGTCTGCATCCACCGGCAGGACAAGGGTAGTCGATTATGCTGTATTGACCGGCGAGGGCTATCTGCGGCTTGCGGCTCCTCCCCGATAAGGCAAGCAGCTTATCACGATTCACCCATCCTTTGCGCTCAGGCAGGGTAGGCGGAAAATAGTGTGCCGAGAGCGGCCTCAGCGTTATGTCGCCAAGCCCTGTGGAACGGTCGATCAGTTCGATAGCCCTGCGATGCTGCGACATGGGACGCTGGCCGAGCACTTCGCCGGTGAACAAAAACGACGCACCGATCTCTCGCATGTATTCGTGGGCTTTCCTGATTTTGAGTATCCGGCAGTCGATGCACGGGTTCATGCCCCGTCCGTACCCGTGTGCCGGTTGCCGCACCATGGCCAGATATTCCTCGCCGAGCGCCACGCGCTTGAGCGGAATGTTGCCAAGTTGGGCAACAGCGCGAATAACAGAGGCACATGATGCGTTTTTAGGAGTGCAGGTACAAAACGGCGAAGTAAAGTTGATCGCAAAAACAGAAATGCCTTGATCCAGAAGCAGTCGTGCAGCAAGCGTACTGTCGAGTCCGCCTGAAAGCAAGCCAACCGCCTTTATTGATGCGGCGTTTGTTGTTGCCATTGTTCAATCCTTTTTTTAAAGTATACGCTTGGTATACATAGCTCCGCTTATAATGTTTCTTAAGTGACTCCATAATTTAAGGTAGGTGTCGACGAAACGCCTCTTACAAAAACACAATTGGCGATCTCCTCGTCAACGGCGAACCGGCTGTTGCCGGCCTCAAAAATGAATGACGGCGCCCGGTTCAGTAGCCGTATGCCCGTACCCGGAAACAATCCCATTGCCACCAGCTTTTGCAATGTCGCATCCTGATGCATGTATATATAAGCTATATGGCCGCTTTCACCTGGCTTCATTTCCGCCATCGACACAACGACAGGTCGTACCGATGCCTCTTTTTTCATACAGCATGTTCCTTGCGGGATCGCCCGGCCATGTGGGCAGTATCTCGGATGACCCAGCAGTATGCAAATCGCCTCTTCCACGCCGGGTGCCAACGCCTGCTCAAACCGGCACGCATGCTCATGCACATCGCCGGAAGAAACCACCAGAACGTCAGAAAGAAGGCGTTCGGCAAGCCGGTGCCGTCTGATAGTTTGTATTGCCGCTGTTCTTCCTTTCTCTGTCAGCACTATATACCCGTCATGGACAGTAATTAAGCCAAGATTCGTCGCTTCTGCGGAGAGTGCGCCATCCGCGTCTTCGAGAGAAATTTTGTTCGTTTTCCGTAAATTTTCATCCTCAAAAATCCGGCAGATGAATCTTCGAATGTTTTCAGCATATTCCATAGAAGCTTCCTTTGAATTTGATCAACTTTTCCATTATCGAAACAATTCTTCGCGCCAAACGCTCGGCAACGGACATTGCCGGCATCTTATGACCGCATCTGGGACAGCAGTACAGCGAACATCCGGCATTCATCGGACAACCCGCGCAGCGGCTTTTATGCCTCCTCTCGTCGAATACATGTCCGCACGACCAGCATTTCATTAGCATCGGCCCCTTTCACAGGCGGATACCCGTCAAAACCATAATCCGGTTCAGAATACCCCCGACCAGGAACGCGAACGGAAAGATGAAAGCCGTCATTGCCAGAGAAACCTTCCATCCCCGCTCCTTGAGCATGACCAGAAATTGCGCGACACAGGGGACGAATAGTGTAAGCGTGGTTGCGGCCACAAGAAGCTGATTGCCGTTCATGACATGGCGCAGGTCATACAGCCCGGCGGCGCCATAATCACGCCTGAAAAAACCGAATAAAAACGCAAAGGAAGCTTCGTCCGGCAGTCCAATTAACCGCATGACCGGCTTGAGAATCTCAAGCGTCCCGTTGAATGCGCCGGTTATCTGTCCGATCCATATGAAAACGCTCGCAAGGATGAACATAGGAAGCACTTCCCTGAAATACCATTCCATCCGCGTGTATGTTTTGACAAGGACATTGCTCCATTGCGGAAGCCTCAGCGGCGGCAGTTCCATGTAAAACGCCGACGATTTTCCCGGCAGCAATTTGGCGCCGATATACCCGACCGTTATAAGTATTCCGGCAATTACAGCAAGCCAAGCCCACAAAGCGAGGGAATGCCCCTCGAACAGCCCGAGAATCACTCCCAACTGCGCTGAACATGGTATCGCAAGCGCAAGGAGCAATGTCGCAAGAATCCGTTCCCGTCGTGTCTCCAGCGTTCTTGTAACTACCGTGGCCATCGTGTCGCATCCGAAACCCAGCACCATGGGAATGACCGCCCTGCCGCTCAACCCAATCCGTTTGAATATCCGATCGATGAGCATGGCAAGCCGGGGCAGATAGCCGCTGTCTTCGATAATGGAGAACGCGATAAAGAACGTGCCGACAATGGGAAGTATGAGCGAGAAGGCGTATCTGAAGCCCAGGGTAACGACTCCATATTCGCCGCCAAGAAGATCCCGCAGTATGGGCCACGGTACGTATGCGGCCAGAAAGGCGTCAACAGCCGGATTGACATACCTTCCGAACACCATTTCTTCGAGAAATTCCACAAATACCTGAGCGCCCAGAACGCCGACGAACTGGTAAAAAAGAAATAAAACCAGGGCAAGGAAAGGTGTTGCAAGCAGCGGATCCATGGTGAGACGGTCGAACAACCTGTTTATCCGGGAAACATGGCCTGCATTGGATTGTACTGCGGCGTTCAGTATCCGCATTGCCGCTTCCCGGCGGGCTCGCGCAAGCAGGAATCCCGCCGGTATCGAAAATTCCTTTCTGGTGGAATCAACCGCCTTCATTATGCCGGAGAACGCTGCGCCCTGGTTAGTCCTGACCAGATCGATTATTTCTTCGTCGTGCTGTAACAGCAGTTGTGCGATTCCGTGCGGGCTGATTCTGTATTGGCCCGCCTGAAGAAGAGCCGCTATCGAATCAATCGCCGTTGCCGATTCTGTATCGTACCGCACGATATGGGATTGCCGTCTATCCGCCGCGGGTGTGCGAAGAGCTTCCGTTGCTTTACGCATGAGCGTACCGAAACCCCTTTTAGCAGTAAGCGCGGTTAAGACAACAGGAACTGCGAGTTCACGGCTAAGCCTGTCCGCATCTATTGCGAGGCCAATCCGTTCTGCCTCGTCGATCATGTTGACGTCGAGAAGTACTGGAAAGCCGAATTCAATCAACTGGATGGTCAAGGGAAGCATGCGTTCGATATTTTTTGCGTCAACAACATGGATAACCAGCGCCGGCGCTTCGTCCATGAGGATTTTCCGGGCGATTTGTTCCTCTGCCGTAATGGGCAGAAGGCTGTACATGCCGGGCGTATCTATGACGGTAATCGGCGTGCCGTCACACTGCGTATGGCCTTTCATGACCTCGACAGTCGTGCCCGGGTAGTTGGACACGGTTGCGCGGGCACCGGTCAGCAGGTTGAACAAAACGCTCTTGCCGACATTCGGGTTGCCGACAATGACGACGCACCCTCTGCTCGACACGGTCATCT
>FWPV01008979.1_pt1 | contig 17165 bp, 12 predicted proteins | sample 2228371 | NCBI WGS metagenome assembly FWPV01 (sample SAMEA103939776, study PRJEB20133) | metagenome | reverse complement strand
ATCCCAGCGCACGTTGTTATCAAACGTGTACGTTGTCGTGTAGGTAATCGGCGTGCAGTACTCAAAACCATCAGCAGAAGCCACGGTGCGGCTGGATTCCAGGCCAATGTCGGTTTGGGGACACTCTATGGCCGTAGTCGCCGAAGCCGAGGCTGTCCGGATGCATCCACAGCAGTCCCGCACCGAAGCCGTTACCTGATTCGTGTAGATGTTGCCGCACAGGTCGCATCCGTTTTCGTTCGTGCCTGGGATGTGGAATATAGGCCGAAGGGTTCCGCCGAGTGCTGGATCTATGCCCGTCCACACGATTTGACCATTGACGACCGTACCGCCATCGGGATCCACCACGCTCCAACCCGCGGGAATGGTGTCGGTAACGGTGATGGAGCCCGCCTGGCCGCCCGCGCCGCACTCAAGACTGCCCGAGTAGGCGACGCCAATCGTGTACTGGACATCGTCTCCCAGGGCCGCTACGCTTGGCCCGGATTTGCTCAAGGAAAGAGACGGCGGGCCGCCGCTGACGCTGATGGAACTGGTACGCACCGGCGTGTGGAACACCACGCCGCAATCGTCCTCGTAGGTCGGGAACCACGTGCGCGAGCCTGTGGGCGGCGTGCCACTGCACCAGTCTCCCGCAAACGACAACTCATAGGACAACGTGTAGGAGCCGCTCCCCGGGATGTCAGGCAGAACAAACCCCGGCGTGGGTGCCCAGACGTAACTGGCTCCCGGCGACGTAACCGTTACGTTGTAGCCGCTCAGGTCCACGGCCAGAAAGACGTTGTGCGCTGTTCCATCGCCGGTATTGTCAACCTGAAAACTTACCGACGCTGTCGGTGAGCAATAGCGGATTGCGACGTTCGGCGGCGTGAAGGAGAGCAGGGGCTCGCGGAGTTGGAGTCCCACGCTGGCCTGCACCTCTTCAGGCACTTGGCAGGTTTCGCCGGCGCATCCCCACGTTCCCTGGGCGACATTGGTCAAATCGGCGCACGAGTCCACCCGCGTAATCTCGGTAAGGGTAACGGCCTCCCCCGCTTCAATGCGCGCGAGGGCGGGAACTTCGTTCGCAGTCCAGACCACGGTATCCGTGCCGTTGAAGACCCCTGGCGGCGTGGAGGAGATGTAACTCAACCCGCTACCCAGGACATCCGTAATCACCACGTTGCCGATGGGGCCCAACCCACTGCTCTTCGCCACAATGCGCCAGGTGATCTGGTCGCCCAGATACGCAGAGGGCGAGGTGGTCGGCGCAATCGGCACACCGTTCACGGCCACCGCCTCTTTGGTCAAAGTCAGGGCGCCCGGGTTCACCACAAACGAAGTGTACACGATGAGATCGCTTCCGCCAGCGTAGGAGACTGTGGTCGTGTTGTCGCCCGAAACCGCAGCACAGCCGGCGTTGAAAGTGAACGTTGAGGTAACGATCTCGCCCACGCCCACCGTGCCCTTATTCTCGGATTGTGGAGATGGGGCGAAACCGGCAGGCATGCTGCTGGAGATGACTACGTTGCTCGCCGGATCGGGGCCGAGATTGCGCACGGTAACGGTGAACGTCGCAGTGCCGCAAACCTCAACGGGCGCGGAAGGGCCGGTTACCGACACGACGAGGGCAGAGTCCTGGGCAATCGGCCCGTCCTCGGCCCCCGACGCCGTAACACCTGGCTGAGGCCAGGCGTGTGCGAGAACCGCCACGCCAAAGAAGATGACGGTGGCCGCAAGAAATGCGACAGCGGCGATCAGTGCGTATCTTTCAACGAAGTTCCGCATGCGCACCTCCAGGAGATGACCGACAGAGTCTGCTCGGATACCAGTCTAATCACGCCAGCATACCATTATAACACAACATGTCTCACTTGTGCGTTACAGTTTTTTCATATACGCCTTGTTTGTCGCATTTTCATGCGCGTCAGGAACGCCGACTTGGAGAATCTCACACTCCAAAAGGTTGACTTTCGCCGGAAATTCGCGTATAATGTATCTGGAAGCAAATCTAGCAGATTGACCACGACCAAACACCTGGAGCACACCTCCGACCCATAGCCTCCCCCTGGGAGGCGTGGGCGATAGGGTGTGGGAAGCAATTCCCACGCCTGCCGTGTTTGCAAAGGAGGCAACCGAGGCTCGCCCGAGCCGACGTTGCCTTTTGTTTTGACAATCGGATAGGCAATCGGGCAGCGCTCCTGCCCCCACAAATCACAAGGAGGTGTTCAGCATGTGGATCCTTCGGTTGAACATGGCAGACCTGTCCTATCGTCTTGAGGAGGTTCCCGCAAAGTACCAGCATCTGGGCGGGCGCGGGCTGACCTCCACCATCGTGTACGATGAAGTTCCCCCGTTGTGCCATCCCCTAGGCCCCAACAACAAACTGGTATTCGCCCCGGGCATCGTAACCGGCACCGTCGCGCCCACGTCGGCCCGCGTATCGGTGGGGGCCAAGTCGCCGCTCACGGGCGGCATCAAGGAGTCCAACGCCGGCTCGTCCTGGGCCCAGCACATCGCCAACATGCGGATCAAGGCGATCGTCGTGGAGGGTCAGGCGAAGGGCTACCACCTCGCCCACATCACATGGGACGAGAAAGCGGGCAAGCCTAAAGTGGAGTTCATGCCGGCCAACGAGTACGCAGGCAAGGACCTGTACGACGTTTTCCCGAAACTGTATGCCCGATTCGGCGACAAGGTCTCCATCGCCGGCACCGGCAATGCGGGCGAGTTCGGCTATGGCAACTCGGGCGTGGTCTTCAACGACATGGCCGGGCGGCCGAGCCGTTACTCAGGGCGCGGCGGCATGGGCGCAGTCATGGCCAGCCGGGGCCTCAAGTTCATCGTGGCCGACCCGAAGGGCGCTCCAGGCGTAGAGATCAAGGACAAGGCGCTGTTTGACGAGGGGCGCAAGAAACTCATTGATGCGCTCCGCACCCACGACATTACCAAGCCCAAGGGCGGCCTGAACACCTACGGCACAGCCGTGCTCATCAACATCATGAACGAGGCCGGTGGCCTCCCCACCCGCAACTTTGCCAGTGGCCGCTTTGAGGGCGCAGCCAAGATCGCCGGCGAGGCCATCTTTGAGGGCAACAAGAAGCGCCTGGGCAAGGAACTCTACAACCACGCCTGCAGCCCGGGCTGCATCATCCAGTGCTCCAACACCTGGCACAAAGCAGACGGCAGCGAGCACGTCTCCTGCATTGAGTACGAGTCCGACTGGTCGTTGGGCGCCAACTGCGGCATTGACGACCTGGACGACGTCGGCGAGTTGGTGCGCTTGTGCAACGCCTACGGCCTGGACACCATTGAGACAGGCACCACGCTGGCCGTGGCGATGGAAGCGGGCGTCATCAAGTTCGGCGATGGCAAGGGCGCGATCAACCTGGTGCACGAGATGGGCAAGGGTACGCCGATGGGTCGCATCCTGGGCGGCGGCACGGCCTTCGCCGGCAAGGCTTTCGGCCTCACCCGCGTGCCCGTGGTGAAGGGCCAGTCCATGCCTGCCTACGAGCCGCGCGCCGTCAAGGGCATCGGCATCACCTACGCCACCAGCACCATGGGTGCCGACCACACGTCCGGCTACACCATTGCGCCCGAGATCCTCGGCGTGAGCGGCAAGGTGGACCCGCTGAGCCCCGAGGGCAAGGCCGCGCTGAGCCGCGCGTTCCAGGCAACTACCGCCTTCATTGACTCCACCGGCCACTGCCTGTTCATCGCCTTCGCCATCCTGGACATCGCCAGCGGGTTTGAGGGCATGATGGAAGAATGCAACGGCGTCCTGGGCACCAACTGGAAGTCCGAGGACGCGGCCAAACTGGGCGCCGAGATTCTCAAGAAGGAGCGCGCGTTCAACGAGGCCGCCGGCATCCCGAAGGAAGCCGACCGCATGCCCGAGTTCATGAAGTACGAGCCGCTCCCGCCGCACAACCAAGTGTTTGACGTGCCGGACAGCGCGCTGGACTCGGTCTACGGCGAACTGTAATCCGAAACCGACACACCAACCCGGACCTCCGAGGCTCTGCGCCTCGGAGGTCTTTTCCCAAGAGGTCCCATGCCGAAAGTTGTAGCCGACGAACAAGGCAGACTGGTCTTGCCAGATGACTTTCTCAAGCGCCGCCACATCCCGCCGGATTCACAATACTGGCTGGACGAGCGCGAAGGCGACCTGATCCTGCACCCCTGCGTGCGCGACGCCCGCAAATTGTACGTGGAGCCGACGACCGGCTGCAACCTCCACTGCCGCACGTGCATCCGCAACGTATGGCAGGACCCCGAAGCCAAAATGTCCGACGGCACGTTTGCACGCATCGCCGAAAGCCTGGCCGACCTGCCCAAACTGGAGCGCGTGGTCTTCACCGGCTTCGGCGAGCCCCTCACCCACCCGCGCATCCTGGACATGATAGAGGCCATGCGCAAGCGGGATATCGCGGTAACCGTTGGCTCCAACGGGCTACTGCTGGACAGGCGGATGGCCCAGGAGATGGTGCGGCTCGGCGTAGACCGTCTCGTCGTATCGCTGGATGGAGTGAAGCCGGAAACCTACGCGGGTGTGCGAGGGGCCATGATCTCCCAAGTTCTGGACAACATCCGGCATGTCCAAGAGGCCAAATCCCGCCTCGGGTCGCTCGCGCCCGCCATCGGGATTGAATTCGTCGCCCTGAAAAGCAACGTGGCCGAGTTGAGGCAACTGACAGGGCTGGCATCGCGGCTGGGGGCGGCCCGCGTCCTGGTGAGCAACGTGCTGGCCTACACCGAAGACATGCGCGACGAGATGCTGTACGGCTATGAACCGCGCCCGCCCCTGGATTCGGGCGGGTGGCCCGTTTCGCTGGACGCGTGGGTTACCTGGGGCACGCTGGAACTGCCGCGTATGCACTGGGGCGCGGAACGGCGATGCCGATTTGTGCAAGACCGCGCCCTTGTGGTAGGATGGGATGGTGGGGTTTCGCCTTGCTACGCCCTGTCGCATAACTACACGTACTTCGCGATTGACGGCAGGCACAAGCAGGTGAGCCGCTACATCCTCGGCAACGTCAACGACCAAAGCCTGGCCGACATTTGGACGTCCGAGGAGTACGTGCGCTTTCGCAGCGAGGTGCGCGGGTTCCACTTCCCGTCGTGCCCCGATTGCGACCTGCGCGAAACGTGCGACCTGCGCGGACGCAACGAGGGATGCTGGGGATGGACCCCCTCGTGCGCCGACTGCCTGTGGGCGCAGGATATCGTGCGATGCCCGTGAGGTGAGCATGCGTGTCCACGTGAGGCTTTTCGCCGGGTTGAACCGATACGTTACAAACAAGCAGTCGGGGATTCCGTTTGACGCGGAACTTCCCGACGGGGCCACAATTGAGGCGTTGATCCGCCACTTGGGGCTGCCACCTGATGAGGTGCGGGTCGCGTTCGTGAACGGGCGCGCTCAGCCCTTGGACTTCGCACTCAAAGACGGCGATGAAGTTGGAATCTTCCCGCCCATCGGAGGAGGCTAGAATGGCAGACATCACCGTAGATGTATGGCTGTACGGGGCGCTTGCAAAGTACGGAGGCGAGGCGGCCGGACTCGCCCATGCAAACCTCTAAGTACAACTCCCCGCGGGGAGCACGATGGCCGACCTCTTGAACCATCTGGGCCTCCCCACGGAGGAACGCGGCATCACCTTCATCAGCGGCAACCTCAGCGCCATGCCCGGCCTGCAGCCTGACCTGGGCCATGTCCTTCAAGACGGCGACCGTGTGGGCATCTTTGACCCCCGCAGCATGTGGCCATTCCAGTACCGACATGGCGCGGCCATGATCCCCGAGATGTCGCGCGCGATCAACGAGGCCGAGGACCTGGGCCTCCATCACGCGTATAAAGAGCCACAGGGCTAGGAGCCCATAACAGCGACTCGCAGACCCTCCCAGGCCTTCCGCTTCGGGCCGAAAGATTCACGCAGCCACGCTAGAGCCCTGTAGCGCCAGCAATTCTCAATAGAAATGGAACAGGGGTGGCAATCCCTGTGGGAACGGCGTGAAGTGCATTTCATTGCTCGGAAGGTAACTGGGCATCGTTCAGATTGCCGCGTCGCTCTACCTCACCCATCTCCACCCCGGCCCACGCGGGGCTAAAGCCGCCGCGCTACGGGCACACGCCCGACGGCATCCACGAATAACACGAATCCACGCGAATAATGGTGATGAACCCGATGCTTCACCCTCAGGCGGAGCCCACCACCCCTTTAGCCCGATGCTTCAGCGTCGGGCCCAACGGCGCGGGGCTGAAGCCGCCGCGCTACGGGTTCGCCCTTTCGCATCTTTCGTGCCCTTTCGCGCCCTTCGTGCTCCAAATGCCCCCATGCTCCGAACACCCCCTCGGGCGCAGCCCACCACACCCTTAGCCCGATGCTTTAGCGTCGGGCCGAACTGCACGGGGCGCCGCCGCGCTACCTCACCCATCTCCGCCCCGGCCCTCCCCGCTCACAGACTGTCCGCGTCCCGCGAAACGCACGATAACGAGGGTCTTCGCCCAGGCTTGGCGCCCCATGCCGAAACGGAAAAGCCACGTTGACAATTGCGCTGTATGCGCGCAATTGATTGACATTCGCCCTCCGACCTGCTACAATTTCTCCAGCACGAGAAGGAGCATCGGTCCGTGGACGAACACAACAGCCTGCCCTCGGACAGCGAGAGGCAGGCCGCCACAGATACGCCCCCGTTGGGGCACGTGCACGGGTGGCTCGCGCGTTTGAGGGCGCCCCACACGGCCGCGCTTGGCGAACGTAAGCGAAACACCACCCCTGTTGCGTATCTTGTCACCCCGCTGCTCGGCATGTACGTCGGCCAGTTCCTGCTCCGTGCCATCCCGCAGGCGCAGGTGTGGGGTTTCGCCATCATCGCTGCAAGCCTAATTCTGCTCATCCTGCGGCTGCGCCCTCAAATTCCGCGCACAGCCGCCGACTGGGCGCAAGCCGCCGTGGGGCTCCTCATCATGCTGCCCCTCGCGGCCAATCCCGGCGGTTGGAAGCACTGGGCGCAAACGTGGCAGTTGCTCCTCGTGTGGGGAATCGCGTGGCTTCTCGTTATCGCGGCCGTGGTGCGGGTAGAGCCGCGCCCCATACGCTTGGGGCTTCCGCGCGCAGAACCGTTTGGCCGGCGCGACTGGATCATCGTGGGCCTGCTCCTTGTGGGCGCGCTCCTGCTCCGCGCTCCCTACCTGGAGACCATCCCCATGGGCGTGGATCCCGACGAGGCATCGCTCGCCCTGTCGGCGGCGGACGCGGCCGAGGGCTTGTCGACGGACCCGTTCGCCACCGGCTGGGCTACCCATCCGACCCTTCAGTTCTTCGTGAACGGCGTCTTCATCCGCGCATTCGGCAGGACATTCTTTGCTATGCGCCTGCCCTGGGCTATCGTCGGTTCGCTGATGGTAGCGGCGCTGTATGTGCTGGCGCGCACGTGCTATGGCCGCACGGTGGGGGTCATCGCGGGCATTCTTGCGCTGGGCTCCAACACCGCGATCCACTTCAGCCGCCTTGGACTCAACAACAATGGGGATAGCCTCTTCGTGGTGTGGGTACTGGCGGCGCTGTGGATCGCCGGCGCCACCGGAAACGCATGGGCTTACGCCGCGGCGGGGTTCGGGCTCGGGTTCGCCCAGTACTTCTACTTTGGGACGCGCGCCATCCCCTTCGTCGTGCTGGCAACCCTGCTCGTGTGGCTCATCGCCGACTGGCGCGGGACCCTGCGATCCTGGAAACTGCTCCTCGGCTTTGCGCTCGTTGTGCTCGTAACGGCCGGGCCGCTTTTCGGGCACTGGCTGCGCAACCCGGGCAGCATCTCCGAGCACCTGTTCCTCACGATGCCGTTCTCCGACAAGATGCAGCAGTTGTCGGCACAGACGGGCCTGCCCGAATGGAAACTCTGGTGGTACCAGATACGCGATAGCCTGCTGGTCTTCACGGTAACGCCCGATCGCGGCACGTTTTACCACCCCCAGCAGGCGATGCTGCACCCGGCGCAAGCGCCGCTCTTCCTCATCGGACTTCTGGCCGTGTTCGCGCGCATCAAGAAGCCCGCGTACCAAGGGCTTCTCGCATGGATCGCCGTAGTCCTCACACTCGGCTCCGTGCTCATTACCGATGCGGCCACATTCCACCGTTTGCTGGGAGTTCTGCCCGCGGCTATTCTGATCGTCGCCATCGGGATAGAGGCCGCGGCAGAGAAACTCGCGCAGGCGGCAGGCTGGATGCCGCAGATAGCCCCGCGCGTGGCAGTTGGGGCGGCCATCATCGCGATTGCGCTGGACATCCACTTCTACTTCGGCGTATACAACGTTCACCAAGCGTACAAGACGCCTACCCAGGAAGCGGTAACCATCGCCGCGCTGGATTACGAACGGCTGCACGGGCAGGGCACGTTCCTGCTGTGCACGCACGAGGGCGTGGACCAATCGGGCAAAGTCTATCACTCCCCCACGGCCTACGTGTCCGGCGATCGTTTCCTGGGCTGCGTGCCCGCCGTGCTGGATCGGCTGAACCCGACCCAGCCTCTGTACTTCTACATCCTGCCCGACCAGGCCGACATCTTGCCCGTGCTCCAGGCCCGATTCCCGGGCGGGACGATACAGGAGTACAAGCGGCGCATGGACGGGTTGCCGTTGCTGACGAAGTACGTTATCCAGAAACCCGCTTTGGACAAGGAGTAGTTCCAAGGAACGTAGCGTTTATCGCAGAATTCGGAGCCGGACCCTATGCCCCGTTCTCGTACAACAATCCGTAGGGCGGATGAATGCAGGGAGGCGAGCACATGAAAACCCGAGACTGTGCCACAAATGTTGCCACTGTACAAACGAGGATTAGATCCCTAGATCCACGTGTACTTTGCACCTTGGGACACAGACTCGCCAGGTTCGCAACGAGTGTTGGCAGACTAACTACGACTGCTGGACAAGCGAGTGAGCGCATCTCTGCCACAAGACGGCCTAACATTGCGATGAGCAGGAATTGGATAGTGATTTTAGCAGTACTGACTCTTTTATACCTCCTGAATAGTTCTTACGCTTGCGCACAGCAACCAGATGGATGCGAACCTCAAGAATATACCGGCATCACGCACTGCATCCATGACGCTGGCAGAACCCACGTGATCATTGTGGACCTAACAGCGGAGGGCATTCGGCTGGAAACCGCCTTGGCCGGCTACTACGATGCCAAGGAACGGCGATTCGTGGAATGCACCGACGTCAATACGCCAGATTGGAGCCTTCCTGGCCGTGGGTGCCTCGACCCCTCCAGGGGAGGATACCCGAGGCAACGCGTGGACAAGATCGTGGAACGATACCCCGGTGCGGCCGCCGCCATCAACGCGGATTACTTTGCCAAGGACTACTCACATGGTCCGGAAGGCCTCACCATCAAGAACGGTGTGCGCTTCGATGGATGGCAACTCGGTGACTGTGATGGGACACCGGGCTTCGACCACAAGCACCCGACACCGTGCTATGGCAACGACGTTGGGCGAAGCTCCATCGCGATATCCCGTAACAATCGTGTAGAGATCGGCTTGAAGACCCAAACCGACGTAGACGACGAGACTGCTCTTGCAGACCGTTTCTTCAATGCAGTCGGAGGAGGACCTCTTATCGTCGCAGATGGTAATCCCCTGCCCAATAACGCCTGTGACAAGGAGCACGCCCTGCCTATGGACAGATGTACAACAACGGTGCAGTCCGCTGTAGGGGTTACTGGCGACGGCAGTACGTTGATCCTAGTGATGTCAGGAGTCAAGGACGCCGAGAGTATGGCCAGGTTCATGGTTGAGGAGTACCATGTCCATTACGCGATGAAACTAGACGGAGGAGGATCAGCACAGCTGTGGTACAACGGACAAAGCTTCTACGGTACAGACGAGAAAAGGGAGATTGTTGAAGCGCTGGTGGTCTTTGCAAATCCCTTGCGCCATGAGGAGAAACCGCCAGTATGGGAACGCTGGATTGCTTCGCTTGAAAAGTGGATTAAGGGGCAAATAGAGCGACTCGGCAAGGGGCTTGAAGATTGGTGGAAAAGGGAGGTAGAGCGTAGGATCGAGGAGTGGTTGGAAGAACAGTATTCCAGATGGCAACGTTGGGCAGAAGAGCAGTTCGAGAAGTGGTTGGAAGAACAGTATTCCAAGTGGCAGCGTTGGGCAGAAGAACAGTTCGAGAAATGGATAGAATCCCAATGTGGAGTATCCATGGGAATCTTGGCGACAGTAGCGCTTACTGTGGCAGGGGCCATGCGCAGGGGCTACCTGCGCTGATGTAGGGCCCCCACGATACAGCGTCCTCTGGAGGCAAGTCTGCCCCACGCGACGGCACCACAGAACAGTGAGGTTCACGATGACACGGGCCTCGGCACGTTCAAATGCCGGGATGCCGAGTTGCCGTTTCCATAGAGAATTGCCCAACTCGTGCTTGACAGCGCAACATATGTGCGCTAATATGCGGCCACCCGTGGCCACCCATTCATCTCAATTCAAGGAGGCAACCTATGACAACCGGCACAAGCCCCAAGGATCCCAACACGGCGTTTCTGATTGAGTTCATCGGCGGGTTCTTCGGCCTCTTGGGCCTCGGCTATTTCTACCGGCCTCTTGGGCCTCGGCTATTTCTACGCTGGCCGCACAAACGATGGCATTATCCGCCTCATCGCGTGGCTGGTGTATGACATCGTGGCCGTCGTGACCATCACGCTCCTGCTCGCGGTCATCGTCGGCTTCGTGTGCATCCCCATTCAACTGGCGATTCAAGTCGGCGTTCCCCTGTGGTCCGCAAACAAGTTGAAGCAGGAGATGCTGGCCAGCACACCGGCCGCGTGAGTCTTTGACCCTAGCGCCGATACGTGCCCATAAGTTCGCCCTGCGCCAGGATATGCCCGGCCATGGCGGCCAGCAGTTGGGCTTTGCTCGCGTCGGCAGGCAGGTCCAGCGCGATGTCTAGCGCGTACAGCCGGAAGAAGTACCGGTGCCGACCGCTCGGCGGACACGGCCCGCCGTAGCCGAGATTCCCCCAACTGTTCCTGCCGTGGCGGCTGCCATCGGGCCGAACGGCGTCGGGCGCGACCCCTTCGGGCAGGCCACGCGCGTCTGCGGGTAGATTGTACAGAAGCCAGTGATCCCACGTGCCCACCGGCGCGTCGGGGTCGTCCATGACGAGCGCCAGGCTCCGAGTGCCCTGCGGCGGGGCTCCCCACTCCAGCGGCGGCGACACATCCTCACCGTCGCATGTGTACTTGCGGGGGATTTCGCCGCCGTTCGCGAATGCCGGGCTGGTGAGCGCCAGCGTGCCGACCGGCTGCGCAGGTACGGTCGGAGCGGGCGGCGTCGTAGCCCGCCCCCCGCCGCACCGGGCAGCCAGCGAACTCAACACCCACAGCGCCAATACAATGCAGATACGCCGCCTCATCTTCCCTCACCTCCACACGCCTCGGACAGAATCTCGTCCACCGTGCGCCGCATGTGTTCGTAGTGAAAGCCGTTCCAGTAGATGCGGCCGCAAGAATCGCAGATGAAGAACTCCTGGTAGTAGCGCCGCGTCTTCGGGAGCAGGCGGTCCGCGACCTGCTCTTTCGCGACGGGCTGCAACTCTCGGTTGCAGACGATACAGCGGGTGAATGGCCGCGCCTGCCCCGCCAGGTCAAACCGCCGCACCACCTCAAGGACCTGTTCGCGCACGCGCGTGGCCCGTACCCAGTACCCATGCGTAACCGCGTTCCGCATCAGCAGGCCCTTGTCGCGCGTCAGGATGATGCGGCCATCCGAGATAGATATGCGCACAATCTCTTCATCATCGTAGTCGTTGCGGTACAGGGCATCAAACCCAAGCATCCGCAAGTAGCCCGCCAATCTGCCCAAGTGCGTGTCCAGCACAAAGCGCGCATTGCGCAGGGGACGCGGGCGGAGCCGAACGATGGGCGAGATGTCCACCGCCTCAAACACCGGGTACACGCTGATGCGGTCGCCGTCGGAGACGGGGTGAGCGAACCCCACCGAAACGCCGTTCACCAACACGAGGTCCACCTCGGCATGAGGAACGCCCACGGACTCAATGACATCCTTGACCGACGCGCGTTCAGATGCGGAGTGCTCAAACTCAACTTGCCTGCGCTCGGGCGGTAAGAAGTCGTTCAGTTCCGCGTAGAAACGGAGGCGGACTCGCGCCATTGGCACACCTCACGCGCAACGCACACGGCCCGGCCCGCTGCGCCCCTCTATCCCGCGCCCTAGGCCAGGTAACCCTCATAGATGAAGCGGCGCGTGCGCTCGGCCACCTGGGCCGGATCCACGGTAGCCCGCGCGACGCCGCTCTCTATGGCCGCACGGGCGACTGCGGCGGCAACTGCGGGCGGCACCGCAAAGTCCATCCCACCTGGGATGAACCGCTCCGGTTCCAAACGGTCTTCGGGAATCAGGCTCGCAATCGCGTGCGCCGCCGCCACCTTCATGGCCTCGTTGATCTCGCAGGCGCGCGTGTCCAACGCCCCCCGGAAGATGCCCGGAAACGCCAGCGAGTTGTTCACCTGATTGGGGAAGTCGCTGCGTCCGGTGGCGATAATCGCGCCTTGCCGTCGCGCGTCGCGGATGGCGGCTTCCACCTCCTCGCGGGGTGCGCCGGGCCTCGGCGCGAATTCCGTGTCGGGGTTCGCCAGGGCGAACAGGATGGGCCTTTCCGCCATGGATGCAATCACCTCGGGCGTGAGCACGCCAGGCCCCGAGACGCCGATGAACACGTCGGCCCCCTTGAGGGCGTCGGCCACCGAACCGCGGATTTTCTCACGGTTCGTTACCTTCGCCATCTCCTCTTTGATCCAGTTCATCCCCTGCTTGCGACCCTGGTAGATGGTGCCTTTCGTATCGCACAGGATGATGTCCTTCACGCCGCCAGCAAGGAGCATCTTGGCGACGGCAATTCCCGCGGCGCCTGCGCCGTTGATGACCACTCGTATGGAGTCCAGAGCCTTGCCCGCCAGTTTGCAAGCATTGATGAGTCCGGCCATCACAACGACGGCAGTGCCGTGTTGGTCATCGTGGAAGACCGGAATGTCCAACAGGGCCTTCAGTTTCTCCTCAATCTCAAAGCAGCGAGGCGCGGCGATGTCCTCCAAGTTGATGCCGCCAAAGGTAGGAGCGATTCGCCGCACGATCTCCACGATCTCGTCGGTGTCCTGGGTGGAGACGCAGATGGGGAAAGCCTCCACGCCCGCGAAGGTGTGGAACAGGATGGACTTGCCCTCCATCACCGGCAACCCTTCGCGCGGGCCGATGTTGCCCAAGCCCAGGACTGCGGAGCCGTCGGTAACCACCGCCACCAAGTTCCCCTTAGCGGTTAGTTCGTAGGCGAGGCTTGGGTTCTCGTTGATGATCTTGGCCGGCTCGGCATCGTTGGGCGAAAGATACAGGCTCAACGTATAGCGGTCGCGGATGGGCAACTTGGCATGGATCTCCAGCGCGCCGTGATAGCGCCGCCGCAGGTCAATGGCCTTCTCCCCCAAGGACGCGTCCGGCCCAACGCGCGGCTCGTCCACCGTGGCCGCCTGCCCCTCGTAGATATACCGCCGTGTGCGCTCCTCAATCTCGTCTGGATCGGCCCGGACGCGAGCCATGCCGGTCTCAATGGCCAGACGCGCCACTTCCTTGGCCAAGCGCGGCGCCACGGTGAAGTCCAGCACGTCCGGCACAATCCGGTAACGGTCCGGGTTCGGAACCATGTCGGCCAGGCAGCGGGCCGCGCCGACCAGCATGCGGTTGTTGACGCCCTCGGCTCGCACGTCCAGCAGGCCGCGGAAGAACCCCGGAAACACCAGCGCGATGTTGATGCCGTTGGGATAGTCATCTCGCGCCGTCGCCACCACGGCGGCACCCGCCTTCTCGGCAACAGGCGGCAGGATCTCGGGGTCGGGCACGGAGAAGGCGAAGATGATGGGATCGGGCGCCATGCTGCGCACCATCTCCTCGGTGAGCGTCCCACCGCCAGAGAAGCCAATGAAGACATCGGCGCCCTGGAGCATATCCGCCAGCGAGCCATCCCGCCGCTGCGGGTTGGTGCGTTTGGCGAGATAGCGCTTCAGCCAGTTCATCTCCTTCAGGCGGAAGGGCGTGAGCGCACCGTGCCTATCGCAGACGACGGTCTGGGTTACGCCGACCTCGTCCAGCAGGTCCACCAGGCCCATGGCAGCGGCCCCCGCGCCCTGAATGACGATCTTCAGATCTTCCAGTCGCTTGCCCACCACCTTGGCAGCGTTTATCAGGGCCGCCAGGGTTCCGATGGCGACGATCTCCTGATGGTTGTTCACCACGGGAATGGTAAGCGCCTTTTCCAGAAGTGAAGTTACCAGAATACTGCGGGGTGCGGCGATGTCCTCCAAACACACCGCCCCGAAGGTGCCGCTCAACGCGCCGATGGTCTCCACCATTTCGGCGGTATGTTCCGCGTCCAGCACGATGGGCAGCGCATCCACCCCCGCGAACGTCTTGAAGATGATGGCCTTGCCTTCCAACGGGGCCAGAGCCGCCTCCGGGCACGCGTTTGGCAAGCCGAACAGCCCCGAGGCGTTGCTGACCAGAGCCACCGTGTTGCCGCGGAGAGTGTACGTAAAAGAAAGCAGAGGGTCATTGGCGATGGCTCGGCAGACTTCGGCTACGCCCGGCGTGTACAACAGGCTGAGCATGGCCGAGTCCTTGACCGGCACTTTGCTCTGCACGCCGATAAGCCCTCGGTAACGGCGAAGGTAGCCGAGCAACTCATCTCTGGAAACGTGGTCAACCGATGTGGTCATGTCCATTCCTCCTGGCGTGTGATGCAGGCTACGATGTGGGCGGCACATCGGCGGGCCGTAGGCAACCGTGCTTCCTGCAGGTTGTGAACATTATAACAAACCTGCGGTTTTGCGCAAAAAGGAGCGGCCCGGTGTTGACGTATTTCCTAGCCTTCCTTCCCACCAGAGAAGAATTCTGGATAGAGTTTCTTGGCACACTCGGGACAGAGGCCATGACTGAAATCGGCCTCGGAGTGCTGCTTGATATACTCCTCCACGCTGTGCCAGTATCCCTGGTCGTCCCGAATCCGTTTGCAGCGTGCGCAGATTGGAAGTAGCCCTTGGAGTCTCTTGACTTGCGCTAATGCATCTTGCAACCCTTGGATCAGTTCCTCGCGCTCCCGTTCGAGGTGCTTGTAGCCGGTGATGTCGCGGAGAACGAGAAGCCGCCCCGTCAGTCGCCCTTGCCAGTCCCGCAGGGGTGTCATGTGAGCATCAAAGAATCGCTGTGTGCCCCCAATATCCAGAGTGAGTTCTACACGCTGCCCTGCTTCGGACCCCAGCAGTGCATTCGCTTGCTCGGTTGATCCCATCAACTCGCTTACCGGTCTGCCAACAACATCTGCGGGCGCACGCCCAAAGATGCGCTCTGCCGCCGGGTTGATGTCCACGATACAGCCTTGCACATCCGCCACGATCACGGCGTCGGCCATACAGTCAGACAAGCGCTCGTGCGCCACGGGGACCAATTTGAACACCTTGCCCTGCGATGCTCCCCATGCAAGGACAATGCTCATAAGCCCAAATGAGACAGGAGTCCACTCCATACCGCGGACGGGATTGAGGCCGCTGAGGTACGCGACGTTCGCGACGACGGGAAACAGCGAAGCCAAAACGAAGATGCGCATCTGGCCGCGAAAGTACGCGCGCAGGCGCACGAGCCTGGTGAACAGAAGGACAAAAGCCGTGGCCACCGTGCCGTAGATGAAAACCACGGTAAACCAGAACCATGGCCCATGCCCGTAAACACCGATGTTCGTAACGGGGTCAATCTCCAACGATGGCCAGTTCAGAGGGCGCAGATCGTCCGTAAAAACCACAATCCACGTGAGGACAGGTACGATGAACAGGGGCAGAATCCTGCGCCATCCCCAATGGTGGCGCGGCTGGGTGTACCCAACTGCAAACAACAGGAGGAACACGGGAACGGTCAGTGTCCCAAGGTAACATATCTGCGACCAGAAAAACTTCAGTGGCACCGTCGCCGCGGCCATCTCCATGCCTGCGGCGGCGATCCAGAGCGCCGCCGCGATGTCCAGCCAAACAAGATAAATCAGGCCCGGCATCTTACGGCGGCTCCATACAAAAGGAATCGCCGCCAGCGTCAGAACCAGGGCAGGAATATGAAGAAGACTGTAAATCGTAATGCGGTACGCCATTTCCGGCCAACTCCCTACCTGCAACCTTAGCCGCTGTCCCACGTAACTCGCGGCAGCCTACGCGGCACCAGGCGGCGGTAGCGATGCACGGGATACCCGACCACCAATGCGGTGGTCATGCGGTGCCCTTTAGGGATGCCCGCCAAGTGCCGCACCACGGGGTCGTATCGGCTTGCCGTGGTCAGGAATCCGATCATACACGTGCCCAACCCCATCGCATGGGCCGCCAGCGCGACATGGTAGGTCGCGTAGGCGCTGTTTTCTATCCCAAAGGCGTTCTTCTTGTGGGCGTGGGTGATGATAAGGGCTGGCGCGCTGTAGAAGATGGGATCGCCCCCCGCGCGGATGGTCTCACGGAATCCCTCCACAGATGCCAGATAGCCCTCAAGTCGCTTGCGCCCCCATGCTCTGCCCGCCCATGCGAGAACCCCGGGAAGCCGCGCGAGTCTCTCCAGAACCGGCAGCCAGCGGGTAATGCGGCGCGACAGTGCCATCATCCTCTCGCGGTCGGTAATAACCACAAATCGCACGTCTTGAGCATTGCTGGCCGTAGGCGCATACCGCGCGACGTCCAACAGTCTCTCCAGAACCTCGCGGGGCACCTCTTTCTGGCGGAACTCGCGCACCGAACGGCGGCTCCGCAGGAAGCCCACGAGAGCGTCCACGTCCGGCCGCGCGTCCGCGGGGATGGGCGGGAACTCCTGCCCGTCAAATCCGCCGTGCTCCACGGCATCCACCGGACACACGGCGACGCAGTGCCCGCACAAAATGCACCCGCCCGGACGCGCAGCCCGCACGCCATCGGCGCCCACAAACACCCGCGCCGGGCACACGTCCACACAAGCCTTACACCCAATACAATGCGATGCGATGCGGATAGTGTACATGCCCCCTCTGCGCGTGCATATTACTCTCCGAGAGGCGGTCGTGTCAAACGAGCATAAGCGCCCCCAGCAATTCTCAATATGGCTTTCCC
>FWPV01008978.1_pt1 | contig 17165 bp, 14 predicted proteins | sample 2228371 | NCBI WGS metagenome assembly FWPV01 (sample SAMEA103939776, study PRJEB20133) | metagenome | reverse complement strand
GAACTTGAACGTCACCCCCACCCTAACCCTCCCCCGTCGAGGGGGAGGGGATAGGAAAAGGTCAACTTGGTTCGTTTCGGATCAATAATATCGGCGCAGCCGATGTTAAGCGAAGCGGCCGGAGCCAACACCGCGCAACGTAGCCGCGCGCCCACGCAGCAATTTATTCAGCGTTTCCTTAGGCCGTCCCCTGTACACCAGGCCCTACCGTTACCAAGGTCCCGAGGGAGGACGTAGCGTCGCGCCTTTTTCCAGCCGCACCCGCCACCTGAGCCAGACCCGCAGCCTCCGGTAGTCCTCCGCGTCCAGACTGTCGGGCAGGAAGACGGCGGCGCGCGCACCCCTTTCCCCTTCCGGTCGGAAGGCCACGACGCACAGCAGCGGGTGCACGCTGCTGTGCGGCAGCACGTCGGCGCCCTGCCAGGCCTGGGCGGTGTTGCGCCATTGCAGGGTGCCATCGGGATGGAGCCTGAGGGCCAGGGGCATGGGGGTGCGCCAGGCGCGCTGGAAGCCGGCGATGACGGTAAGCCCTGCCCCGATGGCCGCGTACAGGGGCAGGTCGGCCAGGTAGATGGCCACGAGGGCGAGCAGGCCCATGGATGTCAGGGCGGCGCGGGCGATGCGGGAGGGCCTGGGCCGCAACACGATGGGGTGATCAAAGGGGGACATGGATAGGGTGGCGCCGGATCCCGTTCAAGGGCTGGGTTGGGCGCGCTCCATCAGGGCCCGAAGATATTGCGCCGGGATGGCGTAGGTGATGCCGCTGGGGTCTTTGATGGCGTTTTCCTTGGCGCCCTTGACGAAGACGGAATTGATGATGCCCAGCACCTCGCCGCTTTCCGGGTCGTAGAGAGGGCTGCCGCTGTTGCCCGGATAGGCGACGGCATCGAGCTGGAAGATGTGGAAGCTGTCTTCGGCCTGCCGGATGAGCCGGGGGGTGAGGCGACCGGCGCTGCTGGGCGGGGTGTACACGGGCGTGATGGCCGCAAGCCCCGCCCGATGGGTGGCCGGATAGAGCCCCAGGATGGCGCCCAGGGGATAGCCTGTGAAATAGAGGGTCTGGCCTTCGCGCGCCTGCCGCGAGTCGCCGAGCCGCAAGGCGGGAAGGGGTTCGCCCTGGATGCGCAGCAGGGCCAGATCGCGCGCGGGGTCGGTGGCGAGGAGGCGGGCGGCGCGCAGCTCGATCTCTCCAGCGCGCCGTACGAGCACGACCAGTGTCTCGTTACGCACCGTATCCAGTTCTCTGGGCGGGACGTGGGAATTGGTGGCCACGAGCAGGCCGTCGCCCACCACGAAACCGGTGCCCAGAAGTCTGACTCGCGGGGTGCGCGTGGGCTGATGGGTGCCGATGCCCACCACGGAAGGCTTGATGCGCGGGATGATCTCCACGATGCCGGCGGCCAGGGCCTGGCCTGCCGCGGCCAGTGCGAGCCAGGAGACGAACGCTGCCAGCAGGGGCGGTTTCATGTTTCCCTCGACAAAAGACGGGTGGGGCCGATGAGGGTACACTAATGAAAGGAAAGGAGAGATGCCATGGGCAACGCACTTCCCCGCACCCTAGGGCTCAGTCATGCGGACTACTTCGCCCTGGAACGCTCGGAGTACCGACGCTACGAATACCTGGCCGGCGAGGTCTTCGCCATGGCCGGGGATTCCGAACGGCATGCCTTGATCAGCATGAACACGGGCGCCGCGCTCGTCAACGCCACCCGCCAACGGCCCTGCCGCGTCTATGGGCCGGACATGAAGCTGTACATTGCCCGGTATGACCACTTCTGCTATCCCGATGCCATGCTCCTTTGCGAGGCGGGGGTGCGGCACGAGGATTATGTGGAGCAGCCGGTACTCATCGTGGAGGTGCTCTCGCCCTCCACCGAGGCCTACGAGCGGGGCCTGAAGTTCGAGCACTACCGTGCCACCGACGCACTGCGCCATTACCTGCTGCTCGATCAGGACCGCATGCATGCCGAGCTTTACACCCGCAGGGACGACACCTGGCTGCGCACCGAGGCAAGGGGTGAGGCGGGCGTGTTGCGGCTGGATGCCCTGGGGATCGAGCTCGCCCTGGCAGAACTCTACCGCCAGGTGGAGTTTCCCCGCCGGCCAAGGACAGCTCTTGAGCTTCAAGAAGATGCAATGAAGGCCGATAAATCCATGGTGCCCTGGGGAACCACTGAATCAATTCCCTCGCCCCCGCTTGCGGGGGAGAGGGCAGGGTGAGGGGCTGAAATATCAGAGCCTTATCCCCCTCACCCCCACCCTAGAGTGAGTTCATCAGCGTTTCCCTAGACGTGCCAGGATCGCGTGTGAAAACCACGATCCAATACTCGTGTCGATTCCGATTCATCACTCACAGGGGATACCATGACCACCATCGCCGTCGTCGGCCTGGGCTATGTGGGCCTGCCGCTCGCCGTGGAGTTCGGCAAGAAATACGACACCATCGGCTACGACCTGTCCGAGGCCAAGATCGCCAACTACCGGAATTTCTGCGACCCCACCGGGGAGGTGAGTACGGAGGACCTGAAAGCCGCCACGCGGCTCAAGGTGACCACCGATCCGTCCGCCCTGTCCCAGGCGGACTTTATCGTGGTGGCCGTGCCCACGCCGGTGGATGCGGCACACATCCCCGACTTCTCACCGCTCATCGGCGCCTCCACCACGGTGGGCAAGCACATGAAACGGGGGGCCATCGTGGTGTACGAATCCACGGTCTATCCCGGCGCCACCGAGGAGGTGTGCATCCCCCTGCTGGAGCGACACTCGGGCATGCGGTGGAAAGAGGACTTCCACGTGGGGTATTCCCCCGAGCGGGTGAATCCGGGTGACAAGGAGCGCACCATCACCAAGATCGTCAAGGTGGTGGCCGGCGATGACGGCCCCACCCTGGACAAGGTGGCGCAGATCTATGGCTCCATCATCACCGCCGGGATACACCGGGCCAGCTCCATCAAGGTGGCGGAGGCGGCCAAGGTGATCGAGAACACCCAGCGCGACCTCAACATCGCCCTCATGAACGAGCTGGCCATGATCTTCGACAGGATCGGCATCGACACCCTGGAGGTGCTGGAGGCGGCCGGCACCAAATGGAACTTCCTGCCCTTCCGCCCCGGCCTCGTAGGCGGCCACTGCATCGGCGTGGACCCCTACTATCTCACCCACAAGGCCGAGATGCTGGGTTACCACCCCCAGGTCATCCTCGCCGGCCGGCGCATCAACGACGGGATGGCGGCCTGGGTGGCGCAGCAGACCGTCAAGCAGATGATCAACAATGGTAGCTCCGTCAAAGGGGCCAAGGTCATCGTACTGGGCCTGACCTTCAAGGAAAACTGCCCGGATCTGAGGAACTCCAAGGTGGCCGACCTGGTGCGGGAACTCCAGTCCTTCGGCTGTGAGGTGGCGGTGCATGACCCCATCGCCGCGCCCGAGGAGGCGGTGCACGAGTACGGCATCGAGCTCACCCCGTGGCACGAGCTGCCCAAGGGCGCCGATGCCATCGTGGCAGCGGTCGCCCACCGGCAGTACCTCGCCATGCCCCTGGAGGACATCCTCGCCCGGCTCAAACCCGGCGGCGTGTTCACCGACGTGAAATCGGCCTACGACCCGGCGGCCATCCGGGCGGCGGGCTACCGTCTCTGGCGGCTGTAGCCCATGACGGCCTACGCGCGCCTGCTCAGGCGTCTGCCTGCCGAGCCGCACACCTGGCTTGTGACCGGTGTGGCCGGCTTCATCGGTTGCAACCTCCTGGAGACGCTGCTCAGGCTGGAGCAGAGGGTGGTGGGATTGGATAACTTCGCCACCGGCCACCGGCGCAACCTGGAGCAGGTGCGCTCTGGCGTGAGCCCGGCCCAGTGGGCGCGTTTCCGGTTCATCGAGGGGGACATCCGCAGCCTGGAGGACTGCCGCGCCGCCTGCAGCGGTGTGGACTACGTCTTGCACCAGGCCGCCCTGGGATCGGTGCCCCGCTCCCTGGAGGACCCCATCACCACCAACGCCGCCAACATCGACGGCTTTCTCAACATGCTGGTGGCGGCGCGCGACGCTGGGGTACGGCGCTTCGTGTACGCGGCCTCCTCCTCCACCTATGGCGACCACCCCGATCTGCCCAAAGTGGAGGAGCGCATCGGCAGGCCCCTGTCCCCCTACGCCGTGACCAAGCTGGTCAACGAGCTCTATGCCGAGGTCTTCGGCCGCGCCTACGGTCTGCAAAGCATCGGGCTGCGCTATTTCAACATCTTCGGCCCCCACCAAGACCCGGAGGGCGCCTATGCCGCCGTGATCCCCAGGTGGGTGGCGGCCATGCTCCGGGGCGAGGCGGTCTATATCAACGGCGATGGCGAGACCAGCCGGGACTTCTGCTACATCGCCAACGCCGTGCAGGCCAACCTGCTGGCGGCGACGGTGGACTCGCCCGAGGCCGTCAACCAGGTCTATAACGTGGCGGTGGGCGACCGCACTACATTGAACGACCTGTTCCGTGCCATCCGCGACCTGCTGGCGGAACGCTTCCCCCATCTGCGGGAGCTCAGGCCCGTCTACCGCGACTTCCGGCCGGGCGACGTGCGCCATTCCCAGGCGGACATCTCCAAGGCCGCCCGGCTGCTGGGCTATGCCCCCACCCATCGCATCGCCGAGGGCTTGCGGGAGGCCATGGACTGGTATGTGGCGGACCTGGCGGCCGGCATGGGGCAGCAGGAACCGGCGGCCTGCCCGCGCCCTTGAGCCAGCATGGCCGCTCGAGGGACCGCCCGCGCCCTGGCCGCCCTGATCCTGCTCGTCCTGGCATGCCTCTTCCCGGCGTGGGCCGTGCTGCCGGAGCCCGTGGCCCGCGCCCTGGCGGCAGTGGGTATCCCAGAGGACACCGTCGCGCTGGTGGTGCAGCCCCTGGACGGGGGGGAACCCAGCCTCCATCACGCCGCCGAGCGGCCCATGAACCCGGCCTCGGTGATGAAGCTGCTCACCACCCTGGCCGCCCTGGACATGCTGGGGCCGGCCCACACCTTCAAGACCCGTGTCTATGCGGCCGGCGAGCTGAAGGGCGACACCCTGGAGGGGGACCTGATCCTCAAGGGCGGCGGCGACCCCTCGCTTACCCTGGAGCGCTTCTGGCGGCTGCTGCGGGAAGTGCGTGCCCTGGGCATCCGCCACGTCCGGGGCGACGTGCTCATCGACCAGTCTTGCTACGACCTGCCGCCCGAAGACCCAGCCGCCTTCGACCAGGCGCCTCTGCGTCCCTACAACGCCCTGCCGGCGGCGTTGCTTGTGGATTTCAACACCCTGACCCTGCGCCTGCTGCCGGCCGAGGACGGCCTGCGCCTAACCCTAGACCCGCCGGGCCTGCCCGTGCAGTCGCGGGTAGAGCTGGTGGACACGGCCTGTGGCAACGGCTGGAGCCAGGGGCTCACCTATGCCCTGGAGGGCGGGGCGCTGCGGGTGAGCGGACGCTACCCGGCCGGCTGCGGCGCCCGGACCCTGCGTCTCAACCTCCTGCCGCCGGAGCAGGCGGTGGCCGCCGCCTTTCTGGCCCTCTGGTCGGAGCTGGGGGGCAGCATCGAAGGCCAGGTCCTGACCGCCCACCTGCCCGAGCCGGCAAGTCTCGTGCTGGAGTTCGAGTCCCCGCCTTTAAGCCGCATCCTGGCCGACATCAACGAACACAGCAACAACGTCATGGCCCGCATGCTCTACCTCAACCTGGGGGCGCTGCGCCATGGCCCGCCCGCCACCCCGGCCAAGGCCGAGGCGGCCATCCGGGCATGGCTCGCACAGCAGGGGCTCGAGCTGCCGGAGCTGGTGCTGGAAAACGGCGCCGGCCTGTCCCGGGTGGAACGCATCTCTGCCGCCTCCCTCGCCTCCCTGTTGCGGCATGCCGCGCGCAGGCCGGGTTTTTACGACTTCGTCGCCTCCTTGCCCGCCCTGGGCCTGGAAGGCACGCTCCAACGCCGTCTCGCCGACACCCCCATGGCCGGGCGGGCCTGGCTCAAGACCGGCACCCTCCACGGCGTGCGCGCCCTGGCCGGCTACCTGCTGGACGCCGCTGGCCGCCTGCACGTGGTGGTGTTCCTGGTCAACCACCCCCAGGCCGGTCTTGCCACCGCGGCCCAGGACGCCCTCCTGGCCTGGGTCCATGGGCAAAGCCCTGGCCAGGTGCCCCCCTGAGGGCTATTTCATCGTTCACTTATACACAACCCGGTACACCTTCCCCTAAATGGCAAATGCGAGACCACGTCAACCCCATGAGCGCGCTATGTCACTGATTCATAAGCATTTCTTGGATGATCATTTTTTAGGCTGTGCCTACGGACGGTCCGTCCGAAGAGGGTTTGTTTCAGTTGTGCGCGGCCTTTTCCACAAAGTTATCCACAGACTTCGTGGACAACTGGAAAAGTTGCTTGTACCAGGCAGGGTTAGTACAGGATTGAAGAAATCACTTTAGGGAAACGCTGAAGGACTCCCTCTCCCTCTGGGAGAGGGTGGGGTTGAGGGGGATCACGCTTGGATTTCTCGAGCCCCCTCACCCTGCCCTCTCCTGCTAGCGGGGGAGAGGGGATTTATTCAGTGTTTCCTTAGCTGCCCGGTGCGGATTTCCGGCCGCCCCCATCGCCATGAGCATCGCCCAGGTCGCCCTCGATACCCCCCTGCCCAAGACCTTCGATTACCTCATCCCTCCAGGCTGCCCCCTGGGCGGGGAGGACATCGGCCGCCGCGTGCGCGTCTCCTTCGGCCGTCGGGAGCAATGGGGCATCCTGGTGGGCCTGGCCCGCGAGCCGGATTGCCCCCGGGATCAGCTCAAGCCCCTGCTGGGCGTAGACCGGCAGCTGCCACCCCTGCCCCGGGAGCTCCTCGCCCTGGCCCGTTTCGCGGCGGATTACTACCACCACCCCTTCGGCGCCAGCCTCATGGCCCTGCTGCCCCCCGCGCTGAAGCGGACCTCCTTGCCACGGCCCGCCACCCCCGCCGCCTATGTCCTGACGGCCGCCGGGGTCGAGGCCGTCGCCCGCCTGCCGGCACGCGCCACGGCCCAGCGGTGCCTGGCTAAGATGCTGGCCGAGGGGCCGGTGGCGGCCGAGCGGCTCGCCGGTCTCGCCGCCCAGGTGCGGGCGTGGCTGCAGCGCGGCTGGATCGAACCGGCAACCCCCCCTCCACCCGGCCCCACGGCCTACCGGTCCATCCCCCTCACCACTGATCAATCCCAGGCGGTGCATGCCATCCTCGCCGATGCCCACCGGTTTGCGGCCTGGCTGCTTTTCGGGGTGACCGGCAGTGGCAAGACCGAGGTCTATCTGCATCTGCTCGAGGCCACCCTCGCCCAAGGCAGACAGGCCCTGGTGCTGGCGCCCGAGATCCATCTCACGCCCCAGCTCACGGAACGCTTCCGCCGCCGCCTGCCATGGGCGCGCCTTGCCGCCTTGCACAGCGGCTTGGGCGACGGTGAGCGTACCGCCAATTGGCTCGCCTGTCTGGAGGGCCGGGTGGACATCGTGCTGGGCACGCGCCTAGCAGTGTTCGCCCCCCTGGAGCGGCTGGGCCTGATCGTCGTGGACGAGGAGCACGACCCCTCCTACAAGCAGATGGAGGGGCTGCGTTATCACGCCCGCGACGTGGCCGTGTGGCGCGCCCGCCAGCGCGGCGTGCCGGTGGTGCTGGGCTCCGCCACCCCGTCGCTGGAGACCTGGATCAACGCCCAGGGCGGCCGCTACCGCCGTCTGGACCTGCCGGCGCGGGCGGGTGCGGCGCGCCTGCCCGAGGTCCGGCTCATCGATACGCGCACCGACCGCCCCCGCCAGGGGCTGACCCAGGCGCTGCTGGCCGCCTTGGGGGAAAACCTGGCGCAAGGGCAGCAGAGCCTGGTGTTCATCAACCGCCGCGGCTATGCCCCGACCCTGCTATGCAACGCCTGCGGCCACGTCTTGCCCTGCCCCCGCTGCGCCGCCCACCTGGTGCTACACCGGCAAAGGGCGGGGTTCCGCCTGCAATGCCACCACTGCGGGTTGGTGCAGGCGCCGCCTGAGGCCTGTCCAGAGTGCGGCGCCCTGGATCTGCGCCCCTCCGGCCAGGGCACCCAACGCCTGGAGGAGGCCCTGGCCGCACATTTCTCCCAGGCACGCATCCTGCGGGTGGACCGGGACACGGTGGCGCGCAAGGGGCGCTTCGCCGCCGTGCGCGAGGCGGTGTTCGAGGGCGGGGTGGACATCCTGGTGGGCACCCAGATCCTGGCCAAGGGGCACGACTTCCCGCGGCTCACCCTGGTGGGGGTGGTGGGCGCCGATGCTGCGTTGATGTCGGCCGACTACCGGGCCGGCGAGCGTCTGTTCGCCCAGCTCATGCAGGTGGCCGGACGGGCGGGACGGGCCGAGCACCCCGGCCGTGTGCTGGTGCAGACCGCCTACCCCCGCCACCCCCTCTACCAGGCCCTCACGGCCCACGACTACCCGGCCTATGCCAGCCGGGCGCTTGCCGAGCGGCGCGCGGCCGAGTTCCCTCCCTATGTGCGCCAGGCCATGCTGCGGGTGGATGCCAGAGACGAAGAGCACGCCCGCGCCTTTCTGGAGGCCGCCCGCCGTCTTGCCCTGCCGCTCGCCCAGGGGGTGGCCGTCTTCGACCCGGCGCCTGCCTTGCTGGCGCGGGTGGCCAACCGGGCGCGCTGGCAGCTGCTGGTCCAGTCCCGCTCCCGCAAGCAGTTGCAAGCCTTTCTCGGGCAATGGGTGGATGCCTTGCGGGGCCTGCCGAGCCCGGGCCTCAACTGGGTGCTGGACGTGGACCCCATCGAGTTCTGACCCCCCATCCTTCCCTTCCCGTATAATTCCGCCATTTCTGGACCCGTCATGACGCCCCCCTTCGTCGAGCCCAAACAGCATCTCCTAGGGCTGTTCCGCCAGGCCCTGGACCAGGTGGCCAAGGGCGCGGACCTCTCCTTCGAACTCACCCGGCCCAGGCAGGCGGCCCACGGCGACTGGGCCTGCAACGTGGCCATGCCCCTTGCGCGCCTGCTCAAGCGCAACCCGCGGGAGGTGGCGGCGGACCTGATCGCGGCCCTGCCCGCCTCGGGATGGGTGGAGCGGGTGGAGGTCGCCGGTCCGGGCTTCATCAACGTCTTCCTCAAACCCGCCCTGTGGCAGAGGCTGCCCGCCCACATCCTGGCCAGGGGGGCAGAATACGGCCGTCTGGATCTGGGGCGCGGCGAGCGGATCCAGGTGGAGTTCGTCTCCGCCAACCCCACCGGCCCCCTGCACGTGGGCCACGGTCGGGGGGCCGCCTATGGTGCGAGTCTAGCCAACGTGCTGACCTATGCCGGCTATGACGTCACGCGGGAGTACTACGTCAACGATGCCGGCCGGCAGATGGACATCCTGGCCCTGTCCACCTGGCTGCGCTACCTGGAACTGCTGGGGGAGGAGGTGCCCTTCCCGCCCAACGCCTATCAGGGGGGCTATGTGCGGGCCATGGCCGAGAGCATCCACCGCCTGCACGGGGACCGCTACCGGCGTAGCCACGCCGAGATCCTGACTGGTGTGCCACCCATCCCCAGCGCCGAGGACTATCTGGAGAAACCGGACGCCCGAGATGCGGCCGAGGCCGCCCTGGATGCCCTGATCGCCGCCGCCAAGCGCCTGCTGGGCCAGGAATACGACTACTTCCACGGCTTCGCCCTGGAGGAGCAGCTGGGCGACTGCCGCAACGATCTGACCGAGTTCGGCGTGACCTTCGACCACTGGTTTTCCGAACGCAGCCTGCACGAGGCCGGTCTCATCGAGCGGGCCCTGGAGCGGCTGGCCGCCCGCGGCCATTTGTACGAGCAAGACGGCGCCACCTGGTTCCGCGCCTCCGCCTTTGGTGACGAGAAGGACCGGGTGGTGCGGCGGGAAAACGGCCAGTACACCTATCTCGCCGCCGACATCGCCTATCACCTGAACAAGTTCGAGCGGGGCTTCTCACGGGTCATCGACGTCTGGGGTGCCGACCACCACGGCTACGTGCCGCGGGTGAAGGGGGCGCTCAAGGCCCTGGGTCTGGACCCAGAACGACTCACCGTGGCCCTGGTGCAGTTTGCCGTGCTCTACCGCAACGGCCAGAAGGTTTCCATGTCCACCCGTGCCGGGGAATACGTCACCCTAAGACAGCTGCGGCAAGAGGTGGGCAACGATGCCTGCCGCTTCTTTTACGTGCTCAGGAAGTCCGACCAGCACCTGGATTTCGACCTGGACCTGGCCAAGCGCCAGAGCACCGAGAACCCGGTCTATTACATCCAATACGCCCATGCCCGCATCTCGAGCGTGCTGGCCGCCTGGGGCGGGGTGGAGCGGGACCTGCTGGAGGCCGATGCCAGCCTGCTCACGCACCCGGCCGAGCTCGCCCTGCTCAAACGCCTGGCGGAGTTTCCGGAGGTGATCGCCGCCGCCGCCGCGGAGCTCGCCCCCCACCTCGTCGCCTACTACCTCAAGGACCTGGCCGCCGACCTGCACGCCCTGTACACCAGCTGCCAGTTCCTGGTAGAGGACGAGGCCCTGCGGCTTGCCCGCCTGCAGCTCATCGCCGCCACCCGGCGGGTGTTGCGCACCGGCCTTTCCCTGCTGGGCGTCTCAGCGCCCGACAAGATGTAACGCCAGGATCGGCCTCGCAGTCCATGTCCAGAAGAGCGCGCAACGGCCGACGCGCCGCCCTGGAACAAGCGCCCCGCGGTCGCGGGGGCGGTCTGTTCCTGGGCCTCGTCATCGGCCTCGCCCTAGGGGTGGCCGTCGCGGCCGGGATCGCCTGGTATCTGACGAGTAACCCCCCCGTTTTCAAGCCCGTGGCCCAGGCCCCCCTGCCGGCCCCGCAGCCCGGTGCGCCCGCCCCGAAAGCCGCGGATCCCCCGTCCGCCATTCGCCCCGCCGCCCCAGGGCCTCAGGAGCCGGCCGTGCCTGCGCGCCCGCCGGCCTCCCCCGCGCCCAAGCCCGCGCCTGCGGCGCGCCCGGCGACCCCACCGCCCGGATCCGACTACACCTTCTTCGACATCCTGCCCGGTGAGCAGACCCCCAGGGACAGGCTCGCCCGCGAGGTGTGGTGGCTGCAGGTAGCGGCCCTGCGTGAGGTGAGGGACGCCGACCGCCTCAAGGCGCGCCTCGCGCTCCTGGGCCTGCCCGTGCAAATCCAGCCGGTGGCCGCCGGCGGGGCCACCCTGCACCGGGTGCGGGTGGGTCCTTTCAAGACCGAGGACGAGGCCCTGGGGGCCCTGGATCGGCTCTCCGAGAACGATTTCGAGGCCAGGCTCCTCAAAGAGAAACTGGAGAAACCCTGATGATAGGAGGAACGATGTCGTCTCTGATCAGCCGCCTCTGCCGGTGGATCCTGCCCCTGGTCCTGAGTTCGTACCTGCCCGCCATCCAGGCCGCCGAGTGGGGCAGAGACTACGTGGAGATCACCCCCGCCCAACCCGTGGAGGCACCGCGCGGCAAGGTGGAGGTGATCGAGTTCTTCTGGTACCGCTGCCCCCATTGCGCCGAGCTGGAACCTGCCCTGGAGGCCTGGGCCAAGGGCCTGCCGGGGGATGTGCTATTGCGCCGCCAGCCGGCCGTGCTCAACGATGGCTGGTTGCCCCTGACCCGCGCCTACTATGCCCTGGAGGCGGTGGGGGCCCTTAAGCTGCACGCCGCCGTGTTCACCGCCATCCACCGGGATCGCATCGATCTGAACGACCCCGAGACCTTCTTCGACTGGGCCGCGGCCCGGGGCGTGGACCGCAAGCGGCTGGCCGAGGCCTATCACTCCTTCTCGGTCAACGCCAAGGCAGCGCGTGCCAAGCAACTGACCGCACGCTACAGGATCACCGGGGTGCCTGCCTTCGTGGTCAACGGCAAGTACCAGACCTCCGCCTATCTCACCGGCGGCCACAGGGAGCTGTTTCAGGTGCTCGACGCCCTCATCGGGCAGGAGCGGGGCAAGCGCTAACGGGTAGACAGGGCCGGCGCCTCAGTCCTGCCGAGCGAGCAGCAGGCCCTTGAGGTAGGCCCCCTCTGGATAGTCTAGGCACACCGGGTGATCCGCCGCCTGGCCTAGACGGGCCAGGATGCGGAAGGAGACGCCGGCGTCCCAGGCCGCCGCCGCCACGATCTTCTGGAATAGCGCCGCATCCACCCCGCCGGAACAGGAAAAGGTGGCCAGCAGCCCACCGGGGCGCAGCAAGCGCATGGCCCACAGGTTGATGTCCTTGTAGCCGCGCGCCGCCTTTTCTGCCATCTGGTGGGTAGGGGCGAACTTGGGTGGGTCCAGGATGACCAGATCGAAGCCCCGCCCCGCCTCGTGCAGCCGCCGCAGCTCCTGGAACACGTCCGCTTCCCGCCATGCGCACCGATGCGCGTCGAGGCCGTTCAGGCGCACATGCTCGCGCGCCTGCGCAAGGGCCTCCGCTGATGTATCGATGGACAACACCGAGCGTGCCCCGGCGGCCAGGGCATGCACGCCGAAGGCCCCGGTGTAGGCGAAGCAGTTGAGCACCTCCCGGTCGCGGGCATACCCAGCTACCAGGCGGCGGTTGTCCCGCTGGTCCAGGTAGAAACCGGTCTTGTGGCCGTGCGCCACGTCCACCCGGAAGCGCAGACCGTGCTCCCGGATAGTCACCCAGGCGGGTGGCTCCCCCCGGATGGGGCCCGAGCGCGGCGCGAGCCCTTCCAGGGCACGCACCTCGGCATCGGAGCGCTCATACAGGACACAGGACGGGAAGCGCGCCGCAAGCCACGCCACCAGGGTCTCGCGCCAGGCCTCCGCGCCGGCCGAAGTGAGCTGCACTACCAGAACCTCGGCATAGCGGTCCACCACCACGCCGGGCAGGCCGTCGGCCTCGCCGTAGATCAGGCGCTGGGCATCGCTGTCGATGGCAAGCCCCCTTCTCCAGGCGAGCGCGGCATCCATGCGCCGGGCCAGGAAGTCCGCATCGATGCGATCGGCCTCGCGGAAGCTCCAGACCCGGGCGGCGATACGGGAACGGGGGCTATAGGCGGCCCAGGCGAGGAATCCCCCCTCGGCACTGACGATGCGCACTGTGCCACCTGCCGCCGACTCGCCCCGTACCTCGGCGATGGCCCCGTCGTAGATCCAGGGATGACGCCGCAGCAGGGACCTCTCCCGGCCGGGTTTGAGGATCAGGGTGGCCATGTCCATGGGAACGGATGCGCGCTTTGCAATAAATTTTATCCCTTCGTATTCTAAAGACCGGGTATGGAAGAACGATAATACGCCCATGTCCCAGGCAACCCCAACTCACGGCAGTGCCCCCGACCACCATGCCGCCCTCGATCTTCGCTGGCGTCATTGGCTGCTGGCGGGCACAGGCGCCCTGCTCACCCTGATCTTTCTTGCGCTCAGCCTGGGCTATTACCACATGCACCAGGCCCAGAGCCGACTCGACCTCCTGGCGGGGCAGTTCCTCCGCAAGCAGGAATACACCCAGCAGATGTTCCAGTCCTCCCAGCGCCGCACCCTGCTTTTGCAGCGCATGCTGCACACCGCAGACCCCTTCCGGCGTGACGAGATGAAGCTCATGCACTACGAGCTCGCCACGCGCTTCGGCGAGGCCCGGCAGGCCTTGCTTGCGCTCGATCCTGGAAAGGAGGAAGTCGAGCGGTTGCAGCGCATCACCGCCCTGGTGGAGGAAGTCTTGCCCCTGCAGGAGGAATACCTGGACCTGGTGGACGCCGAGCGGCTACAGGAGGCGGCAGTGCTGCTGACCCACAGCCTCCTGCCCGCTCAAGATCGTCTGCTCAAGGCCTTGGAAGACCTGGCCGGTCAGAGCCGGCTGGCGCTTACCGCCGCCCAGGGCCGCCTGCGAGGCGAGATGTCTCAGGCCTTGTGGGGCTATGCCCTGCTCGGTGTGCTGATCCTGCTGCTTGCCTTCTGGCTGGCCCTGCAGGTGGTACGCCAGACCCAAGAGGCCAACCGCTTGCGGGAGCGCCTGGCCCTGCACGACCCCCTCACGGGGCTACCCAACCGGCAGCTGCTGTGCGACCGCATCGGCCTGGCCCAGGCGCATGCCCGCCGCACCCACACCCTGCTGGGGGTCCTGTTCGTGGACCTGGACAGATTCAAACCGGTCAATGACCGCCTGGGCCATGCCGCCGGGGATGCCCTGCTACGCGCCGTGGCCCAACGTCTATGCGCCACCGTGCGGGCCAAGGACACGGTGGCGCGCCTGGGAGGTGACGAGTTCGTGGTCCTGGCGGGAGACGCTGCCCGACAGGAGGACCTGGTCCGGGTGGCGGAACACATCGTCGATGCCCTAGAGCGACCTTTCCAGGTGGCCGGCCAGGAAGTACAGATCGGCTGCAGCATCGGCATGAGCGTCTATCCCAAGGATGCCGAGCGCCCCGAGGAACTCCTGCACTGCGCCGACCTGGCCATGTATCGCGCCAAGGAGGCCGGGCGGGGACAGGTGTACCTCTACGACCCGGCCATGGAGCAAGAGGTCGCCCGTTTGCTGCCCGCCGGCCAGGATCGGGCCAGCTGCTGAGGCAGACGATCCTGGCTCGCCCCATGCCAGAGGCAGGCGCACGTCGGGGGAGGCTTCAGCCCCTCGCCACCCCGCCCCGGACGGTGAGCCGCGCGTAGGCCAGGATGAACCACTTGTCCCCCACATGGGGAAAGGTCACCCGGATCTCCGTCTCCGGCCCCTGGCCCTGGTAGCCGGCCACCACCCCCTCCCCATAGCGCGGGTGCAGCACCCGCGTGCCCAGGGCGTAGGGGTAGTCTGTACGCCTGGCAGGGGTCGGTCCGGGTGCGCCCCCAGTCGTTGTCCTCGCGTCCGATGCATGGCCGGGAGCAAGGGGGCTCGCCTTCGCACCCCAGCTCCCAGAGCTGCGGGCCCGGATCGGTTTGATCAGGCCTGTCGGGATCTCCTCCAGGAAGCGGGAGGGCAGACCCCAGCGGGGCTGACCGTGGAGCATGCGCGACTGGGCATGGGTGAGATAGAGGCGTTGGCGGGCGCGGGTGATGGCCACGTACATGAGCCGCCGCTCCTCCTCTAGCCCGTCCTGTTCCACCAGGGCGTTTTCGTGGGGAAAGAGTCCCTCCTCCAGCCCGGTGATGAACACCGCGGGAAACTCCAAGCCCTTGGCGGCATGCACGCTCATGAGCTGGACTGCGTCCGCGTGCGCCGCCGCCTCGTATTCACCCGCCTCCAGGGCGGCATGGGCGAGGAATGCCATGAGATCCTGGGTCTCGTTCTCGATGGCGAAGGCGACGGCGGCGTTGGTCAATTCCTGCAGGTTCTCGAGGCGCTCTTCCCCGTCCCGCTCGCCCCGGTAATGGGTGAGCAGACCCGAGCGCTCCACGGTCACCGCCACCGTCTCGGCCAGGGGAAGGCCACGGACCTGGGCACGTACATCCTCGATGAGGGCCACGAAGGCCGCAAGTCCTTTGTTGCGCGCCCCGCCCTGGCAGGCCGCCTGCCACAGGCTCATGCCTTGGGTGCGGGCGGCCGCCTCCAGATGTTCCAGGGTGCGCGCCCCCACGCCGCGGGCAGGGAAGTTCACCACGCGCAGGAAGGCGCCGTCGTCCTCCGGATTGGCCACCAGCCTTAGATAGGCCAGGGCGTGCTTGATCTCGGCCCGCTCGAAGAAGCGTAGCCCCCCCCAGACCCGGTAGGGCACCCCGGCGGTGAAAAGGGCATGCTCCAGGGCGCGCGACTGGGCGTTGGCGCGATAAAGGACCGCTATGCCACCCCAGGGCAGCCCCTCCCGGTGTAAGTCTTGCACCTCCTCCACCACGAAACGGGCCTCCTCCGCGTCGTCCAGCGCCTCGAAGTGGCGGATGGGCTCGCCCCGCCCGGCCGCCGTCCATAGGTCTTTGCCCAGGCGGTTGACGTTGTGGGCGATGACGGCGTTGGCGGCATCCAAGATGATGGCATGGGAACGGTAGTTCTGGGTCAGGCGGATGGGCTCGCCGATGCCCAGATCCTGCATGAAGCGGGCCATGTTGCCCACGTTCGCGCCCCGGAAGGCATAGATCGACTGGTCGTCGTCGCCCACCGCGAACAAGGCGTTGTCCGCCCTGCGCAAGAGCATGAGCCAGCGGTACTGCAACAGGCTGGTGTCCTGGAACTCGTCCACCAGGACATGGCGGAAACGCTCCTGGTAGTGGGCCCGCGTGAGCGCGTTGCGCTCGAGCAGCTCGTAGCTGCGCAACATCAGCTCGGCGAAATCCACCACCCCCTCCCGCTGGCACTGGGCCTCGTATTCGGCATAAAGCTCCAGCAGACGCCGGCTGTAGGGGTCCCAGGCCTCGACCAGCGCCGGCCGTAGCCCCTGCTCCTTCTGAGCGTTGATGAAGGCCTGCACCCGGCGCGGCTCGAAGCGCTCGCTGTCCACCGCCAGGCGCTTGAGCAGACGTTTGATGGCGGCCAGCTGGTCCTGCACGTCCAGGATCTGGAACAGTTCCGGCAGGCCCGCCTCCCGGTGATGGATGCGCAGCAGCCGGTTGGCCAGCCCGTGGAAGGTTCCCACCCACATGCCGCGGGTCCGGATGGGCAGCAGCGCCGAGAGCCTGGTGAGCATCTCCCGCGCCGCCTTGTTGGTGAAGGTCACCGCCAGCACCCCCATGGGGGAGACCTGGCCAGTGGCGATCAGCCAGGCGATGCGGGTGGTCAGTACCCGTGTCTTGCCCGAGCCCGCCCCCGCCAGCACCAGGGCCGAGCCGGGCGCGGTGACCGCGGCTCGCTGCTCCGGGTTCAGCCCGGCGAGCAGGGTGTCGGTCTCGGCGGGCACATCCAAGGGGGGGTGGGCATGACCCGGCATGGAAAGGTTACGCACGCACAGGAAGATGGGGGACGCGGCCATTCGCCATGGCATAAAATCGCCATTTTATCCCCCGAGGAAACGGGATGAGCCAGCAGATCACCATCCTCTACTTCGGCCATCTAGTGGACATGTTGGGGCGGGACACGGAATACATGTTCCTGCCCCTGACCGTGAAGAACATCGGCCAGCTCATGCAGCACCTGGCCCGCCGGGGCAATACCTGGACCCAGGTCTTCGCCAACCCCAGACCCAACCTGAAAATCACCGTCAACAAGCAGTTCGCCGAGGCCGACACGCCGATCAAGCCAGGCGACGAAGTGGCCTTCGTGGCCTTCGCCATGATCTGATCCGGGCGCGGGACTGCGGAAAAGGATGGGGCCTGCGGTGCTACAGGCCCCTATC
>FWPV01008977.1_pt1 | contig 17165 bp, 17 predicted proteins | sample 2228371 | NCBI WGS metagenome assembly FWPV01 (sample SAMEA103939776, study PRJEB20133) | metagenome | reverse complement strand
GCTTCATCGCGCCGCCGAGCGCGGGTGACGATTTTCGGAGTTTCTTTAGTCATAGGTAATTCCAATCCTCTTTTCGGTGGTATTTCATTCCGACAACAACCCAATCACCCAATTGAGCCTTCCATTTGCAACTGAATCAGGCGGTTCATTTCCACAGCGTATTCCATGGGCAACTCTTTAACCAGCGGCTCGATGAAACCCGAAACCACCATAGTAGTCGCCTCTTCTTCGCTCAAGCCGCGGCTCATCAGGTAAAACAACTGCTCTTCGCCAACTTTGGAAACGGAGGCCTCATGCCCGATGGTCACATCCTGTTCGTCAATTTCGATGTATGGATATGTATCTGAGCGCGACTGCGGATCGAGCAACAAAGCATCGCACACGACATTCGAGCGGACATCTTCAGCGCCTTTATAGACCTTCAACAAACCGCGATAAGAAGACCGCCCCCCACCTTTGCTGATGGATTTGGAGGTGATTTTGCTGCTGGTGTGCGGGGCAAAGTGAACCACCTTACCGCCAGCATCCTGCCACTGGCCCGGACCAGCAAACGCCATGGACAGGATCTCGCCATGTGCCCCCGGCCCCATCAAGTAACAGGAAGGGTACTTCATGGTGACTTTGGAGCCCAGGTTGCAGTCCACCCATTCCATGGTACCGTTTTCTTCCACAATCGCCCGCTGCGTCACCAGATTATAGACATTGGTTGACCAGTTCTGAATGGTGGTATAACGTACACGCGCACCTTTCTTGACCACAATTTCGATCACGCCGCTATGGAAGGAATCGGTCGTGTATTGCGGCGCGGTGCATCCTTCGACATAATGAACCTGAGCGCCTTCATCGGCAATGATCAAGGTGCGTTCGAATTGACCAATGTTGGCAACATTCAGCCGGAAATAGGCCTGCAGCGGCAAATCCACCTTTACCCCTTTGGGAACATACACGAAGGAGCCGCCCGACCATACCGCGCTGTTCAGCGCTGCAAATTTATTGTCCTCAATTGGAACAACCGTGCCGAAATACTGCTTGAACAGATCTGGATGTTGACGCAGCCCATCCTCAATACTCAGGAAAATCACTCCTTGTTTTTCAAGGTGTTCCTGGATGCTATGGTAAACCATTTCGGATTCGTATTGTGCCCCAACGCCGGCAAGAAACTTCTGCTCGGCTTCAGGTATGCCCAGCCGTTCGAAAGTCTGCTTGATGGTTTGCGGCACTTCATCCCAAGAACGCCCTGCCATTTCTGCCGGTTTGACGTAGTAGACGATTTCATCCAGATTCAAACTAGATATATCCGCGCCCCACTTCGGGATCGGCCGTTGCATGAAGTGGTTAAGCGCTTTCAGGCGGAACTGGAGCATCCACTCCGGTTCACCCTTCATTGCCGAAATCTGACGGACAACCTCTTCATCCAGCCCTTTTCGCGTCTTGAATACCGAAACATCCGGGTCCTGAAACCCGTACCGATATTCACCTAACTGTTCCAAAAAATCCGTTTGCGGGTCCACACTCATTTCAGCCTCCTCTTTGCCAATAAAAAACCTGTTCTCTCATCAGGCAGGTGTACCGTTGTCTACTTTTTCCCGCACCCAATCGTAACCGTGTTCCTCAAGGTGCAAGGCGAGCTCGGCATCTCCTGTTTCGACAATACGCCCATCCATCATCACATGCACCACGTCCGGGCGGATGTAATTCAAAATTCGCTGGTAGTGAGTAATCACCAACACGCCCAAGTTTTCCCCGCGCAGGGCGTTGACGCCATCGGCAACAATTCGCAGGGCATCAATATCCAAACCGGAGTCGGTTTCATCCAGAATGGCAATTTCCGGCTGCAGCACTGCCATCTGCAAAATTTCTGCCCGCTTCTTTTCGCCGCCCGAGAATCCATCATTCAAGTAGCGACCGGCAAAGGAGGGATCAATCTTCAACAGCTCCATTTTGGCTTTGAGCATTTTGCGAAATTCCGGGATGGGAATACCTTTATCTTCCGGGTTTTGTGCTCGCCGGCGGGCATTGACCGCTGTGCGCAAAAAATTTGCTACCGTCACGCCGGGGATGGCCACTGGATATTGAAACGCGAGGAAGATCCCCAAACGCGAGCGCTCATCCGGCTCGAGTTCAAGGATGTTCTGTCCCTTGAAAATCACCTCTCCGTCTGTTACTTCGTAAGCCGGATGTCCCATCAGGGTATAAGCGAGGGTGGACTTGCCGGTACCGTTCGGCCCCATGATCGCGTGAACCTCACCCTTGGGCAAGGTCAGATTAACCCCTTTGAGAATTTCTTTGCCCTCGATGCTGACTCTCAGATTGCGAATAATTAATTCATCGGTCATTTCAGAATCGCTCCTTCAGGTTTTTTGCTTAAGTGTAATGAGAATTGAATTTATTACAATATATTCATAAAAATCTTGTATAATCCAATTACCAGCAGGATTATAGCATAAAGCCAAATGAGGGTCAATATTTATCATAAATTTCATATATATTGACAATTTTATCCGGCCTTGTTATACTTTCAATCAGCAACGCCTCGCAAGTTTTTCAGGTTGATGAACAGGTAAGGAATGGAAATCAAAAGCACTCGCGATAAAATCTTGCATACCCTTCTGAATAATCCACGCTCTACCATCAACGAATTGGCAGACGCAGTTGGGATCAATTCTATCTCTGTTCGCCATCACCTGAACGGCATGCTTGCTGAAGGCTTGGTTGCCTCAGAAGAAGAGCGTCATGGGGTTGGCCGCCCCCGTTTGGTCTATTTCCTTACCGAACGCGGACTTGAAAAATTTCCAACCCGTTATTTCAGGCTTGCCAACCGTTTGCTGGAAAGACTCAAGGAAACCCTACCGGCCGCCGCAGTGGAAACCATCTTCGCGGAAATGGCGCGCGATCTGGCTGAAGATCATCTCCGCGCCACACAAAATATGACTCTGGAAGAAAAACTGGACTTTCTGAAGAAACTGCTCAGTGAAGAAGGTTTTATCATCGAATGGGAAAAAATTGGCGACTCCTATCATATCCACGAAATCACCTGCCCCTACTTTCACGTTACTCAGGCGCACCCAGAAGTTTGCACGGTTGACCAAACCTTGATTTCCACCGTCCTCTCACTCCCTGCCCATAAAATACAGTGTGTGCTTAGTGGTGATCATCACTGCACGTACATTATCCCCTTGGAAAAGGCTGGAACCCAAAACCATGAATGAAGAATACGGAACCCCCGGTACCAACCGCCCGGTATGGGATGCAGAAGCGACCCATCCTGAATTATGCCAAAAACTGCGGGATGCCCTCAATCAAGTCATGGATCCCGAAATTGGCTTGAGCGTTATTCAGTTAGGCTTGATTCGTAATTTTCAAGTACAGGACGACCAGGCTCGAATTAAAATGATTCTAACCACGCCCTTTTGTCCGTACGGCCCTGCTCTGATTGATATGACCCGCGTCAAAGCAGAAGAAGGCATTGAAATGCCCGTTTCCATAGAATTGGGAATGGAAATTTGGGATTTTTCCATGATGGAAGAAGGTGTGGACTTGGGCTGGGGATTGTACTAATCCATCTTACCGCCCAAGGCTCTTAATTCATCCTTATTGGGCTTGAATAAACCGGTCAATTGCATAGCCAGCCCCATATTGCCGATCATTTTGACCTTACCCAGCAGGTAAGCCCGCATGGCATCCAATCGGCCGCTAAAAATATCCAAAACAACCCCTGCTTCACCCAAAAGGGTAAGATCAAGGGGTTCAACTTTTTCTTTAACCACACGGCATGTCTGGTTTTCGATCAACACCGTCCAAAAACCACCTCCCTCGCCTGAAAGGTCAAAACCAATATGAGCAGTAATCCCTTTGGCCTGCTCAGGCAAGAAGTAGTTGGGCAGCAAGTTCATTAAGTCTTGAATAGAAACGGTAGCCATTCCCGTCACTCTCCCTTTTTGGAACATTGTATCACCTTTGATTTATGCGTAAAAAGGATGCTTACACCTTGATGATTGCAGGTCTCACCCGTTTAAGACCTTGGCTGTTGATCCAAAGTATGTACAATCTTTGTAAAACAGCCCAATGACAGATTGGGGATATTTGGTATACTCAAATTACTTTAAGTGCCTGGTCACAAGAATCATGGATAGCCATTTATCACCTCTCACCCACCGCAAAGCGGATCACATCCGCATTAACTTGGAGGAAGATGTTGCATCCAGCCGCACAACCGGTCTGGAACGCTATTACTTCCTCAATGAAGCCCTGCCTGACTTCAACCTTGCGGATGTAGATACCAACCTGAGTCTGTTCGGGAAGCCGCTTCGCGCCCCACTTTTGATCTCTTCGATGACCGGTGGCACTCCTCATGCCGGACAAGTCAACATGAGACTGGCAGAAGCCGCTCAGGAAAAGGGCATTGCCCTTGGTCTGGGCTCACAGCGCGCAGCCATTGAACATCCGGAACAGCAAATTACCTTTCAGGTACGGTCAGTGGCGCCGGATATCCTCTTATTCGCCAATCTCGGTGCGGTTCAGTTAAACTACGGTTATACCGCTGAGCACTGCTTGCGCGCAGTGGAAATGGCTCAAGCCGATGCGCTTTTCCTCCACTTGAATCCGCTTCAGGAGGCGCTTCAACCAGAAGGAGATACCAATTTTGACGGTCTGCTTCACAAGATCGAAGCGGTTTGTAAGGCTTTGCCGGTGCCGGTCGTTGCCAAAGAGGTGGGCTGGGGTATTTCCGCCGATACCGCCCGCCGGTTGGTTTCAGCTGGCGTAGCTGCCATTGACGTAGCCGGTGCGGGCGGAACTTCGTGGTCTCAGGTTGAAATGTATCGCATGAGCGACCCCGCCTTGGCTCGCATTGCCGCCACATTTCGCAATTGGGGCATTCCCACCGCTGAGGCAATCCGTCAGGTGCGTCAAGCCCTACCGGAGGTGCCCGTCTTTGCGTCAGGCGGATTGCGCAATGGGCTGGATATCGCAAAATGTGTTGCCCTCGGCGCCAGCATTGGCGGAATGGCAGGACCGTTTCTAAAAGCAGCCGTCATTTCCAGTGAGGAAGTGGTAGCCACAATTGATGAAGTGGTTACCACTCTACGGATCGCCATGTTCGCATCCGGAGCCAAAGATCTGGCTGCCCTGCGTCAAACTCCCCTGCAGGAGGTATCCTCTTGACCAGCCTTCAGCAATTCAATCAGCAAATGCAGCCTGCAATTGACCAAACCATGCGGCGCATCGTCATCTCCCATCCTTTGATCGGTCAATACCACGGATTGAAGGAAGTACTCTGCTACCACCTTGGCTGGGATGCGAATGCAAATCGCAGTGAAGCCCAGGGAAAACGAATTCGTCCTCTTTTGGTGCTGCTAACTACTGCTGCCTGTGACCACTCTCGCTGGGATGCGGCTCTGCCGGCTGCCGCAGCAGTGGAACTGCTCCACAATTTCTCTCTAATCCATGATGACATCGAAGATCGTAGTACGCTCCGGCGCGGCAGAGAAACCGTCTGGAAAAAGTGGGGAGAATCTCTAGCGATCAACGCAGGTGATGCTCTCTTCACCCTTGCTTATGAAGCAATTCACTCTCTAAAGGACTTTTGCCCGGACAATGTCATCATTCAAGCGTTGCAAATCATGAACACTACCTGTGTTCAGTTAACGGGCGGTCAGCATCTGGACATATCTTATGAAAATGAACGATTTATCGGCTTGGAAGATTACTGGAAAATGATAGAAGGCAAAACCGCCGCCTTGATCAGCGCTTGTACGCGCTTGGGCGCTTTGATTGGAAACGCGCCAACCCAACAGATGGAGGATTTGGCGGAATTTGGGAGATCTCTTGGAATTGCCTTTCAAATTCAGGATGACTGGCTGGGCATTTGGGGCGACGCTGCTCAAACGGGTAAATCCACCGAAAGCGACTTGCTGGCCGGTAAAAAATCGCTCCCCATCGTTTTTGCCCTGCAAAAAAAAGAGAGATTTGCCGAACGCTGGCTGGCTGGTTCCATTAAATTGGACGAAGTTACCTATTTGTCGAATTTACTGATCGATGAAGGCGCTCAACGTTACACCGAAGAACAGGCGGAAGAGTACACTCAGCAGGCATTGCGGTCCCTTGCAAGAGCAAATCTTCCCAATGATGCAGGCCGGGCGCTTTATGAACTGGCCGTGATGCTGCTCAACCGCAGCTCATAACGAAACAAAATCCCTGCAGGAAAAAACTGCGACTTTCAATAGAGAGGAAGGAAAAGAACATGGAAAAGCAGCTCATCATCACCGGCGAAGAAATTTATCAAGCCGCCGAACTCTTACATGATGGCGGAATTGACTATGAAACCATTCGCCAAAATGTAGAAAGCATTCTCAGGGCTGTCGGTGAAAACCCGGAACGAGATGGCTTGAAACGAACGCCTGAACGAGTGGCGCGGATGTATGAGGAGCTGCTGGCAGGCTATCGTACCGATCCAGTAGCGTTGGTGAACGATGCCCTGTTTGAGGTGGATTACGATGAAATGGTTGTCGTCCGCGACATTGAGTTTTATTCCCTTTGCGAGCACCACATGTTGCCCTTCCTGGGACGCGCGCATGTAGCCTACATCCCACGCGGCCGGGTCATCGGTCTCTCCAAAATCCCACGCATTGTAGATATGTTTGCCCGCCGTTTACAGGTACAGGAGAGGATGACCCGTCAGATTGCCGACTTCCTTCAGGAGGTTCTTCACCCGCGCGGGGTGGCAGTAGTGGTCGAAGCCATTCACATGTGTTCCATGATTCGCGGCGTCAAGAAGCACGATTCGCGGATGACCACCTCCAGTATGCTGGGTGCCTTCCGCAACAACATGGCTACGCGAATGGAGTTCCTGGATAACATCTCCCGCAGTTCTGAGCCGCTTCATTTTTAGACGGCATTCAAATCCAGATCCGCCACTATAACCGCTGAAGAATGCGATTTCAGACTTTGGGCAATTTCCCCCAAATTACGCCCGGTTTTTTCTTCTATCAGGTCCGGGCGTAATTCGCTGGTCGGCAGCGCCAGAAAATCCTGCTTCCACAATCCTTCATCCAGTACCTTTTCATCGAATACCAGAATATCCAGATCTATGGTGCGCGGGGCATACTTGTCCTCGCCCCGCACTCGTCCCAATTTTTCTTCGATCGAACGCAGCACCTGCTCTTTGAGGGATACGGCATCTAAATCCGTTGAAATCCATGCAGTAGCGTTCATAAAACGCGGCCCGCTTGAACCAACCGCCTCCGTTTCCCAAACTGCCGAAATGGCATTGACCGTTACGGCTTCCCGCAGTAATTGAACAGCCCGCACCAAGTTTTGGCGCGGGGCGATGTTTGATCCCAAGCTGAGATATGCTTGATGGCGGCGACTTCTACCGGCGGGGTGAAACCGTTCAATCTCTACCCCAACCGATTGAGCAAATCGTACCGCGCCGGGTTTCTCAACCCGAATACGCACCCCTTCCACGCCCGGTTCTTCCAAACATAACCGCGCCAGATCGCTTGCCAAGGCTTCCACCGTGTAACGCGCAGCCCGTTCCACATAGGCAATCGTCTTTTTAGCAACCGTGCGGTAGTTGATGCAGTCTTCAATGGCATCACTTTGCCCAGCCTTTGAGATGTCTCCAAATAAAACAATGTTAATCAGGATGTCCTGCTTTTGAGAACGTTCCCGTTCGCTGATGCCAATGATTCCGCGAACCAGCAAGTCTTTGATAAATGTCTGATCCATAATCTTCTCCCTAAATGAGATGCCTTCCACCGTCCACATGAAGAATCTCGCCGGTGGTGTAGGTGGCGCCGCTCAGCAAATAGATTAATGCCCGGCCGACTTCTTCAGCCTGTGCCCAACGACCAGCCGGCACCTCCCGAATAACCGATTGCGTGTCCCCACCATCTGCTGGCGGCAAGATCGCCCCCAACGCAATCCCATTCACAGTAATTGCTGGCGCAAGCGCCACAGCCAAAGAGCGGGTCAAAGCGGCTAACGCCGCCTTGCTGATGGTATAAGGCAAATGATCATCCACGGGGCGTAAAGCCCGCCAGTCTAGGATATTCACAATTCTGCCTTCTTGTGTGCCTAACTTTCGAGCAAAAGCCTGGCTGAGCAGAAACGGCGCAGTCAGGTTGATATCCAAGTGTCGTTGCCAATCTTCCAATCGCACCTGATCCCAGAATAAGGGTTCAAAAATCGCAGCATTGTTCACCAGAATTTGGAATGGGCGTTGTTCCCAAACCCGCTCCACAAAGGCGTCTAACTGTTCCAATTCGGCTAGATTGGCCTGAACCGGCCATCCACTGACACCTTTTTCCTGAACTTCTGCAAGGGTCTGCCTTGCTGCCACCTCTGAAGAGCCATAGTGTACAATCACATTCACCCCCGCTTCAGCCAGCGCCAGACAAAGAATTTTACCGACGCGATGAGCGCCACCCGTTACGAGCGCCGTTTTTCCCTCTAACTGCATCACTTAACCTCCATTTGGATTGATTTTCTTCGTCGCATGATTGCCAAAGTTACCAAAAGGACAACAAAGGCAATCATCTGTGTAAGCCGCACCCCACCTAACCCGCCCAATAAGTCTCCCACCCGAAAGGCGTCTACCAAAATGCGCGCTGTCGCAAATAAGGCAACCGTCGTCAGAAAACGCAGACCATCTAGCAGGGTCATATCACGCGGATTGGATTCGCTCAACCGCCAAATTCCGAAGGCAAGGATAAAGTCATAAATTTGGGTGGGGTGACGCCAGTCATCAAACAGATAGATGCTCCATGGCAATCGGGCTGGTACGCCAAAATCGTTTCCGGAGGACAAATTCATTAACGCGACTGCCATGAGCACAACCGCTAACCCAGGCGAGAGCGCATCAAGTGTTTGCCACAAGTTTAGACGTTTCCGTTGCCCATAGATTAATCCCGTTATCAGCATAGTAGCCAAACCTGCGGCAGCATCCAACATTTGAGGGGAAAGCGAGAGAGCATCTAAAGGACGCTGAGCAAAGACAGCCATGTTTTGAAGGACATAGCCCAGACGTGCCCCCAAAATTCCTGCCAGCAAAGCATAAAATATCAACCCACTGATTGTCTCTGCATTCATATTCCGTTGCCGGGCAAAAGCTTCGACTCGATTCAATCCACTCCAAATACCCGCCAGCAGGATCAAACCCGGCAGTTGAACCGCCAATGGCCCAACATTTAACACCGGGAGCATCAGCGAACCTCCCCCAACAATCTCTCTGCCTCTGTTTTAAGCAGGGCTTCATTCAGCGGCCCCCCATAAATCACCTTGCGGATGATTCCGCGGCGGTCAATGAAAAAAGTGGTGGGCAAAGCCTGAATTTGATAAATTCGGGAGACCGAATTTTCGAAATCGTACAAGATTGGAAACCGCACTCCTCGCTCATCCACAAATTGACGGGCAGACTCAACATCATCCTGAAAAGTCGTATTAATCCCAATTACAACGAGACCATCCTCACGACGAGAATCATACACCTCTTGAAAAGCGGGCATTTCTGACCGGCAGGGAGGGCACCACGAAGCCCAAAAATTGAGAATGACAACCGAATCCTCGAAATTTTCTAATGAAACTGTTCGATTGTCCGAGGCGGGCAAAGAAAACCCCGGCGCGTAAAATCCAACTCGCGGTAATGCCCGTCCAGCGCTCGGATCAGATGGTGAAAGAAAGCCAGTCAAAAGAATCACGACGAACGAAGATACCGCCAGAAAGGGAAAGAACCACTTACTTTCATTCAGCCTAATTAACATGAAGCAATAGTAAGAGCGAGTAGTTATACTGTCAAGGACGGTTTAGAAAGCAGTCTCATCCTTTTGCAAACCTTGACAAATCGGATATGATTGGATATTATAAGTATCAACCCCACCCCACGCGGGGAGGGGTAGGAGGACATGGCTTGAAACACGAAAACATACTCAACCGCTTGAAAACCGCTGAAGGACATTTACGTGGTATTCAACGGATGGTGGAAGAAGATGCCTACTGTATTGACATCATCCGCCAAATTCAGGCAGTCCAGTCCGCATTGAACAAAGTCAGTTCGATCTTGCTGGAAAATCACCTCAACACCTGCCTGATAACCGCTGTGCGCGGGGAAGACCCACAAGAAAGAGAGCGGGTCCTGCGCGAAATCGTAGATGTTTACGAAGCCATGTCCAAAGTCTAATTCCAAAACTCTTTATGGAGGAATTTCATGAACACCATCACTTACTCAGTCCCAAGCATGCACTGCCATCACTGCGTTCACACAATCGAAATGGAAGTCAGCGAATTAGAAGGCGTACAATCCGTTCAGGCTGATCTGAATTCGAAACAGGTTATCGTGACATTTGCACCGCCCGCCAGCCCGGAAAAAATTGAATCCTTGCTGGCAGAAATCAACTATCCTGTACAAAAATAGCCATGAGCCAAACCAAGCAAGTTATCCTCCCAGTAACTGGGATGACCTGCGCCAATTGTGTGGCGACCATTGAACGAAATCTAAAAAAGCAAACCGGTGTTCAATCGGTGGCTGTTAACCTGTCTTCCGAACGGGCAGTAGTTGAATTCGACCCTCAATTGGTTGGACTGGGTGATTTGATCAATCGTGTCCAACGGGCTGGTTATGGAGTGGCTGCTGGTCAGGCCAGTTTTGTGGTTGAGGGAATGAGCGATGACAACGATGCCCGTCGTTTGGAAAAGGCCCTCTCCCGTTTAGAGGGTGTTCTCAAAGTTCAAGCCAACTACGCTGCCGCAAGAGTACAGGTGGAGTACATCCCTACGCTGGTCAACCAGATTGAAATCCGCAAACTCATTCATTCCGCTGGATTTGCCACTCATGAAAGAGAGACATCCCTACAAGACGCCGAAGGCGAAGCCCGCGCCGCCGAGATTCGCCACCAGCGCAGGCTGTTGATTACTGGTATTGTCTTCACCCTCCCTCTCTTCCTGCTTTCGATGGGGCGCGATTTGGGTGTGCTGCCAATGGAATGGCGGCACGCTACATGGCTTAACTGGATTTTGTTTGCTCTGGCTACGCCGGTTCAATTCTATGTTGGCGGACAGTATTATCGAAATGCGTACCACGCTCTTCGAAATGGCGCCGCTAATATGGACGTCCTGATTGCTTTGGGTACATCCGCTGCTTACTTTTACTCGATTGCCATACTGTTGGGATTCGTCAACGACCATGTGTATTTCGAAACAGCCGCAGTAATCATCACACTGGTACGCTTAGGCAAATTTTTAGAAGCGCGTGCCAAAGGTCAAACCAGTCAAGCCATTAAAAAACTAATGGGATTGCAGGCACGGACTGCGCGAGTTTCTCGAAACAGTCAGGAAATTGAAATTCCGGTGGATGAAGTCGAAATCGGCGACATTGTTCTGGTGAGGCCAAGTGAAAAAATCCCAGTGGATGGGGTTATCATCGAAGGCCATACCAGTGTGGATGAAGCCATGCTTACCGGTGAGTCCATGCCGGTAGAAAAACGTCCCGGCGATTCCGTCATTGGAGCGACCCTCAACCTTAATGGTTTTATCCGCTTTGAAGCCACCCGCATCGGAAAAGAAACCGTGCTGGCTCAAATCATCCGGCTGGTGGAAGAGGCTCAGGGAAGCAAAGCCCCCATTCAAAAACTGGTTGACCGCGTATCGGCAGTGTTTGTCCCTGCGGTGGTTGGAATCGCCGTTCTTACCTTTTTGGTTTGGTATTTCCTGATTCCGATGCCCGAAACAGCCGATGTCAGCCTTTTCACCAGGGCGATGGTCAACATGGTCGCGGTCTTGGTGATTGCCTGTCCCTGCGCGTTAGGCCTGGCAACCCCTACTGCTGTGATGGTAGCCACCGGACGCGGTGCGGAAGCAGGGGTGTTGATTCGAAACAGCGAAGCTCTGGAAAGAACAGCAAAAGTCACCCGTGTGGTGTTGGACAAAACGGGCACCGTCACTCGCGGTCAACCGGGGGTAACCGATCTCATTCCGCTTCATTCATCCTCCGATTCTCGATCAACAAATTGGGAATGGCTCAGGTTGGCTGCCAGCGCCGAGCAGGTCAGCGAGCACCCACTCGCGCAGGCAATCGTCGCCGAGGCCGGCAACCACGAGTTGAAGTTGACCTCCCCCCAAACCTTTCAAGCCGTTACCGGGCATGGCATTCAAGCCGAAGTGGACGGTCATCAGGTTTGGGTGGGCAGTCCGCGCTGGGAAGTTTTCCAAAACATTTCCCTTAATGGAGTTCAACCGCTCATCAGGGAACTGGAAAGTTCTGCAAAAACCGTCATTCTGGTCAGTATAGACGGGACTCCCACCGGTATCATTGGCATCGCCGATCGCATCAAAGAAGGTTCCAAAGAGGCCATTGATGATTTTCATCGGCTTGGCCTGAAAGTGACCTTGCTGACCGGGGACAACCGCCGCACTGCGGAAGCGATTGCCGCTCAAATAGGCGTGGATGATGTTCGCGCCGAAGTATTACCGAATGGTAAAGCCGAGCAGGTAAAAGAACTGCAAAGTCAGGGCGAAATTGTGGCAATGGTTGGCGATGGCATCAATGATGCACCTGCATTAGCCCAGGCGGATGTGGGAATTGCTATCGGAACAGGCACAGACATCGCTATGGCTGCCGCCCCCATTACACTCATCAGCGGAGATCTGCGCGCAGCAGTTCGCGCAATTCGCCTTTCGAGGCGCACTTTGAAAACGATTAAACAAAATCTGTTCTGGGCGTTCTTTTACAACACACTTCTCATCCCGGCAGCGGCAGCGGGTTTTCTCAATCCGATGTTGGCCGCCGCTGCGATGGCGTTCAGCAGTGTCTTTGTAGTCAGCAACAGTCTTAGGTTGAGAAAAGCGCCCCTTGAGTAAATAAACTCAACTTTGTTAAATCCCAAATGCACAGATATATCACCAATTGGTTGAATCTGTGCATTTTTTTGTATCTGCCTCAAAACCTGAACCATCTAAACGATAAAATGGTAGAATTCCAAACTAGCAATCATTTTCACAATCTCTTAATATCAAAAACAGGAAGGAAATTGGCATGATCAAGCTCACTCCAGATTTCGAAGAAAAAGCCATCAATACCATTCGGTTTCTCTCCGCAGATGGAGTCCAGAAAGCCAATTCAGGACACCCAGGTTTACCGATGGGCGCGGCTGTCCTGGCCTATGTCATCTGGACACGATTTCTCAAGCACCATCCGGCCAACCCCGCCTGGCCGGATCGCGACCGGTTTATCCTCTCTGGCGGACATGGTTCCATGTTGCTTTATTCTCTGTTGCACCTGACGGGATACGATCTGCCTTTGGATGAATTGAAGAACTTTCGTCAATGGGGTAGTCGCACACCCGGTCATCCAGAATACGGTCTGACTCCCGGTGTGGAAACCACAACCGGACCGTTGGGGCAGGGTTTTGCTAACGGGGTTGGCATGGCAATTGCCGAGTCCCATCTGGCTGCCCAATTCAACCGGCCCGGCTTTGAGGTCATTAATCATTATGTGTATGCTATTGTTACAGATGGTGACTTGATGGAAGGCGTCGCATCTGAAGCTGCCTCGCTGGCCGGCCACCTAAAGTTGGGTAAATTGATTTATCTATACGACGATAACCGGATTTCGATTGATGGTTCCACGGATCTGGCATTCACCGAAGACCGCGCCAAACGGTTTGAAGCCTATGGTTGGCAGGTCATCCGCAATGTGGATGGTCTCTCAATTCGCGATGTCGAAACAGCCATTCGTAAAGCCCGAAAAGATCCCCGCCCTTCTTTGATTATCTGCCGTACTCATATTGGCTACGGCCTGCCCACCCGACAAGATACGGCCAAAGCCCACGGTGAACCGCCCGGCGAAGAGGAATTGCGGGGTGCCAAACAAAAACTGGGCTGGCCACTTGAACCGAACTTTTTTATTCCAGAGGATGTTCTCCAGTTCTTCCGTTCCGCGCTGAAATCCGGCCAACGGCTTGAGCGCAAGTGGCAAAGGTTGTTCAAAGCTTATCAACAAACCTACCCGGAACTGGCAGCCGAACTGCAGCGCCGTTTAGCTGGCGAACTCCCCGAAGGATGGGATCAAAATTTGCCTGAATTTGCTGCCGACCCCAAAGGGATGGCTACCCGCGCCGCTTCGGGCAAAATCATCAACGCCCTAGCCGAACGCCTGCCCGAATTGATTGGCGGCTCAGCCGATCTCACTCCTTCGAATAACACTTGGATCACCAACAGTACTTCATTCCAGGCCGACAATCGCCTTGGGCGCAATTTCCACTTTGGAGTGCGTGAACACGGCATGGCAGCCATTGTCAACGGCATGGCCTTACACGGTGGCGTCATCCCATACTGCGGCACTTTCCTGGTTTTTTCGGATTACATGCGCCCCGCCGTGCGCATCTCTGCTCTCTCTCACATTCCTTCTCTTTGGGTATTTACACACGACAGCATTGGGCTGGGAGAGGACGGTCCAACCCACCAACCCGTAGAACATCTGGCAGCCTTGCGAGCCATCCCCAATTTGGCGGTCATCCGCCCGGCTGATGCCAACGAAGTGCGTGAAGCCTGGATCGCTGCCATTCGCCGCCGTCACCAGCCAACAGCCTTTGCGTTAACCCGTCAGGCTGTGCCGGTTTTGGATCGCACCACTTTTGCTTCAGCCAGCGGCCTACACCGCGGCGCCTACGTCCTTGCCGATCTCGGCGGAGCTAAGCCGCAAATCATCCTGATGGCTTCCGGTTCCGAGGTTGCACTGATTGTCGAAGCCGGTTACAACCTCGCTGCAGAAGGTTATAATGTCCGGCTGGTTTCCTTCCCATCATGGGAATTGTTCGAGCAGCAGGAACAAACCTACCGCGATGAAGTTCTGCCGCCGTCCATTAAGCGTCGTCTAGCCGTTGAGGCGGGTGTAGCGCAGGGTTGGCATCGTTATGTAGGTGATCAAGGGCGAATTATCAGCATCGAACGGTTTGGCGCATCAGCCCCTTACAAAAAAATCTATGAGGAATTTGGGCTGACCGCTGTAAACATTTTGAACGAAGCCCGCAACCTGCTCGGCATCAGCAATTTATAGGAGAAAAACCATGCGTGTGGCAATTTCCTGTGACCATGCTGGGTTTCTATTGAAGGATGAAATCATCTCGGCTGTCCGGGCTGCTGGTCATGACGTGCTTGACCTCGGCACCAACTCGACCGAAGCAGTGGATTATCCCGATTTCACCCGCAAAGCCTGCCAGGCAGTATTGTATGGTGAAGCCGAAAGAGCCATTGTCATTTGCGGTTCCGGTGTTGGTGCCAGCATTGCCGCAAATAAATTCAAGGGCATCTATGCCGGCCTCTGTCATGATACCTACTCGGCTCATCAAGGGGTCGAACATGACAATATGAACGTCCTTTGTCTGGGATCAAGGATTATCGGCGCTGAACTCGCAAAAGAAATTGTCCGCGCTTTTTTGTCGGCCTCCTTCAGCGGTGAAGAACGCCACGTCCGCCGTTTTGGAAAAGTTCAAAGCATTGAAAGACAAAATTAGAATTAAGAGGTATGTTATGAACCGTATCCACCAACTCCACCAACTCGGTCAATCCTTATGGTATGACAATATTCAACGTTCGTTATTGGAAAATGGGACTCTGGCTCAACTAATCGAGCAGGGTCTGATCCGAGGAGTTACATCGAATCCAACCATATTTCATAATGCCATTGCTCGCTCCACGGATTATGACGCAGCGCTCAAACCGATGGCGTGGTCGGGCTGGAGCGCCGATCAAATCTTCACCCAGCTAGCGGTCGAAGATATTCAAGCCGCCGCTGACCTGTTCCGAACCCTGTACGAGGAAACCAACGCGGCCGATGGCTATGTCAGTTTAGAGGTCAATCCCTTGTTAGCCAATGACACAGATGGAACGGTTGCCGAAGCGCAACGCCTATGGTCTTTAGTCAATCGTCCCAACCTGATGATTAAGATCCCCGCCACCCGGGAAGGCATTCCTGCCATCCGTAAAACCATTGCCGCCGGCATCAATGTCAATGTAACCCTTATCTTCTCTTTGGTGCGCTACGCCGAAGTTATTGACGCTTACCTCTCTGGTCTGGAAGACCGACTGGCGCAAGGATTAGCGATTGATCGAATTGCTTCAGTGGCTTCCTTTTTTGTTTCACGGGTAGACACGAAAGTAGACCAACGCTTGAATGAAATCATTTACAAAGAAGAAAGAAATGCTGCCCTTGCCCAATCCTTGCTTGGCAAAGCCGCGATTGCCAATGCTCGGTTGGCGTATGCCCTGTTCCTGGAAAAGTTTGCAGAAGAGCGCTTTGCCGCCCTGCAAAAACACGGCGCTCGAACTCAACGCCCACTGTGGGCATCCACCAGCACCAAAAATCCACTTTATCGAGATGTGATCTACGTTGAAGAACTAATTGGCCCTGATACCGTCAACACCGTGCCACCCCAAACATTGGAGGCTTTCCTCGATCATGGAGAAGCCCAGGTTAAATTAGGGTCTGATGTCGAAGCAGAAAAGACAGTGATTCAGCGCTTGCAAGAATTAGGCATTTCCATGGAACAGGTGACCCACGAGCTGGAAGTTGAAGGTGTCAAGGCTTTTGCAGATGCATTTACTGCCCTGCAACAAGCCATTGAACAACGCCGGCAGGCTGCCGTCCAAGAACTCGGTCCGTTTCGTGATTTTATCCCCACCGCAGTGCAGCGGCAGGAACAGGACCAAGTTGTTCGTCGAATTTTTGAGGTGGATCCTTCCTTATGGACAGACGACCCCCAAGGACAGGCTGAGATTTCTCAACGCTTGGGGTGGCTTCATTCTCCTCAAAACAGCCGCACATTAATTCAAGAATATCAACAACTGGCTCAATCTTGCCGAAAAGACGGCTTGACCCATGCGCTTCTGCTGGGCATGGGAGGTTCATCCCTTGCTCCTGAGGTTCTACGCCTGACTTTTGGAGTGGGCAATATCGGCGATCAAAATGGGCTGGATTTGGCAATTTTGGATTCCACTGATCCTCAGCAAGTGCTGGAAGCCGCTAACCGCGCACCCATTGAACAGACCCTTTTCATTGTTTCCAGCAAATCGGGAACAACCAGTGAAGTAAACGCCTTTCTGGATTACTTCTGGCAGCAAGCCCAGCGTAACTTGGGCGAAAAAGCTCCTGCTCATTTTGTTGCCATAACCGA
>FWPV01008976.1_pt1 | contig 17165 bp, 19 predicted proteins | sample 2228371 | NCBI WGS metagenome assembly FWPV01 (sample SAMEA103939776, study PRJEB20133) | metagenome | reverse complement strand
CACCTGGCGCCTCGCCTGGAAAATGGACCAGGGCGGAGCCGACTGGCGGCGCGAGGCGGCGATGGTCAAGCTGCAGGGCAGCGAAATGATTGCACGCGTCTCCGACCGAGCGATCCAGTTGCTCGGCGGCATGGGCGTGTCGAAGGACCTGCCGCTGGAATACATCGCCCGCGCCTGCCGCGTGTTCCGCATTTTCGAAGGGCCGAGCGAGGTGCATCGCTGGTTCATCGCCCGCGACCTGCTGCGCAACGGCATGCCCGCGGATTGAATACGGTCACCCGCGCGCCGGCGCTCGCGCCGTTCCGCGTCCGCAGTTTCCGTTTTCAGTGGCCCTCCGATCTCGCCGCCTCCTGGGCGTTCGAGATGGAGACGCTGATTCTCGGCTGGTACATCCTGGTCGAAACCGGCTCGGTGCTGCTGCTGACCCTGTTCGCTTCGCTGCAGTATGTCGGCACGCTGCTGTCACCGATGTTCGGCGTCGCCGGACACCGGCTGGGCAACAAGCGGGTTTACCGCGCGATGCGCGGCTTCTATGCCCTGATGGCCACGCTGCTGACGGCGCTGGCACTGACCGGCACATTGCAGCCGCTGCACGTGTTCGTGATCACCGCATTGATGGGGCTGGTGAGGCCTTCGGACCTGGTGCTGCGCCATGCATTGATCGGAGAGACTCTGCCGGTCGGCCAGTTCGTCGGCGCCGCGAGCATTTCACGCACCACCCAGGATTCGGCGCGGGTGATGGGTGCGCTGACCGGGGCAGGGCTGGTTGCAAGCCTGGGTATCGGGCTGGCCTATGTGGCAGTGGCCCTGTTTTACTTCACCAGCCTGTTGCTGACCTTCGGTGTGGATGCCAAGCCGCGGGAGGACCAGGCGCTGGTGCCGCGCGTCTCGGTGTGGCGGGATCTGCGCGACGGCCTGTCCTATGTCTGGAACACGCCGCCGCTGCTGGCCGCCATCTGGCTGGCGCTGCTGGTCAACCTTACTGCTTTCCCCCTGGTCAACGGCTTGCTGCCGTATGTGGCAAGGGAGGTTTACGGCACCGACCAGACCGGCCTTGGCTATCTGGTTGCCGGATTCGCCGGCGGCGCGCTGGCCGGTTCACTGCTGCTGACGCGCTTCGGCCATGCCGTACAGCCGGCCCGCATGATGATCGGCGCCTGTGTCTGGTGGTATCTGCTGACATTCCTGTTCGTGCAGGTCGACAGCCTGGCTGCCGGCGTCGCCTTGCTGCTGCTGTCAGGTTTTGCCCAGAGCCTGAGCATGGTGACCATGGCGGCCATGCTGCTGCGCAATTCGGAAGAGCGTTTCCGCAGCCGCGTGATGGGCATCCGCATGCTGGCCATTTACACGCTGCCGATCGGACTGATGGTCTCGGGCCCGCTGATCGAGCTTTTCGGCTTCCGTATGACGGGGTCGGCATACTGTCTCATCGGCCTGGCGCTGACGATAGGCATCGGCCTGCGCTGGCGCGAGCATGTCTGGCAGGGCAGCGCAGCCTCGAATCTGCGCTGAGCAGGCGGCATGGCTTGCGTCTGCATCGGTTAAAATATCAGTCTTTCCGATCAACACAGTACGAACTCACGGGGATGACCATGAACGCACCTCAGACCATGACGGACCGCCTGCTTGCCGAGAAAAAGGATGGCATCGGCTGGATCACCTTCAACAATCCGGCCCGCCACAATGCGGTGTCTTTCGAAATGTGGCAGGCGCTGCCGGTGATCCTCAAGGACTTCGTGGCTGACCCCGAGGTGCGCGTGATCATTCTCAAGGGGGCGGGCGAGAAGGCCTTCGTCGCCGGCGCCGACATCTCCCAATTCAAGGAAAAGCGCAGCAGCGAGGATGCCGTGGCGGCCTACAACGCGGCGGCCGACCTCGCCGGCAAGTCGCTGCAGGAATGCGCCAAGCCGACCATCGCGATGGTGCGTGGCTACTGCATCGGCGGCGGCACCGCGATCGCCGTCAACTGCGACATCCGCATTGCCTCCGATGACGCGAAGTTCGGCGTGCCTGCCGGCAAGCTGGGACTGGGCTACCGTTTCGTCGGCATCAAGCGCCTGGCCGATGTGGTCGGCCCCTCGTTCACGGCTGAAATCTTCTTTACCGCGCGGCAGTTCACCGCGCAGGAAGCATTGCAGATGAACCTGGTCAACCGGGTGGTGCCGGTGGCGGAACTGGAGAAATACACCCTCGAGTACGCGTCGACCATCGCCGGCAATGCACCGCTGACCCTGGCTTCGGTGAAGGCCTCGATCATCGAATACTGCAAAGATCCCGCCACGCGTGACCTCGATCGCCTGCAGAAAATGGTCGATGCCTGCTACAAGAGCGAGGATTACAAGGAAGGCCAGGCCGCATTTGCCGAGAAGCGCAAGCCGGTGTTCAAGGGAAGGTAATATAAGTATTTGTTTTTATTAATATTTTTATAAAGGCTTATCATGGGTTTTGATGCCAACCGTGCCGACCTCTGTGTCGGCGTGATCGGTACCGGCGCGATGGGACGTGGCATCGTGCAGGTGGCCGCCGCTGGCGGCATGCAGGTCGTGATGATGGACACCCGCGCCGGCGCCGCCGAAGAGGCGCGCGATTTCGTTGCCAAGATGCTGGCGCGTGCGGCGGAGAAGGGCAGCATGACTCAGGCCGATGCCGATGCCGCCACCTCTCGCATCAAGGTCGCGCAGTCGCTGTCCGAATTCAAGGACTGCCACATGGTCGTCGAGGCAATCATCGAAAACCTCGACGCCAAGCGCGCGCTGTTCGCGGAACTCGAGGGCATCGTCGGTCCGGAATGCATCCTGGCGACCAACACCTCGTCGATGTCGGTGACCACCATTGCCGCGAAGCTCAAAACGCCGCAGCGCTTTGCGGGCTTCCACTTCTTCAACCCGGTGCCGCTGATGAAGCTGGTCGAGGTCATCGACGGCCTGCAGACCGAGAACTGGGTGTCGGAAGCGCTGATGGTGATCGGCAAGCGCATGACGCGTGAACCGGTGCGCCTGACCGACGCGCCCGGCTTCCTGGTCAACCAGGTCGGCCGCGGTTTCACGCTGGAAGCATCACACCTGGTGTACGAGGGAGTGGCACCCTTCGTCGATGTCGACCGCGTGATGCGCGATGTCGGCGGTTTCCGCATGGGTCCTTTCGAACTGATGGAACTGACCGGGCTCGACGTCACCCAGCCGGCCTCGGTACTGATCTACAACCAGTTCTTCCAGGAACAGCGCTACCGCCCGAGCCTGATCATGCAGTCGCGTTACGAAGCGGGCGTGCTGGGCCGCAAGAGCAAGAAGGGCTTCTACAATTACGATGCCGACATGAAGCCGATAGTCGCGCCGGAACCGCCGGCACCGACGGCAAAACCGAAAAGCGTCTGGATCAGCAAGGCTGAACCGGCAGGTCATGAGGCGCTGACCGCGCTGCTCACAAAACTCGGCGCCAGCATCGAGAGCGGTGCCAAGCCCTCGGCAGACGCACTGATCCTGGTGACCCCGATCGGCAAGGATGCAACGACCTGCGCGGTGGAAGAGGGCCTGGATCCGAAACGCACGGTGGCTGTCGACACGCTGTTCCCGATGGTCAAGCGCCGCACGATCATGGGCACGCCGCTGACAGACGCAGCAGTGAAGGAAGCCGCGCATGGCCTGCTGGCCTCGGATGGCGTGCCGGTGACCGTCTGCCGCGACAGCCCGGGCTTCATCGCCCAGCGCATCGTCGCGATGATCGTCAATATCGGCTGCTCGATCGCGCAAAGCCGCACCGCGCAGCCGGCGGACATCGACAAGGCCGTCACCCTGGGTCTGAACTACCCCAACGGCCCGCTCAAATTCGGTGACGTTGTCGGCGTCGAACGCATACACCGCGTGCTTGCGAACATGAACTCGATCTACGCCGATCCGCGTTACCGCCCCAACATCTGGATGCGCCGCCGCGCGCAGCTGGGCGTTTCATTGCTCACCCCCGAACCCTGAACCGAGAGGAATAACCATGCTCAACGCTTATCTTTACGAAGGACTGCGCACCCCGTTCGGCCGCCACGGCGGCGTACTGGCAAAAGTCCGGCCTGATGACCTGCTCGCCGACGTCATGAAAAACGTGATGGCGAAATCCAAATTCAAGATCGAACAGGTCGAGGACATCGTCGTCGGCTGCGCCAACCAGGGCGGAGAGGACAGCCGCTGCGTCGCACGCCACGCCGGACTGTCAGCGGGCTTCCCGATCGAGGTTCCGGGCACGGTGCTTCAGCGCAACTGCGCCAGCGGCCTTGGCGCACTCGCGCATGCCGCGCATTCGATCAGCGCGGGCGAGGGCGATGTGTTCATCGTCGGCGGCGTCGAGAGCATGAGCCGTTCGCCGATTGTCATCGGCCGCGCAGAAGTCGCCTTCGACCGTGGCATCAAGATGTTCGACAGCACCATCGGTCCCCGTTTTTCAAATCCCAAGCTGACCAAGCAGTTCGGCGATCCGCAGATGCCGCAGACTGCCGACAACCTGGCACGCGAATACGGCATCACCCGCGAACAGGCCGACACCTTTGCCGCCGCTTCCCAGCAGAAATTCCAGATCGCCAAGGGTGAGGGCTTCTTCAACGGCGAAATTTCCCCGGTCGAAATGCCGCCGACCCGCAAGGGCCCGGTGCCGCCGGTGGCCGAGGACGAGCATCCGCGTCCCGGCACCGACATGGCGACCCTGGCCAAGATGAAGGTTCTGTACGAGGGCGGCGTCACCACCGCCGGCAACGCCTCCGGCGTCAATGACGGCGCAGTGGCCCTGGTCCTCGGCTCGCTTGCGGCCGGTGAAACGGCCGGCGTGAAGCCGATGGCCCGGATCATCTCCACCGCCGCGATGGGCGTGCGCCCCGACATCATGGGCATCGGTCCGGTGGCGGCGTCGAAAAAGGCGCTGGCCCGGGTTGGCCTGTCGATAAAGGACATGGACATCATCGAGATCAACGAAGCCTTCGCCGCGCAGGTTCTGGCCTGCCTGAAGGGCCTCGACGTGGCTTTCGACGACAAGCGGGTCAATCCCAACGGTGGTGCGATTGCTGTCGGCCATCCGCTGGGTGCTTCAGGTGCCCGCATCGCACTGACGGCCGCCCGTCAGCTGCAGCGCAGCGGCGGCAAGTACGCGCTGGTGTCGCTGTGCATCGGCGGTGGCCAGGGCATGGCCGCCGTTCTCGAACGAGTCTGAAAACTTCCCGGGCACGGCTGAAATCCGTGCCCGGGATTGCAGCATGTGGACACGCAGGAGCAGGGCCGCCGCGCGAAATCTATCATTTTGTTAGATTTGCCTGCCTTTGCACCCTCACGCATACTCAGCCCATACCTAAAAATAGGGACGGTCAGGGGTTGATCGTGAGTGACATGGAATCCATCACGGCATTGAAGCAGGGTGTCCCGCTACCGCCGCAGAAGCTGATCGAACTGCGATCCAAGGGCATGCATACGGTGCGGTTCGAATTCATCGTCCGCCTGCTGCGCCTGAATACCCAGATCATCACCCTTTCGATCTACTGGGAAGACGGTCGCGAATTCATGCAGATCCCGACGGTCCAGAATGCCCAGCGCAAGCTGGTCTATGCCAGCCAGCCCCGAGTACACGGCCTGTTCGATGACATGGCCTTGCTGTGTTACCCCTATGACGCCGACGCCAAGGCCGGCGTGGATGCAGAGCTCGATCGCATGGTCGAGGCCATAGGGGAGTATGGCCGCAACACCTTCAGGAACTGACCTTGTCGCCCGTTAGCCCGGTTCCTTGTCTTCGCCTATAATTTGACATAATACACATTATACGCACAGCGTATAGAGGAACCGCGGGACTCAGGCGCTGCCAGTGAGGCCTAATCTTCAGCCCCGGCCCTGCGCAGTACCGCCTCGATTTCGGCATGCCCGCGATCCTTGGCATTGCCGAGCGCCGAATGCCCGAATGAAGATACGTATCTGGCATCGGCCCCAAGCTCCAGCAGCATCAGCAGCATCTGCAGATGACCCTCACGGGCCGCCATCATCAGCGCCGTGGTGCCGTTTTCCGCGGCTGCGTTGACGTCGGCGCCCCTGGCGATGAGCATCCGCCCTATGTCGACCCGGTTGCGTGCAGCCGCGTAAATCAGGGGCGTCCAGCCCGGCTGGTTGACCGGCGCACCGGCATCGATCAGCAACTTGGCGATCTCGGTATGGCCCAGTATGGCTGCGAGCATCAGCGCCGACTCACCGAGCGGATTGCGGGCATGCAAGCGCGGACGCGCGGCAAGAATTGTTTTGACGACATTGGGTTTACCTTCCCGTACAGCCAGCATCAACAGGGTTTCGCCCCTGGGATTGACGGTATCGACGTCCATGCCGCGCGCGAAGAGTTCGACGATGGTTTTTTCGTCGTCCAGGTGGATGGCCCTGAGCATGTCGTCATAGGCGCTGGCCGAAGCCGCCGTGCTGCTGCCCAAAAGCATGGCCAGAAATAATCTCGTAAAACAGTTTAGGTGTTTCATTTAACTATATGTTTATATTGAATAATTTTTTGAAATTATGCGTTGTAACGGACGCAATGTCGGCATAATCACAATTCCGCAATCGGGCCAGATCTTCAGCCACATGCCTGACCCAACCCGGCTGGTTGACCTTGCCCCGATGCGGTACGGGCGCCAGATATGGCGAGTCCGTTTCAACCAGCAAGCGGTCCAGTGGCACCTGCCGGGCAACCGCCTTCAGATCTTTCGCGTTCTTGAAGGTCACGATGCCGGAAAAGGAAATATAGAAACCAAGGTCGAGTGCGCCCCGGGCGACTTCCCAGGTCTCGGTGAAACAGTGCATGACCCCGCCCGCCCTGTCGGCACCCTCCTCCATCATGATTTTCAGCGTGTCCGCCGATGCTGAACGGGTATGGATGATCAGTGGTTTACCGCTCCGGCGCGCTGCACGGATGTGGGTTCTGAAGCGTTCCCGCTGCCATTCGAGATCGCCGGTCAGGCGGTAGTAATCCAGCCCTGTTTCACCGATCGCGACAACCTTGGGGTGCCGGGCCAGTTCGACCAGCTCATCCACCGTCGGTTCACGCAGATCCGGATAGTCGGGATGCACGCCAACCGAGGCATAGAGCTGCGGATGCTCCTCCGCCAGGGCCAGCACTTTCGGAAAATCCTCCAGCGTGACACTGACACAGAGCGCCGCCGCCACTCCATTTTCACGCATGGTTTCAAGCACCTCGGGCAGGCGTTCGGCCAGCTCCGGGAAGTCAAGATGACAATGCGAATCGACCAGCATGGTCAGGCTGCCTTGCGTACGGGATTCACGACGGCCGCGTAGGCGAAAAGAACGCTTTCGATGTACAGCCGCGCGTTCAGGGGATGGTGGATATGCCGCTGTTCACGCACCAGCTTGCGGTGCAGCCTCAGCATCGCGACCGGATCGGCGCGTCGCGCAAGAGCATCAAGTTCTGTCGTCATGTCCGGGTTGTAGCGGATGCTGCCCAGCATGCGCCGGCTCACAATGTCATAAGTCCACTTTTGCAGCCAGCCGACCAGGCGCTCAAGAGGCAGGTCGCGCAGGATTTCGGCGGCATGCAGGGGGTCAAAATCCGCCGGAGCGATCCGCGAGAGGAAATCCCGACGTTCCTGCAGTTCGCCGGACTCGCTCGCAGCCCATGCCCGCAATGGCGTGCCGGAACACTGTGCCAGCGCCACCTCCGGCGCCGCGACGCCTCGTGATTTCAGCCATTCAATCGCGATTGCCGGATCAGGCAGCCTGAGGCTGAGTTGCCTGCAGCGGCTGATGATGGTGGGCGGCAGGCGATGCGGACGATGGCTGACCAGGATGAAATGGGTGCGGGCGGGCGGCTCCTCGAGGTTCTTCAGCAAGGCGTTCGCGGCATTGACGTTCAGGGCCTCGGCCGGGCAGATGAGGATGATCCTGTTTCCGCCCCGGTGGGTGGAGACATGAATGAAGTCATGCAGTTGTCTCACCTGTTCGATGGTGATCCAGGGGCTCGCCTTGGTTTTCTTCGCAGCTTCATCGATCTCTGCCTCCTGATCACCCTCGGCGGCCGGCGACAAAGCCTGGAAATCCGGATGACTGCCCGAAGCAAGCCAGTTGCAGGCGCTGCAACTGCCGCAGGCCTTGCCAAGCGTGTCTGTTTTTTCGCACAGCAAGGCCGCGGACAGGGAAAGGGCGAAATCCCTCTTGCCTATGCCCTGCGGCCCCTGGATCAGCAGGGCATGGGCTAGCTGCCCGCGTTGCTGGAGCAACTGCTGAAACTCGGATTCAAACAAGATAGTCATTTATAATCAATTAGTTAAATTACTTATTTAATACATCCTGGAGATTTGGGCTCAAAAGTAATAAAAATGTTTATTTTCAATAATTTGAGATGATTTTCTGCAGTGTTGACTGAACTTCGGCAATAGTTCGCGCAGCATCGATCACCCGAATTCGTTCAGGATGTTCACGGGCCCGGCGCAGGTAAGCCGCGCGCACCCGCTCATAAAACTCAAGCCGTTCGCGTTCGAAACGATCCGGCGCCCGGACCTGGCGCGTCCTGGCACGACCCAATTCCGGCTCGAGATCGAAATAAAGGGTCAGATCGGGCTGCAGTTCACCCTGCACCCAGGATTCCAGCGCGGCGACTCGTTCCCAGTCCATGCCGCTGCCACCGGCCTGGTAGGCATAAGTGGCATCGGTGAAGCGGTCGCAAAGCACCCATTTTCCGGCTGCAAGAGCGGGCCCTATGACCGTCGCGATGTGCTCGCGACGCGCGGCGAACATCAGCAAAGCCTCGGTGTCCGGTTGCCTCGATTCATGACTGTCCAGCAGCAGCTTGCGCAGGGCCTCCCCCAGAGGAGTGCCACCCGGCTCGCGCGTGACGGTCAGCGGCACTCCGCGGGCGACCAGATGCTGGCGCAACCACTCCAGATGGGTGGTCTTGCCCGCGCCATCCATGCCTTCCAGCGTGATGAAACGGCCTTTTTTCATTGGCGCGGACGCCCCCGGCGCTGATACCGGTCCACGGCACGCTCATGCTCGGCGAGCGTTTTCGAGAATTTCGAGCTGCCGTCGCCGCGGGCGACGAAATACATCGCATCACTCGGAGCCGGGTTCAGCGTCGCGCGCAGTGAATCCAGGCCCGGCAGGGCAATCGGCGTAGGCGGCAGCCCTGCCCTCGTGTAAGTGTTGTAGGGCGTGTCGGTGGTGAGGTCGCTGCGGCGGATGTTTCCGTCGAATGCCTCGCCCATCCCGTAAATCACGGTCGGATCAGTCTGCAGCCGCATGCCTATGCGTAGCCGGTTTATGAAAACCGCAGCAACCTGGGCGCGCTCCTCGGGGCGACCGGTTTCCTTTTCCACGATCGAAGCCAGTATCAGTGCCTCTTCCGGCGATTTCAAGGGCAGCCCCGGTGCGCGGCGCCCCCATTCCTGGTCAAGATGGCGCACCATCAGCTGGTGCGCGCGACGCAGTATCGCAAGGTCGCTCGTGCCCTCGCTGAAATGATAGGTATCCGGGAAAAACCAGCCCTCGGCGTAGGGCCGCTCGATACCGAGCCGCCGCAGGATTTCTGCTTCATTCAGCGCCGCCGAGTCAACCTTGACCTTCGGATGAGCCTGCAAAACCTTCAGCATCTGGCGGAATGTCCAGCCTTCGACAAAGGTCGCGGATACCAGGGTCACATCACCGCGGGTCATCCGGTCAAGCAAGGCCAGCGGAGACAGGCTGCCGGAGAACTCGTAATTGCCGGCCTTGAGCTTCGTCGACTCCCCGCGCAGGCGGGCCATCAGCTCGAAAGGCTCAGGACGACCGATCACGCCCGCCGCCGCAAGCTGGGACGCGACGCTGCGCAGGGAACTGCCGGGACGCAGCTCGAAAGTGACCGGCGCAGCACCAAGGTCCAAGTCGTGGTGGGCATAGTAAAAAAGGGCGCCAGCGAAAACGGCCGCCGCCAGCAGTGCAAAACCGAGCAGGGTCTTAAGCAGGCGAATGATCGATTGCATCAAGCCATTTTCTCACGAGCGGCACCACGACGAAGTTCCGCCATTGCACATGGCCGAGGGATGCGACCGGCCACACGCCGATCAGACTGTTGACCAGAAATACCTCCGTCGCCGATTCCAGCCGTTCCCGGTCTACGGGCTCCACGCTGCAGTGCAGGCCATGACTGGCCGCTGCCTCGATGACCAGTTCCCGCGTGACTCCGGCCACGCCGCAACGCGAAAGGTCCGGCGTTACCAGACCGCCCCTTTCGGCCAGAAACAGGTTGCAGCGCGTGCCTTCAATGATGCGCCCTGCGGCATCCTGCAGCAGTCCTTCCGCTATCGACGGGTCGTCCCATTCGGCGCGCGCCAGTACATTCTCCAGTCGTCCCAGATGCTTGATCCCTGCAAGCGCGGGCTGCTCCGCCAGACGCAGATCGCAAAGCCTCACGACCACGCCGCCGCTCGTCCACGCTGCCGGATAGTCCGGCAGCGGACCTGCGGAAACAATGCGCCGGCTGCGGGAAACGGCCGGCATCGCATAGCCGCGTCCGCCGCTGCTCCGGGTGACCGTGATGCGCAGGGCGCAATCGGGCAGGCGCGCGGTGACCAATTGAATGTCGCCGAGCAGGGCTGCGGGCTGCGGCGGATTGATGTTCAGGGCATTGCAATCGGCGGCGAGTTTGGCGTAATGCCGGGGCCACCAGCTGACATGACCATTGCGCACCGCCAGCGTCCGGAACACGCCATCGCCGTAGTTGAGGCCGCGATCATCCGCAGGGACGCCCGCGTCCGGCTCTCCGTCAACCAGGGTAATCAGCATGCCGCAATCCTTGCCGGGCGAAACCGGCCGGCGGCTCAGATCTTGCGGAACACCAAACTGCCGTTGGTGCCGCCAAACCCGAAGGAATTGGAAAGCGCCACGTCGATTTTCATCTGGCGCGCGGTGTTCGGCACGTAATCAAGGTCGCACTCGGGATCCTGATTGAGCAGGTTGATCGTGGGCGGAGCCACCTGGTCACGGATGGCCAGGACTGAAAACACCGCCTCGATGCCTCCGGCCGCGCCGAGCAGGTGTCCGGTCATCGATTTGGTCGAGCTGACCGCCAGCTTCCGGGCGTGTTCGCCGAAGCAGTTCTTCACCGCAACGGTCTCCGCGATGTCTCCCAGCGGGGTCGAGGTGCCGTGCGCATTGACGTAATCGACCTGGTCATGATTAAGGCTGGCATTGCGCAGCGCATTGTTCATGCAGCGCACCGCACCCGCTCCGTCCGAGCAGGGTGCCGTGATGTGGTGGGCATCCGCGCTCAGGCCGTAACCGGCCAACTCGCAGTAAATCCGCGCGCCGCGTTTTTTCGCGTGCTCGTATTCCTCCAGCACCAGGACGCCGGCCCCCTCGCCCATCACAAAACCGTCGCGGTCCTTGTCCCAGGGCCGGCTTGCAGCAGCCGGATCATCATTGCGCGACGACAGCGCGCGGGCAGCGCAGAAGCCGCCAATGCCCAAGGGCGAAATCGTCGATTCGGCGCCGCCGGCGATCATGATGTCGGCATCGCCGTATTCGATCAGCCGCCCTGCTTCGCCAATGCTGTGATTTGCAGTGGTGCAGGCGGTGACGACCGAGATGTTCGGCCCCTGGAGGCCATACATGATCGACAACTGCCCGGAAATCATGTTGATGATCGAGCCGGGAACGAAGAAAGGGGAAATCTTGCGCGGGCCGCCGGCCTGCAATGCGTTGTGAGTTTCCTCGATCAGCGGCAGGCCGCCGATGCCGGATCCTATGCATACCCCGATCATCTCGCGATCGAGTTTTTCGAGATCGAGACCTGCATCCTTCATTGCGTCGATGCCTGCAGCAAGGCCGTAGTGAATGAAGGTGTCGAAACGCCGCGCTTCCTTGACCGGCAGGTATTTCCCGGCATCAAAACCTTTGACCTCCCCGGCGATCTGGGACGTATAGCCGGACGCGTCAAAGCGGGTGATTTTGGTGATTCCGGACTTCCCGGCGGTAATGCTGGACCAGGATTCCTCGATGCCGATGCCGACCGGGGAAATGATTCCCAGACCGGTCACGACTACTCTGCGGGTGGTTGGACGCGGCATGATGCTCGATGGGGGCAACGGCTACCCCCTAAACGGTGAATAAGGGGGGAAGGCCATCGCCCTCCCCGCACTGTCAGGACTTCTGATGGGCCTTGATGTAGTCCGTCGCCTGCTGGACCGTGGTGATTTTCTCGGCTTCCTCGTCCGGAATTTCAGTCTCGAATTCCTCTTCCAGCGCCATCACCAGTTCTACGGTGTCCAGGGAATCGGCGCCCAGGTCGTTGACGAAGGATGATTCGTTCTTGACGTCGGCCTCGTTGACGCCAAGCTGTTCGGCAACAATCTTCTTGACGCGTTGCTCGATATTGTCCATCTACTGCCCCCTTTCGCGTTGCTTGCTGATGATTTGGGATTGTCAGGCGCCGCAACGGGCGCGATGACAGTCCTCGAAAAACGTGGATTTTACCACAAACGTCATTTAAAAAAATCTTTTAAAACAATAACTTACAACAAATACTGGAGTGACCTTCGAAACTCCGGACGACGCGCATTCTAGCCCATAAGCATGCCGCCGTTGACGTGCAGCGTGCTGCCGGTGACATAGGACGCCGCATCGGACGCCAGATACACCACTGCGCCCGCGACATCCTCGACGCTGCCCAGCCGCGCGAGCGGGATCTGGCCAATAAGGCTTTCACGCTGCGCGTCGGCAAGTGACCGGGTCATGTCGGTGTCGATGAATCCCGGAGCCACGCAGTTCACGGTGATGTTGCGGCTGCCCACTTCCCGTGCCAGTGCACGGGAGAAGCCCTCCACTCCTGCCTTGGCCGCGGCGTAATTGCTCTGTCCGGCATTGCCCATAGAGCCCACCACGGAGGTCACGTTGATGATGCGTCCCGAGCGTGCTTTCATCATGCCGCGGATCACCGCTTTCGAGAGGCGGTAGACCGATTTGAGGTTGGTGGACATGATGGCGTCCCACTCCTCGTCCTTCATCCGCATCAGCAGGTTGTCGCGGGTAATCCCGGCGTTGTTGACCAGGATGGCGATGTCGCCCCATTGCTGCCGGATGGCCTCGAGCACGGCCTCGGTCTGCGCACCATCGTTGACGTCCATCGCATAGCCCGCGCCGGAGATGCCGGCAGCCGCCATTTCCTTGCCTATGCCCTCGGCGCCGGCGGCCGTGGTGGCAGTCCCAACAACTGTCGCGCCCGCGGCTCCCAGCGCCAGCGCGATGCCTCGCCCGATACCGCGCGAGGCGCCCGTCACCAGCGCGAGCCTGCCCTGAAGGATGTTCATCGCAAAGCCTCCATGGTCTGCTGCAGGGAAGCAGGATCAGTAACCGCGAATCCCTGGAGCGAATCTTCTATGCGCCGGGTCAATCCCGCCAGCACCTTGCCCGGACCGCACTCAACGACATGCGTCACTCCCTGCGCGGCAAACGCACGCACGGTCTCGACCCAGCGCACCGGGCTGCAGGCCTGGCGGGCGAGCGCATCCTTGATCCGCGCCGGATCGCTGACAATATTGACATCGACATTGTTGAGCACGCCGATCGCGGGCGCGCTGAAAGCCATATCCTGCATGCGCTCCCGAAGCCGTTCCGCAGCAGGCCTGAGCAACGAAGAATGGAAGGGCGCGCTTACAGGCAGCATGACTGCGCGCTTTGCACCCCGCGCTTTTGCGGCAGCGGCTCCGCGCTCTACCGCTGACTTGTGTCCGGCGATGACCACCTGGCTGGGAGCATTGAAATTAACCGGTTCGACGATTTCGCCCTGTGCAGCCTCCGCACAGGCGGCGCGCACGGCATCATCATCCAGGCCAAGTATTGCCGCCATGGCACCGCTGCCCATGGGCACCGCTTCCTGCATCGCCTGCGCCCGGAACCGTACGAGGGGCACGGCATCGGCAAAGGAAATTGCCCCGGCGACGACAAGGGCGGTGTATTCGCCCAGACTGTGCCCGGCAAGCAATTCCGGACGCGGCGCGCCGGCCTCCTCCCACGCCCGGTACATTGCATAGGCGGCCGTGAGCATCACCGGCTGCGTGTTGACCGTCGCATTCAGTTCTTCCGCAGGCCCTTCGGCGACCAGCTGCCAGAGATCCTGCCCCAATGTCCGCGAGGCCTCCTCGAAGGTGTCGCGCACGACCCGGTTTTCGGCGAAGCCCTGCATCATGCCCACCGACTGCGAGCCTTGGCCCGGAAATACCAACGCCAGTTTCATGTTCGGATGTTCCTCACCACTTGATTAATATGGCACCCCAGGTGAAACCCCCGCCAACACCTTCAAGCATCACGTGTTGTCCCGGCTTGATTCGCCCTTCACGCACTGCTTCGTCCAGCGCCAGGGGCACCGATGCCGCGGAAGTGTTGGCATGCCTGTCCACCGTGGTGATCACGCGCTCCATCGGCAGTCCGAGCTTTTTGGCAGTGGCCTGCAGTATCCGCACATTGGCCTGGTGCGGAATCAGCCAGTCAATGTCCGATTTCTGCAGGCCGGCCTCGGCCAGAGCCTCAAGCGCGACCTCCTCCAGCACCTTGACCGCGAACTTGAACACCGCCGTGCCATCCATCTGCAGCAGCGGCCGGCCGCTGACCTTTCCGCCGCACACGCTTCCGGGCACCGACAGTATCCCGGCATGGCTGCCATCGGCATGCAGCGGTGCCGCGAGGATGCCCGGTGTCGAACTGCGTTTCAGAACGACCGCACCCGCGCCATCGCCGAAGAGCACGCAGGTGCCCCGGTCTTCCCAGTCGAGGATGCGCGAGAACACTTCGGTGCCGACCACAAGGATATGCTCGTAACTGCCGGAGTGCATGAACTGGTCTGCAGTCGCCAGCGCATACACAAAACCGCTGCAAACGGCCTGCACGTCAAAGGCAGGCATGCCCCTGACACCCAGCTTGGCCTGCAGGATGCAGGCAGTACTCGGAAACACCATGTCCGGTGTCGAGGTCGCAACGATGATCAGGTCCAGGCGGTCTGCCGTGATGCCTGCGGCCTCCAGCGCCCGCTGCGAGGCTTTCAGCGCGAGGTCGCTGGCGTTCTCATGCTCCGCGGCGATGTGCCGCTCGCGTATTCCGGTGCGCTGCTGTATCCATTCATCGGAGGTATCCATGGTCGCCGCAAGGTCGGCGTTGGTTACCGTCTTCTCCGGCAGGTAACTTCCGGTACCGATGATTCTCGAGTGAATTGCCGTCATGCAGGTTAGACTTTCCGTTCAAGCGCAGCCATGCGCTCGCTGATATGCGCAAGCACCCCGGTGCGGACCTCGTTGATCGCGTGCTCAATCGCGAAACCGAAGGCAAAGGCATCGGCGGAACCATGGCTCTTGATGACGACGCCCCGCAATCCGAGCAGGCTTGCGCCATTGTACCGACGATGGTCGACACGGTCCTTGAATGACTTGATCACCGGCATCGCCAGAAGTCCGAGCATCCGGGTGAAGGGGTTTTTCCCGAACTCTTCGCGCAGGTAGGTTGCCAGCATCTGTGCCAGGCCTTCGGAAGTCTTGAGTGCCACATTGCCGACGAAGCCGTCGCAGACCACGACATCGGTGGTTCCCTTGTAGATGTCGTCGCCCTCGATGTTGCCGTAAAAATTGAGGCCGCTGGTCCGCAACAGGACCGCCGCCTCCTTGACGACTTCGTTGCCCTTGATATCTTCCTCGCCGATGTTCAGCAGCCCGACGCTGGGGCGCGGTTTGTGCTCCACCGAGGCAACCAGTTCGGCACCCATGATGCCGAACTGCAGCAGGTGCTCCGCACTGCAGTCGACGTTGGCGCCAAGATCGAGAATGTGGGTGTGCCCCTTCAGTGTCGGAAGCATGGTCGCGATTGCCGGCCGGTCAATGCCCGGAAGCGTCTTCAGCACGAAACGCGATATCGCCATCAGCGCGCCCGTATTGCCTGCGCTGACGCAGGCCTGGGCCTCCCCGTTCTTGACGAGATCAATGGCGACCCGCATCGAGGAATCTTTTTTGCCGCGCAGTGCGTTGGCGGGAGGCTCGTCCATGGCCACGACTTCAGCGGCATGGTGGACACGCAGGCGCTCCGAGGACAGCTCGCCCGCGCGCTGCAATTCGGCACGAATCTGGTCCTGGAGGCCGACCAGCACGAAACGGCAGCCCGGATCCCGCCTCGACCACGCGACCGCAGCAGGCACCGTCACACGCACGCCGTGGTCGCCGCCCATGCAATCGACGGCAACGGTCACTTCCATCAGGGATCCTCCTCTTCAGGCTTCGCCTGCAAGCTCGAAGCCGGTCATCCCGCAACAGCCAGGCTTGTTACTCGCCTTTGGCCTTGATGATTTTCTTGCCGCGGTAGTAGCCGTTGGGGCTTATGTGGTGGCGCAGGTGCGCCTCACCGGAGGTCGGTTCTACAGCGAGGGCGGGGTTGCCCAGCGCATGGTGTGAACGATGCATTCCCCGCTTGGACGGGGACTTCTTGTTTTGCTGAACAGCCATGTCAATCTCCTAAAATCAATCCTTGTTCGCCTGCTTCGGTTCGATCAGCGAAGCCAGCACCGAAAACGGCGATGTCTTGTCGCCCATTCCCCTGCCGCCGAGCCGCTCAATGCATTTTCCATCGCCGTGCCTGACCGAGTACGGCAGACCCAGCAAAATCTCGTCTTCCACAAACTCGCGCAGGTCCAGTGTCTGCGCTACTTCCATCCATTCCGGCGCCTCAGGATCATCGGCGTCTTCCGGCTGTTCAGTGCCGGGGTGCAACAGCAGCACCTTCGAGGCCAGTTCCAGCAAGGGACGCTGGCGCCGGTCAACACGGCCGCGAATTTCATAGGCGACTGTTCCAGACCGGTCAGCCACGCGGTCCAGCAGGCGCGGCATGTCGGCGATCGCAAGCTGCCCTCTGAGCACACTGCTGCTGCGCGCAAAGGCAAACGGATCCTCGAGGCGGTGCACTGCCATTACATCGGGTCCGGACATAAGCCGCGCATGATAGTATTTTCAGCCATCGCTGTCAAAGATAATCATGACAAATTCCCTGTTAAGCCAAGCACTTAGCCTTGCCACCCGACTTCTCCCTGCCCGCCACCACCCGGCACCGTGCCGGTTTGCGTAAGGCCTGCCGTTTCAGGGACTTAGGACACCAGATCAAGGACACCGGATCATGAATTCATCCGCGGCCCGGATCGTACTCGCCTCA
>FWPV01008974.1_pt1 | contig 17168 bp, 14 predicted proteins | sample 2228371 | NCBI WGS metagenome assembly FWPV01 (sample SAMEA103939776, study PRJEB20133) | metagenome | reverse complement strand
CACCAGCCGTACCCGCCGAACGTGACCGCCGGGTTGTCCTCGAACGCGCCCTGGGCGACCATGGCGCGCCACAGACCGTCGCTGTCCTGCGTCACCCGGCTCAGCGTGATCGGCCCTGGCTTCGCCACGAACTCCACCGTGCCCTGGCTGTCATCGTAGGTGGCGGCGCCGCTGCCCGCGATGATCTCCTGGACGCCCAGCCGCGGCTTCTCCTTGGCGAAGGTGGCCGGGAACACGCCGCAGTGCCAGATGTTGGCCAGCTCGTCGTCCTCGTTGTGCAGGTTGTTCCAGTCGGCGAGGCCCGCCGGCGATCCGGCCGCGAGCATCAGCGCGTGCATCGACATCGCGCCGAGGATGTCGGCCTCGCAGGCGCTGGGCTTGCCGACGTCGCCGAAGCGGCTCATCGTCGTGCAGCTGCAGACGCCGTAGTTCGCCTGGATGCTCGTCCAACACTGGATGGCGAAGGCGTCAATCTGGTTGGCCTCGCCCCAGCGCTTGAGGAACAACTCGAGCTTGGCGCTCCGGAGCACCGACTCCTCCTTGACCTTGGAGACGTCGGCGTAGTTTCTGATCGAGGCGACCGTGGGCGCCAGTTCCGGGTCGTCGTCCTTGATGGCCTTCGCTCCGGCGAGGGCCTCCGAAAGGTCCAACACCACCGTCGTGGCGCCGAGCTTCTGCAGCTGCTTCTCGTCGAAGCGGCAGGTCCAGAACGCCTCCGGCCGGGCGCCGATCTGGCCGTAGCGGGCGTTGCGCACCCCGTTCACGACGCGACAGACCCGCGCGAACCAGTCGATGTCCCTCTTGAACGCCTCGTCGGTCGGGAAGACGATGGGCCTCGTGGCGACCGTGTAGGGCACTCCGATCTGCCGAAGCGCCTCACCGATGGACAGCAGACCGCAGAACGAGTCTCTGCGGGGCGTCTGCATCGTGAGGGTCTCCTCCTCTTGGCAGCCGAAGATGAGCACGGGGACGTTGAGCCCCGCTTTCTTCACCGCCCACGCGGCGGACTGCTCGTCGCCGAAGTTCACCGCTCCGATCACGATGCCGTCCACATCCGCCTCGCGGAAGAGCCTCGCGGCGACCTCGGCCTCCGCGATGCTCATCACGCACCCGACCTTCGTCTGTTCGGGCGAGGGCACCACCACCTCGATTCCCAGGCCGGTCATCGTGTCGATCGCTTGGCCGCGCATCTTGGCCGCCAGCGCGGAGCTGAAGAAACCCCGGTTCGCAGGAACGAATCCGAGTTTGATCTTTTTCAGGTTCATCGGTTACCTCCGGTTGGATGGCCCCATTCTGCACAATGAACGGGGCCGAATTCCCGCGCAGCCGACCCCTAGCGCAGCGCTTCCGCGAGGAACGCGAACACGTCCGCGGCCTCCTCCACCTGGAGCCAGAGCGGCTTGCCGGCGCCATGGCCCGCGCGAGTCTCGATCCGAATCAGGATCGGCGCGGGTCCGGCCTGAGCGTGCTGCAGCGCCGCCGCGAACTTGTAGCTGTGGAGCGGCACCACCCGGTCGTCGTGGTCCCCGGTCACCACCAGCGTCGCGGGATAGGCCGTGCCCGGCCGGACGTTGTGGTACGGCGAATAGGCCAACAGCCAGCGGAACGCCTCGGGGTCTTCGGGCGAGCCGTAGTCAGAAACCCATGCCCAGCCGATCGTGAAACGGTGGAACCGAAGCATGTCCAGCACCCCGACGTAGGGCACGCAGGCGCCGAACAGATCTGGCCTCTGGGTCAGACAAGCCCCGACCAACAGGCCCCCGTTGCTTCCACCGCGGATGGCCAGCCTGCGAGGGCTCGTGACGCCGGATTCGATGAGGTGCTCGGCGGCGGAGATGAAGTCGTCGAACACGTTCTGCTTGTTCGCGAGCCGGCCGGCGTCGTGCCAGGTGTTCCCGTATTCGCCACCGCCGCGGAGGTTCGCCACGGCGATCACCCCGTCCCGTTCGAGCCAGAGAACATCCATCGGCTGGAAGGACGGCAGAACCGAGATGCCGAACCCCCCGTAGCCGCCGAGCAGGGTCGGCCTCTGGCCGTCCATCGGCAGGCCGCGCCGGTGAACGAGGAACATCGGCACCCGCGTGCCGTCCTTGCTGCGGTAGAAGACCTGGCGCACCTCGTACGCCTGCGGATCGAAGGACACCGTGGGCTGGCGGAACGTCTCCACGGAGAGGTCCTCCAACCGGAGGCGGCAGATCGTCGTGGGATGCGTGAAGGACGTGAACGCGAAGAAGGTGTCCGGGTCCGTCCTCCTCCCGCCGAAGCCGACGGCCGTGCCGATGCCGGGCAGCTCCACCTCTCCCAGCGGCTCGCCCGTCTCGTGGAAGACGCGCACCCGGCTATGGGCATTTTCGAGGTACACGGCCACGATGCGCCCGCCGACGAGGGACGCAGCCTGCAGCTTGCTCGCAGCCTCGGGCACCACCTCGAAGACCTCCTCGGGACGATCCACCTGCGCGCAGACGATCCGACCGAGCGGCGCGTCCCGATCCGTCAGGAACCATAGGCGGTCGCCGTCGCTGCCGAGGAACGCGTAATGCGCGTCCTGGCGGTCGAAGAGCGGCATCGGACCTCTCGCCAGGTCGCTCAGATCGAACAGGTGAACCCGGTTTCGCCGGTCCGTGCCGGTCCAGACGCTGACCACGAGGAACCGCCCGTCCTCCGTGACCTCTCCCGCGAAGCCCCACTGAGGCTCGTCCGGGCGCTCGTACACCAATCTGTCTTCGGACTGCGGTGTGCCCAGACGATGGAACAGCAGCCGTTGCTGCTCGTTCTTCGCGGAAAGCTCCCGGCCAGGCACGGGCTCGTCGTAGCCGGAGTAGAAGAAGCCGGAGCCGTCGGGCAACCACGAGGCGCCCGAGAACTTGCTCCAGCGGATTCGGTCGGGCAGGTCCTCGCCGCTCTCGACGTCCCGCACGCGCCACTCGATCCAGTCGGAGCCGCCGAAGGAGACGGCGTACGCGAACAACCGACCGTCGTCCGACGGCGACCACGAAGAGACGGCGGCCTTGCCGTCCTCGGAGAGCTGATTCGGGTCCAGCAGCAGGCGCGGCTCGCCGCCCTCGTCCTGCACGTAGTGCAAGGGCTGGTTCGTCTTGCCGTCGGCCAGCGTGAAGAAGAGCCTGCCACCACGCCGAACCGGAATGCCGCAACGCTCGAAGTCGACGAGCTCCCACAGCCGCTTCTGAAACTCCTCGCGCTCGGGAACGCGCGCAAGAAACGACCGCGTGAGCTCGTTCTGCTCGGCGATCCAGCGCCGCGTGGCCTCGGACTCCGAGTCCTCGAGCCACCGGTACGGATCGGGCACGGGCACGCCGTGCAGCGTCTCGACCAAATCCAGCCGCTCTGCCTGCGGATACCTGCCGTCAAAGACCATGGTTCGCCTCCCTTCCCCACTGCCTCACCGTCGGGCGCTCGCCTCGCAGAATCGCCGCGATCCACTCCTCTGACCGACGGTGGAACGCCGAATGGTCGCCGCCGTGGCCCGCGGTGGTCATCGCCACAAACTCCTTGGGCCCTCCCAGAGAGTTCACCATGGCGAACACCCCCGGCGGCGGGCAGGTCGTATCGATCAGGCCCACGCCGACGAGGATCGGGCAGCGCACCCTCGGGGCGAAGTTCACCACGTCGTAGTACTCCGCGGCCCGTCGCCCCCGCTCCGGGTCCTTGCCCTGCGTCTGCCAGTGCCACATGGGCCACCCGGGCGCCCTACCCTCCACCGGACCGTTCAGGTCGCACCCGGCGGGCACGTCGGCGATGCCTGCGGTCACCTTCGGGTGGAGTGCAGCCGCGACGATCGTCTGCATGCCGCCTTGGCTTCCGCCGGTCACCACAAGCGTCTTGCCGTCCCAGTCGGGGCGCGACGTCAGGTACTCCGCCGCACGGTGGCAGGAGAGGTACATCCGCAGAAAGTAGCTGGTGTCCCGATCGTCGTTGCCGATCGCCGGGTAGTTGCTCAGCGCCCCTTTGGCCAACTCGTCGTAGAAACTCGGAGGCCGATCGAACGGGAGATCATGGGCCATGATGTTCAGTACGAGGAAACCGGCCTTCGCCCGACCCAGAACCCACTCCTTCTGCAGCGGGTATACGCCGGCCCACTGAACGATGAGCATGGCGGGAAGGCGCCCGGGACGATCCGGCTTGGCGAGCTGACCGTGGATCTTCGACCCGCGGATGTTGTCCATCTGGACCTTGAAGTAGCTCACCCCCTCCACGCCCGAATCGGCGCGCTCGAGCTTCGCGTTCATCGGCACCTTCGAGAGCTCCGCTTTCTTCTCCCTCCAGAAGTCGTCGAAGTCCCGCGGGCGCGGCAGGCTCGGTCGGATCCGCTCTGGGGAGAACGCCAAGCCGCCTTGGGCCTTGAACGTCTGGTCGCCCGACTTGGCCTCGGCCTCCAGCAGAAGCCAGCCTGGGGAGTCCATCGACGCCTCGATGCGGCACGTTCCATCAGGTCCGGGTTCCGCGGTTCCTTGGCGCATCTCCTTCAGACCGTTGGACTTGACGACGAAGCGGACCTGGGATCCGGGCGAGGCGTCGACGAGGCGCACCAGCCAAGGTGCCTTCGACCCGGCCGGCACGATGCCCGAGCCAGGCACCGGTTCGATCGACAGTGCGGGCGCCGCGGACCTCGCGACCAGGGCGATGCCCGTTCCTGCGAGCAGTGCGAGAGTGGAGAGCATACGGCGATGCTACCCCTCGCTGGGGGAGGCCGCGTCGCGCCGGAAGCCGGTCCATGCGGCCACCGCGACGCCGACGAAGAGCGACGCCGCCGTTCCCGCCATGAACTTCGACGCACCCAAGGCGGTGGACATGTCGACGCTCAGGGCCAGAGCAACCTGCGTCGCGAGCGTCGACCCGATGCCGACGACCGTCGCGTGAAGGAACACCCACCTGCGGGCAGCGTTCATCGTGAAGAGCGTGCCTGCCACCAATGCCAGCGACCCCGCGGTCACAGCCCACCCGATGGCGTTCCCCAGACCGGCGTAGCGCGGGCCCAAGAGCCACAGGTACGGCGCCGGAAACAGCCACCCGGTGAGCGACAAAACGCCTCCCAGCGACGCCACCGCGGCGGCCACGCGCCAGTAGGTGCTCGGCAGCGCCGACCGCCCGCATCGGGCAACCAGTGGAGCCACCAGCACCGGGTTGGCAGCGCCCAGGAACAGAAAGATCTGCGCGAGGCGTCCGAGGGCGCCCACCTCCGCCACGGCCCGCGACGTGCCCACCCAGGCCACGATCCCGACCGCGATCTGGTCCTGGAACGCGTAGTAGATCGAGTTGGGAAGGAGCGGACCCAAGTACCGCCAGAACTCGAGGTTCACCGTGGCAGGGAGCTTCTCCGGCTCGGAGATCAGGCCGCGGGCCTGCGCCCTCAGCTGGCGGGCGCTCCAAGCCGTCTGAATCGCGGCGAGCCAGGCCGCAACCCAGCCGGTGAGCAGGCCCAGGCCCCAGGCTGCGGCGGTCAACCCCAGCCGCAGGAAGGCGGGCCAAACCTTGGCCCGGTAGTATCCTCGGACGTTCCTGGCGATCAGCAGGGGGGCGCCATAGAGCAGGCCGCCCTCGAACCAAACGAACGCCACGACCGCCGCGCACAGAAGCGCCTTGTCAAGCGCCGGCCAACCCTGCCGGGCCGTCAAGAGGGGAAAGGCGACCACGGCGGAAGCCGCCGCAACGAGGAAGGTGCGCGCCCTGATCCGCCGGGCAGCCCGCACGTACAGGCCGACCACCGAAGGATCGGAGCCGCGCGACCCAACGAGCGCGACGATGGAACCCTGCAGCCCCAAGTCCGTCAGCACGCTCAGGACCTTCTGGAAGGCGAAGGCGAGGCTGTACTGAGCGTAGGCCTCCAAGCTCAGCCAACGCAGGAGCAGCAGACCGGTCAGCAGGCTCAGTCCTTGGGAAGCTCCTTGGCCGCCGAGGAACGCGGCGAGCATGCCGGCTCTGCGCCTCCACAGCGCCGCCGGCAGCCCTTCCCCGTTCCCCGCCTCGCTCATTGTTCCGACCGCAGAACGGAGAACCCCAGAACCAGCCACCCGACGATGAACGATGCGCCGCCGAGAGGCGCCACCGCTCCGAACCAGCCCGGAGCGCGCAGGGCCAAGGCCATCAGCGACCCGCAGAACAGCACCGCGCCCAAGCAGAAGAGGACGCCGGCCGATTGAGCCAGACGCCCGCCGCCCAGCGCGGCGAGCATCACGCCCACCGCATGGAACATCAGGTACTGGATCGCCGTCCGGTACAGCTCCGTGCCCCGGGCGTCCAGCAGTCCCGAGAGGCCGTGTGCTCCAAAGGCGCCCAGACCGACGGCGAGGGCCGCCAAGACGCAACCCGAGGCGAAGAGGCGCTTCTCCACGCGCTCTAAGCTACCTCGTTGGCTCAGGCACCGTGGGATCGAACGGGTCGCTCAGGTCGAAGTAGGTTCGGGGTCCCGCCGAGACGCCGCTCCAGTCGACGGCGAACAGCCTTCGGCCCTTCAGACCTTGGAGACGCCGCACCAGCTCCGATCGCGCCGCCGCCCGGGTGTTGGCCGGCGCAGCGTCCATCGCGTCCAGAATCTGGCCATCCGTGACCACGCGCCTCATTCCGTTCACCTCGGCATAGGCGTGGAAGAGGCTCTTCTCCGGGTCGATGTTGTGGTACTCGAGGTCAACCGAGTGGAGGGCGTCGTCCGACCAGTCCGTGCCCTCCTCTTGGATGTACTGCTCCACGATCCGGCGCTTGGCGACCCAGTCCAGCCGATCGCCCAAAGCCATGGGGTCGCTCTCCAACCCGTCCAGAACTTCCTCCCACTGGTCGAGGACCCAGTCGGTGTCCTCGTCGGCTCCACGGTAGACCTGCGCTAGTTCCAGGAACTCCCGCTGTAGGTCCACGGCTCCGAGGTGCGTGCCGTCCGAGAGCCGGACCTCCCACCGCCAGGACTCATCCCGGCTCACCTCTCTCAGAGCGCGAACCGGGTTGGCCAGGATCCACCGGTCGCCGATCCGGTCCTCCTCCAGCAGACGCAGGACCAAGCTGGTTGTGCCGACCTTCAGAGCGTAGGCGTACTCGCTCTGGTTGGCCTCCCCGAACAAGAGGTGGAGCCGGGTGGTACCGCCGTAGCTGTACAGGTGCTCCCACTTGGGGTTGATCATGGCCCTGTTGAACCGCACCCGGCTCGCGAGGGGCTTGAGAATGTGGTCCGCCCTCTGGCTCAGCTGGAACCGAACGTCGGGATCCGGCAGAACGTCGTAGACGTGCCCGACCCAGATGTAATCCACCGGGTTGGCGACCATCTCCTGATAGTCGGGCCGGCCGCCGTCCACCAGGATGTGGCCCCCGACCCTACCGACCCCGGCGAAGATCTGGCGGGTGGCGAGGAACGAGAGGAGCTTCATGGCGGCGATTCCCCCGATCATCTCCTCGCCCGCAACCAGGTAGTTCTCGTGGCATCCGAACGTGTGGCCCCCGAAGTGGTCGATCGAGTTGTTGTAGACGCTCACGGCGTCGTTGATCCGAAGGTCGTCCAAAGCGCGGAGAATCCACCGCTGGCCGGCCCGGTCATTCGCGACGAGGTCCCGAAGGCCGATGCACTCGGCCGTGGCGTACTCCAGGTGCGACCCGACGGCGTCGATATAGAGACGGCCTCCGTTCACGAGGAACCCGCCGGACTGGGCGGGCTCGAACACTTCGTCCCGAGCCACGACGTCCAGGACGCCGATCTTCGCATCGAGGAAGAGGTAGTCCTTGATCGCCTCCACGACGCCCTCGGGCCGGCCGAGGTTCTCGTCGTCCACCAGGCAACCGAACTCGGTCTCCACACCGACGATGCGCCGCTCCAAGGGGACCATCAACGTATCGTACGTCCGGCCCGACCCCAGGCTGCGTCCCTTGGCCTAGGTATCCTAAGCCTCTGCGGCGTTGGGTCCGCTTGCGAAGCGATGGCTGAGTTCCTCAAATGCTCCGGTTGCGGGCGGGTGCTGTTCCACACCGAGCTGCAGCAGTCCTGGAAGGTGTGCGGCCACTGCGGATGGCACCACCGGCTCTCCGCGAGGGAGCGCATCGAGGCGACGTTCGATCCGGGCTCGTTCGAGGAGCTGGACACCGACCTCCGCTCCACGGATCCGCTCGGCTTTCCGGAGTACGCGGACAAGCTCGTGGCCGCGGAGCAGAAGACCGGGCTGCGGGATGCCGTCGTCAGCGGCACGGCCATGCTGGGCGGCCTGCCGGTCTGCGCGGCCGTGTCCGACTTCGCGTTCATGGGTGGGTCGATGGGCTCCGTGGCGGGCGAGAAGATCGTGCGGACCTTGGAGCGGGCGGCGGAGACGCGGCGGGCTGCGATCGTCTTCTGCTCTTCCGGCGGCGCCCGCATGCAGGAGGGGATGCTCTCCCTGATGCAGCTGCCAAAGACGATCGCGGGAGTGCAGCGTTGCCGCGAGGCCGGCGTACCCTACATCGCCGTGTTCACCGACCCCACCATGGCGGGCGTGCTCGCGAGCTACGCCTCGGTGGCCGACGTGATCCTGGCCGAGCCGAGGGCGATGGTGGGGTTCGCGGGAGCCCGGGTGAGCAAGCAGGCGGGCGTCGGCAAAGTGCCCGACGACTTCCAGATGGCCGAGTTCGCCCACAAGCACGGGTTCATCGACCGCATCGTCCCGCGAGCGGAGATGAGGGACGTCCTCGCCGCTCTCGTGCGCATCCTGGGGGCCAGACTGTATGGCGGCTAAGACCTGGAAGGAGTGGGAGAGGCCGGTCCTCGAGCTGCAAGAGGGCATCGCCAAGCTGTCGCAGCTCGCGGCCAAAGAGGCGGACTCCGTGCGGCGGTCGGCCCTCGAGGCCAAGATCGCGGAGTACGAGCGGCGCCTCGCCAACTACATCGACACCCTGTACTCCCGGCTCGGACCCTGGGAGAAGGTTCTCGTGGCGAGGGCCGAACCGAGGCCCTACACGCTGGACATCATCCAGGCGATCTGCAGCGAGTTCATCGAGCTGGAGGGGGACCGCCGCTTTGGGAACGATCCCGCCATCGTCGGTGGACCGGCCGTGTTCCGAGGCCGTCCAATCTTCATCCTCGGCCACCAGAAGGGCCGGAACATCCAAGAGAGGCAGTACCGGAACTTCGGCATGGCCAAGCCAGAGGGCTACCGCAAGGCCATCCGTCTGATGCAGCTGGCCGACCGGTGCGGGTTGCCCGTGGTCACGCTTCTGGATACGCCCGCCGCCGACCCAGGCGTGGAGAGCGAGGCGCGGGGCATCTCCGAGGCCATCGCGGACTCGATCCTCGCCATGCTCGGTCTTCGGGTGCCCACCGTGTCGGCCGTCATCGGCGAGGGCGGCTCGGGCGGAGCCATCGGCATCGGGGTCGGCAACCGGGTGCTCATGCTGGAGCACGCGATCTACAGCGTGATCCCGCCCGAAGGCTGCGCCGCGATCCTCTGGCGGCAGCCGGAGCGGGGCGACGACGCCGCGGCGGCCCTCCGGCTCACGGCCCAGTCCGCACTGGAGCTCGGTCTGATCGACCGCATCGTGCCCGAGCCCAAAGGAGGCGCGCATCGCTCGCCAGCCGAGGCGGCCAGGCTCCTGGGAGACGCCATCGAGGAGTCGCTGGCCGAGCTGGACCCGCTCTCGCCCGACGAGCTGAGGGCCCATCGGTACGCCAAGTACCGCGCCATGGGCCGCTTCTCCGAGGGCGTCTAGCCGGCCCCCGTCACCAGGCTCCACAGCAGCAGGACGTTGAGTCCCGAAACCACCAGGCCGGTCGCCCAGAGCAGGGCGCTGTCCGTGCGGGAGTTGCGGAACCTGCCCATCACGGCGGCGCTCGACGTGAGTCGGATCTGCAGGAAGATCGTGATCGGCAGCTGCACGCTCAGGAGCATCTGGCTGACAAGCAACCCCTGGAACGGGTTGGCGACGAAGAGGATCGCGACGAACGCTCCCACCAGCGTGAACCACACTCCCGCGCGCGTATGCACGTCCTTGATGCTGTACGGCTCGTCGAACATCCCCGCGAGGATCGAGCCGCCCGCCATGCCCGCCGTGACGCTCGAGGCCAGGCCGGCCAGCAGCAGGGCCACCGCGAAGACGACCGCGGCCGCGTTCCCGAGCAGCGGTCTCAGCATCTGCTCGGCCTGCTGCAGCTCGGTCACCTCCACCCCGTTACGGAAGAACACCGCCGCCGCGACCAGGATCATCGAGCTGTTGATCGCCCACCCGACGACCATCGAGAAGAGCGTGTCGACGAACTCGTACTTCAGCTGCCGCTCGATCACCTCGGGCCTCTCCAGCTGCCACTGCCTGCTCTGGATCACCTCCGAGTGGAGGAACAGGTTGTGCGGCATCACCACCGCGCCGAGGACGCTCATGATCAGCGGAACCGAACCGTGCGGGAATGCGGGCACCACCCATCCGCGACCCGCCTGAGCCCACTCGACGCTGACGTGCGACAACTCGAACAGGAACGACAGGCCGATCAGCGAGACGAAGCCGATGATCAGCCTCTCCAAGCGGCGGTAGGTGTTGCTGAACAGAACATACAGGACGACGACCAGCACCATCCCCGCGCCGATCCGGATGGGAATCCCGAACAGCATTTGCAGCGCGATCGCTCCGCCGAGCAGCTCCGCCAGGGCCGTCGAGACCGAAGCGAGCATGGCCGACCCCAGCACCGCCCTGGAAGCAGCCGGCTTCAGGTGCTTGGAGGCGGCCTCGGACAGGCACAGCCCAGTGGCGATTCCAAGGTGAGCCGCGTTGTGCTGCAGCAGGATCAGCATGATGGTCGAGAGCGTGACCATCCACAGCAGCTGGTACCCGTGCTGAGCCCCCGCGGCCACGTTCGCCGCCCAATTGCCGGGGTCGATGAAACCGACCGTGACCAGAAGGCCGGGGCCGATGTACTTCAGAATCTCGCGGGCGCCACCGAAGCCGAGGGCGTGCCTGGTGTGCAGGAAGCTCCTGATCCGCGCCTTCAGACTCATCGGGCCTCCCTGCCGTGACGCATTCCGAAGCTCCTGAGTAGACTCTACCCCCGTTGGTTCCCCTTCCTCGCGCCGGCGTGGCGGCCGTGGCACGGTTGTTCTGGCCGCTGGCGGTCTCATGGCTGTTCATGAGCCTTGAGACGCCCATCGCCATGGCCATCCTCTCCCGCAGCGATCGACCGGAGGTCGGAGCCGCCGGGTTCCTGATCCTGATGGCGGTGGCCATCTGGATCGAGAGTCCGGTCATCGACCTGCTTTCGACGAGCACCGCCCTCGCACGAAGCCGCTCGGACTTTCTGAGGGTGCGCACCTTCACTCTCGCGACCATGGTCTGGGTCACCGTCGCGCACGGGATCGTCGCGTTCACCCCGCTCTATTGGGTCCTTGCGCGGTCCGTGCTCGGCTTGCCTGAGGAGGTGGCTCAGGCGGTGCGACTGCCCCTGCAGATCATGCTGCCTTGGAGCGCGCTGATCGGCTGGAGGCGGTTCCAGCAGGGGCTGCTGATTCGGAACGGAAACACGCGCCCGATCGTCTTCGGCACCACGCTCCGCCTCGCAACGATCGGCCTGGTCGGCTTCGGGCTGTTTCTGCTGGCGGGCGTGCCCGCGCTGGAGGCTACGGCCATCGCCTTGATCTGCTCGGTCGCGGTCGAGTCGCTCTTCGTGAGCTGGATCGTGCAGCCCCTCCTGCGCGAACGGTACTCGCACCCGGCCGACTCCGAAGGCGTTCCGCTGGGGCAGATTCTGCGTTTCCATCTGCCTCTCACGGCGACCACCATGGTGAGCCTCACCGTCACGCCGCTGCTCGGCTCCGCCCTGGCCAGAATGCCCGACAGCGTCCGGTCCATGGCGGCGTGGCAGGTGGCGATCACCCTCGTCGGGCTGGTGCGCATCATCCCGTTCGCTCTGCCGGAGACGGTGATCGCTCTGTACGACGAGCGCCGAGGGCTCCACGCGCTGGGTTGGTTCTCGGTGCTGCTGGCGTCCGCGCTCACGGGACTGCTCGCATCGGCCTGGGCTCTGGGCCTGGATCGGAGCCTCTTCGAGGTCGTCCTGCGCGTTCCCTCCGACCTCGTGCCGCTCGCCCGGGCGGGGGTAGCGGCCAGCCTGCTGCTTCCGGCGGTTGGTGTCGCGCTGGGGTTCTTCCGCGGGATTCTCGCCGCCGAGCGATCCTCGGCGAGCCGCCTCTGGGCCATGCTTCTGGGCATCGGCACCTTGGTGGCGCTGCTGTACGGCGCGGCGCCGCGCATCGGGGTGCCGGGAGTCGTCGCCGCGGCGGCGGCGCTCACCGTCTCCCAGCTGGTCGAAGCTTGCTCGCTGGCCTTGTCGTCATTCCGCCGCCTGCGGACGACCTAGCCGATCGGCCTTCGGGGCATTCAGCCGCGCTGCTCGTCGCCGAGGAGGTCGCCCAAGCCGCCGATCCCGACGCTGGACTCCAAACTGGCCAGCTTCTTGCTCAGAGACTCCACGAGCTCCTCCGGGTCCTCACCGTGGAGCGCCCTCCGGACGGCCAGAACCGTGGCCACAGCGGCCACGCCGGCGAAGAAACCCATCCAGAACCGTCCGTCCAACCGCATTCCTCCTGAAACCTTACCGCAATGGACGAATCCTGCGAGGGTATCGTTCCAGCGACATGGGAACAACGGAGCGCGGCTGGCTGGACGACGTTCTGAACCGGGTGCGCGGGTTCATGGAGGCTCGGGTGCTCCTCACCGCGGCCGAGCTGGATGTGTTCACCGTCCTGGGCGGCCGCGCCAGCTCCGCTCGCGAGCTCGCCGAGGAGCGGGGCTGGGACCCGGCGGCGACCGAGGTGCTGCTGGACGCCCTGACCGCGATGGGATGCCTCACCAAGCGGCAGGGCCGCTACGCCAACACCCCCGAGGCCAAGCTCTGGCTGTCCGCCGACTCGCCGGAGACGGCGCTTCCCTACCTTCTTCACCTAGCCGGCCTATGGAAGGCGTGGTCCGGCCTGACGGACAAAGTGGGGCCGCTGCCCCCCGACGCTCCGGCCCACGACCGGACCGCTGCCTTCATCGGAGCGATGCACGTGCTCGGGCGGGGCAAGGCGCACCGCACGATCGCCGCCCTGCGTCCGCTCGAGTCCACCCGGCTTCTGGACGTCGGCGGAGCCTCGGGCACCTACACCATCGCCTTCCTGAGGGCGAACCCCGACGCGGAGGCCACCCTGTTCGACCTCCCGGACGTCGTCCCGCTCGCCCGGCGTCGGCTGGCGGAAGAGGGGCTGTCGCACCGCGTGCGCATCGTCGCGGGCGACCTGCACCAGGATGCGCTCCCAGGCGGGCACGATCTCGCGCTCCTGTCCGCGATCATCCACATGAACTCCCCCGAGGAGAACCTCGCCCTCTTCCGCAAGTGCCGCGAGGCGCTCGAGCCCGGCGGGAGGGTCGTCATCCGGGACCATCTGATGTCGGACGACCGCACGTCGCCCAGGGCCGGAGCGCTGTTCGCCGTGAACATGCTGGCCGCGACCGCCGGAGGCAGGACCTACTCGCTGCGCGAACTCAGCGAGCTGCTGCGCGAGGCGGGTTTCGAGGAACCGAGCGTGCTGGAGGCGAACGGCACGATGGACGACCTGATCGAGGCCCGCAAGCCGAACTAGCCGGTGGGCATCGAAAAAACGGCTCCTCCTATGCGAAGGGAGGAGCCGAAGGGGGAGGATAGGTCTCTACCTCTCGTCGCTCGCCGCGATCGGAGGCCATCTTGTTTGCGTTGCCGATGCAAGGACGCATCGGCCGCGGCGAAAAGTTCGGCCGAATTCCGCGAAGATTCACGATTCCGAGCGCTCCCGCTCCAGGACCGCCCGCCACTGGGCCGCGAACCCCTCCGGCGAGTTCAGTCGGCGGAGAGATTGCTTCTGGAAGAACGCGAGGGCGACGACGGCGACGGCGGGCAGCAGACCCTTGTCCTTCCAAGCGGCCAGAAGGCCGAGCGCAGTGTTCCAAGCCAGCACCTGCGAGGCGTCCAAGGTCCATAGGCGGGCGTCGATGCTTCTCAGCCGCCGTTCCCATCCGCAGCCGCCGAGCTTCGGCTCGAGAAAGGCGGCGATGTAGGTCGCGATGCGCACGGTGCCCTCGGCCTTGTGCGCGACCATCTGGGAGAACAGCAGATAGGCCAGCAGCGCGAAGGCCGCCATGGCCCTGGCTTGCTCCGCGAAGGACGCCAGCAGAAAGGCGTTCACGACCAGGAAGCCCAGCACGAGCAGAACCTGGATCGTTCGATCGTTCTGAAGGATCTCCGAGCGCAGGGTCGCGTATTCCAGCTCCGAGCGGTCGACGGCTCCGTTATCCATAGAGCCATTCTACGCCCGATCTCAGTACCTGCAAACCTGCCGGCAGGCTTGGGCGACCTTCTCGACGTCGGGCAGAACGTAAGACTCCAGCGGCTTGACCCAAGGGACGGGGGTGTCCAGCCTCGTGACCCTCGCGGGCGGCGCGTCCAGATACTCGAAGCCCTTCTCCGCGATGCGAGCCAGAACCTCCCCCGCGAAGCCGCACGTGCGCGGCGCCTCGTTCACCACGACGACCCTGTTGGTCTTGGCCAAGGATTCCCAAATGGCCTCCTCGTCGAGCGGCACGAGGGTCCGAAGGTCGAGCACTTCGGCCTCGATCCCGTCCGCTTGGAGCCTCTCCGCCGCCGCCAGGCAGTGGTAGACGTTCTGGCCGTAGCTGATCAAGGTCACGTCCCTGCCCTCGCGCCGCACGGCCGCCTTGCCGATCGGCACGATCTCGTCGGGACCCGGGACAGCCTCCTCCAGCTCCCGCCTCCGGTACAGCTCCTTGATCTCGAAGAACACCACCGGGTTTCCATCGCGCAGGGCGGCCTTGAGCAGACCCTTCGCGTCGTAGGGACGGCTCGGGCAGACGACCTTGAGGCCGGGGGAGTGGCAGAACCACGCCTCGTTCATCTGGCTGTGGTAAAGCGCGCCACCGCCGTAGGCTCCGGCGGGACCCCGGATGACGACCGGCATGTTGACCTCGCCGGCCGAGCGGTAATGGAACGTGGCGAGGTTGTTCACGATCTGGTCGAACCCGCAGGAGATGAAGTCCATGAACTGCATCTCCGCCATCACGGTCCGGCCCTCCAGAGCCATGCCCACTGCGGCCCCGACGATGAGGCTCTCGCTGATCGGCGTGTCGATGACGCGGTCCGACCCGAAGCGGGCCAGGAGGCCCTCCGTCACTCCGAACGCTCCCCCGAGCAGGCCGATGTCCTCGCCCAGACAGATCATGTCCGGGTTGGACTCCATCTCCTCGTGCAGCGCCTCGTTGAGCGCCTGCAGGTAGTTGCGCTTGGCTCCGACCAAAGGTTCCGTCGCGACGCTCATGGCTGCGGCTCGCCCTCCTCGTGGAACACCCACCACGCGGCCTCCTCGGCATCCGGGTAGGGGCTGCGTATCGCGAACTGCACGCCCTCTCGCACGTAGGCGACCACTTCCGGCGGGAAGTCCTCGTCGCGGACCTCCGAGGCGCTCTTGCCTTCCGGCTGGAACTGGTCGGCGTCTTCCCTGGAGATCACGCCGAGTTCGACCAGCCTCTCCTTGCAGATCGCGATCGGGTCCCGGCGGCGTCCCTCGGAAACCTCCTCCGGACTCCTGTACTTGCTGGCTCGGTCATCGTCGTGATCCCCATGGCCGTAGGCGCGGTACGTCCTGCACTCGACCACGGTCGGCCCGTTGCCGGAGCGCGCGTAGTCGATGCACCACTTGACCTTGTCGTAGACGTCGAAGACGTCCTGGCCGTCCGCCACGAGGCCGGGAATCCCATAGCCCTTGGCCCTTTCGGCGACGAACGGCGTCGGGCAGCCCAGCTCCAGCGGCGTGCCGTAGGCCCACATGTTGTTCTCGATCACCGAGACCATCGGCAGCTTGTGCACGGCTGCGAAGTTCAAGCCCTCGTGGAAATCGCCCCGCGCCGTCGCCCCCTCGCCGTTGAACGTGAGCACGATCGCGTTCGAGCCTCGCAGCCGCTCCGAGTAGGCGATACCGGCGGCCACGGGAACGGTGCTGGCGAGCATCGACGTCGAGTGCACGATGCGCTTCTTCCGGGAGCCGATGTGCGACCAGTTGTCCCGCGCGCGGCCGGGCGACGCGGCCTTGCCCCAGATCTGGGCGCAGACCTCCTGGATCGACATGCCGATGCGCTCGGGATTCCGCCATCCCCGCTTGGCGTCCTTCAGAAAGAAGGCGGGCATGTCGCGATGGATCGGGCTGATCCAGTCCGTCGACTCGAGCCCGTACAGCGCGCCCACGAGCACAGCCTCCTGGTTGTGGCTCGAGTACAGCGTCCCCCGCAGATGGCCGCGCTTCTTCTCCTTGATGAGCCGGACGTCGAAGTAGCGGGCGAGGAAGAGCTGGTTCAGGATCTCGCGGAAGTCTTCAGGAGCCAGAAGGCGGCTCGGTGGCTGGTCCGCGCCCCACGGTTCCGCCGAATCGGGTGTGGCGGACGTGGCAGACAGACTCGACATGGTTTCCATCTCCTCAGGGACCGTTCAGGCAGTCCGCATTCTACCTATCGGAGCGAGACTGCCTTAGGTTCCATGGGGACCCATTCCGCAGACCGGGGGCCGGCAGACCCGGCCCCCGGAACCCTCATGGAGCGGACGCTCAGCGAACGCCGATCGCCTGCTTCATCTCGGCCACGAAGGCGTCCTTGTCCTTGTATGCCACGATCTTGTGCACCAGCGCACCCCGGGAGTCGGCGATGACGCAGGTCGGGTAGGCATCCACTCCATAGGCCTGCGCCAGAGCGGGCTTGGCCTCGGCGTCGATCTCCACGAACACGAAGCTCTTGGCCATCGCCTTGAACTCGGGGGTTGGGAAGACGTTCTTGCGCAGCTCCTTGCACCAGACGCACCAGTCGGTGTAGAAGTCGATGAAAACGTACTTCCCCGTCTTCGCGGCTAGAGCGAGGGCTTCGTCATAGTCCTTGAGCCATCGGAGGGCGTTGAGTTCCTCCAAGGTGATCTGGCGACTACCCTCCGGCGCACGGAACGCGAAGGCGTCCGGCGCCGGGACGGCGCCCAAGGTCAGGGTCTTCGTGTCCAGCACGATCGTCTTCGCGCCCGCCTGCTCTCTGCGAGTCCACTCCGCCTGCCGAACCACGCCGTCCCGCGGGTCCGCGTACAGGGTGGCGCGCCCCAGCTTGCCCGGCCAGTCCACTTCGACGGCCTGCATGGCCAGGAAGGGCAGCACCCCCTTGTAGAT
>FWPV01008973.1_pt1 | contig 17168 bp, 17 predicted proteins | sample 2228371 | NCBI WGS metagenome assembly FWPV01 (sample SAMEA103939776, study PRJEB20133) | metagenome | reverse complement strand
CTGCACTCTCCCGACGATGAGCGATCCCAACTCCTCGCTGGTCGTCGTGCAAGCCTGGACGGGTGCGGACATGACCCCTCCGGAAAACACTACGATGCGGTCGCTGTTTTCCACCAACTCGTCAAGATCGGTTGAAGCAAACAGGATGGCCGTGCCCTGTTCACGTCGCTGGTGCAGCTTGTTCCAAATCCACCGCGCGGATTCCACGTCGAGGCCGCGGGTGGGATGCTCCAGGATAAGCAGGTTGAGCGCGTCGGGCAAAAGCGCCAACAGGGCGCGCTGCTGGTTGCCCCCTGAAAGATTTTCGACCATCATCTCCGGGCGTCCGATAATGTTGAACTCGTGGATCTTTTCCTCAGCTGAACTTTGCGCTTGTTCCCACGGCACAAAAAAGCGATGATGATCTGCCACAAGGGCGAAATGCTCACAGATGGTCAAACCGGGCACTAGGCCCTCTTCAAGGCGTGCCGCGGGCACAAAGGCGACGCCCATCTCTCGGAAACGATGATAGGGTTGGTTGCTCATATCGTGGCCTGCGATGATTAGGCGGCCCGAACTGATGCGCTGAAGGCCGCTGCAAGCATCCATCAGTAGACGTTGCCCGCTGCCCTCCAGTCCCGCCAGGCCGATCACTTCGCCACGGCGCACTTGCAACGACATATGCTCAACGGCGAGGCGATATGTGCGCACGCAGACATCGTCCAGCTCCAAAACAATCTCACCTTGCCGCACGCTTGGGCGGGCGCAGGGGCTAAGGTCTCGCGCGAACATCATTTCCACCAGCCGGTCATGAGAAAAGGGCGCGGTGGCCTGTCCGACCATCTTGCCTTGGCGCAAGACGGTCACCCGCGAACACAGCGCCGAGACCTCGTCGAGCTTGTGCGAAACTAAAATGACCGACAGGCCGTCTTCGGCAAGATAACGCAACGTCTCGAAAAGCACGGCCTTCTGAGGCGCCGAAATGCCCGTCGTGGGCTCGTCCAAGATAAGAACGCGCACGCCCAGCGAGAGCAAGCGCACGATCTCGAGCTGTTGGCGCTCGCCGATGGTCAGACTACCCACCAATGCATCGGGATCGAGAGCAAAGCCGAAGCGTTGGCTCAGCGCAAGAAGCTCGCGGCGATTGGCGCCAGAGCCCTTTGTGAAATGACGATCGCGCCCCAGGATAAAGTTATCCAGGACGGAAAGCTGCGGCACGTCCAGCGGATCTTGATCCAGCATCCCAATGCCGGCGCGGATCGCATCCGCTGTGGAGGCGAAACGCACCGGTCGTCCATCCAAAATGATCTGCCCGCTATCGCACGACTGGTATCCGGAGAGGATCTTCATCAGAGTCGTCTTGCCGGCGCCGTTCTCGCCAAGCAAGCCGTGAATAGTGCCGCTCTCGACCGTCAAAGAGATGCCATCGTTAGCGCGGATGGGGCCGAAAGATTTGGTGATGTCAACAAGTTCGATTCGCATGATTCACTGGGAGGCGGCTGTTAAAGCCGCCCCAGGCACGAAATCCGATTACTTGCTGGCCCCTTCCATGCCTTTGAGCAGCTGCGGGAAGTTCCAGATTTGTTGATCGGTAGCTTCTTCGCCCGCCTTCAGATAGACCGACCCATCCTGGAAATTGAGCGGGCCGACGAAGAGCTTAACCTTGCCCGACGCCATGTCCTGGATAAACGCCTCAAGGTTCTTTTTGTCTTGATCGCTCAAAGCCGGGCCGAACTTGTAGCCTACCGCGGACGTATTGTGGTCGTTGATGTTCTTCCAGTTGGGGCCCTCCCATTCCCAACCTTGCTTGAATTTGCCGTCGCGCACGGCCTTGACATAGCGCACATACGCGGGGCCCCAGTTAAAGTAAGGCACGCCCAGGCAGATGTTGGGCTTGACATCGCAAGCGCCCTCAAAATCGTAGGGGATGGCCCACACCTTCTCGCCCTTGTCGGCGCGCTGGCCCGCCACGACGATAGCCTCCGTCGTGTCAATGCCGGAGAGGATCACGTCCACTTTGGCATTGAACATATCATTCGCTACCTGCGTAGGATCCGAGGTAACGCCCGGTATGTTGAACCAAAAGCCAATCCAGTTGACGACAAAGCGCAGCTCGTCGGGGTTGCCCCCGCGGTACTTCTTGTAGCATTCGCGACAGCCCAAATAGGCGGCGGCGGCCAGGCGACGGGTCTCATCGTTAATCAGTGGCCCCAGATAGCCGATCACCTTGGTCTGCGTCTTGAGGGCGGCGGCGCAGCCCGCGACGGCCTTCATATACTCCATTTTGCCCATGTAGTTGGCCACGTTCTTGGGCGCTTTGCCCGTCAGGGCGTGGTCGCCGGAGATCATCACGAACGGGATGTTGGGATACTTGGCCGCGACGACATCTGTATCCTGGTGAAGATCATTTTGGCGCCTTGGTTAACCATATCCTCGACGACCTGCTCTAGGGTGGTGCCTTTACGGTCCGCGGGATTAAGCTTGTCCAAATAGATCATCTTGCTTCCCGGAACCTGGGCTTCGACGTACTTGCCCGCTTGATAGTGTGCTTCGCTCCAGCCGTGATCGTTGTAAGGGCCAACCAAAATAACGCCGAAAATGAACTGCCCCTTGGGCGCGGCGCCGGCACAAGAGGTGATGAACATGACGACAAGAATGAGCATAGCAACCACGGCATACGATTTGTTCCGCTTGGGCATTTCTCTCCTTTTTCTCATGTGGCTTACGGGATAATATACGGCACCACCGCGTGCCAACGATACATTGGACGAATGTCCCCGCGACACCTCCTCTTTGGGCGAAAAATGTTTAAAGACGATTCCCGGCCAGATGCGTTCATGAGGCTTCTGCCCATGCAATCCGAATGGTTTAGATTTATATCAGGCGGCCATTCTTGTCAATTGTAGGCTTGTTCGATGTCTTGCATATGATATACTGGAGCCGTTCAAAATCATAAAATAACGGAGGAAAAAGGTTGTGGGTGGACGTGTACAAGGCAAAGTGGCTATTGTGACCGGTGGCGGCACTGGCATCGGACGGGGGATTGCCATCATGTTGGCGCAGGAGGGTGCGCGCGTCGTCATTTGCGGGCGGCGTGTGGAGCCTTTGCAGCAAACTGTGCAGCACATTCGCAACGCGGGCGGGGAGGCCAGCTACATACGCGCCGATGTAACCAGCGAGGCGGATTGCCACGCCCTCGTCGAGCACGCTGTCCATACCTATGGTGGGCTGGATGTACTGGTCAGCAACGCAGGCCTTTACCCGCGTCGCCTATTGCCCGATCTGACGGAAGAGATCTGGGATTTAACGGTGGACGTCAATCTCAAGGGGCACTTTTTGTGCTGCAAGCACGCCATCCCGCGCCTGATCGAACGCGGCGGAGGAAGTATCGTGTTTATTGGATCGGTGCATGGCTACACGGGTGGTTCGGACGTACTCGCCTATGCCGCTGCCAAAGGGGGATTGTGGACCATGACGCGCAACTTGGCGCGCACCTACGCGCCACAACATATCCGCGTGAATTATGTCAATCCCGGTTGGGTAGCGAGTGAAGGCGAGGTGCAGCATCGGCGCGAACTGGGCTATCCCGATAGCTGGCTGGAGGAACAAGGTCGGCAACTGCCGATGGGACGGCTACAAACCCCCGAGGACACGGCCTACGTGGTCGTTTTCCTGGCCTCAGACGAATCCACGCAAGTCACCGCGACGCGATTTAACGTGGATGGGGGGCTATCACTGATCATGTGAGAGGGGCGCTTTGCCGCGCCCCTCAGGGGAATTGCTACAATCAAGATTGTAAAGTGGCACGCATGGCCGATAGCTTGCGGACATGGCTTCTTTCTTCTGCAATCACTTTATCAATGAGCGGCTGATTCGCGGGCTGCACCAAGTCACGGACGGTGTGAAAATAGAGCAGCGTCTGTTGCTCAAACTGGATAGCGAGCCTTAACATATCGTCCACGCTGGCGCCCTGAGGCACAGTACGGATGGGGGCGTCCGATTTGCTAAAGAACGCCTGATCTACCGTGGCGGCGATATATTCGGCGGCCTCATCCCATGTGGTGGGATCAATCTCGGTCGCAATGATCGAAGGGGCAAGCCCTGAAAAGAACTGTTTATGGCGCACTTCCTCGTCGGCCAAAAACGTGAACAAATCGCGCGCTGCGGGTTGGTCGGCCTGCCGCGCGGCCTGACGATAAAAGTTCTCTCCACGGACTTCTGTTTGTACTGCCAAATCAATCACATCCGCACCCGAAAGCAAAATGCCCATTCTGGCCTCCTCAATTTAAATCAACCGATCTTAAACTTTAACGACAAACCGGAAGCGCAAGAGAAAATGATGCGCCCTCTTGCCTATTTGCCCCCAAACAGTACCTTTATCAACGCGGGCAAGCAGCCTTCTCCAGGCGAGGGAACGGGGGTTGGCTCTGGCGCAGGCGTCGGCTCCGGCAGAGCTTCGGGATGCAACACGCGCCAGGCATCTACTCGTCCGCTGCCTTGCGCCTGAGGCCCCGCTCCGATATCGAGGGCTGTGCTCATCAGACGCTGCTTAATCTGCGCGGGCTTGAGCTGCGGCTCGCGCTGCAAAAGCAGTGCGCAAATCCCAGCCGCGATGGGCGTAGCCATGCTGGTGCCGGATGCAGACGTATAGTAATTATCCACCGGCGCGCCCATGCGGGTGCCACTCGCCCTGGCGGCGATGATGTCTACACCCGGCAAGACCACGTCCGGTTTCGTTCGCCCGTCCGAGGTCGGCCCACGCGAGGAGAAATTCGCCATACGATCCTGATCGTTCACGGCGCCGATGGTAAGCACGTTGCGCGCCGCGCCCGGAGAGCCGACTGTATAAGGCTGAGGCCCCTCGTTGCCAGCGGCCGCACAAAGCATGACACCCGCCGCTACGGCTGCATCGCACGTCTCACATAGGGCATCGCTCCCATCCGAAGGGCCAGGCGCTCCCAGAGACAGGCTGATAATATGCACGCCCTGATTGACGGCCCATTCGATGCCCGCCATGACATCACTCATCATGCCGGAGCCGTCTGCTTTGAGCACTTTGGCCGCGTATATAGATGCCTTGTAAGCGACACCGCGATACTTGCCTCCGCCGGCAGTTCCCGATCCTGCCGCGATGCTGGCGCAATGCGTGCCGTGGCCCGATCGGTCGCCGTTGCCTTCGCCCGTAAAGTCAGTCACAGCCACGATACGTCCCTGAAAGTCAGGATGCGTAGCATCAATGCCCGTATCCACGATAGCAATACGCACCCCTTCACCCGTGAGGCCATCCTCCCACACTGCAGGCACGCGCACGCGAGGCAGCGCGCTATCCAAAAGAGCACGCACGGGCAGATCCTCGTAAATCCTGACGACATCCGGATCCGCCTCGAGCTGGCGGATAGCCCCAGGGGTGGCGTGCATGTGCACGAAAGGTTGCAACCGGTAATTGTAACTCTCGCGCACCCCGATCATCGGCCCTCGGTGGCGCATAACCCGCCGCGTAGGCACATAGCGCACGATGATCGGTACTTCCGCATCGGCTTCCCTGATTTGGCCGAGACGCAGCCTCAGCCCCGGTGTGAGCTTGGGACGATCGTTAGCCATGCTGCTTACCTCCCGAGCGCCCTTACCGGGCGATCTAGTTCGATGCGCGTGACCCACGGCAACGCGAGCAATTGCAGCGCCGTCCGACCGGAACAACGGATGCTGAACGCATGCGTCAGGCTGAAGCTACGTTTCACTTCGACCCCGCGTGCGGTCAAGTCTGCGCTGCGCTCGCGCACGTTACCTGAAACATGGACAATGAGATCCACAAACTTGTCGGGCTGTTTACGCCACGTTTCCTGGAGGCTAGGATCGGCCTCTGCCATTTGTCCATCCCCTTTCATCCACTGTCAGGAACGGGTCATATCATAATGCTATTAGCGTTAGACGTCAAACATGCTTCAAAATCGGCGAATATCCCTCTTGCCAAATTAGAACTTTTGTGCTATATTGGGATATGAACAAATGTTCTATTCACGGAGGCAAAGATGGACCTGATCGCTCTCATCATGGGATTGCTGCTGGTGCTCAGCGTGATGGATCGTAAATTCTGGGCCAAGATCACCCAACCCAAACGCCAAGGAGCCGGCGTGCGGCGGATGCCCAAACGCGTCATCCCCAGGCGGGCGCCACGACGCGCCACGAACCCTATGATGCCCGTGCGCAGGGTGACCGGAGCGGCTAAAAGCACCTCTTCCGCGCCGCGCTGGTGGTGGGAACTTGTGGCCTAGCCCGCAGTTATTACACTTCGGCGCGCGGCAGATCGCGACTGGCGATGATATCCACACCCGTCTGGAGGATATTTTGTACCACAAGCTGGTGCTCGATGACAGGCGCTTGGAGCACCACGTCACGCAAGAGCGCCGCCGCGGGGAGTAACATCCCTTTGGGCAGCGGCTTGGACGAGCGTACCGGCACAAGCGGCAAGACCCCGCCCACCACTCGCACAGTGGTGGTCAACGTGCGTTTGGGCGCGGTTAGTTCTTCTTCCACAAAAGCCATGCCGCGCTTGCAGGCTTGCCCTTGGATGCCAACCAGCTTGCCCTCCTCGACCGTCGCTTCGATGGTGCAGCCGACGGGGCAAGTCACGCAAATGAATTGGCGCTGTTCGCTCACGGGTAACCTCTAGGATCGAATATCGGGGTCGGGGATTGGGATATGGGAGCTAAGGTGTGGATGACGTCCGACTTCGTATGCATATCCTAGCCTCTATCTTTTCCGACGGGCACAACCCCAACCTCCAGTGATGCGGCGCGCGCGATGCGTTTTGCCAGCTCGGGCTTGACGTGTAGCGTGATCATCTCGGATGGGCGCGCATAGCGCAGCCGTTGCGAGAGTAATACCTCTTTGCCCGCGTACAGTTGGGCGCGCACCGCCGCCTCGATGGGTTGGCGCACGCGAAACTCGACGCGCACTGGCCCCTCGGCCAGCGCGTCGGGATGCAGCTTCTGCGGGATCACGTGGCGCACGTTTTCACCCGGACGGATGGGGATGCCAGGCCCCAACTCCCGCGCTCCGCGCAGGGCGTATTCGGCGGCGCATCGCCCGGCGCATAGGGCGCTTTCGGTTACGTCGTCCACCAGGTCGTACACGTGCACGGCGTTGCCCGCAGCATAGATGCCAGGCACGCTCGTGGCAAAGCGCTCGTCCACCTGCGGCCCGCCCGTCAGCGGATCGAGCGCCACGCCCGCCATGCGCGAAAGCTCGTTCTCGGGGATTAGCCCCACCGAGACCAGCAGCGTATCGCATCGCAACATCTGCTCGCTTCCTGCGACCGGCCGCCAACGCTCGTCCACCTGGCTGATGCGCACGCCCTCAACGCGCTCGTCCCCCAAGACCTCGGTGACCGTGGTACACAGCCACAACGGAATGTCGTAATCGCGCACGCATTGCACTAGGTTGCGACGCAGCCCGCTGACGTAAGGCAGGATCTCCAACATGGCCACCACCTCGGCTCCCTCCAGCGTCAAGCGCCGCGCCATAATCATGCCGATGTCGCCCGACCCAAGGATGACAAAACGCTGGCCGGGCATGTAGCCCTCCATGTTGACCAGACGCTGTGCCGTGCCCGCCGTGTACACGCCGGCCGGGCGGGTGCCCGGGATGGCCAACGCGCCTAGCGGCCTTTCGCGGCAACCCATCGCCAGGACGATGGCCTTGGCTTGGATCTCCATCAGGCCCAGCGCGCTGCTGGCTGCAACCACCTTGAGACCGCGCGTGATGGCCAAGACCATGCTCTTGAGCAGGAACTCGACGCCCGCGTCGCGCGCCCGGCGCATCCAACGGCTAGCGTATTCGGGGCCGGTCAGGTCGCTTTCGAAGATGCGCAGTCCAAACCCGTTGTGGATGCACTGCGGCAAAATGCCGCCTAGCTCGCGATTGCGCTCGATGACGATCACCCGTTCAGCCCCTTGCTGGCGCGCTTGATAGGCCGCCGCCAAACCTGCCGGCCCACTCCCGATGACCAGTACGTCGCACGCTAGCTCTTTCATGGCTGCACCTGCTTCGTGGGTCGGAAGAGCATCCGCGAGCCTCCGCCTTTTTTGGTCAATTCCAACGGCGAAATACCCAACTCCCGCGCCATGATGCCGATGACCAACGGCGTGTCGAAAGCGCCCTGGCAACGGCCGCTGCACAGGCGAGTGCGCCGTTTGAGGGCATCATAAGTGCGCGCAGGTATGGGCGCGTGGCAGGCGGCAACGATTTCACCTTCCGTGACCGTCTCGCAGCGGCAAATGACGTTGCCATAGCGTGGGTCCTTGGCGATCAGCGCATCTTGCTCTTCGAGCGTCAAGCGCGAAAAGCGCGGCAACCCTTTGCGCACGGGGACATAATCGGGGCGCTCTACGAGCGCCAAACCCGCCTCGCGCAGTAACTCTACAACGTATTCGGCGATGGCGGGCGAGGCCGTCAGCCCGGGGGATTCGATCCCCGCCAAGATCACCAATCCCTCCAAACCATGAGGCCGCTCGATGACAAAATCGCCCGTGTTGCCGGCGGCGCGCAAACCGGCGAAGGTGCGGATCACCTGTCGCGCATCCAGTGAGGGCACCAGCTTGAGCGCTCCGGCCATGACCTCGTTCAAGCCGGGGGCGGTGGTGGCGAGGTCGTCCTTGCGCGGCGTGTCGTTGGCGTTGGGCCCGAGCATCACGTTGCCGTGGATGGTGCGCGTCACCACGATCCCTTTGCTGATCGGCGTTGGGCAGGGGAAAAGCACGGTATGCACCAGGTCGGCGGCCATGCGATCGAGCACGAAATACTCGCCCTTACGGGGCGTAATCTTGAACCCGTCCAGCCCGATACGATGCAACAGATCGTCGGCCCATAAACCCGCCGCATTGATGACCCAGCGGCTGCGCAAAGGGCCCCGGTTGGTCATAACCCCTACGACGCGGTCGCCTTCCAGGGTTAGGTCGGTGACCCCCGTTTCGAGCGCCAACTCTACGCCGTTCAGCACGGCATGTTCCGCCGCCGCTATGCACAGCCCAAAGGGGTCCACGATCCCACCCGTTTCGGCGTACAAAGTACCTGTCACCTGATCGGTAATCGCCGGCTCGCGACGCCGCATTTCGTCGCCCCCGATCAGATGGAGGCCGGGCACGCCGTTTTGTTGGCCGCGATGATAAAGCTCGTACAGCGTATCCAGCTCGTCGGGGCCGACCGCGACAACGTACGTGCCGCAGCGGTCAAAATCAACGTCCAGCTCGGCACAGACGCGCCCGAACATGGCGTTGCCGGCCACATTGAACTTGGCCTTGAGGCTGCCGGGCTTGGCATCATAGCCCGCATGAACGATGGCCGTGTTGGCCTTGGTCGTGCCTTCGCCCACGTCCGAAGCCTTGTCCAGCAGCAGGATACGCAACCGATAACGCGCCAACGCGCGCGCGATCATGCTGCCCACCACGCCCGCGCCGATGATGATGACGTCGTACTCGTGTTCAGCCATCGAGCCAACCCTTGGCGCGCTGCACGGCCTTTTTCCAGCCCGCGTACCCTTGGGCGCGCTGCAATGCGCTGATCTGCGGCTCAAACACGCGCTCCACGCCCCAGTTTTGGCGTAGCTCTTCCAGGCTCTGCCACACGCCCGTGGCCAGGCCCGCCATGTAGGCCGCGCCTAACGCGGTCGTCTCGCGCACGGTGGGACGCACGACGGGCACGCCCAGGATGTCGGCTTGCATCTGCATCAACAGGTTGTTCACCACCGCACCACCATCCACCTTTAGGGCGCGCAGCGGGATGCCGGAATCGGCTTCCATGGCGTCGAGCACTTCGCGCGTCTGGTAGCAGATAGCCTCCAGCGTGGCGCGCACGAGATGGGCTTTGGTGATATAGCGCGTCAGGCCGACGATCACGCCGCGCGCATCCATATCCCAGTGCGGCGCAAAGAGGCCCGAGAAGGCGGGCACAAAATAGATGCCCCCCGCGTCGGGCACCGAACTGGCGATCGCTTCCGTCTCGGCGGCGCTACGGATCAATTGCAAGTTGTCGCGCAGCCACTGTACGGCCGCGCCCGTGATGGCGATCGAGCCTTCGAGTGCATAACAGCAACGTCCTGGCTCCAGCCCGTAGGCCACGGTGGTCAGCAAACCGCTGGGTGAAGGCACGGGGCGCTCGCCCGTGTTTAGCAGCATGAAAGAGCCGGTGCCGTAAGTGTTCTTGGCCTCGCCAGGCGCGTAGCAGGTCTGTCCCACCAGTGCGCTCTGTTGATCGCCCAAGTCGCCGGAGACGGGCAAAGGCGCGGCGAATGGCCCGGCGCGCGGCGGCGTGCCGTAAAGGGGCGGATGCGCGGCAGCATCTGGCGCGGGATGCTCAGGATGTCGAGCAGCTCTTGATCCCAATCGAGGGTGTTCAGGTTCATCAGCATAGTGCGTGAGGCGTTGGTGACGTCCGTGACGTGTGCGCCGCCGCGCGGCCCGCCGGTGAGGTTCCAGATCAGCCAACTGTCAATCGTTCCACATAACGCTTGGCCGCGCTCGGCGCTAGCACGCAAGCCGGGGACGTTCTCCAGAAGCCACTGGAGCTTGGGACCTGAGAAGTAAGTGGCCACGACCAGGCCCGTACGCTGTCGAAAGAGAGGTTCTAAACCATCGTTGATGAGGCGCTGGCAGAGGTCGCGCGTGCGCGTATCTTGCCAGACGATGGCGTTATGATACGGTTGCCCTGTGGCCTTGTCCCACACGACGACCGTCTCACGCTGATTGGTGACACCCAATGCGGCAATGTCCTCCGGCGCGACGTGCCCCTGGGCGAGCGCGCCCTGTATCACATGTTGCGTCTTGTCCCAGATTTCCAGAGGGTCATGTTCCACCCAGCCTGGTTGCGGGAAAATCTGACAGTGTTCCTCATAGCAGGAAGAGATGACTTTGCCCGTCCGATCAAAGATCATGCAACGGGTTCCCGTCGTGCCTTGATCGATTGCAGTGATATATTGAGCCATGTGATCCCTTGCCACCTTTTCGGGCTTGCGCTGGTGCGCGTCTGCGTGCATACTATACGGGATTGCCCGAGACGTCAAAGTAAGGGATAGGGCGATCGCGCGATATCGCGCTGAACAGCTCGACGCAAAGGGAGGTGGCGCGAATGATCTGGTTACGAATTCTCGGGGCGATCGTTGTGGGGTATGTTTTGGGATCCCTGCCCACGGGATATGCGGCAGGGAGGCTCTTGAAGAATGTGGACGTGCGCAAGATCGGCAGCGGTCGCACGGGGGGCACAAACGTGTTGCGCGCAGCGGGCGTCATCCCCGCGATCCTGACGGTCGTGGGCGATTTTCTCAAAGGCTACGTCGCGGTATGGTTGGCGCGCGTGATCGCGCCTGGAACGCCGTTTGCCGGAGCGCTGGCCGGACTGGCGGCGGTCGTCGGGCACAATTACTCGGCCTTTCTCAACTTTCACGGCGGGGCGGGCACGATGACTACGCTAGGAGCGGCCGTTGCCCTCATGCCCAGCGCGGCGGGCGCGGCGGCATTGGGCGGGCTGGTGGTCATATTGCTGTTGCGCTATGCCTCGCTGGGGTCGCTCACGCTCGCGGCCCTGCTGATCGTGATCTGCATTTTGGGCGTGTGGCGCGGCATATGGCCGGCGCCCTTTGCGCTGTTCGCCTTCGGGACGAGCGCTCTATCTACCTGGAAACTACGCCCGAATATCCAGCGCCTCTACCGCGGGACGGAGCGCAAAATCGGCAAGCCGGCCCAACCTCCCCCTGCGACATCGCGCGAGCCGGAATCACAAACCATCCCGGAGCAAGAGGCGCCACCCACGAACCCGCCAACGGCGGTGTAGCCATTCCCCATGCCTTGGCTGCGCGGGTAGGAGCTTGGATGATATGCAAATCCTTCCGGGAGTATATCTCATCAACGGCTCGCCTTATGGGCGACATCAGAATAGCTATCTGATCCATCGCGATGGGGCCACCGTGCTGGTGGATTCGGGCGATCTCGAGGATGCGGAGACGCTGCCGGAGGTGGAGCGCAACGCGGCTCGCTGGGGCTTTCGGTTGGAGGATGCGTCTCATCTCTTAATTACGCACGCCCACTTTGACCACGCCAGCCACGCGGCGGCGCTCAGGCGACGTGGGATCAAGATCGTCGCGTCGCCCGCGACCGCCGAAGCCATATCTTCAGGCGATGAGCGCTGTATCGGCCATGCCGTGCAGCGCGTGTTCGAGCCATGTCCGGTGGACGTGGTGCTTCAGGATGGCGAGGAGCTGGTCGTGGGCAGGCTGCGGTTGCGTTGCTTGGCGGCGCCCGGGCACGCCGATGGGTTGGTTATCTACGAAATGGTGTTGGACGGGGAGCGACTGTGGTTCGTCGGGGATCTATTGGAGGCGGCGCACGCGCACCGCTGGGTGTCGCTCCCCTGGACGGGTGGGCCGGACTTTCATCGTGCGCGGTACATCCAATCGCTGGCGCGGCTGCTACGCCTGCCCCCTTGCGACCATTTGCTGCCGGGGCATGGACCGGCGGCGATCGGGTGCGGCAGGCGCGTGCTGGAGATGCTTTACACCGAGGCGCTCGTCAAGTGGCGCTAGATGGGTCCGCTAGCGAGTCGTTTCGCCCCTGAAACCTCCCAAGAACCAGGCGAAATATGAAAACTCTTGTGTGTGCCCGGCGCGATGGGGGTGCTGCGGATCCCAGACGCGGGCGATGTTGAACAAGACGGCATCGACGTTGAAATCGGTGCCGTCATGGAACTTGACGCCGTGGCGTAGGTAAAATGTCCACTCCAGCCCGTCCGCCGAGACCTCCCATCGCTCTGCCAGGGCGGGGCGGATGCTCATCGTGCCGGGATCATAGGCCACCAGGCCCTCGTAGATTTGGGCTCCGACCAAAAACGAATCCGCATCGGTCTCGTCGGCCACGTCCAGCCCCACCACATCCATACCGCGCGCGATCGTTAATGTGCCGGTGACATAGCTGGCCGTCCCCCAGTGATCGTACAGCGGCGCAGGCACGAACCCCGCGATTCCCGGCCGCGCGACGATCAGCCCCCCGTTGTGCATAATCGGCACGCCGGGCACGACGCCGTGCAGCACGGCAGAAACCTCGCAATAGAGCTGTGAGCGCCTTACGGGGTCAGTGGCCGCGCGCGCCTGGCGCAGGAGATCGAGCACACGCGCATCGGGCGGGCCGGCCTCCGCCCATTGCTTGCTGGGGCCCTTGCGCCCCGGCGCGGGTGCGTCGCCAAAGAGGGGGAAGAGTGTATCATCTGGATCGGGTAGGTCGGGGATCCATCCCAACATACACAAGGCGTGTTCCCCGGCGTCCACCTTTTCGAGATAGACATCCCAGTCGTACGTGACCAGCTCCACCTCGATGCCCACGGCCCTCAGGTCGGCCTGGATGGCGGCGGCGATCTTGGGCGGGTCGGGAAAATAGCTGCGCGAGACGGGCATTACCCATAGGTTGGCCTTGAAGCCGTTTGGGTAGCCCGCCTCTCTGAGCAGTTCGCGTGCGCGTTCGGGGCTATAGTTATAGTCGGGAACGTCTTTATTGTAGCCCAACGTCGCCGGAGAGATGAACTGCTCGGCCACCAGCCCCGTTTGTGGATAGAGCGAGCGCACGATGCCTTCTTTGTTGATGGCGTGGGCGATGGCCTGTCGCACGCGCACATCCTTGAACACCTTATTGCCGTTCGCGTCCCGCCAATCCTGATTGATGGCAATATAGCCAACGTTAAGCGGCGGGATGCGATAGGTCATCAGATCGGGCGCGAGGCGTAGGGTGGGTAACTCGTTAAAGTTCGCGACATAGGCCACATCCACCGTGCCCGTCAAGACCTCGGCAAAGCGCAGCTCGGGATCATCTATCACGCGGTAGACCCATCGGTCGAGCTTGGGCTGCTCTCCCCAGTAGGCGCGGTTGGCATCCAGCGTCAGCCGTTCGCCCAGTACCCACTCTCTGAGGACGAACGGCCCTGTGCCGACGGGGTGATACAGGTAATCTCGCCCCCACGTCTGGATGGCGGTCGGGCTGGCTACCGAGAAGGGGGGCGTCGCCAGCTGGGCCAATAACGCACACGGATAAGCGTAGAAAGTGAATTTGACCGTATACTCGTCCACTTTGGCGACCGACTTGAGCAGCCCTTTGGGTCGCGCCCCCACAGGGATCATATCCGCGATGACGCTCGGCATGGTAACTTTGGGGGATACGGGCAACGCAGGAATGATTACCGCGCCCGTGGGGATGGCCAGTTTGTCGCCAACCTGGATCAATGTCGCGTCGGTGATCAAAGCATAGCTGGAATCCTGCGCGTTTTGGGCGTTGGTAAGCGCGATAATCTCCGGATAGCGGTTGCCGTCGCCCAGCAGGCGCGCAGCGATGCCAAAGAGCGTGTCGCCCTCTGTAACGATGTAGACGATATGATCATCCGCCTCGGCGTGCGTCGCGGGCATAAGCATGCCCGCCCATATCAGCATAATAACCAGATACAAAAGCACAAAGCGGGGTTTCACTGAGCCCTCCTCATATCATAAGACGCATCAGAGGGTCTTTCTATTCCATGCCGCGGTGTTTGACAAACGATTTGATCATCTCCATCTGGGCGGCGTGATACAAGCTGTGTTCGGCAACCCCGTGAATCAGCTCAACGGCATGTCGGGTCGTCCCCTTGCCGGTGGGCTGATCGAGCAAGCCAGGGTCAAAGCCGATAAGCGCCTCGACGAGCCGCTGGTGCGCCGCTTTAATGAGGCCCAGTTCGCCTTTCCACTGCGCTTCGTCCACCGCGTCGAGCGTGAGAGCCCAACCGGTTTTGCGTTGCTTGAACTCCATCGGGGCCTTTTGGCCGCTCAATCGTTTGGCCACGCTACTTTCCCAAAAGGCGATGTGTAGCGCGATTTCCCGGATGTTGTTCGCACCTGGATAGGGGCGCCATGTCGCCACTGCCGCGCTCACGCCGCGCAGCACCCCCAACGCCGTGGGGCAGCCATGCCAGGCGGGGTGTTCAGTGGTGGGATTGATGGATGTCAGAGCGGTTCTGATACGCGGATCTAAATCTTGCATGGGTTGTCTTTCTCCGTCGGATAGATCATCTTGCCGTTGTGCCGAATCCCTAACGGCGCGACGGTCAGCCGAAGGCTAGCAAGCGGGTACAGTAAGTCTATCCCATTTGCTGAGGTATGCATACGCCGAGACATCTCGTCAAACGCTTGATTCATCTATTACGGCGCTCAATTTGAAACTGAAGCCGACCGTATCAACAAAAAGTGCGCAAGACGTGGTCTTGCGCACTCATGGTGACAAAGGAATCAAGCCGCTTTAGCGCGGAAATTGCCGAACTGATCAAAAACGCCCAGCGTGTACCCTCTGCTTTCGAGCACTTTGGCTATACGGGACATCGAAACCGTACTGGGCAACGTTTCATACTCATAGTACCAGGTTACCGTGGGCGTATTGACCTCACGGATGGCGAGCCCCATCACTTGAGCTGCGCGCTTCATGGTTCCAGGGATTTCCTTGGTCAGCAAGAGCAGTTGATTTCCCTCAAACTCCTCTATATCAACGGATAACCCCTCAGGCGTAGTTTTGCGAAATGCAATTCGGGGAGACATTCCTCACCTCCGCGTCTCACAGCAATTGAAAAGCTTCACCCCAACAATATCGAGCAATCCTGCATCTTTATCGTATCAGGTTTCGCAACTTTTACATGACATTATGTTACTTATTTTATGACATTTTCCTGACGCACAAGGACTGCGGGTGATCTCGTTATGCCAGTTCGGGCGCCCTGGCAAGCTGGAGAGTGCCCAAAGCGCGTAGTAGGTCGCTCAATGTGGCTTGCCAAGATTCACCAGTGAGCCATAACCTGCTCCCACGCGCCCGCACGCCAGGGAATAAGGCCATAATACGCTCCGCCGCGGCCGTCGTCAGCGGGATCGGCAAAGCCAAAGTGATTTCCTGGGCATTTCCGACGATGGACTCGACCCCCGCCTCCGAAGCCAGTATGCGAACGCGCAACAGATATAAAAGATTCCGAACCGGCTCGGGGAGCTCGCCGAAACGATCTCTCAGCTCATGTGCCAGTTCCTCGACCGCATCCAAAGTGTCCAAGCGTGCCAAGCGCCGATAAAAACGCAAACGCAACTGGCTATCGGGCATAAACTCCGGAGGGAGATACGCCGACAGGGGCAAATCAACACTAGGTCCCAAATTCAGAGCGGAAGATGCAACGGCATGTTGTGCCCGATGAATCGCCTCTAACGGTTCGCCCGAGGCCTCGCGCAACTCTTGGACTGCTTGCTGCAAAAGACGGCAATATAGATCAAAACCGATGGCTGCGATGTGACCATGTTGCTCGGCTCCCAGGATCTCGCCGGCCCCGCGGATTTCCAGGTCGCGCATCGCTACGCGAAACCCCGCCCCGAGTTCTGTAGCCTCCATGATCGTCTGCAAGCGTTTGCGCGCTGCGTCCGTGAGGTTCTTTTTCTTGTAAAATAGATAGGCATAGGCCCGGTTCGTCCCTCGCCCCACGCGCCCGCGAAGTTGGTAAAGCTGCGCTAGGCCGAACATATCGGCATCATGAATAATGATTGTGTTGACATTGGGGATATCCAAGCCGCTCTCGATAATCGTCGTACAGAGCAAGACGTCATACTCGCCTTGGGCAAAGCCGAGCATGACTTGGGCGAGCTCGTCTTCATCCATCTGGCCGTGGCCTATGGCAAGCGAAACCTCAGGCACAATCCGCCTCAAGTCCTCGGCGATTTCATAGATATCCTGCACGCGATTATGCACAAAGTAAACTTGGCCTCCCCGATCCACCTCGCGCAAGATCGCTTTGCGCACAAGCGCCTCGTCATACTCGCTGACGAACGTGCGCACCGGCAATCGGTCCTCGGGCGGCGTGTCAATGATGCTCATATCGCGGATGCCGCTCAGCGCCATGTAGAGAGTGCGTGGTATGGGCGTAGCAGTAAGCGTCAACACATCAACTTCGCGCCGCATCTGCTTGAGCTGCTCTTTATGGCTCACACCAAAGCGTTGTTCCTCATCAATGATGAGAAGGCCCAGATCCTTGAAAGTCACATCCTTGGATAGCAACCTGTGAGTGCCGATAACAATATCAATGCGGCCTGATGATAGCCCTCGAAGCACCTCCTCTTGCTCTTCGGGCGATCGAAAACGCGAAAGCATATCCACGACGACAGGGAA
>FWPV01008972.1_pt1 | contig 17174 bp, 16 predicted proteins | sample 2228371 | NCBI WGS metagenome assembly FWPV01 (sample SAMEA103939776, study PRJEB20133) | metagenome | reverse complement strand
GGTGGTATGGGCATCGGGGCCCGGCGGCAGCCACCGGCGGTAGAGCCCCCGCGTCCACTCCCGCGCCCCCTCGCGTCTCACAACAGCTCCCGCAGGCTCTCCACCACCAGGTCCGGCCGGGGGGCGAAGTCTTCCAGGTCCTCTCTCCGGGAGACCCCCGTGAGCACCAGACAGGTGTCGAGGCCTGCCCTCCACCCGCCCAGCACGTCCGTCTCCAGGCGGTCCCCGATGATGAGCGTCTCGTCCGCGCGGCTCCCCGCCCGTCCCAGGGCCATCTCCATCATGTAGGGGTTGGGCTTGCCCACCACCAGGGCTTCTCTCCCCGCCGCTCTCTCCAGCGCCGCCAGGATGGAGCCCGCGCCGGGCCAGAGCCCGTCCGGGGCGGGATAGGTGGCGTCCGCGTTGGTGCCCACGAAGACGGCTCCGGCGTGCAGCGCGAGGCAGGCGATGCGCAGCTTGTCATAGGTGAGCTCCGTGTCCCATCCCACCACCACGAAGTCGGCATGCCTGCCCTCCTCTCCCGTCGGCAGGGCGAGCCCGGTCCGGCCCAGCTCCTCCCGCAGCCCCGGACCGCCGAGGAAATAGGCGCTCTTTCCCCCGGTGCGGTAGTTCTCGGCGAGAAAATCCGCCGTGGCGGTGGCGGAGGTTAGGATCTCCTCCTCCTCCGCCGCTATGCCCATCCCGGCCAGCTTGTCACGGTACTGGCGGCGAGTGAGGCGGGAGTTGTTGGTGAGGAAGAGCAGGCGCTTTCCCGCGGCACGCGCCGCGGCGATGAACTCCACGGCGTCGGGGATGGGCTCGCGGTCGAGGTACACCACGCCGTCCATGTCCATGAATATGGCCCGGTAAGGTTCTATGGCCGCCACTCTGTACCCCGCTCCTCTTCCCGGTCTCGGGCTCGACGTCCCAGCTCCCGCTGGTAGCGGGCGAGGGCGCTGCTGTACAGCTCCACCTCCGGGGCCATGGCCATGGCCAGCTTGACCTGGCCTATGGCATGTTCCAGCCGCCCCGCGCTGCTCAGGCAGCGGCTCAGCCCGTAGCGTGCGAAATGGTTGGTGGGATCGATCTCCAGGGCCTCCTCGAACTCCCGCATGGCAAGCTCGTGGCGTCCGCTGTTGTAATAGGCGATGCCCAGCGCCTCCACGATCGACCCCCTGCCGGGCTCCAGGGCTTTCGCTTTCTCCAGCAGGGAGGCGGCGGCCAGGTGTTCGTGCTCATCGAGCATAGCCCTCGCCTCGGAGAGCAGGCGATACGCATCTGCCATCAAGACCCTCCCCCGCCTCCGGCGGCCCCTTCGTCCGCCGCCTTCGGTCCGCGCTCCGAGAGCCGGACCAGGCCCGCGAAGGACACCGCGAGGCCGCCCAGGACCATGAGATAGGAGGGCCAGCTGGCGTGCCTCTCGTATCCGGCCGCCTCCGCAGGTATTGCCATGTTTTTCCTCCACGCCGCCTTCATGGCTGCGTTGTAAACGCCGCTGTTTCCCGACAGGGCCACGAACACCAGGGGGATGATGACCAGGCCTGCCAGCAGCAGCACCACCCCGAAATCCACCTTCAGCCTCTCCCCTCCCAGGAGCAGGGCGGCGACCATGAAACACCATGCCAGGACCGCCAGCGCCATCGCCGCATACACCGTTCCTCCGAGGTCCACGCCTCTCACCCCCACCTCCTGGAGTGCATCTCCCCCCTGGGAGACCCATCTCACCCTTACCCAGGCCAGGAAGGAAAAGACCGCCACCGCGGCCGCCCCGCAGGTGGCGGTGGCCACGGCGAAGTGGTCTCCCCGGTCCCAGGGGCGTGTGCGGTGCAGGAGCATGCCCGCCAGGCCTTTTCGCGCCCCGCCGCCCGGCGCTACCGCGCCGTCCACCGCCCGCAGCGCCGGCCTACCGTAGGGTCCCCTCTTTCCCCGTTTCCTTCCCTCCCGGGGCATGGGCGCCGCCGCCGCCGTATCCGGTGCCGCCTCCTTCCTCTTTTTCCCGCCCTCCCCCTTCAGCCTCCGTTTCAGGCGCGAGATGCGCTCGTAGGTCTTTTCGCTGAAGGTGATGGTGATGGTGAACTTCTTCGCGGCTCTGCCCTTCTCCCCGGCTCCCTTTTCCGCCAGCGGTCGCATGGATACCACCTTTTTCTGCGCGGGTGGGGTGAGCACGGCCCTGGCCCCCGCCGGCCCGGACGCCTTGCTTTCCCCCAGCACGGAGATGTTGCCCGGCGCCGCCTCCCCTCCCGGCGCGGATGCGGCGGAACGGTAGTGGGGGCTCGCCGCGGCCCCCGCCTCGGGCGGTGCCTCGCTTTTCCTGCGCGGGCCCATCCTGCCCTTCATGCGGGCGTAACACTGGTCGCAGAACAGCCTGCCCTGGGGGATCTCCCTTCCGCAGCTAACGCATTCCGCCATCCCTCGCCCCTCCGCTCCCATCGGAGCCTCTCCGCCGCTGCCCTCCGGCGGCCCGCGGCGCCTCTTTCCTCTCGCATCCCGCCGACGCCGGCCCGGCCTCCGTCACCCTCTCCTCACTCCCCGCACGCGGTCCCTTATCCAGAGAAAGAGGTCCGGGAAGCGCCGGCGCAGGAAATCTTTACCACTCTCCCGCGCCCTCTCGCTCGCCCTCGCCGCCCTCACCAGGGTCCGGTGGGGGAGGTGGGGACTCACGAACAGCGCGTCCACCGCCTTCTCCAACCTCCGCCCCAGGGAAGCGGGCAGCCGCTCCAGTCCGCGGTAGACCCTCACGAAGGGGCGGAAGTAGTAGCGAGCGAAGTAGAGCTGTTCCCGCGGAAGGGTGGGCTGATCCACGAAGCGGTCCTCGCGGTAGTCGTACACCGGAGGCACCCACCCCTCGCGCACCGCGGTATCGAAAAGGGGGGTATCGGGGTAGGGATAATAGACCGGGCTCAGGGAATGGTCCGCCTTTATGCGTGCGTTGAGCTTGATGGTGTCCAGGACCCGGGACTTGTCCTCGTAGGGAAGCCCCACCATGTTGTAGGCCACGGTCTTGATCCCCGCCTCCCGGCAGGCCTCGAAGGCCTGCTCTATCTTCTCCCGGCTCATGTGGCGGTTCAGCACCTGGTTGCGGATATAGTCGTTCCCGCTCTCCACCCCGAAGAACATCTGGTAGCACCCCGCGCGGCGCAGCATGCGCACGATCTCCGGCGTGACCAGGTTGGCGCGGTAGTTGCAGATGAAGGGAAGGGCTATCTCCCTGCGGTAGAGCTCGGTGAAGCGTTCCAGCCAACCCCCCTTCCAGGGCAGGATATCGTCGCGGAAGTTCAGGTACTCGATGCGGGGGTAGGTGGCCAGCAGCTTCTTCAGGTATTCTATGCTGTACTCGGGGCTGTGAAAGCGGGAGTAGCGGTTCTTGTTGGGATATATGTCGCGCATCCTCTTGTTGGAGCAGTAGGTGCAGCTGTAGGGGCACCCGCGGGAGAGGATGACCACGCCGGTGTTGATCCGCGTGGACAGCAGCTTGCGGAAATCGAACACCCCGAAGTCGGGCAGGGGGAGGGTGTCGATGTCCTCGATGAGGGGCCGCACGGGGTTGCGGTGCACGGTCCCGCCGTCACGCACCCAGATGCTCTCCACGTCCCGGTAGTCCTCGCCCGCGTCCATCCTCCGCACCAGATCCAGCACCGCAGCCTCTCCCTCGCCCCGACAGAGCATGTCCACCCCCTCGGTGGCGATGACCTCCTCGGGCAGGGTGGTGGGATGATAGCTGCCGCAGATCACCGGGGCCTCCACGGCGTCCCTTGCCCACAGCACGTACTCCTTTACCTGGGGGTACTCGCGGGTCATGGTCACGAACCCCAGCAGGTCCGGCGCCTCGCGCCGCAGCTCCGTCTGGAAGGTCTCCCTTCTCGCGGGAGCGGTGAGGTGATAGAGGGAGACCTCGTGCCCGGCCTGCTTGAGGACCGCGGAGAGGCTGGCGATGCCCTCCATGTACCAGCCGCCCTCCTCCACCCCCAGCATGCGTCCGTCACGCGGATCGACGTTCACCTTGTAGTCGGGATAGACGAACAGTATCTTCAAGCTTCCCTCCTCGCGGGCCGGTGTTTACTACGATTATAGATGACCCCCGGCGGCGCAACCATAACCGCCGACCTTGCCGGCACAAAGGGAAATGCCCGGTATCTTCCCCGTCAAGCCCGGGCTCGCCGGGCCGCTTCACCGTGAAAGCAGGTTATCCTGGCCGCCCCCCTCATTTGAAGCGGTAGAGGGAGAAGGGCTCGATATCCAGGCTGGTCTCGCCGTCCAGCACCAGCTCGCTGAGGAGCTTGCCGGTTACGGGCGCCAGGCAGATGCCGTCCCCGGAGTGTCCCGTGGCGATGAAGAACCCGCGCACCCCCTTCACCGTCCCCAGGATGGGAAGGCCGTCGGGAGAACACGGTCGCAGCCCGGCGAAGGAGCGGATGACGTCCAGCTCCTTTACCCAGGGCAGGTAGTACATGGCGTTCCTGGCGATGGCGTTCATGGCCTCGGGGGTGGTGCTGGCGTCCGCCCCCGCGAACTCGCGCGTGCTGCCCAGGAGGAAGTTCCCGCTGGCGGTCTGCTCCGCCGTGAAGCCCAGTCCCAGCTTCACCGCCTCCTCGTCCCGGGGCATGAGCTCGGCGATGTTCCCCTTGGTCCCGAGATATTCCGCCCCGTAGAGGATCACGTCCAGCATACGCTCCCTGGCCTCGGTCACCAGTATCTGGCCGCGCTGCGGCATCACCGGGATGTCCACGATGATCATCTTCCCGATCTGGTTGGAACCTCTCCCCGCCGCGCAGACCACGCGCCGGGAGTGGATACTCCCGCCGCTGGTGTGCACCTCGCGCACGCGGTTGTTGGTGACCACGATGTTCTCCACCCTGGTGCCCTGGAGTATGGTGGCCCCCATCTCCTGGGCCTTGCGCGCGAGCCCCAGGGTGAGGGCTATGGGGTTCACCTGGGCGTCCTGGGCGCAGTAGGAGGCCCCCTTTATATCCCTGCCCACCTCCGGAAGACGCGACTTCAGGTCGGAGGGGGTGAGCATATCCACCTCCAGGCCCGCGGCCTGCAGCTTCTTGGCCCTTGCCTTCAGCTCCTTCAGCTGTTCCTGCGTGGTCGCCAGCATCATGCCCCCGCAGGGATTGTATTCGATATCGTCGTCGAGCTCCTCGGCCAGGGACGAGAAGAGCGCCGCGCTCTCGCGCGCCAGCTCCAGGTGGGCGCCCGGCTGCTTGGTCTGCAGGGAAACGAACCCGTCGCAGGCGCCGGAGGCCCCGCTCGCCAGGTCGTCCTCCTCCACTATCATCACCTCGGCGCCTTCCCTGCACAGGTAATAGGCTATGGCGGCTCCGATCACCCCGCCTCCGATGACCACCACTTCCGAGCTCATCACCTCAGGCATCTTCTCCCCCTAACTTTCCCAGCTTCACCGGCCTCACCGGCGGCCGCGACCGGAAGGTCCCCGCGGCGCCCTCATCGCGCGCCCGGGACAGCTCCTCCCGCACCAGGTCCTGGCAGAACCTGCCCTGGCAGTACCCCAGTCCCGCGCGCGTATGGCGCCGCAGGGAACGCAGGGAGGCGAGCCATGACGCCTCCTCCCGCACGCGTGAGCCGCTCACCTCCTCGCAACGGCAGAGGAAACATTCGCCTCCCCGCGGCTCCTCGTCCAGCGCAGGCCGCGCCTCCCATGGGATTAGTCGGTCTCTTACGGCCCTGACCTTTAGCGCCCGATCTTCCTCCACCTCCACCGTGACCAGGGAGGTCCCCGTGCGTCCGCCCACCTTTCTCACGCGCACCACCTCGCACTTCCCGAGGGGGTTCCCGTCCCCGTCCATGGCCCACACCTCACGACCCGCGCCTATCTCCCCTCCCATCTCGTAGGGGACGGTGACCCTCGCCCGTCCGTTCCCCCGGGAACGGTCCAGGAGAAAGATGGCCATTCCCGGGCACAGGGCTACGCACCTGCCGCATCCGTCACAGCGCCGGGGATCGAAACGCGGGGGCGCGCATATCTCCTCGCCCACCATGATGGCCCCCCTGGCGCATGCCTCCTCACAGGGATCGCAGGGGATCTCCTCGCGGCAGTCCACCACCGCCACCGGCCCCGAGGCCGCCCTCTCCCAGGAGAGCGACCAGGGATCGTCCCCGCCGGGTCCCGCCCCGCTCACGCGCAATGCATGTCCTCCTTTGCCGCCCGTTTCGCCTCCCCGTACCGGCCGCCACGCAGCGCCCGCAGGTAGCTGAGCACCTCTTCCCTGGCCTTCTCCGCCTCATCGCTTCCCAGCCTGCCGAGGTCCTCGGCGGCGGAGATCCCGGCCATTCTTCCCTCTTCCATGGCCACGGAGGCCTCCTCCACCCCCGCCGCGTCGCCGGCGACGTACACGCCGCGCTGGTCGGTGCGCATGTCCCCATCGTGCCGGGGCAAGAAACCGCCCAGCTCCCGGCGGTAATCCATCCCGCATCCGCGCATCGCCGCCAGTTCCACCAGGGGAGAGAGGCCCACCGCCAGGCAGACGGCGTCCGCCTTTACCGCCTTCCTCCCCCCTCCCCCCACCTTCTCGAACAGCACCTCCTCCACGCCCTCCTCGCCCCGGGCCTCGAGCACCCTGTGTCCGAGGTAGAAGGGCACCCCTTCCCTGCGCACGCGCCGCTGGTGTACCTCGTATCCTCCCGCCCGCTCGGATACGTCGAGTATCCCCACCACCTCCGCTCCCGCCTGCAGCAACTGGTAGCTCACGATGAGGCCGACGTTGCCCGCTCCCACCATGAGCACCCTCCCGCCCGGAAGGACTCCGTGGAGGTTGACCAGGGTCTGCGCCGCCCCCGCTCCCATCACCCCCGGGAGGGTCCATCCGGGGAAGGCCAGGCTCTTCTCCGAGGCGCCCGTGGCCACCACCACGGCGCGAGCCCGCAGCAGGTAGACCCCCTCGCCTCCCTCCACCATCAGGTCTCCACCGGGAAAGAATCCCAGGACGGTGGAGGACAGCCGCATCTCCACCCCCGCCTCCTCGCACTCCCGGGCCAGCTCCGCGGCGATCTCGAAGCCGCGTCTCCCGGCTCCGTGCCGCCGCGAGCCGAAGAAACGGTGTATCTGCTTGGTGAGCTGCCCCCCGGGGCGGTCGTTCTCGTCCAGCAGCACCACCTCCGCGCCCGCTGTAGCGGCGACCGAGGCGGCGCACATGCCAGCGGGCCCGCACCCCACCACCGCCATCTCCCGTTCCTCCACGGGCAGGCTCAACTCTTCCGCTCCCCCCGTCGCGTCTCGACGCGCATACCCTCCCTCACCGGGGTACGGCAGGTACGCACATTGGAGACCCCGTCCACGGTCATGCAGCACTCCGTGCAGCGGCCGATCATGCAGAAGGGACCCCGTGGCTCGCCGCCGTGCCTTGCGCGGCGCATCGTCCTCATGCCCGCGGCGTATAAGGCCGCCGCCACCGGCTCGCCCTCCCTCGCCGCCACCGGCTCACCGTCGAGGAAGATGACCACCTCGCGGCCTCCGCTGAATGTTTCCAGCACCGGGTGATGCCTGACCCTGCCCGCGCCGAAGCTCGCCTCGTTCCTCATCTCCCTCTTCCCGCTCATCCGAGGGTGATACGACCTGCCAGCGGTCCCGATCCGCAGTGAACCCTCCGCAGCGGCGCGGCACAGGATCCGCGCCGCCATTATTATAAACCCGGCGCTAGGCGGCACGGATGCTTCGCCCCGCCTTCCCGGCCATCCCGCCGTTCCCGCGACCCGCCTTCCCGCCCTCTCCGCCCGCGCGGCGGAGCGGAGTGATATCATGTCCCCGTAGGAAGGAAAAGCGTGCCGTGCCGGGGACGCGGACTGTCCTCGGCCCTCACGTCCGCGGGAGGCAAACGGTGGAGATAGATCGGGAGGAGCTTGAGGAGCTGCGCCTGGGCGCTCTTACAGCCATAGACGGGCTGTGGTTCATGGAGGTCGAAAAGCGTTACGGGTTCGAGGCGGCTCTGGAACTCGACCTCGAGGTTTGGAAGGCCTACGGCAGGGTGCTCATGAAGAGAGTGGCGCGCATGAAGGGCCTGACCATGGGAGAGGGCGCGCCCGTGGACCTCGTGACGGTGAACTTCCTCATGGAGACCCTGTGCCGCGTGGACGGAACGGAGTGCGAGGGAGAGGTGGAGGGGGAGTCCATCGTCTTCCGCGTGCGAAGATGCTCGTGGTGGGACAACCTCTCGCGTTCCGGCCGCGAGAAGCACGTCCCCTGCGAGTTCGTGGACAACACCATCTTCCGCGACTGGCTGCAGGCGGTGGACCCGAGCCTGGGGTTCGAGATCACGCGTTCGCTGCCGCGCGGAGACGGTCATTGCGAATGGGTGATACGCCGCGTTTCCTGAGCCCTCATCGCGCGCGGCGGGCTTTCACTCCCGTCGCATCGGCATCACGCCTTCCCCTGTCCCTCCGGAAGACCGCCGCGTACGGGCGAGCAGCCGCGTCTTCCGGCCCATGCCCGTGCGGGAAGCTTTCTCTTCACAACATGAATGACCCGGGGCTTCCGCCGTTCTCCTGCCCGCGTACGGATTCCCCCCGGGCGGGACTGACCGGGCGACGCGGCGTACGATGACCACACGATCCCTGCACGCAGGGCAGCCCGGTGGCCGGGGTCACGCGGGCCGGGGGCAGGGTCACGGCTTCAGCGCGCGGGTGACGAACTCCACCGCCTCCCTGGTTATCTCCTCCATGTTGTGCTTCAGGGGGTCTTCCATCCAGTAGTTCGCCAGCCTCACCAGCTGCCCGATAATGGCATAGGCCGCGATGTCCGGGTGCAGCTTCCTGATGGAACCCTCCTTGATCCCCCGGCTGAGGGTGACCCTCAGGTCATTGGTGATGAGGGTCATGATCTGTGAGAGCTTGCGCTCGTAGGGGGTATCGGAGAGCACGGAGTCCTCGAGGTAGAGGGTGTAGATCTCGCGGTTCTCCACGATCACCTGGAAGGCCACGGGGATGGCGATGCGTATGCGCTCCAGCATGTCCGGGACCGCCGCTATCTCCTCCGAGACCCGCTTGCGGAATTCGCGCACTCCCTCCTCAGCCAGGTCCAGCAGGAGGTCTTCCTTGCCCGAGTAATGCTGGTGAAACTCCCCCAGAGACACCCCCGCCAGGTCGATGATGTCCTCCAGGGCGGTATCGTAGTATCCCTTGCCGGAGAAGAGCCTGCTCGCGGCGCGCATGATTCTGCGGCGCGCGTCCTCGGCCCCCTTTTCCTCCTCTCCTCTCTCGTCGCCGAACATCTCCCCCACCAGGCCGCCCGGCTCCGTTCCCACCTCGCGCCAGATCTTCACCTTGGCGGCCATTATCTCCCTGATCTTCTCCAGCGGAAGATGCCTCTGCACCTGCAGGCGCCGGATATAGTTGATCATCTGTATATAGGAGGGGTCGTAGTAGGCCATGTTCTTGTGTGTTTTCAGCGGCGGAGGCAGCAGCCCGATGCGCACGTAATAGTTGATCGCGGAGGTGGAGACCCCGGTGGCCCGCGCCACCTGGGAGACCTTCAGCAGGTTTCCCCTCGCGGGCTCCCTTTTCCTCGCTCTTCTCCCTCCCGGCTTCTCAGACATATGTTAAGTATAGGTTAACACTAGTGGAAAGGGAATAGAGCCGCCTTTTCTGCCTCCGCCCGCTCATGATCCGCCACCCCCGGTCCGCAAGGTTATCCTCGCCCCGGTACCCCCGTCTCCTGGATGGCCTCGAGGACCCACGTTCAAGGCCGACAGCCCGCTAGCCCGTCCCTCAGGGGAAGGCCGTCTCGTGGTCGTAGACCACCAGCCCCGAGGGCAGCTTGGGGTGAAAATATGAGCTCTTGTGGGGCATGCGTTCCCCGCCCTCCGCGATCTCCCAGATCTCCTCCATGCTGGTGGCGCGCAACATGAAGGCCGCCTCCGCCGCGCCCCCCTCAAGGGCGGCGGCCACATCCTCCTCCCAGGGGGTGAAGAAGAGCTCTCCTTTTTCGGCCAGCTCCCCCGCCTCCACACCCAGGGCTTCCCCGAATACCAGTGACTGCAGGAGGCTGACATCCAGGCGCCTCCATCTGGCGCTGCCGCCCTGCTCCGGCCGCGCGGGCGCCTCTACCCCCTCCCGGAGCACCAGCCGCCATGCTCCCTCTCGCGTCAGCATATGAAAGGCAGGCCTCCCGCCCTCCTCCGCGTCACCCGCGCGGCCCGGCATCCCTTCCCCCATCCTCCATCCTCCGTCGTCGACCCTCTCCACCTCGAACATCCTGTCGAGCCTGCGGAGCGTCTCCCGGAGCGGGAGGGGCAGGCGCCTCAGCACCCTGTGCACCGGCAGGATGAGCAATCCGGGATCCTCGGAACGGAAGAGCACCGCGGAGACGAATGCGCGGGGGTGCCCGGCCGCGCAAGCCGCGGAGTCCTCGCGTGCGTAGGCGAGGGCGGTCTCGTAGCGATGGTGTCCGTCCGCGATGATCAGTTTTCTTCCCTCCAGGCGGCGGCAGATCTCCTCCGCGCCCGCGCCGCACCCCACCCTCCACAGCTCGTGTTCCATCCCCTCGCAGTCGCGGAACGCGAGAATGGGGGCGTCGGAGACCGCCTGTTCGATGAGCTCCAGGACCTCCCCCTCGGGGTCTCGGAAGACCATGAACACCTGGCTGAAGTTCGCCCTGCACGCGCGCAACAGGCTCAGGCGCTGCGAGCGGGTGCGCGGAAAGGTCTTTTCGTGGGGAAGGACCATCCCGCTCTCCAGGTCCGCGCACCTCACGGCGGCAAGCAGGCCGGTACGGCTCAGGGTTCCCGAGGCGGGATGCGCGAAGGTCTGGCGGTAGACATATACGCCTTGACCATCATCCAGCCCGAGCACTCCCTCCCGCTTCCAGCCGGAGAAGAGCGCGGCGGCCTGGTCCCAGAATTCCGGTGCCCCTCCCGGCGGGGGAAGGATCAGCCTGACGATGTTGTAGGGCGAGCGCGCGAGCAGGACCTTCTGCTCCTCCTCGCCTATGACGTCATAAGGGGGGGCGATGACCCGCGCCATGTCGCCCACCACCTCGCGCCGGTAAAGGGTCCCGCGGAGCGGCCTGATGCTGTCAAGCGACAAACCTTACCTCCCATAATCTACCATATGAGGTGAGGGAGCTCTTATTTGCCTGAACATTATATCCAAAGCGCGACCCCTTGTATACGCGCGGCGGCGCGGCGCGCCTCCCCTCTCGCCTCCGCGGCTTGCCGCCGGCCCTACCCCGGCCGCCCCGTGCGGCACCGGGGCGCCGGCCGTCATATGACGGTGCCGCGATCGGAGTGCGCCGAGGGCCGTTCCCCGCGAGGCCGCCCCGACAGGGTCGGGTCAGCCATGCCGCCCCTGGAGCCCTCCTTGTCCAGTCCAATTATTTTCCCGAGACAATCCGACAGGGGCGGGTCAGCCATGCCGCCCCCGGAGCCGGTATCCAGAATCGGGAGCGACTTTTTCCCCTCCTCCCCTTGCGGCGCGCGCCGGGTTGTTATAAAAATAGACCTGCCGATAGCGGAGCAAATCCTCGTACCACTCGGTGTTCACTGCACGATCTTACGCCCTGGGGAGGGCCGCATGACCTTTAACGCGGAGCAGGCCGCCTGCCTGTCCGGATGTTCCCGGCGACAGTTGCGCTACTGGAAGAAGACCGGGATCATACAGCCTGCGGAGGTGGAGTTCTCTCCCGGAGGAGTCAGGAGAGACCGTTACGACTTCCGCAACCTGGTGGAGCTCCGGACCATCGTGGCCATGCAGCAGAGGGGGATATCGCTGCAGAAGATACGCAAGACCCTCCAGTACCTGCGCGAGCACACCGACTGCACGCGCCCCCTCGCCGAGTGCAAGCTGGTGACGGACGGCTCCACCATCTTCGAGGTCTGCGAGGACGCCTCCAGCATCCTGGACACCCTGCGCAGAGGGCAGGTGGCCTTCTGCATCGCGGTGGACGGGATCGCCGAGGAGCTCTCCGCGCGTCTGCTGGAGATGGCCAGGGACCGCGAGGACTTTCTCTGCCGGCTCATGGCCTGACGGCACGGATGAGGGAAGGGCTCTTTTCCACGCCGGCCCTCATCGCGCCTCCGGCGCCGAGCCCGGCGCCCGGGCAAGCGTTTCGCATGGCTGACAGCCCTTGTCCGTGCCCGCGTTCCCGCCTTGCCCGCGGGAAGCCAGGCGTCTATCATTCTCCTTGACCGTCATGACAGACGAGGTGGGACCGAGGTGGGACGATGCTCTTTTCCAGGCCGGATCTCGTTCTTCTGCATCCCCCCAGCGTCTACGACTTCCGCCGCCTCACCATCGTCCCCGGACCCATCAGCGACCTCGTCCCCTCCACGCCGGTCTTCGAGCTCTATCCCATAGGGTTCACCTACCTGGGGGAATACCTCGAGCGCCGCGGCATAAACGTGCGGGTGGTCAACCTCGCGCAGCGCATGCTCGAGGACCACCGCTTCGACGTGCCGCGTTTCCTCTCGCGCCTCGAGCCCGCCGCCTTCGGCATAGACCTGCACTGGCTCACCCACGCCCAGGGAGCGCTGGAGGTGGCCCGCCTGGTCATACACTCTTTCCCCTCCAGGCCGGTGATCATGGGCGGGTACTCCGCGACCTATTTTCACCGCGAGCTCGTCTCCTACCCCTTCGTGGACTACGTGCTCAGGGGCGACTCTACCGAAGAGCCTCTCCTTCGCCTCATGGAGGCCATCAAGGGAGGGGGCACGGTATCGGATATCCCCAACCTCACCTGCCGGGGCCCGGGAGGAACGGTGATCGAGAACCCTCTCTCCTATCTTCCCGCCAGCCTTGAATATCTGGGAGACAACTACCGGTACATGATCAGGTCGGCGCTGAAATACGGCGACTGGAAGAGCCTGCGCGCCTTCTGGAACTGGTGGCGCTATCCCGTCACCATGGTGCTTACCTGCCGCGGCTGCACGCGTGAATGCGCCTTCTGCGGCGGCTCGCGCAGCGCGCTACTCCGCCTCTGCGGCAGGGAGCGCCCGGCTTTCCGCTCGCCGGAGCGCATCGCCTACGACGTGGAGCTGATAAGCAGGTTCACCACCGCACCCATCTTCGTGGTAGGGGACCTCCTGCAGGGGGGCACCGAGTACGCCCTGCGGACCCTTGAGCTGATCAGCCACGTGGATCTCAGGAACCACCTCGTGCTGGAGCTCTTCTCCCCCGCGCCTCGGGATTACTTCGAGCGCGTGGCCTCCAGCTTCGACAACTTCGACTTCCAGATCTCCCCCGAGACCCACGACGAGGATATACGCGAGGTCATCGGCAAACCCTACGGCAACGAGGAGCTGGAGCGCTGCATCACCTGGGCTCTGGAGGGAGGGTGCGACAAGTTCGATGTCTTCTTCATGATCGGGCTTCCCGGCCAGGACCGCGACTCGGTGATGGAGACGGTGGAATACTGCGGAGAGCTCCTACGCCGCTTCGGACCCCGCGTCAATCCCTGCATCGGCCCCCTGGCCCCCTTCATCGACCCCGAATGCGCCTACCACCGCCATCCGGAGCGTTACGGTTACCGCATCATCCACCGCACCCTGGAGGAATTCGCTCACGCCTCCCTCTCCCCGCACTGGCGAGACATGCTGGGGTACGAGACACGGTGGATGTCGCGGCAGGAGATCGTGGACGTCACCTACGAGGCGCTGCTGACCCTCAACGCCATCAAGGAGAACAACGGGCTCGTGTCGCCCTCCTTCGCCGCGCGCAACGACCGGCGCATCCGCGATACCATCTCCCTGCTCAAGCTGGTGGACGACGTGCTGGCCATCGAGGATGCCGCCCTGCGCCGCGCGGAGCTGGAGAAGCTCCGGCGCGAGGCCGGGAAACTCTTCCGGGAACTGCGTCTTCCGAAGGAGGAGCTCACCTGGCCGGTAACGGGGAGCAGGTTCCGCCGCTTCAACCTCCTCCGCATCCTCATGGGATGGATCTAGAGCCGGCTCACGGGAGGTCACGGAGCCGCGGCCCGGAGAGAATGTGGGCCGCCGGGGCGCGTCCGCCTCTCGTTCGCCTCTTCGGCCGCGGGCGGCTGGCTTTCAGGGCGTGAAATCCTCGTCCATGATCTGCTCCGCCTTCTCGCGCAGCTGCTTGAAGTCCCTCTTCACCCGGCTGCTCTCGGGCAGGAGCTTGTCGGTGGCGTTGAAACCCCAGCCTTCGTAGCGGATGGCAATGCGCGGGCTGAAAACCCTCTTGGCCTGCGCCCCGCAGCGCTCGCAGTCGGCCACGCGCTCCGCGTCCACGGGCTGGACGAGGTCGAAGCTGCATCCACATTCCGTGCACCTGTACTCGTAAACGGGCAAATCACTCACCTCCGTGACATCATTATAGCAAGCGCCCGGCAAAGCGCCGGCGGACCCGCCTCCCCCAGGGGCGATCTTCGCGCCCCCTACCTCCGGGCTATCTAGAGGTCGGCGGTGGGGATACGGTCTCGATGCCCTGTGGGAGGGGTTGCCGCTGGGGCTGTGCTAGGTGGCGGGAACAGGACGCGGGAATCACGGGAGCGCACGCAGCGGTAACGCCTAGAGGTTGGGGGGAGGGTCCTTGCGAACCCGGCGGCCTGCTTTGCCGAACCCCGGTAGCGGTGGGATAATCTACTGGTGATCGACTTCGCCCCGTGAGCCGCTCAGGAAACCGGGGGCGATCCGTTCCGGGAAGGCGAGGCCATCACAAAGGGAACTGGTCTGGAGCAAGAGGGAGGGTTTGCATGGAGTACGAGGCGATAAAGATCGAGAAAGAGGACGGCGTGGCCATCCTCACCCTGAACCGGCCCGAGACCCATAACGCCATGAACCAGACCATGTTCATGGAGCTGGGCGTGGCCGCCAAGGAGCTGCAGAACGACCCCGAGGTGCGGGCGGTGGTGATGACCGGAGCGGGCAAGTCCTTCTCCAGTGGGCTTGACCTGGGGAGCTTCGCGGGGCTCATGCAGCTCTCGGCCCTGCAGATCCACTCCTTCCTCAAGGAGGTCCAGGGCACCTACCTCGCCTACGAGATGATGGACAAGCCCGTCATCGCCGCCGTCAACGGCCTCGCCTTCGGGGGGGCCATGGAGATCATGCTGGCCTGCGACATCCGCATCGCCTCCGAGGACGCCAAGTTCAACCTCATGGAGATCAAGTTCGGCATCATACCGGACCTCGGCGCCTGCAAGCGCCTGGCGCGCCTGGTGGGCAACGGCTACGCCAAGGAGCTCATCCTCACCGGAGACACCATAGACGCCGCGGAAGCCTACCGCATCGGGATGGTGGAGCACGTATACCCCAAGGAGCAGGTTCTCCCGGAGGCGTTGAAGCTCGCCCGCCGGCTGGCGGAAGGGCCCATCCTGGGCATCGCCCTGGCCAAGCAGGTCATCAACCGCTGCTGGGACTCGGATCCGGAGACTGCTCTGGAGTTCGAGGCCATCGCCCAGACCCTGTGCCTGGTCTCGGAGGACCACCGCGAGGCCATCCAGGCGCTGGCGGAAAAACGCCCGCCGCGTTTCAAGGGCCGTTGAGCTCGGGGTGGCCGCAGGAAGATCCCCCTCGCCTGGGCGGGGAATGCGGCGTCAGCCCCTGAGCTCGTCGAGTTCCCGCCGGGCCAGGGCGCCGGCCTCCCCGTCGGGGTCGAGCTGCGCCGCCTTCGCCAGGGAGAACTCCGCCTCCGCCTCGCGCCCCTGCCGGGAGAGGCTGGTCCCGAGGATATAATAAGCCCAGGGGTCGCCGGGGCAGAGCTCGATGTAACGGCGCATGGAGGCCTCCGCCTCTTCGTGCATGCCCCGGCGGGCCTGCAGCCTTCCCAGCGAGAACCATGCCAGGGGATAATCCCCCCTCCGGGAGAGGGCGGCGCGGTAGCACTTCTCGGCCTCATCGTAAAGTTCGCGCATGGCATAGGCGGCGGCAAGGTTGCAGAGCGTCTCCACGTGGTCCGGACACAGCTCCAAGGTCTTCAACCACAGTTTCACCGCGTCATCCCACATGCCCATGTGCAGGGTGGCCACGCCGGCGAGGTTGAGGACGTCCGGCTCGAACTCGCTGCCCTTGAGGCGCGACTCCGCCCTGAGGAGCAGCTTCAGCGCCTCTCCGTGCCTTCCCTCTCCCAGAAGGAGCTGCGCGGCATTGGTATAGGCGAGGGGGAAATAGGGATCCGCTGCGATGGCCTTGAGGTAGAGCCTCAACTTCATGGCGGGGTCGGTGACCATGCGCAGGGCGTAGATGAAATACACCGCCGCGCCGTCCGAGCGGGGCAGGCCCTCCCCTATCCTGGCCGGCTCCAGGCAGCCCTCTTCCAAGCCCGTGAAACCGGCTACCTCCCGGATCATCTCCTCCACCAGGTCCTCCAGGGCGGCGAGGTCGAGCTCCAGCTCCCCGCTCCTCACGTCCCCGCGCAGGCCGGAGAAATGAAAGTCCGCCTTCCGTACCTCGCTTTCAGCATCGCCGGACGCGGCCATCATGAGATTGACCCTCACCTCGTTCACGCGAGGCCTGCCCTCCGGGCCGAAGCGCAGCTCTCCCCAGAGGCAGATATCGGCGGAGACCCTGCGCGCCGCCTCCCTCACCTCCTCGACGCGGTGCGCGCCGACCAGGGAGAGGACCTCTCCCTCGCGGGCGGGAGGGAGCAGGTCGATCACCTGCACGTGCGCCGCGCGCTCCAGCCCGTGCATGAGATAAAACGCGAGGAGGTGCTCGAAGACAGCCGCGACCTTGCCCGTGGCGTTGGTGGCGAACTGGAAGAGGGCCGCCCTCGCCCGGCCTTCCGAAGACTCCTTGCCCGCCCTCATAGCACCTCATCTCCCGCGACGTGACCCGCCTGCCCCATTATCGATACCGCGGCCCCTTTCCCCGTGTCGACGGCTTTAAGGGTCACGGGTCACATCCCGTCTCGCCTTCTTCCCCATTCTAGCAGACGGGCGGCTCCCGTCCGGGACCCGGGGGTCGGGGCTTCGCACGGGACACTCCCTGCGACCCGCCGGCCATCTCGGACAGGAACGCTTCCCGCCGCTCGCCGGAGGCGCGGTGGAGGAGGAAATTGAAGACCCCCACCGGCACGGGGATGGCGGAGCCGCATCTACAAGGGGCAAGTGTCTCCGGGCATTGACCTCCAGGAGACATGGTCTTACCCTCGATCCGTAGCTGTTCGCGGCGCCGCGCGCCCCCGGCGGGGGGCGAGAGGCCCGACCTGAAAACGCATATCGATGAATCGCGCTGGAGCTTTTGTTCCCGGGAGCGCGCCAGCCACGATGCCGTTGACCTCCCGGGGGATAC
>FWPV01008971.1_pt1 | contig 17176 bp, 16 predicted proteins | sample 2228371 | NCBI WGS metagenome assembly FWPV01 (sample SAMEA103939776, study PRJEB20133) | metagenome | reverse complement strand
TGATCCGGTTGCCTGGTGGTGTCTTCTTCCCTCACCCACCTCGACCCCTCGGTTAACTCGGGGACCACGTGCTAGGTGCGTCGCCTTGCATTCCGGTTCGACAGGCTCACCGCGGCGCCTCTCCCACAGGGAGAGGGGAAATTGACTATTACCTTATAGTTTCAATGAACATATATGCTTTTTCTGTTTGATTTCTAATAACCTCTTAACATTAAACTAACAATAGAAAAGTTTATTTAATGACGAATTAGCCATTAACAGATAAATAGGCGTACTGCTAACCAAAAAATAACATTAAAAAAATAAACGCCGAACAAAGATGTTGTATTATTTGTATAAATGATTCGGATCAGAATGTTGATAGATGCGCATCGAGATACATCTATAGTTGTCCCAATAGGCATCGGGGTATGATGTGGTAAAAAAGTAAACAATTTAGAAAAGGAGAAGGGATGTTTATTTATGTAATTATTCTTTGTATGACGATTATCATGTCGTTAAATAATGTTGTCGTTTTCGCTCAGGAGTTTACTGGAGACGGCGGAGGCGGCTACGATAAGCGACAGGAGGCAGTTGATAAAGAAATGAAAAACAGAATCGATGAAATAGAAGGAAAGTTAGCAGGTATTGAAGAAAGTTACCTGGAAACCAAAGCTACTGTAAACAAACTAGCCAAATTAAAAGTAAGCGGCTACATGCAGGCTCAGTTCCAGGTTGCCGAGACCATTGGAGTGCAGACAAGCATGGCCGGCAGTAAATTCGACAATACGAACCAATCGAAGTTTCTTATAAGGCGAGGAAGAATAAAGTTCGATTATAATAACGGTCTCAGTAAATATGTTCTTCAATTCGATGCGTCAAGTGCGGGATTTGAGATAAAGGACGCATATATCATGTTTACCGAGCCCTGGCTTAAGAAGTTTACGGGTACAATGGGGATATTCGATCGGCCGTTCGGATACGAAATATCATATTCTTCGAGCATGCGCGAGTCTCCGGAACGCTCGCGTATATACCAGACGCTTTTTCCGAAAGAACGGGAAATCGGGGCGATGCTCAAATTTTCAGATGATAAAGGCTTTATGCAATACCTGAATGTAAAGGCGGGTGTTTTCAACGGAATGACGCCGTTACAACTGGATATCGATAAAAGAAAAGACGTCATCGGAAGAATCGGTTTCGAATTGCCTTTTAAAGATAGGGGAATGGCGGTAGATGGGGGCTTTTCGGGATATTACGGAGCCGTCACAAATACCGATACGACAAAAGGTGGATTATCCTATGCAATGGAAGGCAATAAATTCATAGAAAAAAGCGGAACCAAAGATTCGGTTTTTGTCCGTCAATATATGGGTTTTGACCTTCAGTGCTACTATGATATCCCTTTTATCGGAGGTTTGACTTTAAGAGGCGAATACTTATGGGGTATCCAGCCCGGTACATCGAGCAGTTCGTCGTTCTATCAACCTAGTAAAGGCGGAGCGCCGAACGGTTCCGTTTACAGCAGAAAATTCAACGGATATTACGTTTACTGGGTACAATGCTGGGGGGAGAAGATTCAGAGCGTTCTGAAATATGATTTATACGATCCTAACACGGATGTGGAGGGCGACAATATCGGTTTATCGGGAACATTTACTAAATCAACCGACGTTATGTTCAAAACCTTTGGGGCGGGACTTATTTACTACTGGGACGCAAATCTGAAGTTTATGTTTTACTATGATATGCCGATCAACGAAAAATCGGCGAACCTTAAGAGCACTGATCCTTATAAGGACTATTCGAAGGATCTACGGGACAACGTCTTTACGTTGAGATTACAATATAAGTTTTAAATAAAAAACCTAAACAAAAAGGAGCGTAAAACATGAAAACAAAAATAATGAGAATCGCATTGTCTTTATCGGTTACTGTTGCATGTACGGTACTTTTTATAGCAGCTGCCAGAAAGACGATAACCATTAAAGGATCCGACACTTTGGTTATCCTTGCGCAGCGGTGGGCAGAAAAATACATGAAATTGCATCCCGACGTCGTAATACAGGTTACGGGGGGAGGCTCGGGCGTAGGTATTGCCGCCCTTATTAACGGTACAACCGATTTTGCGAATGCGTCGAGAGAAATGAAAAAAAGCGAGATAGAAAAACTGAAGCAGAGGTACAACACCCTCGGACACGAGATCAAGGTCGCAAAAGACGGAATCACCATCTACGTTAATTCTTCCAATACTATAGAAGAGCTTTCGATTGATCAGATAAAAGCAGTTTATCTCGGTGAAATTACAAACTGGAAAGACATAGGCGGCGCAGATGCTCCCATAGTTCTTTACGGACGTGAGAACAGCTCAGGGACATACGTGTATTTCAGGGATAATGTACTTAAGGGAAACGACTACAGTCCTTCGATGCAAAGCCTTCCGGGTACGGCGGCGGTTGTGAACGCGGTGGCAAAAGACAAAAACGGCATAGGATACGGAGGAGCGGCTTATGCTGAAGGCGTAAAGGTAGTTAAGGTTAAAAAGGACGCGTCCTCTCCGGCTTACGCCCCCACGCTGGAAACGGTAAAGAATAATCTTTATCCTATTTCCAGATACCTCTATATGTATTCGCGCTCGAAGCCTTCGGGTATAATGAAAGATTATATAGACTGGATTCTCGGCCCGGAAGGGCAGGATGTGGTAACGCAGGTAGGATATTTTCCTGTAAAGTAAAGGGAATGGAGACGGCCGGCAAAAATATAATTGGCCGGCTGCCTCCAATTAAAAAAAATAAGAACATAAATATAGAAACAAAAGAAATAATGAGATTGTTAAAAAGTGCTAACTTCAGGCTTCATGAAATTATTGCCGAAACTCTTATGGGGGCAATTGCGCTTACTTCTTTTGTATTTATATTCCTTATCCTTATCTTTGTTTTCAAGGAGTCGTTCCCTCTAATCGTCGGTAAAGCAATTGATGATACCGGTAATGTATCGTTGAAATCGGTTTTTTCGATGGTATGGATGCCGGTTTCCAACTATCCCCGCTATGGTCTGGGCGCATTGATTGTCGGCAGCATAAAAGTCACAGGGGTTGCGATGATGATTGCTTTTCCTATAGCGGTATGTGCGGCCATATACACGTCGACACTTGCGCCCCGAAAACTAAAAGAGATTATGAAACCGACGATTGAAATTCTCGCGGGTTTTCCATCGGTGGTTATAGGTTTTTTTGCGCTTACCGTTCTTGCCTCTTTATTTCAGAATGCGTTGGGTCTTAAATTCAGGCTTAACGCATTTACCGGCGGCGTCGCGCTGTCTCTGGCGGTTATTCCTATAATTTATACTGTTGCGGAGGAAGCCGTCAATTCTCTTCCGAAAACCATGACAGAAGCAAGTCTGGCGCTGGGCGCTACAAAATGGGAGACTTCCGTGTTCGTTCTTCTTCCTGCCGCTACTCAGGGAATATTTGCGGCTTTTCTTCTCGGACTGGGGAGAGCGTTCGGCGAGACGATGATAGTCCTCATGGCTACCGGTAACGCGGCGCTGTATTCATGGAATATATTCGAATCGGTAAGAACGATGTCGGCCGCCATCGGGGCGGAAATGGCTGAAGTGGTCGTAGGAGATGCTCATTACAATATTCTGTTTTTTATCGGGGTATGCCTTTTTATCTTCTCTTTCTCACTTAATGCCATAGCAGAATTTTTTTTAAAACAGAGGATGATAAAACGGTTCAGAGGAGTCGCATGAGTATAGGTAAAAAAATAGCCGGAGAGGGTTTTATTTTATTGACTGGCGCATGCGCTTTTCTGATTATAGGCGCCGTTGTATTTATCATTTTTACCATTATCAAAGGCGGATGGGGCACACTAAGTCTCGAATTTGTGTTTACTTCGCCCAAAAACGGAATGACCGAAGGAGGAATTTTCCCGGCGATTATAGGTACGTTCATGCTTGTATTCATAATGTCAATAGTAGGCGTACCTGTGGGAACAGTCACGGCTATATTCCTTGCGGAATATGTTAAAAAAAGTTCGCCGATAGCAAAGACCATCCGGTTTGCCGTAAATACACTTGCCGGAATTCCTTCCATAGTGTTCGGTCTGTTCGGCCTCGGCTTTTTCATCCAGTTCGCAGGCAGAAACATCGATAGGATGCTGTATCCTGGCGGTCAGCTTGTCTGGGGACAGCCTTCGCTTTTGTGGGCTGGACTTACAATGGCTCTTTTAACTCTGCCGGTTGTGATTGTTGTGGTGGAAGAGGCGCTGAATGCTGTCCCCCGTGAACTACGGGAAGCAAGTCTCGCTCTGGGCGCTACAAAATGGAAAACCGTCACACGTGTCGTCCTTCCCAATTCCATAACCGGAATATTGACAGGTACTATACTTGCGGTAAGCCGTGGCGCCGGAGAGGTTGCTCCGATACTTTTTACGGGAGTTGCCTATTACCTCCCCTATATGCCTTCCAAACTTTCCGACCAGTTCATGCATCTCGGATACCATGTATACGTTATGGCTACACAGTCGACCAATGTAGAGGAAACTCTCGGGATACAGTATGCAACTACAATGGTTTTACTAATACTTACTTTTCTTCTTAATCTTTCGGCGATTCTTCTCAGATATCAGCTGAGAAAGAGAAGAAAGGACTGATGTTGAATATTATTTTGAAATGTTCGTAGCGGCAGGAACGGATTTTGATAACGGACGATTTCAGAAAGAAAATAATATGTGGCCGAAAAGACTCTTCTGGAAATTATACAACGCATTTTTATTGATCATCATTATTCCGGCGCTGATATTTACATGGTACACAACCCGTACATTCAGGAAATTTTTTATTACCACCACCATCGAGAATCTTACCGAAAGAGCCCTTCAGATAGCTTCACAGATGGAAGGTTTGCCGGATAATGCGGAGAAGAATACGATCGATTCACTCTGTAAAGTGATCGCCGGAAATATTTCGATGCGTTTTACTGTGATTGCGGCCGACGGCACTGTTCGCGGCGATTCCGAAAAAGATCCAGACTCAATGGAAAACCACGCAAACAGGATGGAGGTTATTGCGGCACTATCGGGAAAAACAGGTGTTTCGGAGCGGTTCAGTCATACCCTTAAACAAATGATGATGTACGTAGCGGTACCTATGAATCGCGGCGGAAAGATTACGGGAGTTGTCCGCACCTCCATTTCCACTTCGTTAATCCACAGGGAGCTGATTTCGATATATAGTCGTATAGGTATAGGCTATCTTCTGGTTGCAATTGCGGCCGCAATAGCAAGCTTTTTCGTTTCCCGTAAAATAACGCTTTCCGTTAATTCAATGAAGCTTGGCGCCCGCAAATTTTCCGCCGGGGATTTCGGCGGAACGATAGCGCCCGTGGGATGCACCGAAATAGACGAGCTTGCAGAGTCACTCAACGAAATGTCCTTCCGTTTACATACAACAATAGATACCCTTACGGAGCAGCGAAACCAGATCGAAGCTGTACTTTCGAGCATGTCGGAGGGCGTGATTGCGCTCGACAACAGTCAGCGTATCATTGCGATCAATCAGGCAGCCGTAAGCCTGTTCGGATTGCCATCCAGACCCGAAAACGGAACATGGATAGGAACTGTCATAAGGAATGCAAAAATAAACGACTTTATAGAGCGGCTTATCAAAGACGGTAGTCAGCAGGAGGAAGAAATATTGCTTACCGCTGATCACGAACATGGTGAAGGTTCCGATAAACTTCTTCAACTTCGCGGCAATGTTCTGCGCGATGCCGACTACAATACGATAGGAGTTCTTATGGTAATCAACGACATTACAAGAATAAAGAAGCTTGAAACCATGAAAGGTGATTTTGTGGCAAACGTCTCTCATGAACTACGAACCCCTCTTACCTCTGTAAAGGGTTTCGTCGAGACCCTTCTTTCGGGTGAGGTTGACGACAAGGAAGAGACAAGAAGGTTCCTTCAGATAATAAACCGTCAGGTCGAGAGACTATCGACAATTGTGGAAGATCTTCTCACCCTATCTCGTATCGAACAGGAGACCAAAGCTCAGGGGCCGCAGCTTCAGCTCACGTGCATCCGGTCGCTTATCGCTTCCGTTGTTGAAACATGCAGTATAAAAGCAGCGGCGAAGTCGATACATATCAATACCGTATGCGACGAAAACCTTCATGCAATGGTTGAACCGGCTCTTATAGAACAGGCTCTTATTAACCTTGTCGACAATGCGGTAAATTATTCCCAGCCATCGGGTAATATCGAAATAAGGGCCGGAACCGACGATAAGAATCAAGAACTGTTCTTTGAAGTTTCCGACAACGGTCCAGGAATCGCCCCGGAACATCACGAACGTATTTTCGAACGTTTCTACAGGGTTGACAAGGCGCGAAGCCGTAAACTCGGAGGTACCGGTTTGGGTTTATCTATTGTTAAACATGTCGCAATGGTTCACAACGGACGTGTCAGCGTAAAGAGTGAGCCGGGAAAGGGCAGTACGTTTTATATATATGTTCCATATAATACTAAAGACGGAAAAGGGAAGTAATTATGAAAACCACCGAACACAGCGAAGAAATAAAAATCCGTGTCGATAATCTCAATTTTTTCTACGGGCCGGTACAGGCGCTTTTCGATATTAATATGTCTATTCAGGCAAGGAAGGTTACCGCGCTTATAGGACCTTCGGGATGCGGGAAATCCACATTCTTAAGAACTTTAAACCGTATGAACGACATCATCGACAACACGCGTATCGAAGGAACAGTTTCAATTGACGATAGGAATATTTATGACGCAGACGTAGATATAGTAAATCTGCGGAAACGGGTGGGAATGGTTTTTCAGAAATCCAATCCATTCCCTAAATCCGTATTCGATAATGTTGCGTTCGGCCCGCGGATACATGGCGTCAGGAATAAAGAGGAACTATATGCCGTCGTCGAAAAAAGCCTTCAACAGGCCGGTTTGTGGGAAGAGGTGAAGGACCGGCTTAACGACAGCGCCTTAAGTCTGTCGGGCGGACAACAGCAGCGTCTCTGCATAGCGCGGGCGCTTGCGGTTAATCCGGAGATATTGCTTATGGATGAGCCGGCCTCGGCTCTGGACCCCCGTTCTACGGCAAAGATCGAAGATCTGATGACCGATCTTAAGAAAGAGTTTACTATTATTATAGTTACCCATAATATGCAGCAGGCGGCCCGCGTATCCGACTTCACCGCATTTTTTTTCGAAGGAGAACTTATAGAGTTCGGCGAGACCAGGCAAATTTTTACAATGCCCAGGAATAAAAAGACCGAAGATTATATCACAGGCAGATTCGGCTGACAACCGGAAGGAGTTGCGAAATGGCAAAGCATTTACAAAGAGAAATAGAGAGCCTGCAAAAAAAGCTTATGTCGCTTTCGGCTATAGTGGAAGAGCAGGTAAGAAGCGCGGTACGCGCTCTGGAAAGCAGAAATATCTCCTCGGCCCACAATATCATTAATTTCGACAGTAATATAGACCTTATGGAAATAGAGGTGGAGGAGGATTGCCTGAAGATGCTGGCTTTGTATCAGCCGGTCGCCGTAGATCTGAGGTTTATCGTTGCGGTGCTGAAAATAAACAATGATCTGGAACGGGTCGCCGATCTTGCTTCGAATATCGCAGAGAGTGCGACCAGATTGACCGGTACAAACTTGCTCTCGGGTAATCCCATATTTACGCTTATGTGCGATAAAGCGCTTTTAATGCTAAGGCAGTGCCTTGATGCGCTGTTCAACAGAGATGCAAATAAGGCGTCTGAAGTGTGTGTAGCCGATGATGAAATAGACAATATGAACCGTGAGATAATTGATATCGTAAAAAAAGGAATATCGGAACATAAGGACCGGATAAACGATTATTTCCTCTTTTTGTCGGTCGCACGTAATCTCGAACGTATTGCGGATCATGCCACCAATATTGCGGAAGACGTAATATATATGATCGAAGGCGATATTGTGAGGCACCGCGGAAGAAAAAAGATTGGGGTCTGATCAATACAAAGTGCCGATAGGCGCGATGTGAGATAATCGTGGAGGAACCGTGGAGCGGTTGCGGCTATATGGGAAAAAACTTACTGAAACCCATAACTAACTATAATATAACGAATTATGTGGATTATGTTTTTAACTTGATTCCGGAAAATCTATTAAAATATAAATTAACACTTGACCTAACATACATTTGGCTGTATATTGTATGCGGGGGTGCTGAATGCCGTTATTACAAGTTAGAGACTGTCCTGAAGATATATATAGGAAAATATCTATGATTGCAAAAAAACAGAACAGAACTATTGCACAGCAAGTTATTTCATTACTTGAAAAAAGTTTACATTTAGAACAACCGAATATTGAACGTAGAAAGGCCTTACTGGAAAAAATAAATAGTCGCGATATAAAGAAGGATGTTAATCTGCTAGACGATGTAGCTCTTATACGTGAGGACAGAAATAGATGACTATTGTCTTGGATGTAAGCGCTGCGATCCAAATTATACTAAAGAAAGAAAAAAGCTATTACTTTTCCGGTATTTATAAAAATGCATCCTGGGTAATAGCGCCGGAATTATACATTTCTGAAATTACAAATGTTTTATGGAAATATAATAGGAACAATATTCTCACCCACGAAGAATGTTTACAATTAATTGAGGATGGAATTAGTCTAATTGATGATTTTTTTAGCGAAAAAGATATGTGGAAAGAAGTATTAGGAGAAAGTATTAAAAATAATCATTCCGTATATGATATGTTTTATGCAATCCTTGCCCGACGTAATGATTCAGGACTCTTGAGTAATGATAAAGACTTAATAACAATAGCAAAGACAATGAAAATAGAAAGTTTCGGATAACCACCGCTTTATTTTCAAAACCTTATTACCACTTTGGGCGCTGTCGCTACGCCAGGTAGAAGCACGCCTCTTCGCTGTGAATAGGTTTAAATGAATGTTATTAATTAAATGAATGTTATTAATAAAGATTTTTTTACTCCCTTAGATTATATTTAAATATATAAACAGAAAGCGATTTTTAGAGTAGTACACAATAGCATTGTTGTTGATTTAAGTTACATAATTTTTTATTAAGAGGGGGGGAGCATGCCTTCAGGAGTTATTAAAATTCTATGTCTTCTTTCATTGATTAGTTCTTATATTTTTGCTCTTTCGGGAACCGGTGGTGTTCCGCTTGGCGGCATGGGGACGGGGTATCTTGTTTTCAGGGACAGTAAAATCTCCGTGAGCGGAAAGATGCCGCCTGCTGCAGCAGACCATTGCAAAACGAATCCTGTTGAAAAACAGTTGTCGTCGAGCGGATTTCATCTTTTCGCCGGAGGAACAGCAAAAAGCCCGGCGAAAGTTGTTTCGGAAGACGCCAAATGTCCGGTTCAAAGAGCGGATTTCGGCAGCATCGGCAGCGTCAAATTTACTCTCAATGCCTTCGGCCCTTATTGGCCCGGAGAAGGAAAACTCAAGCACCAACTTGCCACGTCTCCGCTGGCGCTTTTTGACATTACTGCGGTAAACGGCGGCGCCGAGGCAGTGGACGTCGCCGTTGCCCTCGAAGCTCCCCTCGGTTCAAGCAGCGGCAAAGTCGAAACCGGGAATAAGGCTATAAGCTTCTCCGGTTCTCCACTAAACTCCTATCTTGCTGTCGATTGCGACGGCGCAACCCCTACCTTCACCGCAGGCGCAATCGGAACCTTCGCCAACGACGGTAAACTGTCCAATACAGACGGCAATCTTGTTGCTGCAAAATGCAGCGTTCCCGGCGGAGGAAAAGTTCATTTCAAATTCGTCGCCGCCTGGTACACAACATACGATGATGAAGGATATTACTATCATAATTTTTATAAGAATTCAAAGGAAGCTGCAGAGGCCGGACTTGCAAACTTCGACGGAATAAGAGACGGTATAACCTCTTTTGTCGACAGGGTGATGGCTTCGAATTTTCCTGAATGGTATAAAGACCGGCTGCTAAATAATACTTACCCTCTTATACATAACTCAGTATGCGCAAAAGACGGCAGGGTAGCGTTCTGGGAAGGTAATTACGGGATAATAGGCACAATCGATCAGGGACAACACGCTGCGGTTTTCTATTCTTTCAACTGGCCCGCTGTACAGTGGCATGAGCTTCAATACTGGGCCCGGCAGCAGAAAACCAGCGGACAGATACATCACGATTTCAACCAGGGTACGCAAAGTTTTACTCCCGGATCTACTGCAAACAACCGCCATTTAAAGGCTTGGGATGATAAAACCCATCCCGATTATTGGTGGTTTTCGAACACCGATACATGGGCAGATCTCAACTGTATGTTTATTTTCAAGGCTTATGAACTCATGCTGGCTACAGGAGACGTCGATTCCCTTAAAAAAAGCTGGTCTGCGCTCAAGAAGGCTGCCGAACGACTGATTTCACAATGCGAATCAGACGGAATCCCCTTAAAGAGCCACAGTACTTATGACCGCTGCAACGGAGCGGGTGATGCAACCGGATCAAATTGCAGCCTTACACCGGAATACAACGGCGGTCTGACGATTGCAACTTTTCGCGCCATGGCCGAGATGGCCAGATTCCTCGGTGAATCCTCGAGTGTCACAACATACACCGAGCATGCAAACAAGGCGGAACAGGCCTTCAAAGCAAAATATGAAAACTCGAATACTTTCGGCAAAGAAGCGTCAGTTGATAAAAGCGGACGGTTTCCTGAATCCCACGTCGCAGGATATAGTTGGGCAAATTATTTTTGTTTAACCCCTATAATGAACGAAAGCTTTATTACAAAAGCAGTTGAAAGGCTGCGAGCACTCCAGAAAAACCCGCCTTCAAGAGATGCCGTGAGAGCAACGGGTGAATGGATTTTTTATTGTGTCGACCATTACGGCGGCGCCGAGATTGCCATAAACAGACCCGACGATGGTTTGTATATTCACAAACTAGATTACGATTATTATTATAAGGCTGCTCCGGATATGGTATTCTGGCAGTCACTCCAGGAAGGGGACGGAAATAGGCATAAAGACAGTTACATGACTGCACCCATGGTTTGGCACTCCTACTTCCAGTTCTGCGGCTACATGATCGACAATGCCAACAAGCGGCTATGGATCAGGCCTAGAATTCCGACAGAAATGAAAGGCGAAATAAAAAATGCCATTCTTCTTAACCCTAAAGGATATGGTACATTAAATTATAAAGAACTTACCAATTCCGATACTACACAGATTATTAAGGTGGCATTTGACAATCCGGTAACAATCAGCGAGATAGTACTAAAGAACAATACGGATAAAAATGAACCGTCAGTACTTGTCAACGGCGCATCAGCTTCAGCTAAAGCGGAAGGCGTGTCGCCGGAAAAAAACATTCGCGTGACATTTACAAATCCGATACAGATAGGCCCCGAGGGAGTCAACATCACCGTTTTAAAGGTGCCTGTTAAAAATGTTATACCTTTCGAAGTAATACGTTACTTTGTAAACGACTTGCAATCCACACCTGTTATCAAGTGGAAACCGGTAGTTTTTTCGACAAAAAGCGTCGGACATGTTACTATCGAAGCATTGTCCCTTAATGGCGCGAAAATCGGTACACTTTATAGCGGAAATATCGGCCCGGGACGCCACTCGTTCTTATGGACCGGTACGACCCTTGAGGGAAAACTGATAGGAAACAGTACAATAATTCTGCGGCTTATTACAGAATCGGAAATTATTAGCCGGCCGATTTTGGTAATTGAATAAAGATAACAATAAAAAAAATAGAAATGTTAGGTTGTTTATATAAGCGCCCCCAAAATTTGGGGGCGTTTTTTTTGTAGCACATGGGCTCTTCCGTTATTGAAAGATAAAATATATTATCCTTCGTAATTGCAATGTAATTTATCGTAGAAGTGTATCCTATTGAACTTCTGATGGTGTGTGATGGTGGTAATCACTACAACCTTCTCCCCAATCGGGATGATCAAGAATTTTTACATTTCTATAATGCATATAAAAATCTAAATTAGAGTAAACTCTTTGATTCGGCGAAACAAATGTTCCCTGCTGTATATCTCCCCATGAGTCAATTGTTGGACCGGTAAACCAACCACAATAAATTGTAATTTGCATATATTCACCTCTATCGTATCCACAGATATACCAGCATTCACCGTAACCTATTTTAGAATGGTTAGGAACGAGGTCACCTTCACGTACGGTAATTGTCTCATCCGGAATATCATTGACAACAGAATGGAATGTGACAGTATAAATCGGTTTTTCTTTCCATATTGCATAAACGGTGGTACTGGCGGTAATAGGTTTAGAGCATATATTGGTGTCTGACCATCCTTCAAATGTTTTATCGGCCTTATCATTCAATATAGGACAATTCTGAATTATGGAGTTATAATTTACAATTCTTGATTCGAACCAGGAACCATCTCTAAATGTAACAATAAAGGTCTTTATCTCCCATTTCGGATACAAATCAATATCCGCCTTTATCGACGAAATGCTCGTAACTACAGCACCACTTCCATCCGGTGTAGTCGTCCAGCCTATAAATGTATATCCCTCTTTTGACAGGTTGCCTGTATTGCCTGCTATGGTGACTGCGGCGCCGCTGTCATACACGGCAGTTGCCGGCACAGATCCGGATTCACCGCTGTTTTTATGATACGTGACTGTGTACACCTTTTTCCATCCTGCATAGAGAGTGAGGTCGGCGGTAATTGCCGTTTGTGTAAAGTTAAAAGGTTGGGAAGAGTTTAATTCGTACCATCCGGTAACCCTGTACCCGCTACGTACAGGATCGGTTGCCGGTTTTATTGCCTTGCTTCCACTCCACCGATCCATTTGAAGGTTACTGATCGGGAAACGCCGCTTGCATTTGCGGCGGGATTGGTAAGATTGATTTCCGACGGTATAGTATTGTAGTTTAGGGTAATAGTACTGATACCTGTATTCCCCCCGCTTGATCCGTCCTTTGCATTTATTGAAATGACATTTTCATGAAACTTATTAAGGGTGTAGTTGATTGTATAGACAGTATCGGACGCGGAAATCTTTCCCATAAAAACGCCGTTTAAAGTCCATCAGACGGAATCAACGCCGGAGTTGTCGGTTATGCTGAATTTAATGGTACCGGTCGGTGTTGTAACCCGCTCTCCGCTCTTGGGGCCCGTCAATTGCAAGATGACGGGTGCTTCAGTATCGAGCATGGTCGAGTCGCGTATTACGGTTATTGTTATGGTTGATCTGTTTTTCTTGCGCGAAGCATCGGTGGCCGTTATTGAGATTGGCGTAGAAACACCGTGTACAAGTCCGGTAATCACTCCGCTGTAAATAGAGTCTTTCTCCAGAGTGGCGGGAACAGTAAGCGTGCCGCAGGTAATAGTCACGCTTTCAATTCCTGACCCCATGTCGGTTGCTATGCAATCGATTTTTACTTGTGATGAACTGACTTTTTTCCCGTCGAACGAATTATCAACAAGCATGATGATCGGTTTCACCGTATCACCAACAGCCACGCTCAGTTTTAAGACAAGGGTACTTGAAGCATTTCCTGCTGTTGCGTCTATTTTTACTTTTATAATTGAATCGCATCCCCATGGCGGAGTATAACTCCAAATTTTATCGGATGATACTTTTCCAATGTCAGCTGAAACTGAGACATCCGGAACATTTACTCCAGAGAGTAACGGTTTCAGATCAAAAATAAGCGGAATACCTTCAACTGCATTCATAGAAATTTCAGCGGTATTCCAGAGGACGTCATTTTTACTGATAATGGTAACCGGATACCAGGAGGTATCTGTAATGGTACCGTTGCTTGTTATTATGCCTATGTTTGCAGTTGTTGGTGTTGCAGTTGAAGAAACGGCTATGAGAATTGAATCAGGGCCTGTCGGAATGACGTGGAAAACTGCACTATCAAGTGGTGTTTTTGTAATCATGGAAATAGTGAGCGGATCAGGGCATGTGCTGTTGTCTACTATAAAGAAAAGGGTATCGGCCTCACCAGAGACAATTTGATCAGGAATATCAACAACCGACGGAATAAGTTTGTTTCCGACTACTATTGCCACCGATGCAGTATCGGAAAATATAGAACCGTTACAGGTAGTCGATACAACCAAATATAGTAAACTTGCTCCTTCTTTCACGGGATTCATGAATATCCTTGCGGTATCGCCAAACGGTGACTGCTCGAGGATAAATAAAGAACGGTCTGACGGCGGTTCAGTGCTAAATGAATAGACAACAGGCTCATCTGATTTACGGGTGGTCTGGGTAACAAACATAACCATATTTGTTTTCCCGATTGTAGCAGTAAAGGTTTGAGGTGCTAATGTGAAACGGACGCCGGTCTTTTGAGGAAGAACGACAATTGAAAGAGTAGTAGATTTATCTTTTAATGCACTATTACGCATTGTAGCTCGTGCCGACAAAATACACTGTCCGTCGATATTAAAAAGCGGGGAGATCCAGATCGTATCGTAAAGTTTCATAGAAGCGGCTGATAGTGCCGTATCGAAATTGGAACAGCTCGAGTTTATAAATATTGAATCGAAATGGTTGGCTAATTTTATTTCAACTCCAATCTTGCGTGTTTTCCCTTTGTCAACAACAGGGTCTTCCCTCATTCAAAAACAGACGTATCATTGAGTTGGAAGGGTCTTTTTCAGGATCCATAGGTAATTCACAAACAATGAGAAACATTATTAAAGCAGCCAAGGTGGAGCTTATAAACGCCCTTTCTTTACATAGCTCAATTATTTTATCTTTGTTTCTACCTTCGTGATGTAAATCACATTCCTGTTAGCCCAAAGTTCCGAACCCTTTTGACATAAGATAGGTTTTTTGAGGGGGATGGAATGCGTTTTTTCAGATGATATAAGGTGTAGAAACTGCCCGTGTGATTCATTGAACCCAATTTATACATGAGGATTATCCGTTGTAATATGAACAACAAATGCTGCATGAACTTTTTTTTACCCGTTTCCTCCAATTCGGCCGGGATAGGATCGAATTTTATAGTATCATCTTCCTGTTTTTGTGGCATATTCCTGCCTGAGTTCTATTTTATTTTGCCACAAAATCACAAAGGCACAAAATAAAATTAAAAATGATTTTTTTGTGTTGGCTATTATCAATGTCAATATTTTTTTAAAGCTGCCTTCATCAGAATTTTTATCAATGGAGTTTCATGCAGCAATAACTTTTCTTTCTTCATCTACTGTTTCCCCCTTTTTCTTTTCATACCGGCCACAAGGGAAAACGCTTTGAAAGAGAGCTTTTGAGCTCTGGCGGAAGCATTCTCCCTCCCGCATGCATGGTTCCCGAGCAGAGTCGAGGGATATGGTCGCTGAAAAACGCTCTTTCACCCTCTTGAATGCGTATCATAAAAACCCTGAACGTTTTGTTAAAGGAATTCCGGTCGTTAAACTTCCACCAAAAGAGGTATGGCTCAACAAACCAATTGTCAAAGAACAACAACAATGTACTAGCTTATTCAACAATCAACTTCTGTCTCATTCTTATTGACAAGTTCCGGATATCAATGGAAATATAGAAAGTGGCTGGCCTAAAACTTTTGGTGGTGATGGAGATGATTGGAGTAATTCGGTACAGCAGACAAGTGATGGTGGGTATATAGTAACTGGAATTAGCAACGGCCAGGTTCTTCTCATCAAAACCGACGAGAACGGCAATGTTGAGGAGTAGTTTATATCAATTCTCGATCGGTTTGTTTTGCAAATGATCAGAATTTGAGTTATAGGTTTTTTTACCATGCTGGTGTCCTGTGTAAACGGATCTTATTTAACAAGACCTTTGTGTTGCCCTGTACGTTTCGGCAAAGCTCAACGCAGCGCTTCAGTGCAGAGTTTTATAATATAGGGTTGTCGCTGCATTGAGTGACAAAAAGAGAGCCAACAGAGCATGAGAAAAAGGCTGTATGGCCGTATCCGTGTTCAGTAAATCCATCCCTCGATAAACTCGGGGATCACCCTCGGCAAACTCGCGAATTTTTTTTCATAAGAGAAAGCGATATCAGGGGTCTCATCATATCGGTAAAGAGCTTGACATTTAATTTTTTGTTTTTTAACCGCAAAGACGCGGCTATCCCGCGTCAGGTTGATGCATTTTTTATGCCACGGCCTTTATTTCTGCCGGTAATTTCCGAAGGCTTAACTCTTTAAGGTGAACTTTTGTGCTGGCGTTGTCGATATCGATACCTACAAGATTACCCTCACCATCATAGTCAAGAACAACCCCCTCAGAGATCTCGCGACTTTCGACGCTGGGTTTTTCTGATAGGTCGATATAGAGTGAATCCGTTTCTGGATAGTAGTTTAATTTCATGGTTTGAACCCCCTATCGGGAAATGCATTGTGAATGGTTCTTTTGTCGCTCAAAGTGATAACTGGGAGTATGCGGTCCTGAAATTCAGGAACCACGCCCCAGAATCTGAAACGGTTATTTTTTTGTGGCTCGACTTTGATCGGCTTTTCTACCACGCTAATACACCACTTTTTCTTAAGGTACGGCCGCTTTCTCAAAACTTCCTTTTCAAAATATTCGGTATATTTATATTCAGCCATATCCACCTTTGGATATTATATCTTATCCCGACAATAAAATTGTCGAGTTTCTTGTATAACATTTTTTCTAACCATATTCTATAATATTACTTTTAGAATATAACACCTCTTCCGCGCAAACACTAAATTAAACCCATTTTATGCATTAGGATTTTTCGTTGCAGAAAATACCGTATTCGTTCAGTGAAGTCATATGGTAATAGTCAATTTTCCCTCTCCCTGTGGGAGAGGCGCCGCGGTGAGCCTGTCGAACCGGAATGCAAGGCGACGCACCGAGCACGTGGTCCCCGAGTTAACCGAGGGGTCGAGGTGGGTGAGGGCGGAAGGCACCATCTGGCAACCGGATTAGTTTATATCTTTTCTTTTCTAACACAGAGGTTGACGCGGAAGTTAAGAGAGGAATATTATAAACCACGAAGGACACGAAGGGCACGAAGATAAGAGTATAATTGGGTATTATTTGTCAAGATCCATATTTTATTGTTTTTTTCACCACGGAGAGCACGGAGTAAAATAATTTTCATTTAGTAAACACATACCATCTAAAAAGATTCTTTTCTGATATTTTAAACAC
>FWPV01008970.1_pt1 | contig 17178 bp, 13 predicted proteins | sample 2228371 | NCBI WGS metagenome assembly FWPV01 (sample SAMEA103939776, study PRJEB20133) | metagenome | reverse complement strand
CTATGATCGCTTTACAAGGTTTTGGAGGGAGAACTTCCCGACCCTTTCAGGGTTGATCTCACCCCATAACTGGGGGGTTACGAGATTTCTGAAAAAGTCTGATGGAGGAGCGGGAAGCGGGTAGGATGGCCATAGGGCATCATTCGGGAGGAAATGGAATTTACTCCACAGAGGTTTTCATTACTCTTTCTTGAATTCATCCCATGGATAATCGATGATTTCAAGGAGCACACCATTGACCTGTTTGGGATGGAGGAAGGCATATTGACAATTCCGAAAAGGTCTTGCTCCACCAATGAACTTATATCCCTTGCCTTTGAGTTCCTTCATCGCTTCTTCGGTATTGTCCACATGGAGGCTGACAACCATCACCCCTTCGCCCCTCTTCTCAATGAATTTCGCCACATCTCCATCCGGCGTCGTAGATTCCATCAGCTCGAATCCCACTTCGCCCAGCCAGTATCTGGCCACTCTGATCTTTTCAGTTTCATCTACATAAGAATCATCAGGTTCAGATTTTCCAAGGATGGGCTCCCAGACTTTTTTTGCTGCCTCCAGGTCCTTCACGGCGATACAGATGTGATCAATCTTATTTACTTTCATGGATACGCTCCCTCAGCATGCCTCTCGTTCAATTTTGTGTGGCAGGATTTCCCTCCCCTTTCTCCCAAAAACGGTGCCCTCTTTGAAACATTTCGTTCCACGATGGGTTAAGGAGTTTTTTTCTGATGCCTTTCATTCACATAGGCCAGGGCTTCATCAATAGCATTGGCAGCTATCTCGAGATCCTGATCCGTATGCCGGTAACAGATATAGGCATGATGGTGTGGGGTGAAGAAGATTTTCCTTCGAATCAGCTGCGTATAGAGATCATCCCGTTTCGCCTTATGACTTCCTGTCTCGTCCCGCTTGAAGGTAATAAAGAACATGGGCGCCACACCGCTTAACTCCGCACCCACATCATATTTTTTCAGGATTCCTTCTATCCTTTTAAGAAACCGACCACCCTTTTCCCAGATGTTTTCGAGCACGTTGTCCCGCTCGAGAATCTCTATGGTTTTGAGAGCAGCGATGTAACTGTCACTATTCGGGAAGAAGGTGGAGGAGATGAAGAGTTTCTGGGCGGCTGCCATCATCACCTGAGCCTTCCCCGTCACGACGCTAATCGCATATCCGTTTGCCATTCCTTTCCCAAGGACGGCGAGATCTGGAATCACGCCATACCGCTGTTGTGCTCCTCCCATCGCCAGCCTGAAACAGGTTCGCACCTCATCAAAGATCAAGACCGCACCGTAACGATTAGCCATCTCCCTTACCCCTTCCAGAAAGCCGGGTTTCGGTTCTTCCATTTTCTGATGGAGAGGATGACCAAAAGGGGTCATAATGATCGCAGCCGTTTGATCGCCATGCTGTTTCATCAATTCTTCCAATTCTTCTAATTGATTGTAGTGGAATTCATAAACATCCTCATAAAGCTTTGGGGGAATACCTCCCTTCATCTCCACACACCAATCATGCCAACCATGATAACCACAGCGCATCACTTTGAGACGGTTGGTATAAGCCCTGGCGATTCGGATACTCGCGGTCGTGGCATCCGAGCCTGTCTTCAGAAAGATGCTCATCTCCGAGCAGGGAACGTGCTGTTTGATCTTTTTGGCGAGCTCATTCTGATACGGTTGGGTTAAGGTAAAACAAAATCCCTTATCTCGAATCTGGCGGATGACGGCTTCGTCCACCTCTTCCTCCCGATAGCCGAGGATGATGGGGCCATACCCACAGAGAAAGTCGATAAATTCATTTCCGTCTACATCGATCAATCGGCAGCCCTTCCCATATTCGAGAAAGATGGGATATTCGCCTTCTATGAAATCACTTGGTTTTCTGGCGCCCAGAACGCCACCTGGAACCAGGGTCTTTGCTTCTTCAAAAAGTTCAAGGCTACGACGGATATTTAACTTTTCGACATTTTTCATATCGCTTCTCCTTTGGGCATATGAGATATCGACTAAAGCATCATGATCGATTTGGCCGTTTCTGTTTGATGTATTTTAGCGCCTCTCTTGATTAACTCTGAAAGGAATCTTTTGGGATCGATGCAGCCTTCTGGAGCAACCACTCCCTTTGCCGTCACCTCTCCGGCATTGAGCATAAGGGCTGCGATGGAAGCAGGGAGTCCTGTTCCAGGCGCCATCCTTCCTGCCATGTCCGCTGTGTAGGTGATCTGTTTCCCTCCTCTTTCCCCTTTCACAATCACTTTTAAACCAGAGGACTGAGGACCTCTGTCCCTGTTTTTTGGAATGGTCTCCCAGAGCCGAAGCGTGAGATCATAAGGTCTTACCGTCACGCCTCTTACTTCAATGGGCTCCTCGCTGAGAAAACCTGTCTCTCTCTGCTCCTGGATGAGCTCATCCACCCATGCGGGAATGAGAACCCCCTTGACCACCACCTTCTTCACGCCTTGAATATATCGTGGGATAGTCAGTGGCTGGGGGTGGCCAACATATCGAACCTTACAGAGGCCGAGGGGTTCAAGGAACTCTGTCATCTCCTCACCTGTTCCACCCTCCACATATTCTAATTTTCCATCCAGGTACTGAGGAATTTTCCCAATCGTCATATGGAGGCCATGATCCCAGGCCGCCCCTGAGAGTTCAGCAATGCTCACGACCCAGAATAAAGCGATTTCATCCACCCGATCGAGTTGGTCCGCATACCATCGAACAATGACATTGTTCGTCCCCGGATCGGACCCCATCCCGGTTAAGATGGTGATGCCTGCTGCTCTCGCCGCCGGATCAATGTCTGAAGCGAAGAGAATCTCTGTGGCTTCATAGTCATCGCAGATATCGATATAATTGACTTTGGCTTCCACTGCCGCCCGGGCAACGGCGACGGCTGTCTTATAAAAAGGACCGGCGCAGTTGATGACCACATCGGCTTCACGAATGGTCTTGACCAGACCCGAATGATCATTCACATCAATTCGGGTAAGGGAAACTTTCGAACTGGACCGTAACTTTTCCTGTACACGATTTGGGTCGGTGTTGATATCTCCGAGGATGACCTTCTGTATCGCGTCCTGTTTGATCAGATCACGAGCTACCCCTTGCCCCATACTTCCTGTCCCGCCTAATACCAGTGCCTTCATTCTGATGTCCTCCTTATGAAGCAACTTTCCTCTATGGGACGATGAACCTGGTATATTCTCTCGGCAGTTACCATCGCCCATTGTTTCATGTTCATCGTGACTTTTTCTCCTCCAGTAACTTCAAGACCACCTCGGGTGTCACAGGAAATTCCTTGGGCGTGACACCAATGGCATTTTGAATCGCATTGGCAACAGCTCCAATCATCGCCACAGAGATAGAAAGCCCTCCCTCTTTGGCGCCAAAAGGTCCGAAAGGATCATTGGAGGTGACAATGATCGGTTCGATGTGAGGCACATCGGTTGCCAGGGGAAACCAATAATCCGAAAAGTTGGCATTGAGGTTCTGCCCTTTTTCTGTCCAGAGGTGCCTCTCCATAAGCACACCCTGGGGGCCGGCTTCCATGGCAGAACGTTGGATCTGCTGTTCCACGGCGAGAGGATTGATGGGATAACCACAATCATGGGCTCCTACCATATTGAGAAGTTTCACCTTGCCCGTTTCAGGGTCCACTTCTACTTCCGCGACAGCGGATCCAAAAGAGTAGGCAGAAGCCACCTGTCCCCGTGGATTTTTAATCCATTCTCGCTTCGGATCCGCATCAGGCCAACGGTCGCCCCGGCCCAAGATGGCCCGATTCCGTGAGAGTGCGGTTCTTGCCACTTTTGCGATATCGACCGATCGGTTCGGTTCATGCTTCACAAAAATGCGACCCTCCCGAGCAATCAGGTCTGCTTTGTTCGCCTCCAGCATCTCAGCGGCCACCTCCAGGAGCTGTTCTTTTGCATCAGCCGCTGCAGCTTTCACGGCTCCGCCTGATATGAGGGTCGAGGCTTGGGAATAAGCCCCCTGATCAGAAGGCGTCACGCTGGTGTCCCCTGTAATCACCTTGACTCGATCGAATGGAATCCCCAGTTCTTCTGCCGCAATTTGAGCCACCATACTGTCATTACCCTGTCCGTTATCCATCACTCCAGAAATGACCACCACATCGCCATCTTCGTTAAACCGAACAAACGCAGCCGATCCTCCCCGAATGCCCATGGGGAATCCGCTGATCATGGCGCCACATCCCATACCAATGCCCCGGTAAGGGGGAAGATGGCCTCGTTTCTCTTTCCAGCCAGCCTTTTCAGCAGCCAATTTCATCGTTTCTACTTCTCCACACGAAGTGATGATCGATCGGGTAGGCGTCACATACCCTTCGTGAACGGCATTCTTGATTCTGAACTCAAGAGGATCCATTCCAAGTCGTTCAGAGATGCGATCAAGCAACAACTCAAGGGCTGCGTAAGTCGTTCGAGGATGGTGAGGATACATGCCCCGAGGGGGTTTGTTGGTGTAGGAACGAATGGCTTCGTAACGGAAATGGGAAAATTTGTAGGTCTCCTCGATCATGATATAGGCGACCGACGCGGCGATGGGTCCGGTGCTTGCATACGCCCCACCGTCCATAATGACTTTCATATCGATGGCTGTTAATTTTCCCTCGGCATCCACTCCCACTTTGCAATCCGTAATGCTTCCATGGACCTGCCTCACGCAGTTAAAGTTTTCCTCTCTGGAGTAGACCAGTTTAACGGGGCGACGTGCCTTTTTAGAGAGGAGGGCCGCCATAAAATCGGCAGGCGATATTTCAGACCTCCCTCCAAAATGGCCTCCCACGGTCACCTTCCGGACGCGAACATCAGAAGTGGGAATTCCCAGGGCATTGCTGAGAGGCCTCGCCTTCATATGGGGGCCGGCATTGGGACACCAAATATCCAGACCCGTGCTATCAAAATTGGCCAATACGGCATAACTTTCTAATTGGCAGTAATTTTCTTCAGGAGAGGAGAAACGGCCCTCCTCGACAAGGAAGGATTCCGATAGGACTCTCTCAACTTCTCCTTCGTTCACAAAGATTCGGACGCTCACATTGCCGGGCTTATCCTCGTGAATCAATGGGGCTCCATCGAGCAAAGCCTGTTCTGGATCCAGAACATAAGGAAGTGGTTCCCATTCGACTTTGATGAGATCCACAGCCTCCTGGGCAATGTCTTCATCAATGGCGGCAACAGCCGCCACTTCCTGACCAACAAAACGAGCCTTATCTGTTGGAAGAAACTGCATGTCCCGCGTGTAAGCGAAGACGCCCCACCGGTAGGGGAGAGCATCCCTGCCAGTGATGACCGCTCTCACTCCGGGAAGCTTCTCAGCCCGACTGGTATCTATATGGAGTATCTTCGCATGGGCATAAGGACTTCGAAGGACCTTTGCGTGAAGCATCCCAGGCAGATAGAGATCAGCCGTATATTTGGCATCCCCCTTCACTTTCGGGACGGAATCGATCCGGGGGACTCGCTTGCCTACGACCGAATAGTCGGTAAAAATATTTTCTTTTCCCGGGGATGGCGTTTTCTGACCCGTGAGAGATTGCACAGACTCGACGATTTTCGTGTAACCGGTGCATCGACAGAGGTTTCCAGAGATAGCCTTACGAATTTCCTGTTCCGTAGGAGATGGGTTCTGGTCGAGCAGCGCTTTGGTGGTCAGAATCATCCCCGGAGTGCAAAATCCACATTGAGTCCCCCCCATCTTCACAAAGGCTTCCTGGACCGGATGAAGTTTTTCACCATCCGAGAGCCCTTCAATGGTGATGATATCCTGTCCCTGGACTTCTGCAGCGAGAAGCAAGCAGGATCGGACCGGAACCCCATTGAGGAGGACCGTACAGGCACCACAGGTTCCATCCTCACACCCAGACTTGACGCCAGTCAGTTGAAGATCTTCCCGGATGACTTCGAGAAGGGTTCGTTGCGGAGCGATTTCAAGATGTTCCATCCGACCATTGATATTGAGTGAAATCGAAATCTTTTCCATAAGTCTCCCTTTGCTCTCTATGAACATGCTCCCATTTTAAAATTTGAGAGATGACGACTGATCACGACATCGAAACAGCCCGTCGAAAGGCACGCTTTAGAAGGACCCCTACCATCCTCCTGCGATAGGCTGCATCCATAGCGAGGTTTCCGACCGGATGGGCTCGGCTGATGGCCTCTTGCGCTATAGACTGGAGAAGATGGTCTGTCAGCGTCTTCCCCTCCCATCGTTTTCCTTCGTGGGAGACTTCTATGGGGGAAGATCCGAGGGCTCCCAGGACCGACTTCATCTCTTCGATGTGACCCTCTTGGTTCTTCTTTACCATGACGGCTACACCAGCCAATGGAAAATCCATTCCCTCGCGGACGCGTAATTTTTCATAAGCCAAGGAAACAAAAGGTGGAAGGGGAGGGACGATCACTTCCACCAATATTTCATGGGGTCCAAGAATATTGGGCTTCTCTCCCTTTCCCGTAAAAAAACCGGCTAAAGGAATGATTCTTTCCCCTGCGGCTGAAGCTATTTTCACCTTCGCTCCCAGTGCGATTAAAACCGGAGCAAGATCGCTCTGGCAAACTGATTGACAGTAAAGCCCCTTTTTCACGGCGTGGCAAACCTTTCCCCCTAATTTAAAGCATTCCTGTTGACTGCTTCGAAAGGCCTCGGACTGGTTATAAAAGATACATCGTGTATCGAGGCAGATGTTCCCACCGAGAGTTGCCTGTTGTCGGATAGGAGGAACCGCAACCAGTCGAACGGCTTCGGCTAAAACAGGAGCATGGTTTAAGATGAGGGTCGAGGTCTCGATCGTTTTCAAAGAGACCATCGCACCCATCACCAGTTCACCATTTCCATTTTTGGAAATCTCCCGGAGCGCAGGCAGTGCCTTCAGACTGACCACACGACTGGGCTTTCGAAGCCGGTAACGAAGATAGACAATGAGAGCGGTCCCTCCTGCAAGGAGGGCTGCTTTGTCACGATCTTCCTGAAGGAGTTTGCAAACGTCCTGCAGGGATTGCGGCTGGACCAATTCAAACTTGGGCAAATTCATCTTTTTCCTCCCGCTCGTTGTCTTTTACCGAATCAGGTTGATAGGCGATTCAACACATCGGGATACGGATTCATATCCCATATAAAGGAATCCCCCTTTCTTTGTCAACCCCGAGGATGGATAGGATGTCCTCCTTCAACGGCAGAATAACATGGAATCTAAAAGGGTCAAGAAGTTCTCCCTCAAAACCCTTGACGAGCGATTTTAGGAAGATAGGTCCGTCCTTCTACGATTTGGATGATCCTTTGAGAAGGCCAATATTTTTCGTTGAATGATGGGGGGGAATCACTTGAGAAGGGTATCAAGAAAAATGGAAAGAAAGACGAAGGGACTCGGTGGGTGGGGTATGGATACCAAATGCAATGGCTTAGGAGTTGTCTTTCCCCACTCTCAAGATCAATCGCTCGGAGGGATAGATCCGATCATTTCCATCAAGGTTGTTCCAGGATTTGATATCTTCAATGCTCACATGATACTGGTTTGCGATACTCCAGAGAGAATCCCCTTTTTTGATGGTGTATACGATTTCACGAAATTCAGAGGTTTTGGCCGTTTGATGAGACGGCTTGGAGGAAGAGGCTGAAACATTCCGTTGCGCCCCTTTTTCATTTGGAAGAGGAATGAGGAGAGGAGTGCCCACAGAGAGACGGCTCCTTTTGTCGAGGTGGTTCAACTCAAGGATGGGTTCCAATTCAACTCGATAGAGCTTTGCAATCTGCCCAAGGGTTTCTCCTTTTTTCACGACATGCGTTTTGAAAGAGGTCGTTCCTTTTGGGCAGAGGGATTCAAAATTCTTTTGAAAGCGTTCGGTCATACCGAAAGGAATTTTGATCTCATATTCGGCGACATCGGGAGGCGTACACCATCGACGCAATTCAGGATTCAACTCTTTCAATGCATCCAGGGGGATCTCGCATGCCTTTGCGATGATTCGGAGATCAATTCCAGGAGGGACTTTCACCTTATCGTAGCGAAGGGGTTCTTGATATTCGATGCCAATGAATCCATATTTTTCAGGCTCCTTGGCAATCAGGGCTGCGGCAATCATCTGAGGGACGTAATGCTTGGTCTCTTGTTTGAGGTAGCGATATTTGGTTAATTCCCAGAAATCCTCTGTCCGGTAACGTTTCATGCCATTGGCGATCTTGTTTTCTCCGGCGTTATATCCTGCCGCCGCCAGATACCAACATTCAAACATATCATAGAGATCTTTCAAATATCTCGCAGCGGCAATGGTCGATTTCTCCGGATCTCTCCTCTCATCCACCCACCAGTTGACTTTGAGGCCATACTTTTTCCCGGTCGGATAGATGAACTGCCAGGGGCCCATCGCTTTGCTCCTTGAGTAGGCGTAAGGATTAAACCCACTCTCAATCATTGCCAGATAGACCAGGTCTTCTGGAAGGCCATTTTCCCGGAGAAGTTCTCTCATAAAAGGAATATATTTTTCAGAGCGGGCAAGCCAGTTGGCAAAGTTGTTTCGGAGGTTGGTTTGAAAATAACGAACGAAATATTCCACTTTTTCATTGATGACAATCGGAATATCGAAATCGGTCTTTTTCCTGTCAGAGTCTGCGGGAGGAAGATCGAGACGGAAATGGTCACTTGACTCGTCACTGATAGGAAGGGAGAGGCTTTGAACCATCTGTTGATTTTCTAAGTGAGACGCTGAATCATCCATCGAAGGGAAAGCCTTCTGCGAAGTGGAAGCCAGTGGATCTGGAAAAAGTTTTTCTAACTCCTCTTGGGTAAAGAGGGAGCGTTCGATGATTTTCTCAGAAGAGGGATGAGCAGCCTGTTGTGAAGAAAGCGAATGGATTCCTGGAAGACAAGAACAGGTGAGCATGAGAATCATTCCGAGGCAGAAAATTCTAATCATCCTGTTCATTCCTCCCGCCGATCGAGAAGTGTGCTGAGAAAAATTGGTTAAAAAATGGCACAGGTTCTCTGTTTTTGTCAAGTTTAATTTGATTTTTAATCCTCTTTTTAGGGTGAATTGATCAATCTTTTGCTGGTCACATTTCTTATCAATCAAATTTGTAGCGTCATGTCCAATTTTGTTTCCCGTAGAATAAAAAATTATTTAAGATTTATAAGGAGTTAAACCAAGTCGTTTCCGCAAATCCTTATATACTGCAACTTCTGTGCCGTCACATCTAAGGATCGCATACGGTAAAGGGGAAAAAAGGGAAGACCAGGTTAAGGGGATGCCCCTGTCTTGAAGGGAAGGTTTGGGTCAGCAGACCATTCGACCCAGGATCCACGATAGAGGCGAACGTTTGGATAACCCACAAGGTATTTCAAGGTAAAATAGAGATGGCTTGCCTCTCTTCCGGTTCGGCAATGGATAATCACCTCCTTATCCTCAGTGATATTCAGATGGGATAGGAGGTTTCTCAACTCTGCTTCTTTCTTCCAGAACTTGATCTCTTCTCCTTCAAGGGCCATTTCCCAGAATAGGTTTTTTGCTCCAGGAATGTGACCTCTCCTTATCTCTTCCCCTTCTTCTCCACTATACTGTCTGGGAGGTCGGGCATCGACAATGATCGTCCCCTTGGAGGAAAGATGTCCTTGAACATATTTCTTGTCGGCGATGGTTTGAAGATTGACTTTTGCAAAAAACTTTTGGGGAGTCAGTTTGGGATATATTTGCGTGGTCGGAAACCCTCCCGTGCTCCATCTTTCCCATCCTCCGTTGAGAATCCCCACCTTTTTATGGCCCAGATAGTCAAAAATCCAGGCAAGTAGAGTAGCATTGGGATTCGATTTTTCAGAATAAAGGATGACCCACATTGGATTGGAGACACTTAAATAGTCTCCGATCAATTTTTCAAGATAGATCCGATCAGGACTCTGGGCTGGAATCCCATTGTTCGGAACCCGAAGGGCTTCGTAATGAAGATAGACAGCATTGGGAAGATGACTCTTCAGATACTCAAGCAAGGAACCTCTCATATCAATAATGCGAACAGAAGGATGATACAAAAGAGGGACCAGTTCTTCTGCCTCCACCAGTCTCGGGAAGGTCGTATTTTTAAAAGGAGGGGTTTTCGCCGCAAGGGGGGAAAGTGAAAAGACCAGAACGAAAAAGAATCCTGTTAGGAGTCCCAGCCCTCTCTGGAAGATTTTCCTCTGTTTAGGTCGCCAAGGGTTACCTTTCAAAAGGATGACTCCCCCTTTTCTTATCAAGGGCTTTCCGATAGAGCTGGAGATAGGCTTCTGCTGATCTTTGCCAAGAAAAATCAGAATGCATCGCATTCCTGATGAGCCTTGTCCAATGCTCAGGTTGAACATAGAAATCGATGGCTTTTCGGATCTGGCTCAAAAAATCCCTTGAATCGTATCGAACAAATTTAAACCCATTTCCCATACCTGTAGATGGATCATAATCGGTTATGGTGTCATCAAGCCCTCCAGTGGCACGGACGATTGGAATGGTTCCGTACTTCAGGCTATAGATTTGATTCAGTCCGCAGGGTTCGTATTTGGAGGGCATGAGGAAGAGATCTGCTCCGGCTTCAATCTTATGAGCCAGCCGGTCATCATAAGCGATGCGAATCCCTGCCTTTTGCGGGTATTTTCTCGCAACCTGACTAAAGAGGTCGTGGTATTTCTGTTCTCCTGTTCCCAGAAGCACAAAGCCAAGATCAAAGGAGAAGAGTTGATCGATGATTTCGGCAAGCAGATCGAAACCTTTTTGATCAGCCAGCCGTGAAATCATTCCAAACAAGGGGACTTGTTCAAGGGTGGCTGGAAGTCCAAACTCTTTTAAGAGGTCTTTTTTGCACTCTCTTTTGCCGGAGAGATCATTCACATCATATCGAGCAATCAGATGTGGATCACGGGAAGGATCCCAATCCTGATAATCAACGCCGTTGAGGATTCCATAAAGATCCTCCCTCCTTTTTCTTAAGATGCCTTCCAATCCATATCCATATTCAGGAGTCTGTATCTCTTCGCTGTATTTCTGGCTAACGGTATTGATCACATCGGCATAGACGATCCCTGCTTTCATCAAGTTAATCCTTTCCCAAAATTCGATGCCCTCTGGATTGTACATCTCACCGGGCAAACCCGTGAGAGCCAATTTTTCCTTCTTAAAAAGACCCTGGTAGGCAATGTTATGAATCGTAAATACGGTCGCGGTGCGTTCCAGTAAGGGGTCATGCAGATAGAGGGATTTCAGATAGGCAGGAATCAATCCCGTTTGCCATTCGTGGTGGTGGATGATATCGGGCGAAAAGCCGGTGTGTCGAATGAATTGGAGGACGGCTCGGGTGAAAAAGATGAAACGCTCTGCATTGTCAAAATAGTCTCCCCGCGGTGTACTGTACAGATATTCTCTATCGAAAAACTCTTCCCTTCCAATAAAATAAACCGGGATCCCCTGGATCAACTCTCCCTGATAAAGGTCTGCTCGAAGGATTTCATCCCCCAGAGGAACCTCCAGACCTTCTTTTAAATACTGGATAGAAATACCGGACTGTTTGACCATCCGATAGTAGGGCATGATCAAGCACACCTCGCAGCCAAGGGGCTGCAGGAATTTCGGAAGGGCTCCTGCCACATCTGCTAACCCTCCGGTCTTAGCAAATGGAACCGCTTCTGGAGTGGCAAATAGAATCTTTAAAGCTTCTTTCATCCTAAGACCTCATCAGAGGAAAAGAATTGGGTTTTTTGAGTTGGACCGCCATTAGCCTATCCGGCTCTATGAAATCACAAGAGCCATCAGAGAATGGCCTGGTTATTCGACTTTTTCCGTTTTCCGAATCACCTTTTCCAACCGTTCCAGTGCATCGGCCGTCTTCTCCCTGAGGGCATCGGTCATGGCTAACATGGCATCCACCTGTTTCTTTAAGTCCTCAGGAGGTTCGGACGATTCAATCTTCTTTTTCAAATCGAGGGTCATTCCCGTTCGATGAAGGGCCAAGATGGAAAGGCCGAGGGAGATGAGAGAAATAATGAGAGCAACGGGTGCCCCCATTCCAGCCCCGAAGGCTACGATGATGGAGAGGATGAGCGCTACCCCCGCGATCAAGATAAATAGCAGTAACATCTTTAAACCCCTCCTTCCCTTTTTGATTTAGGATACTCCATCCCTTTGAAATTTTCAATGGAATCCTTTCGGGTATGTTGCTCCTCGAGCAGAACAGAGAGACTTTGCGGAATGACGATGCCAACGGACATGATCGCTTTGATAGCCTCTTCAATCGAAAGATGAGAGGGGATGATCTTCTCTTTGGGCAGAAAGAGCGTGAAACCCTGGGGTGGAATAAACGCCGTGGGGATGAAAACCGCCACTTTGGTATGGGGGGTTCTATCGGAAAGCTCATTGGTAATGAATCCGAGCATGAAGTTGCCTGGTTGTGGAAATTCGATAAAGACGGCCTGCCGAAAAGAACCCTTTCGGGTTGCAGAGAAAGCATCGGTCAACTGCTTTGAAGAGAGATAGATATTCTTGATGACGGGAAGATTGGTGAAGAAACGATCTCCCCAGTGCACCAATTTGCGACCTGCCACATTGGTGGCGATTATCCCCAAGAGATAAAGAAGTAAGAGGAAGATGATGATGCCCAATCCAGGAATATGGAGTTCTCGCTGAAAAATGAAGTGGGTGACTTGCGATCCCAGGGGACCCACAAAGTTATCGAGAGTGGTGAAGATGAATTTCAGGATAAAGAGGGTAATCCCTAAAGGAAGGATGACCAACAAGCCTGTAATGATCTTTGTCCGTAAATGTTTGAAGATCTTTTTCATGCTGTGATGGGTTCGGGTGGCTGAAGGATTTTCTTCAAATCGGCTTCCTCAACGACTTCCCTTTCCAGGAGAAGACGGGCCAGTTCTTCCAGCTTATCCCTTTTCGAGGTGAGAATGTCTTTGGTTCGCTGGTGGGCTTGATCGATGATCCTTTTCACCTCCTCGTCGATCTTCCTTGCCGTCTCCTCACTATATTCCTTGGATGAAATAAAAGAGGAGGGAAGAAAAAGGGGCTTCTTTTCCTTCTCAAAGGTAACATATCCAAGCGTTTCACTCATGCCAAATTCCTTCACCATACTGGTTGCGATGTCGGTGGCTCTCTGCAAGTCATTGTGGGCCCCTGTGGAGATTTCTCCAAAAACGATCTCTTCCGCCACCCGCCCACCAAGGAGAACAGCCAGACGATCAAGAAGTTCGGAACGGGTCATCAGGTAACGGTCCTCTGTGGGAAGCTGGAGTGTATATCCGAGGGCAGAAATCCCTCTCGGGATGATGGAGATGCGCCGAACCGGATCCGCCCCTGGAAGGCTGGTCGCCACAATGGCATGGCCCGATTCATGGAACGCAACGATCTCTTTCTCCTTTTTTGACATGACCCTTCTTTTCTTTTCCAGGCCGGCGACCACCCGATCGATCGCCTCTTCAATGTCGGACATTTCTACTGCTTCTTTATTTTTTCGTGCCGCCAGGAGGGCCGCTTCATTCACAATATTGGCGAGGTCCGCACCCACAAAACCCGGAGTTCTGGAGGCGATGACTTTGAGATCCACTTCAGGAGAAAGTTTGATATTTCGGGTGTGAATCTTAAGAATCTCTTCCCTTCCCACAATGTCAGGCCGATCCACCAGGACATGGCGATCAAATCTGCCCGGCCGGAGAAGAGCAGGGTCCAGAATCTCAGGTCGATTGGTGGCAGCCATGATGATCACCCCTGCATTGGGGTCAAAGCCATCCATCTCCGCCAGAAGCTGATTCAATGTCTGCTCCTGTTCATCGTGTCTGCCCACTGGATTGACTCCCCGGGCCTTTCCAAGGGCATCGAGCTCGTCAATAAAGATAATACAGGGGGCATGATTCTGGGCCTGAGCAAAAAGATCCCTTACCCGAGCCGCTCCGACGCCGACAAACATCTCCACAAAATTGGAACCGCTGATGGAGAAGAAGGGGACATTGGCCTCCCCAGCGACGGCTTTAGCCAGAAGGGTTTTTCCTGTACCGGGCGTTCCAACCAGGAGCACCCCCTTCGGAATCTTCGCTCCGAGGCGCTGAAACTTACCCGGATTTTTTAGAAATTCGACGACTTCTTTTAACTCCTCTTTTGCCTCATCGATGCCAGCCACATCGGCAAAGGTGACTTTCTTGTCTTTATCTGCAACGATTTTTGCGCGGCTTTTGCCAAAAGACATCACACTCGTCTCGGGACCAATTCGGGAAAAGAGAAACCTCCAGATGATGATGAAGAAGATGAGAGGGATGATCCAGGAGAGAACGTTGGTTAACCATTTGCTGTCAATTTTCCCGGTATATTTCACTTTCTGGGCTTCCAATTCTTTGACCAGATCCGGATCCTCCACACGGACGGTCTGAAATTTTCGCACCCCTTTTTCGGTGTTCCACTCACCGGAGATGGTTTCGAGGGTGATGGTTAACTCCCTGATCTTGCCTTCTCTTAAGGCATTCTTAAATTCACTATAGGGGATAACGTCCTCAGCCCCTTTTGAAACGAAATAGTTCTGGACAAGGAGAATGATGAGAAAGGCGATGACAAAGTACCAGATTGTAAAATGGGTCTTTTTAAAGATCGGTTTTTTACCTCCGCGATCGGGTGACTCCTTAAAGCCAAGGAGGTCTCGAAGATTGGGAGGCCCTTTCTGTTCTTTCTTCATTTCAACTCACCGAATATCCTTCGAAGGATGTCGTCCCTTTGTTCGAGATGACCGCGGAGAGCAACCATCGAAGGCACGATGGAACTTCTCTCGTGTAAAGGCCTTCGGGTGGCTTCATCCAGAACGAGAAACGTTTTAAATCACTCTCAGACCCAGGATTGCTTCAGGTCAATCCATACTGCTTATCAAACCTATACCCTCATTTTACTGGTTGAGGCAATAAAGTCAACCTCTTATCGATAATAGACACCTCTCTCAGCCTATTTAAAGAGATCAAGCAGGTCATATTGACAATCCATCCCTTTGAAATGCATACTAATTCCGTGATTATTATTAAATCTCCCCGCGAGATCGAACAGTTAAAACGAGCCAATGCCATTGTAGCAGAAGTCTTATGGAGACTGAAGGGGATGATTGTGCCGGGCATGGCGACTCGAGAACTGGATCGAGTGGCAGAAACGATCATCCTTTCAAAAGGTGCGCTTCCAGCCTTCAAGGGATATCGAAACTACCCTGCCACGATCTGCGTCTCGATTAATGATGAAGTGGTTCATGGGATTCCAGGACCAAAAAAGTTAAAAGGGGGAGATATCGTCAGCATTGATGTAGGGGTCAATTTAAATGGATATTTTGGAGATGCCGCCATCACCCTTCCGGTGGGCGAGGTCGATCCTGAAGCCAGGAGACTTTTAGAGGTGACGGAAAAAGCGCTTTATATTGGGATTGAGATGGCAAAGATCGGCAATCGCCTTCAGGATATTTCCCACGCTATTCAGAAATGGGTGGAGGGAGAGGGATTCTCTGTGGTGAGGGAATTCGTGGGACACGGCATTGGCAAAAGCCTTCACGAAGAACCCCAAATTCCCAATTTTGGATCTCCTGGCCAGGGACCAAGGCTTGAGAAAGGGATGGTTTTCGCTCTAGAACCAATGGTGAATGAAGGAACCTATGAGGTGAAGATTCTCTCGGATGGTTGGACGGTGGTCACCGCTGATGGAAAGCGTTCTGCCCATTTTGAGCATACCATAGCCATTACCGATGGAAAGGCGGAGATCCTGAGTGTGATGTGACATCACCCATCAGATCACTTCCTGAAATTCCTCACATTGAAGATTGGGCCAGAAGCAGAGCCAACCCGGGAGGGTCCGGTCAGAAAAAGGAGGGGCTGTGTCTATATCACAGCACAGTCTCGTGTAAAAAGGGAGTAAGGTAATGATCAAGGAGGCAAATGGATCGATGTTGCGCGTTGCCAAAGACATGGTAGATCTGGTGGGAGGTACCCCTCTGGTGAAGATCAATCATATCGTTCCCAAGAGGAAGGTGGAGATCTATGCCAAGTTGGAGCGGTATAACCCGGCAGGATCTGTGAAAGATCGGATAGCGAAATATATGATTGAATATGGGGAAAGAGAAGGCCTTCTTACCAAAGATAAGATCGTCATTGAGCCGACCAGTGGCAACACCGGAATTGCCCTGGCGATGGTCTGTGCAGTGAAAGGCTATCGCTTAGAGTTAGTCATGCCGGAGACGATGAGCATCGAAAGGCGAAAGATCCTCACTGCCTTTGGAGCAAAGATCATCTTGAGTCCTGGGGCGAGAGGAATGGATGGTGCCATCGATCTGGCAGAAGAGATGGCAAAAGACCCAAAATATTATATGCCCCATCAATTCGAGAATAAGTATAACGTCCTTGCCCACTATGAGACGACAGGGGAAGAGATCTGGAGGGCAACCGAGGGAAAAGTCAAAATATTTGTTGGAGGACTGGGGACAACCGGCACGCTGATGGGTGTTTCTATGAGATTGAAGGAGTATAATCCGGAGATCAAGATTGTCGGTGTTGAACCCTATCCCAATTCAGCCATCCAGGGTTTAAAGAATCTCGATGTTCAATACGTTCCAGAAATCTATGACCCGAGCCGTCTGGATGAGAAGATCAACGTCAAAGACGAGGATGCCTTTGAGATGGCGAGAATCCTCACTCTTCGGGAAGGCATCTTTTGCGGGATCAGTTCAGGAGCAGCGATGTGGGGAGCCTTTCAGAAAGCCATGGAAATGGAGGAGGGAGTGCTGGTCACGCTCTTTCCAGACGGCGGGGAAAAATATGTGAGTACGCCTCTCTATGAACCGAGTAAATGTTTTGAATGTTTAAAGAAGCATCGAATTCCCACCTGTATGACAGAAGAATATATTACAGCCCTTGAATGCCTGGTAAAAAATGGAGGTTGATGGATCCATAGCAATCGATTCCATTTTTCTCGCTCAACCCTGCCATACCTCCGAATCATCAAAACCGCTCATCCTTCATCTTCGTCCTCGCATGGAGCGGTTCCCATGAAAATAACCCATAGCCACAGGCCTCCGTCTTGCCACAATGCAAATCCTACAAGACCTGTAATGCCTCACTCTCCCGTGGTCATTCAACGGCGATTGGGTAGGGATGTTGTAGAAAATCTTATAGCGGAAAACCTCT
>FWPV01008969.1_pt1 | contig 17178 bp, 8 predicted proteins | sample 2228371 | NCBI WGS metagenome assembly FWPV01 (sample SAMEA103939776, study PRJEB20133) | metagenome | reverse complement strand
GCATGCGCTTGTTCTTTCCAACCTGGGGGCGCTTTATCTTTCCATCTATTTTCAGGAGAAAAATAAACCTGAGCTGGAAAAAGCCATCGCATATTTTGAGAAAGCCACTTCCCTCGACCATCGCCTGAATTTAGCTTTTCGCGGGCTGGGGGTGAGTTATAAACTTGCCGGGGAAACAGAAAAAGCAGTTGAAGCCTGGAAAAAGGCCATCACCGCCGACCCCAGCGATGATTTTTCTCATCTCAACCTGGGAGTGGCTCTCATGGAAATGGGAGAAAAAAATCAAGCCGTAGCTCATCTTGAAAAATACCTGGAATTGAGAGGAAACGCCTTGAGCCCGGCTGAGAGGCAGAAGGTGGAAGAGCTTATCCGCCAGTGCCGCCAAAAATAATGGCGCCGGCCAGGTTAGTTCCTCGGGGAATGGGGGGAAGCTAAAAAGAGGCTAAAAGCCAGCTTTACCATATCGGAATAAACCCGGCTTGCGTGGCGCCGCAGGAGAAGAGAGAATAACCAGGAAATGATAACCGTTTCCTGTCATGTCTTTTTTATTTACGAAGAGAAAAGGGAAAAAGTTCCCTCTGCACCTGGCCCATTGTCTAAACCTCCAAATTCCCCCTATTCTTTTTGTCTCCTCGAGAGCCGTGAGCGGGACAAATTACTCTAAATTTAATTGAAAAAAGATTAAATTTCATAAAAAGCGAAAAACGATAATAATTATTAAAATAACATAAGATAAAAGATAAAATATATCCTATATTTTTATTAATTCTATAACCTCGTTATTGTATTGATTTAACCGGTCTAAAACGGCCAGGCTTAGGCCATTTTACTTTAGCCGACGGCCTTCAATTCAAAATATTGAATCCATAATGCCGAATAAATTCAAAAAATTGAATTAAAAAGCACCTGAAGCCAGACCTGGGATTTTATAACTTATTGTAAATAAAGAAAATAATTTTTTGCTAAACTTTGGCACGAAAAATGCATATAAATTAGAAAGGATGGCTAAACTCAAGTCGATTTAAGCCTAAAAAGGAGGAGGGAAGAGAAAGAAGGAAGGAGCAGGCTGACCGGGTGAAAAAGGAAAAAAGGGAAGAAGATGAAAGATAAAAAAAGAAGATGAAAAGATGAAATGGAAAATAAGAAAATAAGAAGGAGACCGCTTTTGATATTTCTCGAAGAGAGCAATATAATATATATTTTCATTTATTATTCATGCCTAAACGAGAAGGGAGGTGAGAATAAAAGAAATTCAAAGAGAAAGGCAAGGGCTTTGGGTTTTAACTAAATTAAAAAGGAGAAGAGAGATGAGAAAGGTTTGGATTTTGGCGGCCTCATTGTTGATGATGGCCGCCTTCATCTATGCTCAAGACTATGGTTCCCTTTATGGCACAGTGGTTGACCAGGAAGGGAACCCTCTTCCGGGAGTAAGCGTGACCATTTCCTCAGCTTATTATCCGGAGAGAACAGTTATTACCTCGGAAAGCGGTCTTTTCCGTTTTCCTCGTTTGCCGGTAGCGCGAGATTACAAGCTGAAATTCGAACTTGCTGGTTTTAAGACTGTCATCCGGGAGAACATAATTGTTGAGTTTAACAAGGATTATCGCCTGGATATTACGATGGAAGTGGCTCCTATTCAAGAAGAAATAGTCGTTACGGCGGTAACACCGGTTATCGACACGAAAAAGGCTCAAGTAGGTCTCCGCGTCTCTAAGGAAATGCTCATGGACCTGCCCACGTCGCGCAATCCCTGGGTTATTATGCAATTAGCGCCAGGAATTCTGGTAGATAGAGAAGATGTGGCCGGTAACGAAGCTGGTCAGCAATCAGCTTATTATGGTCACGGTTCCTCTGGTGATGATAACACCTGGTTGATTGACGGCGCGAATATTACGGATATGTCCGCTCTAGGAGCAGCTCCCGCCTACGTAAACCTGGCTGGTTATGAAGAGCTGGTGATTAACTACGGCGTTAATGATGTAACCAGCCCGACGGGTGGCATCCAGTTGAATATTATCAGCAAAAGAGGCGGAAACAATTATGCTGGTGAGTTTTACTTAGACTTTACCCAGAAAGAATGGCAGTTCAAAAATGTGCCTAAAGAGCTTGAGGAAAGAGGATATGTAAGCCCAGGGGTCAATAAAATTTATATGTATGGGGCGAATTTCGGCGGGCCAATTGTAAGAGATAAAGTCTGGTTCTATGGAAGCTGGGGAATTCAAGACATTGATTCGCTGACCATGAAAAAAGGAGTAAATGATAAGACCTGGCTGCTGAGCGGCTACGGTAAATTGAACTTCCAGCTTTTTAAAGGGAACCGCGCGGAGGCTTTTCTTGAATATGATAACAAGCTGAAATGGAATCGGACGGCTTATGGAGCTGAATATCAAGCACCGGAAACTATGTGGAATCAGACTGGCCCGGGCTATATTTACAAGTTCGAAGACGAACAGATTGCGGGGAATTTCCTGTTCACGGTCAAAGCCATTTATACGGACGGCGGTTTTGAGCTGAAGCCGACTTATTGGGGCTCAGGCAAGGTAATGTGGGTGACTTATGACCCCACTTTTTATGTTTCCGGGAATATCGACTATTATGGCACAGACAGGAACCAGTTGAACGTAGTCGCTACCGGAAATTATTTCAAAGAGAAACTTTTCGGCGCTGACCATGAAATAAAGTTCGGCGTTGATTACCTGACCGCTACCGTGACCACTTTTGACCTTTATGAGCAGAATGCCAGAGTTATGGAATATGACGCTTCTGACCCCTTTAAAGAGGTCTGGCTTTTCCGCGATTATTACATCAACATGTTGGAAACCAGAATCTCGGGCTTTTTCCAGGACACAATTACTGCCGGCAGGTTCTCCTTCAACCTTGGACTTCGCTACGATTATGAGAAATCAATCGTTAAAAATGAACACCAGCCCGCTGCCCCCTACCTGAGCTATTTCTTAAGAGAAATTACCATCGATGAGTACGACCCCGGCGCTGCCTGGAAGACTTTATCTCCACGTTTCAGCATAACCTATGATATTTTTGGTACAGGAAAGGATGTCCTTAAAATAGCTGTAGCGCGGTATGGTTCTCAGGGTAGTTATTGGCAGATGGCTGGGTTTGATAACCCGGCTGGCTGGACAGAGATTGACCTGTACTGGAATGACCTGAATCATGACGGCAAGATTACCGAAAACGAGCTCTTCGGCTGGGATTTAACCCAAAATATTTATGACCCCGAGAACTGGCTCTGGTATGGCGGTATTAACCCTTATGACCCGGGTTCGCTGGAAAATCCCAACGAAATTGACCCTAAGTTCCACTCGCCCAAGCTGGATGAGCTGACCATTTCCTACCAGAAAGAAGTACTTCCCGACTTTGCTGTCTCCCTCGAGCTCTTTGCCAAGAAGAGACATCATCTGGTCTGGGACATTCCGATGAAAGCTGATGGTTCTCTATATACCCAAGCAGATTATACCGTTTACAAGGAATACACTTTTCCGGTGACCGGAGAAACCAGAACTCTTTATCGTCGTCCTTACCCATATGCTTATTATCGCACCAATTCCGAAAAGGCTTATCAGAGATATTATGCGGCGCAGATAGTTATGAATAAGCGATTTTCAAACCGCTGGATGATGTATGCCTCCTTTACCGTGGCTGACTGGAAGTTCTTCTATAACGGAGAATTTGACTGGGGTAATGTCAACAACATGCCTTTCTATGATGGCGGAGTTGTGGCGCCTCAAAGCGGTGGTTCTGGTTTAACGGGCATCTTTGTAAACTCACGCTGGATGGGTAAGTTTTCTGGCCTTTATCAATTCCCCTTTGGAGTTAATGTGAGCGGTGCCTTTCAAATTCGCGACGGCTATGCTATGCCCCCTTATACCCGAGTTAGTATCCCCGGATTTGGCACAGTAAGCCTTTATTCTGGAAAGCAGGGCGATAAGAGGTTGCCTGTCTTCTGGGAGCTGAGCTTAAGAGCGGAAAAAGTTTTCACCATCTCGGACACAGGAAAAGTTGTTCTTTCTGTTGATGCCTTCAACGTGACCAATAATAATATCCCATTAAAGAGACAGAATCTGTTGACCGCTGTGGATTATGATAAAGATGTCCGCATCTTGAACCCCGGTGTCTTCCGGTTTGGCGTCCGCTTCACTTTCTAAAAGGAACTGACAAGAGAGAAAGCCCTCCCCTCCAGGGAGGGCTTTCTTTTTTATAAGGACAAAATTTCCTGAAGGGAAAATAATCTTTTCCGAGCAAACAGTTATTCGTTAGGAAAAGAGGCGGAATAAGCAAGTCGAAATTTTTGAAGGGACATTTTTGGAAAGAAGAATGGTTTGTTTTAAATAAAGTAGAAAAAATAAACTCGCCAGCTTTATTTATCTTTTAGGAGCTACTATTTTCTTCGAATTGATGGCAGATTTTTGGTTTTTCCTTCAGAGAGAAGAGGTGTTAAATTTCATTTTTTTTGCTCAGAAGATGCGCTATAATAAAATTTACAGGTTAGGCCGATTGATGAACCTAAAAAGAGCGTTGGTTTTTTTTCTGGGTGGATAAAAATGCTTTTTAGTGGCCAAAAGGGCCCTCTTGGGTCAAGCCAGTCTTTATTTTTTGGCTTGGCCAGGAGCGAGAGGAAAAAAGCGGGCATTTTCTGGTAGGGATAAAAGAATTAAGAGCTACTGATGAGTGGTATGGGAGGCAATAATGCTAAAAAAAATAATCTTTTTATTATTCCTGGTTATCTTCCTTAGCCCGGCTATTTTAGCTCAAGGCTATCAGGGCAAAGGAAAAATTCGTGGTTTTGTTTATGACGAGGCGGGAAAGCCTCTGGAAAAGGTTAAGGTGAAGCTTTTTTGTCTGAAAGCGGCCAGCGGTTTTACGACGGAAACAGACAAAAACGGTGAGTGGCGAGCCCTCTGGATAAGAGGCGGCAAGTGGAACATAGATTTTGAGAAAGTTGGCTATGAGCCCAAAAAAATAAGTTTCGACGTTAACGAGTGGCAGAAGAATCCGGACATAGAAATAAAGTTGAAAAAGGTGGAGGGGCTGGTCATTACCGAAGAAATAAAATCGGCTTTAGAAAAAGGTAACCAGCTTTTTGATGAAAAAAGGTATGAGGAAGCAATCAAGGTCTTCCAAGAAATTATCAATCAAGAGCCCGAAGCTTACATCATCTACCTGAATATTGGTCATAGCTATTTTCAGATGGAAAAATATGAAACAGCCATGGAGTATTATCAAAAGGTTTTAGAGAAGCAGGCGGATAACAAGAATGCTCTTTTAGGGGTGGGAAATTGTTATCTTAATTTAGGTAAGAAAGAAGAGGCCATTCAGTGGTATTCCAAAATTAAGCTGGAAGAGATCGACGACCCGATTATTCTTTATAACATGGGCAACTCCTTCTATGAAAATTCTATGACGGAGGAATCGGTTAAGTATTATAAAAAGGCCATCTCAGTCCAGGAGGATTTTCTCGATGCCCGGTATCGCCTGGGTTTAGCTTTTATAACCCTGGGGAAAAATGAAGAGGCGCGCCAGGAGTTTGAAGCCTATCTGAAGTATGATGACAGCTCAGAAAGAGCTAACCAGGTAAAAGGTTTTCTTGAGTATTTGAAGAAAAAATAGATTCCGGGAAAAAAGACTATCGCTGCCTGACGAATGGATTAAAGGTGGAAGAAAGAAAAAAGGCTATTTTCGCCCTGATTTTTATCTTTAGTTTAATTGCTGTTTTTCTTTCCTGGTCAGGGGAACCGGTGGTCGCTGCTGGCCGCGCCAGTAACCAGAATATTTTGCTCATCTCCGTTGATACCATCCGACCTGATAGGTTGAGCTGCTATGACACCCGGTATCTTAAGACGCCCCATTGCGACCAATTGGCTGCTCGAGGTGTAGTTTTCGACCGAGCTTTTGCTCATACTCCCCTTACTCTTCCTTCGCATATCAATATGCTTACGGGGCTCACGCCCGTTTATCACGGCGTCCATGATAACGCTCGTTTTCGCTTGAGCCCGGATGTATTGACTTTGGCCGAATATTTAAAAAACAAAGGCTACTCTACCGGTGGGTTTGTGGGCGCTTTCCCGTTGGATTCGCGGTTTGGCCTGAATCAGGGGTTTGATGTCTACGATGACCGCTATGGGACTAAAGCGCGGCAGGAATTTTTCTATATCGAAAGACCAGCGGAAAAAGTTATCGATTTGACCATAGACTGGATAAAACAGCAACCACGTCCCTGGTTTGCCTTTGTTCATCTCTGGGACCCTCATCAGCCCTATAATCCGCCCGAGCCTTTTAAAACACAGTTCCAGGCCGACCTTTACTCAGGAGAAGTGGCTTACGTTGACGACCAATTGGGTCGTCTTTTTGCTTTTCTGAAACAGCAGAACTTATTAGAAAATATTTATGTTATTCTCACCGGCGACCACGGCGAAGCTCTGGGTGAGCACGGGGAATCAACCCATGGCTATTTTGCTTATAACAGCACTCTTTGGGTGCCGCTGATTATTTATGGTCCGGGTATTAAACCAGGGAGAATAAAAGAATATGTTTTTCATATCGACCTTTTTCCGACAATTTGTGACCTGATTGAAGGAGAGAAACCTTCCTGGCTGCAGGGGACTTCTCTTGTTCCTCTAATGAAAGGGAAAAAACCGGCCCCCCGCAGAGTGTATTTTGAGGCGCTTTATGCTTATTATAACCGGGGCTGGGCACCGATTAAAGGCTATTTTGAAGGCCCGCAGAAATTTATTGATTGTCCTCTTCCCGAATTCTATGACCTGAGGAATGATTTTGAGGAGAAAAATAACTTAGTCTCCTCTCAGCCGCTGGAGAAATACAGGAGGCAATTGGCCGAGTTAGAAAAAGCGCTTTCCAGCGCCCAAGCGAAAACAACCCGCCAGGTGATTGATACCGACACCATGGAAAAGCTTCGCAGCCTGGGTTATGTCGCTCAGCCGGCTAAACTGACCAAAAAAGAATTCGGCCCCGAGGATGATTTAAAGACTCTCCTCCCTCTGCAGGAGAAGTTTTCCAAGGCAATGGGCGGCTATCACCATGGTCGAATTAAGGAAGCTATAACTTCCCTGCAGGAGATAATTGCCGAAAGAAAAAATTTTGACCTGGCCTATTCTTATTTAGCGAATATTTATAAAAAAGAGGGAAGAGTGAAGGAGGCGATTAAGGTTCTGCGCGCCGGGCTGGAGAATAATCCGCAGAGTTATTCCATTATCAGTACCTTTGGCATCCTTCTCGCCGAGGCAGGCCTTTATGACGACGCCATTTCCATTCTCCAGGTGGGGTTAAACCTGTGGGATTATGACCCGGAGATGTGGAATTACCTGGGCATGGCCTATTGGGGTAAAGGCGATTATCAAAAAGCCAGCGAAGCTTACCAGCAGGCGCTTTCCCTCGACCCTGACTATCCCCTTGTTTTTAATAACCTGGGTTCACTCCATTTATCTCTTTTCTTGCGGGACAAGAAAAAAGAGGATATAAACAAAGCTTTTGACTATTTTAAAAAAGCCATCGCTCTCGACCCAGAACTAGTTTCCGCTTATAACGGTCTTGGTGGAGCCTATAAAAAAGTGGGCCAAATAAAGGAAGCTATTTTTTGCTGGGAGAAAGCCCTGGAGTTAAACCCAAATTACGATTTCGCGCTCTATAATCTTGGCATCACTTATTTTGAGTTAGACGATAAAAAGGCGGCTTTAAAATATCTAGAAAAATACCTGGCGGTAAAGAAGAATATTTCTCTGACAGAAAAAGAAAAGATAGAGGCTCTCATCAGAGAATGCCGTTAGTAATTTCTTCTTCAAAAAGGAAGGGAAAGCCTCATCAGCGAGGTCGCAGGAGGTGGCCATGGCACTTCATTGGGCTGATTTAGCCATTTTCATCCTTTTCTTTCTTGTTGTTGTCAGCGTGAGCATGTACAAGAGCCGTCGGGAGAAGACAGGTGAAGAATTCTTCCTGGCTGGTCGGGGCTTAATCTGGCCGCTCATCGGTTTTTCCCTGATTGCCGCCAACATCTCGACCGAACATTTTGTCGGCATGTCTGGCCAGGGTGCTGGTCTAGCTGGAATGGCTGTCGCCAGCTATGAATGGATGGCCGCTATCGTTCTGGTCTTTGTCGCCGCCTTTTTTCTTCCTAAGTTTTTGCGCAGCGGCATCTACACCATTCCCGAATTTCTCGAATATCGCTATTCGCCGGCGGCGCGGGCTATCATGGCCTTATATCAAGTTATTGTGCTTATTGCCGTGAGTATTGCCGCGGTAGTGTATACCGGTGCGCTCGCCCTCTACACCATCTTTGGGCTTGACCTAACTCTTTCTGTCTGGCTGATTGGCCTTATCGCGGCTATTTATACCACCTGGGGGGGGCTGAAAGCTGTCGCCTGGGCTGACCTTTTTCAGGGCTCAGCTTTAATCCTGGGCGGGCTGATAGTTATGGTTCTGGGTTTTAAGGCAGTAGGCGGAGTCAGCGCTTTTTTAGCCGCAAACCCAGAAAAGCTCCATGTGATCCTCCCGGCGAACCATCCCGTAGTGCCCTGGACAGCCCTGGTCATCGGGCTCTGGATTCCCAATTTTTATTACTGGGGGTTGAATCAATTCATCACCCAACGAACCTTAGCGGCGAAGAGCCTTCGCCAGGGACAGCTCGGGATTATCTGGGCTGCTTTCCTTAAATTGCTCATTCCCTTCATCATTATTTTTCCTGGCATCATGTCTTATCAGCTATTTCGGGATAAGCTTACTGCTCCTGGTGCGACCACGGACATGGCTTATCCTTTGCTTATCAGGAATCTGGTGGGTCCAGGTTTGCGCGGGTTCATCTTGGCGGCTATTGCCGGCGCCGTCATAAGCACCTTAGGGTCACTTTTAAATTCCGTCTCGACGCTACTCACTATGGACCTGTATAAACGCCATATAAAAAAAGACGCCAGCGGCGAATCGTTGGTTAAAATCGGCCGTATCGCCACGCTGGTTTTTGTCTTCTGTGTTTGCCTGCTGGCGCCTCACCTGGGAAACCCGAAATTCAAGGGCATTTTTAATTATATTCAGGAATTTCAAGGTTATATTTCGCCCGGCATTCTGGCCGCGTTTGTTTTTGGTCTTTTTAGCCGCCGCACACCAGCTCTGGCCGGTATCGTTTCTTTACTTGGGTGTGTGCCGATTTACGGTTTTCTCCAATGGAAATTTGGCTCCATCGCCTTTCTCAACCGGATGGCCATCACTTTTGTCGTTCTTATCTTGGTTATGGCCGTCATCACCTGGCTAAAACCATTGCCCGAGCCACGAAAGCTTCCTGTCCAGGCCAATTTTGATTTGCGGCCAGCCCCTGCTCTGCGCTGGCTTGGCCCGCTGGTCATAGCCATCACGCTGCTGCTCTACATCATTTTCTGGTAATGGTGTTTCTAAGCTTGAGCCATCTCAACCTTCGAGAAAGAAAACAAATTACCTGTCTTAAAATAAGGAATCAACGAGAGAAAGTTGGCGGCGGTAGGCGGGGGAAGTTTATGCTCAGGTCGTTAATATTTAAGTTTAATTTTGCTATATTAGCCCCCGGAAGTGTTTTGGCCATCATTTTTTCTGAACAGTTCATTAAGCTAGTTTTTATTTTTTGATTATTTTAGTTAAGGCAATAAGGTCGCCAGGAGGAGGATTAAATGATTAACCAAGGAATGAGCCAAAAAATAGGGTTAATTAAGTTAATTTTAGTTTTTCTGGTTATTTTTCTTTTTGTCGGGACAAAGCAAGTAATTTCTCTGGACCAGAAAGAAATGCCTTCTGAGGCCCAGCGCTCGGCCAAGCTCTGGACGCCAGAAGACATTATCCTGGCTGAATCAGCCTCAGGCTGGGAAATATCGCCTGACGGCAAATGGGCTGTCTGGGTGAAAAGCCAGATGGATAAGGAGAAAAATGGACGAATTTCCAACCTTTTCCTGGTCAACCTGGAGACCAGAAAGGAAATTCAACTAACGCGAACCATAGACAATCATTCCTCGCCTCGATGGTCTCCTGACGGAAGCCTAATTTCTTTTCTTTCTTCCCGGCCTCTGCCTAAACCTAACCCCGATTTAGCTGGGACACAGCTCTGGCTGATTCATCCTTTTGGTGGAGAACCGTATCCGGTAACGGAATTGCGCCGGGGGATGAGGCAATATTACTGGATTGATAACGAATCTATTATTTTTAGCGCCCAGGAAGACCCCACCTTGTATGAGCAAGAGATAAAGAAAAAAAAGGATACCTCCCGCGTGGTTGACGACGTGGCGCACGAGCCTCCAGTGAGGCTGTTTAAATTATCCGTGAAGGATAAAAAAGTTATCAGACTTACAGAGAACACGGATTTTATCGAAGCCTGGGCTCCTTCGCCCGACGGGAAAATGGCCGTGAGTACCCATCAACAATATTTAAGCTTTGAATGGGACCACCGGATTCTTCCTAAGACTTTTCTTTTTAATTTCGAGACAGGCGAGAAAAAAGAGATATTGGCCGGGAAAAGACTTGTCCCCCAATCTTTTAACTGGACGAAGGATGGCACGGGCTTTTATTTCGTCGCCCCTTACACTACTGACCCGCGCTTTTTCACGGCGGCGATTGCCGTGCTTTATTTTTATGAAGTTGCCTCTGGCCGTTTAGTCCAAGTTGACCTGGCCTGGCCCAACGGTCTGGCCGAAAGAGATATCGAGGTAACGCCTGATGGTTTTGTGGCCTTGCTGGCTGATGGCGTGAGGCTCCGCCTGGCCAGATATATCAAGCAAGGCCTGGAATGGAAAAAAACGGAGATTAAAGGCGAACATGGAGCGAACATTTTTTCCGTTAAGGTGAGCGACGATGCTCGTCGGATAGTTTATCAATATACCACGGCCAGTTTGCCGCCCCAATGGTATGCGGGTACTCTTAAAGAAGACGCTATTGTGGAGCCGGTTCAGCTAACGAACCTTAACCCTTCTTTTAAAGAGAAATTTATCGCCCGGACTGAAGTGGTGCGCTGGAAAGGGGCGTTGAACGAAGAAATAGAGGGAATCCTTTATTACCCCAAAGATTATGAGCCAGGCAAAAAATATCCTCTTTTCACCGCCCCTCACGGAGGGCCAGCCGGCGCGGACATGGACGCCTGGGACGAAAGCTATGCTTATCCTCAGCAGCTTATCTGCCAGCGGGGCGCTTTTGTTTTTAAGCCTAATTATCATGGGAGCTCGAATTATGGCCTGAAATTTGTGGAGTCGATCAAAAACGGGAAATATTATGAGTATCCCATTGAGGACATCGAGAAAGGCGTTGATTTCTTGATCGCCAAGGGATTAGTCGACCCAGAAAGAATTGGTTCGTTCGGCTGGTCCAACGGTTCCATCCTCTCTATCGGGCTCTGCGTTCATAACCCCACACGATATAAAATCATCGGCGCGGGTGCGGGCGATGTTGAGTTCATCAGCGATTGGGCCAACGTAGATTTCGGCCATTCTTTTGATACTTTTTATTTTGGAAAATCGCCGCTCGAAGACCCGCTGCTTTATGTCCGGCTTTCACCCTTTTTTAAGCTCGACAGAGTCCAGGCGCCGACGATCATCTTTTTTGGGACTGAGGACAGGAACGTACCCACTGACCAGGGCTGGTCGCATTATCGCGCCCTTTATCATTTAGGCAAAGTGCCGGTGAAATTCATTCTTTTTCCCGGCGAACCTCATGGATTGCGCCAGTTCAGTCATCAGTTGCGCAAAGTGGAAGAAGAAATGGCCTGGTTTGACCGGTATTTCTTCAAGACCTGGCAGGCAAAGAATGAAGCTTTCCAGGAGGATTCTCCGCTGGGTTGGTCGCTGCGCCTGAAAAAGGCTGCTCGGCAGGGGAAAGCCTACGGAGTGAAGACAACATCTGGTCAGCTTATTCCTGAGGTAATTAAGAGAGGGCAGATTGAGATTGGCCGGTTTGAAGTGACCAGAGCTCAATGGGCTGCCTTTGACCCGAGCTATAAATTCCCTGCCGGTACAGAAAACTATCCAGTTAACGGGATTAGCTACGAGCAGGCCCAAGCTTATGTGGCCTGGCTGAGCAAGGTCACGGGTGAATCCTACCGGCTGCCCAAAGAAGAAGAAGTAAGCCATATCTATAAACCACGAGGTGAAGAAAATACTCTTGACTACTGGGCAGGCTATCACCCAAACCCTGACGATAGTCAGCGTTTACTGGCCAAGATAAAAGAGCTGGGTGAGGGAGCACCGCTCTTAAAAGAGGTGGGCAGTTTCCCTGGAGCTGGCTCGGAGGAGGAAGATTATATTTTTGACCTGGGTGGCAATGTAGCTGAATGGGTCATCGGCCAGGATGGAAAACCTAAAACCTTGGGCGGTAGCGCTGACCGCCCCGCGGACGCCAAGGCCGTCGCTTTAAAGCCTGCTCCAGAATATATCGGCTTTCGCGTGGTTAAAGCTAAATAAATTATTTAAGTTTAAATAAATAATCATTATTAAAAAAAGGATTAAAGGATATATTTCAATCTGTCTGAGATTTTAAATTAGCCAGAATCGGCCATAAAAAAGGATTCTTTGCCTTACTTACTGGTTTTTGGCCATTTAAGGAAAAGATTTAGGGGAATTAAGTAAAGCGGCGATGAATTTCCTGGAGACAATAGATATCAGGTATTTTCTTTTGGCGTAGCTCAATCGCGGCGCAGGCGGCACTGGCCGAAGGAATGGCGGTGAAGCAGGGGAGACGGTAACTGAAGGCTACATGTCTGATCATCCGGGCGTCATCCATTTCTTGGCGGCCGTTAGGCGTGTTAAAGATCAAGTTCACGCGGCCTTTTCTGATATCGTTCAAGATATTATGTCTCGAAGCCGAGATTTTGCCCACCACCTCGGCTTTAAACCCGTGTCGGTGCAGATATTGAGCTGTTCCTTCGGTAGCCAGGAAGCGAAACCCCAGCGAAGCAAGCTTTTCTACGAGCGGCAAAAGCCTTGGCTTATCTTCATCCGGAACGCTGACAAAGACTCTCCCTTTGAGCGGTAGTTGAAACCCAGCTCCTTCCAGGGCTTTAAGGAAAGCCAGGCCAAAGTGACGGTCGATGCCTATGGATTCGCCCGTCGAACGCATCTCTGGACCAAGAATCGGGTCCACTTCATGGAATTTATCAAAAGAAAAGACGGCCTCTTTGACGGCAATTAAATTATGGTTAGCGGGCTTAAGCCCTAACTCCCGGAGCTTTTTTCCCATGATAAGATGCGTAGCCACCTTGGCCAGAGGAATCCCCGTGGCTTTCGAAACAAAAGGCACGGTGCGTGAAGCCCTGGGGTTTACTTCCAGAATATAAATTCGACTTCCTTTGACCGCTACCTGGACATTCATCAGGCCCACCACTTTTAATTCTCGAGCCATCAACGTGACCTGGTGCCTTATTTCATCGACGATTCTATCAGCTAAGAAATAGGGTGGAAGAACCATGGTAGCATCGCCGGAATGGATGCCGGCTTCTTGGATATGCTCAAGGATACCTCCGATAAACACATCCTCTCCGTCGCAAACCAGGTCCACATCCACTTCGACGGCGTTCTCGAGAAACTCATCGATCAGAAGCGGATGCTCCTCCATGTATTCCGCGATTGATTGCAAGTATTTCTCCAGGTCCTCGACCGAATGGATAACCCGCATGGCCCGGCCCCCTAAAACATAAGAAGGACGGATCAGGACAGGGTAGCCTATTCTGGCGGCCACGTTTAGGGCTTCTTCCACCGAGCGAGCGATGCCGTTTCTCGGCCTTATCAACCCCAATCTCTGAAGGAAGGCATCAAATTTTTCGCGGTCTTCGCTGATGTCAATCATTTCCGGAGACGTACCGAGGACGTTAACGCCATAGCTTTTAAGCCCGAGAGCAATCTTCAGCGGTGTCTGGCCACCAAACTGGACGATAACGCCTCGGGGCTTTTCTTTAAGCGCAATTTCCAGCACATCCTCGGTGGTAACGGGGTCAAAATAAAGACGGTCAGAGATGTCGTAGTCGGTGGAAACTGTTTCCGGGTTGGAGTTAATCATAATTGCCTTTATCCCCATCTCCCGCAGGGCTAAAACACCATGAACACAACAATAATCGAATTCAATGCCTTGGCCGATGCGATTGGGACCGGCGCCTACAATGAACACTTTTACCTCTTTTTCCTCGGGCGATTCATCTTCGTCTTCATAAGTGGAATAGAAATAGGGCGTCTCGGAAGCGAATTCGCCGGCGCACGTATCCACCACCTTCCAGATCGGTCTCAGGCCATCTTTCCATCGAAGAGCTCTCACTGCTTCTTCTTTGATACCCAAGAGATCACCTAAGCGACGGTCGGAAAAACCCCATCTCTTTGCCTGATAAAGGAGTGGTGCCTCCAGAGAACTAATTCCGTGCTGGTTGATAGTCTCTTCTAAACGGACAATTTCTTTTATATTCTCGAGGAAAAAGGAATCGATCTTGGTGAGCGAGGCCAAACTTTCGACCGTCATACCACGGCGCAAAGCCTCAGCTATCGCCCAGAGACGTTCGGCGTGAGGCTGCCGTAGCTTTTTCTCGAGCTCTTCCTCGCTCAGGGAAGCAAAAATTCTTTCCAGACCCCACCGGTTTGACTCAAGGGAGCGAATAGCTTTAAGCAGAGCTTCCTTGAAAGTACGGCCGATGGCCATAGCTTCGCCCACTGATTTCATTTGCGTGGTCAGCGAACCCGGCTCTTCGGGAAATTTTTCAAAAGCAAAGCGCGGCATTTTTACCACGACATAATCAATGGCTGGTTCAAAGCAAGCGGGTGTTTTCTTAGTAATGTCGTTGAGCAGCTCGTCCAGGGTATAGCCTACAGCCAGCTTGGCCGCAATCTTGGCAATCGGAAACCCGGTCGCTTTCGAGGCTAAAGCCGAGGAGCGGGAAACCCGCGGGTTCATTTCGATGACCATCATTTCGCCGTTTTCTGGGTTCACGGCAAACTGAATGTTAGAACCGCCGCAGGTGACGCCGATTTCTCTCATGATAGCCAGGGCGGCATTCCTCATTAGTTGGTATTCTTTATCGGTCAGCGTTTGAGCTGGAGCCACAGTTATCGAGTCGCCGGTATGAACGCCCATCGGGTCAATGTTTTCGATCGGACAGACAATCACCGCGTTATCTTTACTATCGCGCATGACCTCGAGCTCAAATTCTTTCCAACCGGCGATCGATTGCTCCAGCAGGACTTGAGAAACCGGGCTAATGGCCAATGCCAGAGGGACAAAGTGATAAAAATCATCCCAGTTATAGATGATGCTCCCGCCCGTTCCGCCCAGGGTAAAGGAAGGTCGAATGACTATAGGGAAACCAATCTGCTTCGCGGCGGCCTGAGCTTCTTTCAGGTTACGAGCGATACCTGAGGACGGCACTTTCAGCCCGATTTTTTCCATTGAGCGCCGGAAAAGCTCCCGGTCCTCAGCCTTACGAATAGAATCCGCTTTAACTCCGAGAAGCTCCACTTTATGGCGAGCAAGAATTCCCTTTTCTTCTAGTTCGATGGCCAAGTTTAATGCCTTTTGACCACCCAAGGTGGCTAACAACCCTTGCGGCTTTTCTTTTTCTATAATCATTTCTAAATAAGAAGAGGTAAGAGGCTCCAGGTAGGTGCGATCAGCAAACTCGGGGTCAGTCATGATGGTAGCGGGGTTGGAGTTGACCAGGATAAGACGATACCCTTCTTCCTGCAGCGCCTTTAGGGCTTGCGTCCCGGAATAATCAAACTCAGAAGCCTGGCCGATGATGATTGGTCCAGACCCTATGATTAAAATGGAACTAATATCGTTTCGACGAGGCATTTCATCTTCCTCGGAATTTTTTTATTAATTCCACGAATTCCTGGAAAAGATAACGGGCATCATGCGGGCCAGGTGAACTCTCTGGATGATACTGAACTGAAAAGGCAGCTATTTCTGGATAAGCGATTCCTTCAACCGTATTATCATTAAGGTTAATATGGGTAAGGATAGCGTTCTGAGGCAGGGTATCGACGTCCACGGCAAAGCCGTGATTCTGGGAAGTAATTTCCACCTCACCGGTACGCAAATTTTTCACCGGATGATTGGCCCCATGATGGCCAAATTTTAACTTATAAGTTTTGGCGCCGAGAGCCAGGGCCAGAAGCTGGTGACCGAGGCATATGCCAAAGATGGGTAATCGGCCAGCCAGGCGGCGGATGGTGTCAATGGCATAAGTAAGAGGCTCAGGGTCACCTGGCCCGTTGGAGAGAAGAAGACCGTCCGGTTGCAGGGAAAGGATTCTCTCGGCCGAAGTCGTCGCTGGAACAACCAAAACTCTTGCCCCGGCCGCCACCAGTGACCGGAGAATATGGCGCTTAACACCATAGTCTACGACCACGACCCGAAAGGAATTTTCTCCTTTCTTCATGTAACCATAAGGCCAAACATATTCGCCCTCATCAAATTCATAAGGCTCCGGACATGTTACTGACTGCACCAGGTCAGTCCCAACGATGGACGGGACTTGAGCTACGCAGCGGCGGAGAGTTTCAGCGTCAGAGGCACTGGTTGTAAGAAAAGCTCTCATGGCGCCAGCTTCCCTGATGATTTTTACTAAACGGCGGGTATCAATGCCTTCAATGGCTGGTATCCCATAGCGACGTAGATAATTGGGCAAACTTTCTGTCGCCCGCCAGGAAGATGGTCGTTGAGCCATTTCCCTCACCACGAACCCTTCTACCCAGGGTCGGTCGGACTCAATGTCCTCCAGGTTAACACCTGTATTTCCTATAAGCGGGTAGGTCATGACCACAATCTGGCCGCGATATGATGGGTCAGTCAGGATTTCCTGGTAGCCCGTCATGGCCGTATTAAATACGATTTCTCCCTGGGCTTCCCCCAGCGCGCCGCAGGATATGCCTTCAAATATTGTCCCGTCTTCCAGGACGAGATAAGCTGGTGTGGGTGATGTAATAGCCAGGGGCATATTTTTTTCCGAAGCTGATTTCAGAGAAGAGATTGAGCCTTGAAGGATGGAGAAGGAAGAGGCCATCGGTGATGTTAAAATGGCGGAAAGAGAATAAAGAGAAGCTCGAAATGGGTTACGGCAGGAAGGAAAAAATCTTTCCCCGCGGTGAGGAACGCACTTTGCGGGGCCAGACATTTTTCCAATTTTAACATAAATTTTTCTTTTTTCCAGTCATTTTTAATGAGCATTTC
>FWPV01006668.1_pt1 | contig 17178 bp, 8 predicted proteins | sample 2228371 | NCBI WGS metagenome assembly FWPV01 (sample SAMEA103939776, study PRJEB20133) | metagenome | reverse complement strand
GATTAGGGAAATTTTGATATAACCTGAACTCCTTAACAATTTCTGTTTCCCCTTCATCTGCTCCTCTTATTGTTCCACTTACTATAAATACATAGTGCCAGCAACGCTATAGCTTAAAGTAGTAAATACAATATTTTTAAGAAAAATAAAGAAAAAGATACCTTTATCTTTATCTGAATAAATTGAATTTGTTAACAAATTAATACGACTTTTTATTCTGATTCTTTGCACCTCTCTATTTCATCAATATCATTTTCTTTGAAGCAGCAAAATCATTAACCTTCAAACGATATAAATACACTCCGCTTGCGTAATGATTTGTAATCATCGATGAATTAAATTCTACATTGTAAGTACCGGCATTCATAAATTCATCAACAAGAGTAATAACTTCCTGACCCAGCATATTATAAACCTTCAGAGAAACGTAACCAGACTCAGGGATACTTATTCTAATTGTGGTTGAAGGATTAAATGGATTAGGATAATTCTGTTCAAGTGCATATTCAGTTGGAATCATATATTCTTCTTCAACACCCGTTGCTGCAACAGTCCGGAATCTTCTGATTTCAGACCATAATCCGTTACCGTATTGATTAGAAGCTCTCACTTTCCAGAAATATATTGTGAATGGATTCAAACCGGTTACATTATAAAATGTATCTGCTATTCCTGTTACATTATAAACAATTGAAGAAGGTGCAAAATCAAGTGAGCGGGCAAGTATAAAACTGTACTCACTTGCATCTTTGCTTTGATACCAATACAAAGTTGTGTCTGTAGGAATATCTGCCGCATTATTAAGAGGATAAGCAAGTAATGTGCTGCCCGGATATCCTGTTGTAAAACTGAATGGCGACGAAAAACTGCTTGTGCCACCAGCATTGAATGACATTACTCTCCAGTAATATTTCTGCTGACCATTAAGAATGGTTATCATCTGCGCCGTATCTGTTATCTCTGATTTATCAAACAATATGTTTGATGCAAAAGTTGAATCCGTTGATACCTGTAAACGATAATATGCAGAATGAGGAGGATAGTTCCATCTCAAAATTACGGAGTCTTCAACATTGGTTGCGTACTTTGGTGGATATGCCAAAACAGGCACCGGCGGCGGATTTACTAAAAGCGGATAAGTTGGTATGCTTTCATTGTAATTCCTGTCCAAAGCAGTAACAAGATAATAAGCCTGTCCATATGCCGGTGGTTTAGGAAGACTTTGCCGTAAACCTTCTATGCTTACTATCCTTGCCGGATTATTTAATTCACTTAACTGAACTGATGAATAATCAAATCTGTAAACAACATATCTGCTGGCTGAATCGCCATCACTTGCAGTAACGGGTAAATCCCATTTTAATCCTGCCTGACCATTTGCTAATCTTTCGTACCTTAAATTTCTTACTTGATTTGGTGGAACAACATCTTTCCAGTTCATAACCGGAAGAAGTGCTTTATATCTGTACAAATCATTTCTAAGTGTATCTGTAACACCTTTGGGATTTTCAGGAAAGTTTTTTGCTCTGAAGAATACTCCACCATGAACTTTTGAATTTTTCCTGTCCAATCTTATTTGATTAGGAAGTTCACTTGGGCTGGTCCAGGTAGCTACCCTATAGTATGCGTGACCGGGATAATAGTGCAAACCATGAGCAGCAACAGAATCTGCCCACCATGGTTGTAATTTACCATAATCCTGTCCGCCGCCAAATGGCCAGTATAATTGTGGAGTAAGGTAATCAATAGATTTTTTTTGAAGCCAGTTTATCGCATCACAATAAATATCAGTGTATGCATTCATACCTGTTATACCTGCAGGATATCCGGGTTGCCATATTCCAAACGGACTGATTCCAAATTTTACCCAGGGTTTAATAGATTTAATTGTATCATTAACCTGTTTTACCATAATGTTTATATTATCTCTTCGCCAATCATTCTTATTGGTAAATCCTCTTGGATCGGCTGCGAATGCAGCATCATCCAGAGCATTATTCGATGGTGTGGCTGTCATATTGTTTGGCGGATATGGATAAAAGTAATCATCAAAGTGAACACCATCTACATCATAACGGCTAACAACATCATATATTACTGATGAAATATAATTTCTCACTGCTGGTAAACCAGGATTTAAATATTTTGTAGTACTGATCTGAAAAATCCACTCAGGATGGGCTTTGGTAACATGGTTGGCTGCTGTTGTATAATTACCTACTGCTCTTTCTACACGGTAAGGATTAAACCACGCATGCAATTCCATTCCTCGTTTATGAGCTTCTTCAACTGCAAACTCAAGTGGATCATAATAAGGAAAAGGTGCTGTACCTTGAGAGCCGGTTAGCCAATATGACCATGGATCGAATGAAGAGCTATACATTGCATCGCATTCTGACCTGACCTGAAAAATTACAGTATTAATTCCATCTCTTTGAAGTTCATCCAAAAGATCTATTAATTCCTGTTTTTGCTGAGTCGTCGAAAGATTATTTGAACTTGGCCAATCCAGATTTGCTACCGTGGCAATCCACGCAGCACGGAACTCTCTTTTAGGCGGATTTGACTGTGCTGATAAATTAATCGAAATGATTAAAACCAAAAAAAGTGTGAATAGATTTTTCATAAGACTAATATTTTGTGAGTGAAACTACTTCCCTAATTTAACCAAGTTTTCTGGAAAGGTAAACTGAAAAATCCCAAAACAGAGGTCAGATATTTAGTTGATATTTAAAACAAACAAGCCCCGCATTTTCAGCGAGGCTTGTTTAAGATAAGAATAATTAAAGATGAATTACTTCATCAGTATCATTTTCTTTGTTGCAGTAAAGTTATTGACCTCTATGCTGTAGAAGTAAATACCGCTGGAAAGTTGTGAAGCGTCAAAGTTAACTTCATAAGCACCTGTTGCTTGCTGTGTGTTAACCAATGTTGCAACTTCCTGTCCTAACAGGTTAAATACTTTTACTGTTACATATCCTGCTTCAGGAATGCTGTAACGAATAGTGGTAGATGGGTTAAATGGATTCGGATAGTTCTGAGATAACTCATAAACTGCCGGAACCAAACCATCAACTTTTTCAACACCAACCGGTGTAAATACGCCAAAGATATTATTGAATACGAAACCAGACGGATTATCAGAAAGAATAAAACTATGGTTGATACCAAAGCCGCCTTCGTTATCAAGTGGTGAAGAACCACCGTTAACATCTGTTGCGCCTGGATACATAGCTGCATATTTGTACTCATAATTTCCAGCGTTAGTGCCAGAAGGTGCAGTAACGGTAATACTCCATAAGTTACCACTGACTTTACGCAAGACTTTCATCAATCCGGTTAAGGTATCAGAAGGAGCCCAGTTTCCACCACTGCTCCAGTTACCCAAGAAATCAGCGCCGCCTCTCATACCAACAAATTCTAACTGATCGAGAGGGATATCTTCACCAGTATATCTGTTTTTAGCTCCTGTCATATCCACATTAAATGTGAGAGGAACATCATTAGAGATTGGTCCGAATAATGGGAATATTCTTGGAACAATTACAGGAAGAGTTACGGTTGAACCATCAGCTACATAGTAATGCCATCTATCAGCTCCGGTTTCCCAACCAGTGTTTGAAAATCTTCCATCAGGATAAGCTTTGAATTTCCATTTTGTTGAATCACCAACACCATTTGGTGCTGCAGTGCTTGATGTTACAGTTAATGTTGTAGTATAAATGCCGCTGTTGAATGGATCTGTGTTCAACATTTTTCTGTTACCAACAACATCTTTTCCGAAGTTATCCCAATCTAATCCCATAACCAATAATGAATCCTGATTTGCATCGAAAGCACCGCCAATACCAACACCAAGAATAGCACTGATATCAGCCGTAAATTCTAATGTGTTTGTAACTTCTGCTGCAATTACAGTATAAACCTGATCATCATTGAACCAAACTTTTGGTAAAATTTGATTTGGTAAAGTTATTGTAAAAGATCTGTTTGGAGTGCTTTCCCAGCCATCAGGAGAGATAACATATTTGTACTCAAATGACTGACCAGCAGCACTTAGAGGGAATGTTGCTGTAACTGTATAAACAGTGTCACCATCGGGATCTGTCAATTCAAACAAATCACCCTGCCATTCACCACCCGGGTCACCAGCTTCATCCTGGAAGTTACCACGGACAACAACTTTATCTGCAGCTGGGTCGAACGCACCTTCAAACGCCTGAACACCCATATCAACCTGGAATGTAACAGTGTACTCTGTTAATGGCACTGCTTCAAACTTATAAATACGATCGAATACCGTTCCGAATAATCCAACATAAGCAATGCTTCCATCGGGACTGAAAGCCAAGCCTCTTGGTAATTCATCAGTGCTGGTTGGATCTGGTTGAGGAAGAGTAAAACTGTTAACGATTTGATTTGTAGCAGGATCTACTCCATACCAGGTACGGTGAGTGAAGTTTTTGTCTAAACCACGTGAGTCGTTAGAAATCCAAAGTAAACCAGTTCCTGGTTGAAACTCAGCTGTCTCAATTGACATTCCGCGGAATAAAGAGTCAGTGTAGGCAAAAGCATCAAGTTCGCTTGGTCTGGTGTAAACGTTTATACCCTGAGAACCAGTAAACATTGTCCAGTAAATTGTAAGACCATCAGGGGAAACAGTCATATCTCTTGCAATATTTGGAGGATCAAGAACAGCTGCGCCTAAATAGCTTAAATCATCTGTGCTATAAGTTGCAATTTGTTTACCGTTTCCACCAACAACAGGACCAATGTAGATTGTTCCATATTGATCTACTGCAGGACCGGTTGGTGATGATCCAGTTTCAGTAACAGCACGGCTACCCATTCCCTCAAGAGTTTGATAATTAATTTTTATCAATTTGCTTGGTCCACCTGATACATAAAGAATATTACCTTCATGATCAGCAGCCATGCCACGGCAGCCAGAGGTAGATCCACCTAAACCTAAAGTATCTACAACAGAACCAGAAGTAACTGTGTGGATGGTGTCCAATACAGAACCATCAGGATTGAATACAATAATTGGTGAGGTAAGTATTGTATCTCCATCCGGTGTGTACCACGGTGTTTTATAGTAACTTGCTGTCCAGACTTTACCGTCCGGGCTAACAGCTATACCGTGCGTACCGCCTTTGAAGTTTGCATCAGGCCATGGACCTAGGTAGTTCCACTGTGCAAAGGCAGTAGTACACAGCAACGAAAAAAGGAAAAAAGCTGAAAGTACTTTTTTCATATCGAGCCCTTTCATTTAGTTAGTTATTTAGCGCTATCTGTAATTAAGATTAATTTGCTCTTAATTTTTCAAGATCTATTTTAAATATTGATTTATTGACTTCAGCACCATCGGCATCTTTAGTTATAGTACTCATGTATAAAATGGTACCTGTACCCCAGGCCATTGTGTAAGCACCTTGTTCAATCAATCCGGGATATACGACTTCAAAAGTTTTATTTGGGTGTACAACATATAAAGGATTACCGATTTTATTTGTGCCAATGTACAAGTCTCCATCTGCACTAAGTTCAATATCATTTACTCTTAAATTTGCATCCACGCTGCTGGAAAAATTAAAATACTGCTCGGGTGTTCCTATACTATCAGCACTAAAAACAGGGACTTTCCAGATTACATCTTCAGCGTCATTAACCCTCGATACAACATACAAATTATTATTTGTAACTTTAAGTGCATTAATAACGCCTGAAATATTAAATTTTTTAACGTTTTTATCAAGTCTAATTCTGTAAAGAATGCCCGTAGCACCGCCGCCCCAAAGAACATCTCTCGTCTTATCGTATTCAATATCATTAACGTTATCAGTTATTCCTTGTGCACCAGAAACAAATGCTGCCGGAGCTACGCCCTGAACTGATCTATAAACACCACGAACACCACCCCTTACTGCATAAACTGCATTATCAGATGCATAAGTAATAGCTTTGAAGAATGATTCAGGACCATCCGGTGCAAAATCGGTGTATTCAGTAGCACCCGGGGCAATTTTTTTGGTTCCTTTTGCTAATGCTGTTTCTCTGAATGAGAAGTAAACGTTTTCTAAATTGTCTGTGCATATACCGTACGGAAATTCCTGTTTCTTTGTGCTTCCATCGAATGGATATAATTCAGATACTGCTGGTCGTAATTTATAATTCTTAATTGAATTACTGTAAGCAAGACTTCCCACAACAGAGACTCTTATTTCCACAGTGTCTGATATAACCACAGGAGCTACTACAACCAATCTTGTAGGAGATGCACTTAACACAGTGCCGGGTTTACCATTAAAATACACCCGGTTATACTCCGGATTTGAGAGGAAATTAGCTCCATTAATAGTTATTGGAGTTACACCTGCCAAAGCCTGCTGAGACGGCGAAACACTGGAAATCACCGGCGTAGGCAAATTAGCAGATGGAATTTCATATAAACTGGGCGTTGGATCTTCTGAACAGCTTATAAAAAATATCAGAGATACAAAACCCAAAACTGTAAAAACTCTATTTATTATTTTTTTCATTTTATTCCCAAACTTAATTTTAGATTAAGTTACTAACATTCATTAATAGGCAAAGTTAACTGTAATTCTGTGAACATCATCAAAGATTCCAAATGGTGTATAAGAATAATCAACACCAAGTGTTAAACCTGCAAGATCTTTTTTAAGGCCAACACCGGCGGAGAATTTTCTTTCATCATTTGGTGAAGAATATCCACCTCTTAAAGAAATTAAATTCATAAATGTGTATTCAAGTCCAACCATTATCTGCTCTGGATAATCCCTCGGGTGATTTGCATCCACACTAACCAGAATAGAGTGCATATTTTTATCAACTTCCAGCAGATCTGCAAAGTTAAAAGATGCACCTAACTGGAATATAAGAGGAAGTTGAAATCCTTCTTGTTTATATTTAACCTCTCTTGAAAAGTTTCGAACACTTAATCCTATATCAAGACTTTTGAATCCAGTTTTATAGATAACACCAAAATCAAAAGCTAAAACATCAAGTTTATTGTCTTCAGTAGTTGCACCAATATAACTACCTGTTTCCGGATCAGTTTGCAATCCACCTACAACACTGGTTCCAAGTGACTGTCTTACGTACTTTACGTTTCCACCAACTGCAAATTTTTCTGACAATGATTTTGCATAACCAACACCAAAAGCAATTGCAGTGGGACTAAATATTCCAACATCAAGAAAACCCTGTTCGTTATTTGCTCTGACGGTTCCGTAAAAGTCACCGTAATCAACAGATACGAAATTAAATCCGATAACTCCGTAATCACCATCAAAAGGAGCGAATGCGATACTTGCATTGTAATACTTAAAGTCCGCAATAAACTGGGTATGTCCTAAAGATATGTCTGCGATACTTTCTAATCTTGCCATACCTGCAGGATTGTAAAACATGGCACTGGAATTATTTTCCAGCGAGGTTACTGCATCTCCAAAAGCACTAACACGGGCATCGAGAGAGACGTTAAGAAACTTCATACCGGTTTGCGCGAGTTTTTGCTGTTGGGCTAAATTAATTTGACTCTGAAAAACTATCATCAGAATAATCAGAGTAAAATTTATTACTGTTGTGTTAATATTTTTTCTCATAAAACTTTATTCCGTTTATCTAATGATTACAAATTTTACAATTTTCTTTTCACCGGTATCAAGATTTTCAATAACGGCTATATAAATTCCACTTACAACAATCTGTCCGTTAGAAGTTAAAGAATCCCATGCCTGATCTCCGCTTCCGTCTGTGTGTTCAATTGTTTCAATCAACTCTCCAAGCTCTGAGTAAATTTTGATATTACATCTGCCGGGAATGTTGAAGAAGAATAATCTGTTACGAGCTAAATCTCCAAATCCAAGACTACCCTCTGCAGAAATGTTGTAAGGATTAGGAACAACCCGAATGTCATCCATATTTGTTCCTGCCTGTCTTTTTAGGATTGCAGGATTATAAGTCTGAGTATAATATCTGCTGCTTCTTAATTTACCAGGAGGTGTTGCTCCGGTTCCGTCATTATCTGCAGCACTTCCAACAGAAACTATGTAGTAGTAATAGGATAATCCTCTGATTGGAGTTATGTCATCATAACTTCTTTCAGCAGGACCCACAGTTGCAATTAAAGTGTAAGTACTATCGTATTTACCTACAGCTCTGTAAATTTCAAATCCCTCGATATTACCCGGATCATCATAAGTTTCCCAGCTTAATGCAATTCTATCGCCCAATCCATTTACGTTAAAAATTTTAGGCGGTAATGGTGGTTTGGGGATGTTATATCCTGACTGATAGTTTGCAATTGCTCTTCTGAAAGTCTGGAATAATGAATCACGGCTTTGAAATACAACCTGATTTTTTTGTAATGCACTGATTTGACCCTGTTTGTATTTTATTCCTGTTTCAGTTGCAAGTTCACGGCTGATACCAGAAACTGCTTCTGCAAAAACAATTGTGATGCTGTCTCCGGGTCCTAATGTGTAAGGTCCGTAACCATTTGTAAATGAAAATCCACCGGGAGTACCAAGAGCGGGATCACCGGTAGGTGAAAGAAAACCGGGCAATCCTGATGGTTCAACTGCCAGGGCATGTCTTGGTGATTTATGACCACGGGTCATCCACGCATATTCTTTAGTCATATTAGCTTCGTTATATGCATCATTGTTTGATGTCTGTGGTTCATCTGAACCTTCCCAGGATGTTGTTGATGGTTGATTCGGGTCATCATTTTTATCTGTTGCAGATACATCTGCGTGTAAAGTAACAACACCAGCAAACTGATAAGCACCAAGTCTTCCAACGGTATCTCCTGCTGCAACGTTAACTGCCGAAGTGTAAATAGGACCGCCAATATTGTCTTTTACATTGCCTGAACCACTGAATGGAGGAAATTTTCCGTGCCATACAAATTGTGCTCTGAAATTTTCATTTGGAGGATCATTTACTGTATTAACCGGACCATCGCCCCGGGTATCTATCATTGTGTTCATTCCCCAGCCGGTTCCGTTACCAATAACATATCTTGTGTTTGCACACACTGCTAATCTGAATTGATAAAAGAAGTAAACACCGGTTAATGTTTTGTTGGGGAGCTCAATTTCAGGATCACTATCAACATTGCCTGTATTTTTAAAAGTGTATTCAGATATTATATAATTATCGTGATAAGGTTGGCTAAACTGGAAAATCCGTCTTGTCATACTTATTCCCAACTGGTTATTCACGTGATTAACGATCAGTCTGTCAGCAAACAAATTGGGATCAATTTTATCCACCTCTACACTTTTATCTTCTGAAACATCAAAATCAACAAAGACCTGAGGAGGTTCAAACTGACTAATCAATTCAAATCCCATCGGGAAGAATTCGCCGGCACCAGTTACTCTGGGTCCAACGTGTACTACTTTATGCGGATATGTTTTGCCCGTTTCATCTGTAAAATTGGTTGAACCAATCCACAGTGCTTTAGCAGCCTGAATATCCTGATTTGCATAAAGTGCTGGCCATTGAAGACCATACTGTTGTCTTTTAATAAATCCCTCTTCAATTTCACTTCCTATTTCTGAATACCAGTTATGAAGTGAGCCTGCAGACATCCATTTGACTGCGAACTGAGAATATGCAGATGGTGCCCAGCCGATGAGGATGATTCCGATTAAGAGATTTATTAAATAATTTTTTCTTTTATTTGATTGCATTGAATCCTCTGAATCTTAATTAAAAATCTACTGATAATTTTACACCCCAGAATACATCTCTTGGATTAAGGAATGTAAAGAATTCTTGATTAGGCATATCTATATAAGATTTGTTTCTTCTCCACACTTCTTTTAATCCCTCTGCAGCGTTATCATCCCAAGGAATGTAAGGACCGGTTCTGTAATCACCGGGTTTATCGTTACCCGGAATATTCTTATAACCAAATCTTTCATCAAAAACACTTTCTGGTAAGTGTAATGATTTCATATATGCCAGATAATCATTGTTATCAACAAATCCGTAACCAGTCATATACTTATAGTTAAACAGGTTACTGATATCAGCAAAGATTTGAAGATTTACGCCCATCAGATTAAATGTTTTACTGATTCTGAGATCAACATTCCAGTAATCATTCCATTGAATATTGTTTTCAATACCGGGAATGCTGCCGCCGCCGACCCAGGTAAAGTAATAACCGTTAGTCCAGCTTGCAACAAAACTGAATCTTAAATCACCAAAAATATTTATACCACCGAGTTTTGGTCCGAAATCGGATGGTGTGAAGATATCAATGTTGGCATTTGCAAAAGGACGAGGTATTGGTTTTTCCTGATATGTATCGCGTGTCTGGGCTTCATACTGTCTCTGTAAAGATGCATTCTGATAATAAGTACCAAATCTGAAATTACCGGCACTTCTAACATCGTATGTATAATTTATAAATCCCTGTACCCAGTTACCTCTGTTTTTGGTTAACGTGATTTCAAATCCTCGAACGTCCTGATAATTGTTTGGTTCAGTTCTCGAGTAATTAACTTTATTATCACGGCTAACATAAGTAACCAATCTTGACTGCAAGGAAACATCTTTATAATAACCAGCTACTCTCAACAAAAATTCATCAAACATATTTTGCTCGTATCCCAACTCATAAGAAACCGTTTTAGGTAAGGGATTATTGGGATCAGCAATTCTGGTTACTGCATTGTTATCTGAAAATCTTCTAAGCAAGAAAAGATTTTCCGGTGTTGGCATTTGCCTGAAATGACCGTAGTTAAAATAAAGCTTACTATCAACTGTAATCGGGAATGAAATGCCAAGTCTGGGGCTTACATCTATTTGTTTTTCAACTGAAACTTTTGCTAACAATGTATCTAATCCCAGAGAGTTTTCAGAAGCAAAAGCTTTATTGTAAGGATCATATTCATACCAATCACCCTGCGGATCAGAGTAGTCAACTCTTACACCTAAGTTAGCAACCATTCCTTCAAATTCCAGTTTATCCTGAACGTAAAATGCTCCTCTTATCGGGAAGTTGCTCCAAACTGATCTTGAACGACCGCTTGGTAAGAATCTATCTACTGATGCATAATTAACTCTGTTATCAGTGTAAACAATTTCAATACCTGTTTTGATATTATTGTATTTATCAATCTGGCTCTGGAAGAATGCGTTTGCAGAATATACACTAACAACACTGCTATCCCTTGAGTTACTGAAACCAACACCCATTCTTAATCCATTGATTCCTGTTGAGGGGAAATCAGCAAAGCCGAAAGGTGCTTCATCAACCAGTACTCCACCAATATCATAAAGTGTTGAAGTATCTCTCAATCTTCCGGGATTTGTACTGTAATCTGAGATGAATGAATTAAGTGTTATTTCATATAGGCTAGTTGGACTAAGAACGTGTGTAAATTTAGCACCGAGTGAAGTGTATTTAATTATTGAAGGTGCCCAGTAATCTGTTGCATAAATTCTTGCATCAATGTAACTGACCCGGTTCATTACTGCACCGATACTTTCAGGTGATCTGAAAATACCGGGAGTTCCGGCATTGTTATCATTTGTTCCTAAAACTTCACTTCTCAATCCCTGTATCATTAATTTCTTGCCTTCCCCAACATCAGATGTAAGTTTTAACTGAGCAACCCAATCATTAACTCCATCTCTGGAAAGAGGAACAAGATACATACTCTGAGTTTGTCTGTATGATGCAAAGAAGCGTAGGTTACCTAATTTTTGTGCACCCGGTACCGGCCCACCAAAGCTTGCATCAACTTCGTAATCCGGATCCTGAATATCAGTTACTTTTCTGTGTTGCCATAAGAAAATTCTTTGTGCCTGTTCAGGAGTTAAGTCGTTTGTTGGATCATCATCAAGCAACGTTTCTTCTGCTTTTGCAATCCACCCGTCAAAATCGGGATATTGTGCGCGTGTAAAGTCGTCCCATGCACCGTTTGATGTACCTGTCCATGCTACAGCAGGATCAACATAAGGACGAATCCAATATGAATTGGGATCGCTCGGAGACATTCCAAAATGTTTTTGCGATGCACCGCTGTATCTTCCGATGAAGCTGAAAGTGTATTTATCTCTTGCACCTTCTTTGGTAACAACGTTTACTAATCCGGAACGAATGTTACCATACTCAGCGTTAAAACCACCTGTTTGTATCTGCACCTGGTCGATTGCTGAGTAGCTAATTCCTGTAAATGGTGAGTTATCTCTTTCATCTCTTAATGTAAGACCATTTACAACAAATGCAGTTTGGTTTGCAGAACCACCACGAATCTCAAGTCCGCTTCTTACACCAGCCTGAAGACCGATCACGCCAGTTAAACTTGATACAGGCAGATTTTCAATTTCTGCAACGTTAAGATTTATACGGCTTGAGGAAACATCTTTCTGAACTATAGGAGTAGTAGCAACAACAACCACCTCTTCTGTCTGGAAAGCATTTGATTGTAAATTAAAATTCAATTCTGTTGTCTGGTCGATGTTAACTCTCACCTGTTGAACAACTTCGGGTGCGTAACCAACCATTGAGGCTCTAACCGTGTAGTTGCCCGGGGAGATATTAATTATAACATAGAAACCATCAACATTTGTTGCGGCACCGATGGTAGTGCCTTCAAGCAAAACATTTGCACCAATTAATGGCTCACCTGTAGAAGCATCTTTAACAATACCGCTTATTTTACCAACTTGGGCAAGTGCTTGAAAGGAAAATATGTGAAGAAAGAGTATGCTAATTAGTAGCAATTTTCTCATAAGTTCTAACTCCTTATTTTGAATTCGGAGGGAGAAGTTCTGATGCAGGGTTTTAAACCCCTTTTCAGTCAATTATTTAATCAGAACAAATTTACAATTGATTAAAATTTTACTATAAAAAAGTATGAATTTTAGTCTCTAAAGTCAATTATTTCAGTGTGAATAATTATTACACAATCAACAAATAATTTTATTAATTATTTTGGTTATTGTGTTTTTATTTAGTTAAATTCTTTCTGGCAAGTAACTCAAAAGTTCTTATCCTGTCTTTATAAATATTATTAGCATTAATTCTTTGTATATCAAGTTGTGCATCTGAGTTGCCTTCCCATCTTCTGCAGAGATATAATGAATGATATATCCTTCCTATTTTGTATTTACGTGAAATAGCCAATCCAACTGAATAATCTTCACCATAACTTACATTTGGAATTTTAACTTCACGCAGAACCGGTGTATAGAAAGCACGGGGAGCACCAAGTCCGTTTATTCTTAAAGCATTATTTGGTCCGTTGTCATTTGTCCATTCCTGATGATCAATTAGTCCAGGTGGTAATTCATTAAGATTAAAATCTGTAATCTGATAAGAACCGATAACCATTGCACATTTTTCTTTGTGGAAAACATCCACAATAGATTGAAGTGTGTTTTCATCTTTATAAATATCATCGCTGTCTAATTGAACAGCAAATTTTCCGCACTCGGGATGATGAACAGCATCATTCCAGCATCCACCAATTCCTAAGTCTATTCTTGATGGAATTAAATGAATTACTCTGTTATCTTTTTGAGCAAATGTTTCGATTATCTGCGTTGTACCATCGGTTGAATGATTATCTACCACAATTAAATTAAAGTCAAAATTAGTTTGCTGCTTCAATACAGATTCAATCGCATCCCCGATTGTTTTAAATCTGTTTCTGACCGGAATTATAACAGAGGCTTCTTTGGTAAAATCTTTTGCCAGAGCAAGATCAATTTCTTTAAAGGGCGGATGAACGTAAGCTCCAATATCCATCAGATGCTGGGTTACAGCTTTTTCCATCTCGATCTGAACATTGCGGTTTTTTGGATCAACGTAACTAAAATGTTTTTCTTCTGTTCCAACTTCCTCAGCAACTTCAACGATGTATAAAAATTCTGGAATACGAACGAGTTTACCCTTCTGAGATAATTTTAATCTTAAATTATAGAAACCTGCGAATTTGAAATCCGATTCATCTGTTGAAACAATTCTTTTTATCTCATCTGTTCTAATCAGTGTCAGTTCTCCAAAATCAAAATCATCTCTTAAACTTCCTTCCTGATAATCAATAACAGGATGCGGCTTTAATTTGCCCTGCTCTTCTTCATAATAGTCAGAGTAAACAAATACTGCATTTACATTTTGTGCAACCTGAATAAATCTTTCAAAGCAAAACTGTCCTGGATTTATTGATTTAGCACTTTGTATAATTAAAGTGTAATCGGTTGAAGAAAATTGTGAAATAAGTTTTATTCCTTCGCTGCTGCTTAAGCTGGTTTTTATAACTCTCACGTTTTCGAATGATTTAAACTTTTCATCAGAGGAGACAAGAATTATCTCTTTAACAATTTGAAGTTCCTGAAGTCTTTTTATTGTTTTTTGGTTTTCTTTTAAGCTGCCTTGCGGAAGGAATACTGTTATTAAATTTTTCATGGTAATTCCGATAAGTTTTTTTGTAAAAATATAAACAGTTATTGAAAGAAAATAGGCTGAAACTCTAAAGATTTTTAATTATTTTTATAATCAAATAATGAGATTCAAAAATTGTAATTCACACATAAATACTCAGGTGCACATAATGAGAAAACATATCTTAATTTTTATTCTGATTCTTTATTCTTTTAACTATGCACAATTAAGAAGTGAAATCCTAATAAACGGCTCACCAGATAATCCTGTAATGAGTCCGGTTTTTTCTCCGGATGGAAGCAAAATAGCCTATACAAAAGCGGGATATAAAGGGTTATGGATATTTGATATCAACACAAAATCTTCTAAACAAATTACTGACGAAGATGCTTCAGGATTTGCAATTAAATGGTCAAACGATTCGAAATCGATTTTATCACGTGTTGCAAAATACGAAGGTTCAAAAAGATTAAACGCTGTTAAAGTTTTTAATGTTGACGAAAATGAATCAGTTCAATTAACAGATTACAGAACAAGAATGGAATATCTTCCGGAATGGTCTGATGGCGATTCTAAAGTTATAGTGCCAACAAAAGAAAGTTTTGAAACTTATTCCTCAGGCAAACCTAAACTGCTTTATAAAAATAACAACGGTAAAAATGTTTTATTAAAATATGATAGAATAGTTACTCAGGATTTTACAAGTAACGATTTTGAAGACATCAAACCATTTGAAGATGCTCAGTACATAAATCTTACAATTTCACCAGATAGAAATAAAGTTATGTTTAAAGTGGTTGGTGGAAATATGTACGTAATGAATTTAGACGGAACAGAATTAACCGATCTCGGTAAGGGCAATCAACCCCGATGGGCATTTGACAGCAAAAAAATAATTTACACAATTACTGAGGACAATGGACAGGAATACACTGCATCTGATATTTACATTATAAACTCTGATGGAACAAATAAAAGAAAAATAACTGATACCAAAGATTTAATCGAAATGAATCCGGCTTTATCTCCTGATGGCAAAACAATTGTTTACGATGAATACAAAAGCGGTAAAATCTATTTTACAAAATTTGAGGAAGGGAGATAATCAAGATGAAATTAATGACTAAAATTAAATCAGCATTCAAAATTACCATTTCATCTTTATTGATTTTTTTTATTACAGGATTAGTGACTGACATCTCTGCCCAGCAGGTTACAGGTTTATCCGGTTGGAATATTTTTCTGGATCCCGGACACAGCCAAAAAGAAAATATGGGCATTTACGGATATTCAGAAGCTGAAAAAAATCTTAGAGTTGCACTCAACCTAAGACAAATGCTTTTAGACTGGACGGATATTGATACTGTTTATATCTGCAGGACTAATGATCAGCAGGTACTTTCATTAAGCGACAGAACAAATCTTGCTAACTCACTTGGAGCAGCTCATTATCATTCCATTCACAGCGATGCAGCTTCAACCACTACTCCGAACAGTACATTAATTATGTGGGGACAACTTGGAATCGGAGGACCGGAAAAAACTCCTAATGGTGGAAAGAGAATGTCCCAAATAATGGTTGGATTATTAACCGCAGGAATGCGAACCACTACTCGCGGTGCAATGGGAGACAGAGATTTCTATGGAGTTGCAGGAAGTACACCATATTTATGGGTTAACCGTGAGACAACTATGGCTTCTGAATTAAGTGAGGCTGGATTTCATACAAATCCAACTCAGAATCAGTTAAATATGAATGCAGAATGGAAAAGACTTGAAGCTAAAACAATGTACTGGACAATTTTGAAGTACAAAAACGCTTCTCGTCCTTTTGCAGGAACAGTTGTTGGAATAATTAAGGACCTTGAACAAGGCACTGCAATAAACGGAGCCGTCGTCACATTAAATGGACAAACTTATACAACAGATACCTGGTCATCTTTGTTTTACAAATACAATACAACCGATACAACATTCTTAAAAAACGGATTTTACTATTTTGAAAATATTCCGGCAGGAAATCATCAGATTGAAGTTACTGCCCCTGGATATGATCCGTATACTGGGACAATTACAACAGCTGATACATTCTTTACATTCAAAGATGTTAATCTTATCTCTACCACTCCCCCAACACTTACATCAACAATTCCTGTTGAAAATGATAGTATTTATCCGGGAGTTAATTCCATTACACTTAATTTTTCCAGACCAATGGATAGAACAAGTTTTCAAAATAACTTGCTCATCAATCCCTCCGTCACAACAAGTTTCACATGGTCAAATGGCGATAAAACAGTTGCATTAAACACGAGTAATTTTCTTTATGATACCACATACACAATTACAATTAAGGGCACTATAACTGACAAGTACAACCATCCATTTGACGGTGATGGTAATGGTGTTGGTGGTGATGATTACAGTTTTAATATCAGAACTAAAGTAGTTGATGTAACGGCTCCTTCAATTATGGATGTTTATCCTTCTGCAAATACAACTAATGTTGAGTTAAAACCTGTAATAAGCGTAGCATTTGATGAGGCATTGAAAACCTCAACAATATCAAGCAGAGTTAGAGTTGTAAAAAATTCAGATCAGACAAATGCCGCATATATATTACGACATTACCTTGTAAATGGAAGAAGCGTAATAAACTTTTTTATTACAGCCCTGCTTGCAGAAAATCAATCTTATACAATAAAAATTCTTTCCGGTATCGAAGATGTGTACAGTAA
>FWPV01008968.1_pt1 | contig 17179 bp, 18 predicted proteins | sample 2228371 | NCBI WGS metagenome assembly FWPV01 (sample SAMEA103939776, study PRJEB20133) | metagenome | reverse complement strand
AGGGGACGATCACGATCAGCGGCGTCGAGGTGGGCTTGCTGGATCCAGGGAGCCTTCACGTCGTGGCGCGGCTGATCGAGCGCGTGCGCGTGTCCTCCGGCAGCGAGACCATCCAGGTCTGGATCAAGGTGACCGATCGCGCTGGGCACACCGCATACGCGGGGCCGTTCTCCTATCAGCTGAGCGTAGACTGTCCCTGATCTCGAGGCCTTGAGGAAGCGGCGAGCCCGGCTCAGGCTGCCGGGCTCGCCGCGCGATGGCGCTATGGCTTGCGCCTTCTCCTGACCTGCGGTGCGAAGGGCAGTCCGAGCAGGGCAAGGCCGCCGAGGCAGGGGGGAGCCTGGGATGTCGGCGCATTGGATCGGGCGGGGCTGCTAGGAGGCGATCCCGGCGCGGCATCTGCGGGCTGATGCGTTGCCAGGCGGACGGGATCCGCGGGGGCGTCCTCGTCGACCACTTCGAAGGCGGTGCCCTGGCTGACGGCAATCACGCGCGGCCCGAGGGCGAAGGCGGCTGCCAGGTCCGGTCGGGAGGCAGCGAGGGCGAAGTAGTCCGCCGAGAGGAAGGCCACACGGGTCGTCTGCATCGTGTCCGGATCGTAGACGGTGTCGATCCAGATGCCGTCCGTCAGGCGGAAGGTGTGGGAGCCGGCGATGCGCACCAGGTCCGCGAGTTCGGCTGGGGGTGCGGCGGCGATGTCGGCTCCGCCGATGGCGGATTCCGCGGCGGCGCGCTCGACGGCGGCCTGGCCGCTGGCCTGGGTGGGAGCGGCCAGCAGGCGCTGGAACTCCTGCTGCGCGAGGTCTTGCCAGGCGCCCTCGCCCAGGGCGCTCGGTTCGGTGACGAGATAGGACGTGTAGGGGGTGACGATGCCGTAGCGAATGCTCAGGCGCACGATCTGGTCGACGACCTCCTGGTTGGGGCCGTTGAGGCGGACCTGGGCAAGGAGGTCGCCGATCTTGCGGGTGGCCCACAGGCGAGGCAGGAAATCCGGGCCGCCGGCTGCGCGGAAGGTCAGGTCAGGCACCTCGACATGGACGATACGGCCATGGGCGGTCCCGCTCAGGAGCAGGGTGTCGCGGCCGGGGTTGGCATAGCGGCCGACGAGCACGATCTGGGTCCCCTGGAAGAGGTCCGGCAGCGGATGCGGATACAGGTCGTAGACCGACACCTTTCCGAAGTCGAGGTGGAGATCGGTCAGGACTGGGCTGCTCACCTTGGCGTACAGGCTCGAGACGGCCTCGTCGATGGACTGCTGGGGGGTGACGTAAGTCGTCGCGCCGTGGTGAGCCTGGGCCAGGGAGTCGAGCAGCAGCGTGTCGACGTCGTAGCCCACGCCGAAAGTGAACAGGCGCACGCTGGACGGAGCCGCGGCTGCGACGTTGCGCAGGATGGATGATCGGTCCTGCACGCCCTCGGTGGGAAGGCCATCGGTGAGGAAGATGAGGATGGCGGGACGCTCGCCGTCGAGCTGGGCGAGAGCCTCGAGCAGGGCACGGTTGATGTCCGTGGCGCCGCCGGCGGCGAGCTGCTGCACCCATCGGCGAGCGGCGTCGGCCTCGGACGCCGGGCGGAGGGCGGATGCGTAGCGGTCGAGGCCCGTGTTGAACGCGATGACGTTGAAGCGGTCCTCCGGATGGAGGTGGGCCAGGATGTAGTCGAGCGCTTGGCGGGCCTGGCGGAACTTCTCACCCTCCATGCTCCCCGAGGTGTCCAGGACGATCATGACGTCCTTGGCCAGGCGCTCGTCGGCCTCGAGATCGAAGCGCGGCGCCGCCAGCAGCAGGAAGAAGCCGTCGGCATCGTCGGCGCTCGGGTCGCGGTAGGTGAGCAGGCTGAGCCCGATGCTTTCGCTGGCCACCGTGTAGTACAAGTTGAAATCGGTGTGCGGGGTGACGTTGGCTTCCTCGTAGCTGGCAGTGAACACGGTCTCGCTCTCGCGCTGGACGGCAATGGGGTGCGACGGCGAGTAGACCGCGCGAACGGGCTGTGCCGAGCGGACGGTGACGATCACGCTCACGTCTTCCAGGGGCAGGGTGGAGAAGCGTTCGGTGTTCAGCGGATAGCGGTAGTGGACGAGGCCGCCTTCGGCGGTGAGGACCTGCGTGTACTCGAGCTCGATGCGGCTGCGCCCGCCGGCGGCGATCGGGAAGATCGAGGCCTGGACCGCGCCGCGATCGAGGTACTCGAGCAGGGCTGGGTCGCGCAGGCGGCGGACGATGTCCTCGTAGATGCGGCGGGCCTCGTCGCGGCTGAGGACGCGCCCCGAGATCGCTTCGCCGTCGATCCACATGCGGAAGTCGGTGACGGTGGCATCCGGCGGCAAGGGGAACACGTACGTCCCTTCCACGGGCTCGGAGCCGTCGTTGCGGAAGACCTGGTCGACGCGGGTCACCGCCACCTGGTCCTCGATCGTCACGCGGACGCGGTGGAACTCGATGGCGAGGCGGGAGAGGGGAACGGGCGGGCAGGGGTGCGGTTGACAGACGGGGGGCTCGGGGATGATGATGCCGTCGGCCAGGGCCGGAACGGGCAGCGCCAGGGCGGCGACCAGGGCGAGTGCCAAGGGAAGCATCCGGTGGTTCATCGTTGGCCTCCACGGGAGCGGCTGCCTTAAGGACGCCGGGCGGCGGAGGAGGGTTCCCGCGCAGCCCGTGGTATAATGACCTCACTCCTCCCACGCCAACTGTGGGAGGTTCTCGTGAGTCGCTGATGTTCGACCGACTGGCCGGGATCGAAGCGCGCTTTGAGGCGCTCGAGGCCGAATTGGCCGAGAGCGCGGCGGACTACCAGAAGACGGCCGAGCTGGCGCGCGAGCGCGCTGAGCTCGAGCCCGTCGTCAGCGCCTTCCGCCGCTACAAAGCCGCCTCCGAGGAGCTGGCCCAGGCTCGGGCGCTGATGGAGTCCTCCGAGGCGGAGATGCGCTCCCTGGCCCAGGAGGAGGTCATGCGCCTGGAGGGCGAGATCGAGGCGCTGGAGGGCAGGCTGCGCGCCATGCTGCTGCCGCGCGATCCGCGCGACGACCGCAACGTGATCGTCGAGATCCGCGCGGGGACCGGTGGCGAGGAGGCCGGGCTGTTCGCCGCCGATCTCTTCCGCATGTACGCCCGCTACGCCGAGGCGAAGGGTTGGCAGGTGGAAGTGCTCTCGCAGAACGAGACGGGCATCGGGGGCTTCAAAGAGATCATCTTCATGGTGCGGGGCAAGGGTGCGTATTCCCGGCTGAAATACGAGTCCGGCGTGCACCGAGTCCAGCGCGTCCCGCTGACCGAGGCGCAGGGCCGCATCCACACCTCGACGGCCACAGTGGCCGTCCTGGCCGAGGCCGACGAAGTCGAGATCACCATCCCGGAGAAAGACATCAAGATGGATGTCTATCGCTCGGCGGGGGCGGGAGGGCAGAACGTCCAGAAGAACGCCACCGCTGTGCGCCTGACACACCTGCCCACCGGCATCGTCGTCCAGTGCCAGGACGAGCGGTCGCAGCTGCAGAACCGGCTGCGCGCCATGAGCATCCTGCGGGCGCGCCTGTACGAGATGGCGATGAAGGAGCAGCAGGCCCAGGTGGAAGCGGCGCGCCGCGCTCAGGTGGGCACGGCGGAACGGGCCGAGAAAATCCGCACCTACAACTTCCCCCAATCGCGCGTCACCGATCACCGGATTGGGCTCACCACCCACAACCTGCCGGCGGTGCTGGACGGCGAGCTCGATCCGTTCATCGAGGAGCTGGCGGCGCGCGATGTGGCCGAACGGCTGCAGGCGTCCCAACCTTGACCCCGTCGACCAGGATGACGATCGCGGACCTGCTGGCCGGAGTGACGGAGCGGCTCAGGCCGGTGCGGGAGTCCCCCGGACGGGAGGCGCTGCTTCTCGTTGCCGAGGCGCTGGGGATGAGGCGCGAGGCGCTTCTTGCACATCCGGAACGGCCCGTTGAGGAGGCGGATGTCCAGCGCGTGCGGCAGCGCGCGGACCGGCTGGTGGCGGGGGAGCCGCTGCCGTACGTGCTCGGATGGTGGGAGTTCTTTGGGCGCCGCTTTTGGGTGACGCCCTCGGTGTTGATTCCCAGGCCGGAAACGGAGATGCTGGTGGAGGAGGCGCTCTCCGTTCTCGCCGCCCGACCACAGGCATTCGGCCTCGACGTGGGGACGGGCTCGGGCTGCATCGCGGTGACGCTGGCGGCTGAGTGCCCTGAGCTGCGGATGGTGGCGACGGACGTGTCGCGGCGGGCGCTGGGGGTGGCGGCGCGCAATGCCCGGGACCACGGGGTCGCGCAGCGCGTGGCCTTCGTCGCGTGTGATCTTGCTGGGGCGATCGGGAAGCGGTTCGATCTGATCTGCGCCAACTTGCCGTACATCCCTTGCTCCAGGCTGGCCGGCCTGGACGTGGCGCGGCACGAGCCCCTGCGTGCGCTGGATGGCGGTGCGGACGGGCTGTCGCTCATCGGGAGGTTGGTGGCGGATCTGCCGCGGCTTCTCGCCCCTGCAGGAACTGCGCTGCTGGAGATCGACGAGACGCACGGTGAGGACGCGGCCCGGCTCGCCCAGGGGGCGGCCGTCGGAGACGTCGAGGTCAGGCAGGACCTGTCGGGAAGGGACCGGCTTCTGGTGATCACGCGTAGGGTCGGCGGATGAAGACCAAGGTCGTTCGGGCGGAGGAGTCGGGTGCGCTCGAGGAGGCGCTGGCCGTGCTGCGCCGAGGGGGCCTCGTCGCCTTTCCCACCGACACCGTCTACGGCGTGGGCGCGATGGCCTTCGATGAGCGCGGGGTGGCGAGGCTCTACCGCGCCAAGGGGAGGTCGATGGAGAAGGCCATCCCGGTCCTCCTGGCCGGGGCTGAGGACCTGCCGCAGGTGGTGCGCGATCTTCCCGAGTCGGCGCGCACACTGGCCGAGCATTTCTGGCCGGGGCCGCTGACCCTGGTCGTGCCGCGTCATCCGGACCTGCCCCGCGCCATCAGTGCCACGGACACCGTAGGTGTGCGCGTTCCCGATCATGCGCTGGCGCGCCGTCTGCTGCGACTCGCCGGGCCGATGGCGGTCACGTCGGCTAATCGCTCGGGCCGGGCGAGCGCGTGCACCGCCGCCGAGGTGCTGGCTGAGCTAGGCGGCCGCATCGAGTTCCTGCTGGATGGCGGGGCAACACCGGGCGGGCGGCCTTCGACCGTTGTCGACTGCACGGGGGAGAACCTGCGGGTGCTGAGGGAGGGCCCTCTCACTCTGGCAGACCTGGCGGAGGCACTGGGCTCGGGAGGCAGAACGTCTGCATTTCTCTGATGATCCCTTGATGGAATGCTGACGCGGGGGACCTACACTCATGGCGCATTCTCCTCCTCTGAGAACCGCGCGCCGGGCTGAGGCAGGCCTGGGGCGCGGTTTCGCGCTCCCCGATGGAAAGAGAAACCCCGCCGGCCCGCGAGCCATCGCGAGACGACGGGGGCGCCTGTTAGCGTAAGTCTATGACGGAGAGGCGAGGGCGTCAAGGCTGAGAGCCCTTCGCGGCAGCGCGCTGGGCATGTCGAGGGCGCGAGGCTGGGCCACAACCGGGGAAGGCGCGGCCCGGAGATCACGAACGGGACAGGCGTCAGCCGCGGCCAGCGGTGCGGGCGAGTGTGAAGGGGGGATGTATTGACTCCGGACCGCAAAAACGCTATTCTCGAATTGTATCGTGCCTCGGTACCGAGTTGCGCACCATGAAACCAGGCCAAGCGTCAGATGAAGCGCCGGCTGCGGGCACGGGGAGCTTGAGGCGGGTCTGTGGGGCTGGTCGATCGTGAACAGCGAAGGGAGGGGAGGCATGGCCGAGGGCGGATCGGTTGCCGAAGTGACGATGAAGGTCATCCAGGACCGGCGCAGCATCCGGGACTACACCGATGAACCGGTGTCGGACCACGATCTCGACCTGATCCTGGAGGCCGCGCGTCTGGCGCCGTCGGGTGAGAACGCGCAGCCGTGGCGCTTCATCGTGGTCAAGGACCCGGAGACGCGCAAGAAGCTGGGAGCGCTGGCGGGAGGCGGAAGCGGCCGGCGCTTCACGGCAGAGTTCGTCACCAAGAAGATGCAGGAGCGCTTCGCCAGCCTGGAGGATGAGGCCAAGAAGCGCGCCGCGTTCGAGAAACTCACCTCAGGCCAAGTCTCCGCCTTCCTGGCCGCGGCTCCGGTCAACATCGTCGTGTGCGGCAAGAAAGACGTGTGGGACATGCCGTACGACACCTCGGCCGCCATCGAGAACATGCTGCTGATGGTGACGGCGCTAGGTCTGGGCGCATGCTGGGTGATCGCGCCGTGCATCGACATCCGCGACGAAGAGCGGGTCAAAGACCTGCTGGGCATCCCCGAAGGCTTCAAAGCCGTCAGCATCGTATCGGTTGGTCATCCGCTGAGGCCGCATCGGCCCCGGCCGCGCCTCCCCATCCAGGAGTTGGTCTTTCGCGAGACGTGGGGGGTCGCCTACTACGGGGGTGAGGCATGAGCGACAAGACCCTTCCGCTGGGCTACGTCAACAGTCTGGTCTACGAGCTGCTCAAGTCGTTCTGGGATGAACGCGGCAAGGGGGCGCGCTTCCGCCTGACGACGGTCGGGCGCGAGTTCTTCCGTGAGAAGTGCCTGCCGCACCTCGACTCGGGCGCGCTGGACGACATCGTGCGCGCGGTCGGCGCCACTCTGAGTCGTGACGGCATTGCGGCGCAGGTGGGCTGCAGCCAGGAGGACCGGCTGCTTCGCGTGCGCGTCGAAGGGTGCGTCCATCGGTCGGTCGAGGATCGGATGGCGGCGCAGGGGATCGAGCCGCTCGCGTGCCTCCCCGCCAACCTGATCGCGTTGGCGATTGAGGCGAAGCTCGATAGGCCGGTCGAGCTGGCGGAGGTCAAGCCCGGGGAGGGAGGCTGCGAGCTTCTGCTGATCGTGTTCGATGCGAGGCCGACTCTGGTGTAGGTGGCGCCATGAGCAAGGTGAGCACTCTCGCCGAAGCAGTGGCCTCCATTCCTTCGGGCGCGCACGTGGCCCTGCCTGGGTTCGCCATCACCCGCTGCGCCATGGCCTTTGCTCGCGAGGTCATCCGCCAGGGCATCCGTGGGCTGACCGTCTCGCAGTGCGTCGGGGCGATGGACGCCGACCTGCTGGTGGGAGCCGGCGCGGTCGACCACATCATCTACGGCGGCGGCTCGCTCGACCGGTTCGGGCGGCTGGCCTGCGTCAACCGCGGCATTGAAGACGGGAGCCTGCGCGCCGACGAGTACAGCAGCCTCTCGGTCACCTTCCGCTACCTGGCGGGCGCGCTGGGCATCCCCTTCATCCCCATCCGCTCGCTGCGCGGCTCGGACCTGATCCGGCGCCTGGAGGAGCGTCCCGAGCCGGACGTGGCCATGATCACCGATCCGTTCTCCGGCGAGACCTGGCTGGCGCTCAAGCCCCTTGTGCCGGATGTCGCCGTGGCCTTGGTGCAGATGGCGGACGAACACGGCAATGCGCAGATCTGGGGCCCCCGTTGGGACAACGTCGAGCAGGTGCGGGCCAGTCGGCGGACCATCGTCATCGCCGAACAGGTCGTGCGGGAGGACGTCATTCGCCAGAATCCCGAGCGGACGGTGATCCCCGGGCTGCACGTCTCGCACGTGGTGGAGGTGCCCTTCGCCGCCCATCCCACCTCGGTGTACGGCCTGTACGACTACGACGCCGAGGCGATCGAACTCTACGTCGAGGGGACGCGGACGCCGGAGGACGTGCAGCGCTACCTCGAGGAGACGGTCTTCGGGCCAAAGGACCATGGGGAGTACCTGGCCCGGATGGGCGGGATGGAGCGGTTGGCGAAGCTGAGGGCCGACCCCAGCCTGGGATACTGAGGCGAGGCAGCCATGAACCTCGACTACTCTCCCTCCGAGTTGATGGCGGTGGCCGGCGCCCGCGAGCTCAAGGACGGCGAGGTGGTGGCCGTCGGGCTGGGGCTGCCGGTTGTGGCCTCATTCCTGGCCAAGCAGACCCATGCCCCGCACATGACGATCCTGTTCGAGCTGGGTGTGATCGACCCCGAGCCGATCGACCAGGGCGTCGGGCTGGCGGATCCCCGGGTGTGGTACCGCGCCCGCACCATCAGCAGCTTCGTCGACATCCTGGGGACGCTGCTCCACCGCGGTCGGGTGGATGTGGGTTTCCTGGGAGGCCTGGAGACAGATCAGTTCGGCAACCTGAACACAACCCTGGTGGGCGATCCGCGGGGCCAGTTCCGGCACATGGTGGGCAGCGGCGGCGCGAATGACATCGCCTCCTCCGCTCGCCGCACGATCATCATCATCCGGCACGAGGCGCGCAAACTGCGCAAGGCGGTCTCCTTCGTGACCAGCCCCGGCTACATCTCCGGCGGCGACAGCCGAGAGCGGGCAGGGCTGCCCGGTGGGCCGAGCCGGGTGATCACCGACAAAGCGATCTTCGGGTTTGACCCACAGACCAAGCAGATGGTGCTGCTCTCGGTGCATCCCGGGATCCGCCAGGAGGACGTGCTGGCGGCGATGGAGTTCACTCCCCTCGTGCCGGCACGCGTGCCGGAGACCGAGCCGCCGACACCGGAACAGCTCCGCCTCATCCGCGAGGTGATCGACCCGAAGCGCATGTACATGGGGTAGGTGGACATGCCGGGCGCGTTGGCCGGCGCGTGGAGCCTGACATGCCGTACGTCGTGACGAGCGAGTGCATCCAGTGTGGGGCGTGTGTGGCCGGCTGTGAGAGCGGTGCGATCAGCGAGGGGGAGACCCAGTCGCACATCGACGTCAACCTCTGCGTCGAATGCGGCACCTGTGCCGCGAACTGCCCGGTCCAGGCGATCGTCTTTGTGGACGAGGTGGACACCGGCGCCAAGGACCTAGCCCACCAAGCCGAGATGCCCTAGGCGGGCGGCGCGCGACATCCCCTGGGCGCGTATCCCTCCCGCGGGGCCTTCGAGGTCTCCCAACAGGCGGCGGCAGCACACGTACGCCGATCAGCCGATCCGCGAACTGCGGTCCGCATCCGCTCTCGCCCGCTCAGGCACTCGATCTCTATCTGCCCGACGATGGCGAAGGCCCGTTCCCCGTCATCGTGTACATCCGCGGAGGCGCCTTCGCTCTGGGGGATAAGCGAGACATTCAACTGATCCCCCATCTGCAGGGACTGCGGCGGGGCTATGCTGTGGCAAGCGTGAACTATCGATTGAGCGGGGAGGCCCTCTTCCCAGCCGGGCTGCAGGACCTGCGGGCTGCCGTGCCACGTGCAGGCGGCCGTGGATTGGTTCGGGCCCACGGACTTCCTGCGCATGGACGACCAGCTCGCCGAGAGCGGGCTGGGCCCCTGCAACCACAGCGATCCGGACTCGCCCGAATCGATCCTCTTGGGAGCGCGCATCACCGATATTCCGGAGAGGGTCCGACGCGCCAGCCCCATCACCTACGCCCATCGCGGGATCCCGCCCATCCTGATCCAGCACGGGCGCCTGGACCACGTCGTGCCGGTGCAGCAGTCCATGATCTTGGCGGAGAGACTAGCGGAATGCGTTGGCCCCGAGGGCTTCGAATTCGACATCCTCGAAGGCGCCGACCATGCCGACCCACTCTTCGACACCGAGGAGAACTTGGACAGGGTTCTCGGCTTCCTCGACCGGCACCTGAAGTAGCCGGCCGCGGGATCGGCCTGGCGCGATCAGCGTTGGAGCCACGCCGGGCCGAGGCCGAGTTCGTCGGCGAGGCGCGCCAGTTCTGCGAGCAGGTTGTTGGGGAGGGGGATACCTTCCCGCAGGCGCTCCTGTTTGGTGCGCCACTCGATCTCGCCGGGAAGGTAGATGCGGTCGCAGGTGGGAGCGCGCGGCGAGTTGCGGATGTCTGCGATCAGCGCCTGGATGTCTCGTTCGAAGTCTCGTGGATCGGCGAAGGCGGAGATGTCCAGCGCTTGGACGGTGAACCCCGCCGAGACCTTGGTTTCGGTGTCGTGGACGGATGGAACGCGCGGCCCGAAGGCGGATCCCGTCAGGACGCCGCTCAGGATGTCCACCGCCAGAGCAAGACCGTAGCCCTTGGGTCCGCCGATGGGGACGAGCGTGCCTTTCATCGCGGCCGACGGATCCGTGGTGGGGAGACCTTGCTCATCGAGTGCCCAGCCGAGGGGGATGGGGTCGCCCTTGCTGGCTGCCAGACGGATCTTGCCCCTGGCGACGACAGAGGAGGCCATGTCCAGGACGATGTCCACCTCGGTGCCCGTGGGGATGGCGATGCAGATGGGGTTGGTGCCCAGCACAGGCGCCGCTCCGCCCCAGGCTGCCATGCTCGGGGCGGCGTTGGCCGTGACCATGCCGATCATCTTGTGCGGAAGGGCCAACATGGCGTAGTACGCCGCCACCCCGAAGTGGCCCGCATTGCGCACCGCGACAAAGCCCACGCCGTACTGGCGCGCTCGATCGATGGCCTCGCCCATGGCGCGCACGCCGGCAACCTGGCCGAAGCCGTGCTGCGCATCCAGCAGCACGCAGGCGCCGCGCTCCTGCACCTTCCGGACTTCGGTGTTCGCGCTCATGGTGCCGGTGCGGACTCTGTGGATGTAGGCCGGCAGCCGCAGGATGCCATGCGACTCGATGCCGCGCAGGTCTGCTTCGACGATGACGTCGGCGATGCAGGCGGCCTGATCGTGAGGCACGCCGGCCTTTTCCAGGATGCGTCGGCAGGCTTGAGCCAGGTCGGCTGCGGCGACGCGGGTGGTTGATTCGGGCATGGCTGCGGTCATCCTCGTCTTGTCTATGGAGTGGGCGGAGCGGCAGTGCGGACCTTGGAGCGATCGCTGCGCCCCTGTGGAGTTCGGTTTCGTGCCGCGGAACCGAGTTGCGTAACGAGGATAGCATCGCGCCGGGTGAACGTCAAGTTGGTGGCGCCCGATGGAGGTCACGCCCTGCGAGGCTCCGCAACGGCGAGGGCGTTGACAGGCAGCGGCTGTTTGGAGTACACTTAGATTGCGAAACCATGTTTCACAGCATGCAACCGCTGCGGAACATGCGGCGGCCTCTCGGAGGGACTTGAGTGCCCGGTTCGGTCCGTGCGGTCGAGCGAGCGCTCGACATCCTGCTGTCCTTCACGCTGAAGGAGCCAGACCTGTCGCTGACGCAGATCGCCGAGCGCGTGGGCATCCACAAGAGCACGGCCCATCGGCTGCTGGCGACCCTCGAGAGCAAGCGCTTCATCAGCCGTCATCCGTCAAATGGCACCTATCACCTGGGCCTGCGCGTTCTCGAAATGGCCTCGGTTGTCCTGCACGATCTCGATCTGCAGCGCTGGGCGCGGCCGTACCTACGGGACCTGGTCACCGAGTGCGGCGAGACGGTGGACCTCTGCGTGCTCGACGGCAGGCATGTGGTCTACCTGGATGTGGTGGACAGCCCGCGGCGCGTGAAGATCGCGGCTGCCGTCGGTCAGCGCCTGCCGGTGGCGTGCACGGCCTCGGGCAAGGCCTTCCTGGCCTATCTTCCGGAGGACCAGGCACGGGCCCTTGTGCAGCCCGGGCTGCACAAGTACACCGACCACACGCCGCTCACGTGGGAGGCATTGGCCGAGGACTTGCGCAGGACGCGCGAGCGAGGCTTTGCCATCTCGGAGCAGGAGTTCGAGGTCGAGATCAACGCCGTGGCCGCGCCGGTGCTCGACGCGGCGGGGCTGCCTGTGGTGGCTGTGGCTGTGGTCGGGCCGACGTATCGCCTGCCTCGCGAGCGCATGCTCGAGATCGGTTCCATGGTCTGCCGGGTGACCGAGGCCATGGCGCGCGAGGTGGGCGTCACCGCCCTCTCCGAGATCGTCTCGCGGACCCTGAGGCTGCCGGAATTCCAGCGTGAGTCGGGAGAAGGATGAGATCGATGGACAAGCCACCGTTTGTCCGGGCGGCGGATGTCGAAGGTGAGCGCCGCGACCCCCCGCGTGTCTCCAAGCTGCTCCTGGCGCCGAAGTTCGGCGGGGTGCAGAACGTGTCCATGGGGATGAACATCACCGACGTGGGCAGCATGATTCCGGATCACGTGCACGAGGAATCCGAAGAGGTCCTGTTCCTGATCAGCGGGCGGGCGAAGATCGTGATCGACGGCGAGGGGGAGTGGGAGATCGGCCCGGAGACGGCCTTCTACTCGCCGCGGGGCAAGGTGCACCGCGTGGAGAACATCGGCGACGAACCGCTGAAGATCGTCTGGGTCTACTGCCCGCCGCTGCCGGCGCACTGCCGCTGAGATGTCCAGTCTTGTGCGATAAGGAGCCTGCACATGTTTGAAGAGACACGAGAGTACGTCAAGAAGCTCGGTCTGCCCCCGGGGGATCTGTTCGACATGCCGACCTCGAGGGCGCGCTTCCCGGATGGGGCGGCCTACCGCATCGAGTGCCCGACGGTGAACTCGGCGGAGGCGGTGGCCGCCCTGCTGGAGACCGCCACGAAGATGGGCATCACCATCAACCGGGTCACCGAGACCTACGGCATGTTCCGCCACACGCGGGCGGAGATTCGGGAATACTGCCGCCTGTGCCATGACTACGGTGCGGAGCTGCTGCTCTCGGTGGGCCCGCGGGCCACGTACGACACGGGCGCGACCGTGCTCTCGCCGCAAGGCGTGCGCATCAGCTACCGGCTGCGCGGCATGGAGCAGGTGCTGCGCGCCATCGAGGACATCAAGCGCGGCTACGACTGCGGCTGCCGCGGCTTTCTCCTCTACGACGAGGGCATGCTGTGGCTGGCGAACGAGATGCGCAAGGACGGGGCGCTGCCGAAGGAGATCGTCTTCAAGGCCTCGGCCCATCTGGGGCACTGCAACCCCGCCTCGTTCAAGCTGCTGGAGACCCTCGGCGCCGACAGCATCAACCCCGTGCGGGACCTGCAGATCCCGATGATCGCCGCGCTGCGGGCCGCGGTGAAGGTGCCCATCGACGTGCACACCGACAACCCACCCGGCTCCGGCGGGTTCATCCGGGTGTATGAGGCGCCCGAGATCGTGCGCGTGGCCGCGCCGGTGCATCTGAAGACCGGCAACTCGGTGGTGGGCGGCCACGGCGAGATGACCTCGGCCAACGACGGCCGGCGGATGGCCGAGCAGGCGGCCATCGTGGTGGAGATGGTGACGAAGTACTACCCCGAGGCCAAGCAGTCGGCCAAGGGCGCCGAGGACATGCGCATCCCGGTGGTCTAGGCTGGGGGCGAGGGCGGCGCCGTCGCCGCGAGCGAGGTGGTGGCAATGGCTGAGTGGCAGTTCCCTCCTGAGTCGGGCCACATGGAACGACCCACGGGCGTCTACTACCAGACGATGAACATGACCGAGATCGCGGCGCGGCTGAAGACGAACGATCTCATCATCATCCCCGTGGGCAGCACCGAGTGCCACGGCGCCGCCCAGCCGCTCGGCGAGGACACGTTCCTGGTCACGCGGATGGCGGAGCAGGTCGCCCTCAAGACGGGCTGCACGGTGGCCGAGCCGGTGTGGTATGGGTCCCATCCCTACAATCACCTGGGAATGCCTGGGACGATCGTGGTCCCGGAGGATGCCTTCCTGGCCAACCTGCGGGCGATCATCGCCGGGTTCTGGAACGCCGGATTCCGCAAGCAGATTCTGCTGAATGGTCACGGCCAGGAGGAGGTCATCCCGCTGGCGCTACATCAGTTCGCCAAGAAGTACCAGGTGCCGTGCATTCTGATCTCGCTGCACTGGCCGACGGTGATCCATGATCACCTGAAGGACAAAGCCCACGGCGGTCCGTTCGAGACGCCCTTCCAACACGCCTGCGAGGTGGAGGCCTCGTACTCCCTGGCACTGTTCCCCGAGTTCATGAAGATGGATCTGGCGGTGGACACCAAGCCGGAGGGGTTCTTGCCCCCGGGGCACGTGGACAAGGGCGGCGAGGTGTACCACGCGCCGATCAAAGGGCACGAGCACGTGGGGCTGGGCGGCATTGAGGTCCTGGTGTACCCCGAAGGCGTCATTGGCCGGCCCACACTGGCCGACGCCGAGAAGGCCAAGCCCGGGCTGCAGGCCCTGCTGGACTACATGTGCAAGTTGATCGACGACATCCTGACGCGCTTCCCGCCGGGGGTGCTGCCGCCGGTGGAAAAGACCACCATGCGCGATCGGGAGGAGATCGAAGCTCTGCTGAAGGGCCCTCTGAACGGCGGCAAGCATTTGTACACCGTCGCTTATCCGCCGTGAGCTGTCGGGCGGGTTCCTGCAAGGCGTTGAGGTCCTGGCGCAATTGACGTCTCGGTGCTGGCCTGGGGATCTGCCAGGGGTGGCTGCTCCAGGCGTGGGGAGGAGATCGATGAGGCTGCTCCGGGTCGACATGCAAGGCGGTCAGGTGACGTGGCAGGCTGTGCCGCCGCACTACGAACGCCTCGGCGGCCGCGGCCTGATCGCCTCGCTTCTCCTTCACGAAGTTCCCGCAGGGTGTGATCCGCTTGGCCCGCACAACAAGCTGATCGTGGCGCCGGGGCTGCTCGGTGGGGCCGGCGTGACGACGGCGGGCCGCGTGTCGATTGGCGGCAAGAGCCCCCTCACCGGGGGCGTGAAGGAGGCGAACGCCGGCGGGACAGCCGGCGACAGCCTCGGCAGGCTCGGGGTCAAGGCGATCGTGGTCGAGGGGCAGCCCGCCGACGGCGGCCCATGGTGGGTGCTGCACCTCTCCGGCGAAGCCGCGGAGCTGGTGCCTGCCGAAGGCCTGGTCGGCCTGGGGACCTACGCCACTGCCGAGGCGCTTCAGAGGCGCTTCGGGGATGAATGCACTGTGCTGTCGATCGGGCAGGCCGGTGAGCAGCTGCTGCTGGGCGCTGGCATCGTCTGCACCGGCGAAGGCGAACAGCGCAGCAACATCGCCGCGCGCGGCGGCTTGGGCGCGGTCATGGGCAGCAAGCGGCTCAAGGCCATCGTCATCGACCGTCCACAGGTCTCTCGCGTGGCGTTGGCTGACCCCGAGCTGTTCCACAGGTCGGCGCGGCGCTTCGCGCAGGAACTGATCAACGATCCCAAGGTGGGCCCGAAGGGCGGGACGCATCTGTACGGCACCTCGGCCATCCTGGGCGCGGTCAACGAGATGGGATCGCTGCCGACGCGCAGTTTCGCCTTTGGCAGCTTCGAGCAGGCGGCCGAGCTGCGGGGCGAGCACCTGCGCGAGGTGATTCTGGCGCGCGGAGGCCGCATCGGCACCCGCTGCATGCCCGGCTGCGTGATTGCCTGCCGCAACGTGTATGTGGACGAGGCGGGCAGCCCAATCGTCGGCACGCTGCAGTATGAGACCCTGGCGCTGATCGGCTCGAATCTCGGCCTGAGCGATCTCGACCAGGTGGCGCGCCTGAACTTCCTGTGCAACGACTTCGGCCTGGACACGATCGAGGCCGGCGCCGCCCTGGGCGTGGCGATTGAGGGCGGGCTGGCGGCCTTTGGCGATTTCGCCGGTCTCGAGGCCCTGCTGCGCCAGGTGGGGGAGGGCAGCGTTGTGGGGAAGGTGATCGGGTCGGGGGCGGTCACGACGGGTCGGGTTCTGGGAGTGCGGCGGATCCCGGCTGCGCTGGGGCAGGCCATCCCGGGCTACGACCCGCGCAGTCTGAAGGGGAACGGCGTGACGTATGCCACCTCGCCGCAAGGAGCGGATCACACCGCCGGCAACGCGTTCGGGGCGCGCAAGGAAGTGAACCCGCTCGCGGTGGAGGGGCAGACGCGGCTGTCACTCCGACTCCAGCTGCTCGCAGCGATGCTCGACAGCACCGGCCTGTGTCTGTTTGCCCGACCGCCCGTGGTGGCCGATCCCCAGCTCATGGTGGACCTGTTGAACGGGCGCTATGGCTGGGGCTGGACCAAGGATGACCTCGACCGCGCCAACCGGGACGTGTTGAGAGCGGAGCTCGAGTTCAACCGGCGCGCCGGGCTGCCGCCAGCCTCGCAGCGGCTGCCGGAGTACATGCGGCGCGAGCCCCTGCCTCCGCACGGCGTCACCTTCGACATTCCGGAGGGCGATCTCGACAGCCTGTTCGACGAGCTGTGATGAGTGCGATGGCGATCGAGGTGGAGTTGGGCGGCAACCTTCTGCCGGGCGCGGCGCGGCGGCAGGTGCTGCAGGCCGAGCGGGAGATGACCGTTCGGGAGGTGGCGCGCAGGATCGGCCTCGATCCTCAGGTGATCGGCCTGGTCGTGGTGAATGGAGTGCAGAGCGAGCTGGAAGACCCGGTGCCCAGCAGATCGCGCGTGTGCTTCTACCCGCCGATGACAGGGGGTTAGAGTCCCCGCGCGCCGCAGCGGAGGCATGGCCGCCGCTTCAGCCGAAGCGGCCTTCGATGTAGTCCTCCGTGCGGGGGTCTTGCGGATGGGTGAAGATCTGCTTGCCCGGCGCGAACTCCACCAGTTCACCACTGAGCAGGAAGGCGGCGTGGTCGGCCATGCGCGCCGCCTGCTGAATCGAATGGGGCACCAGGACGACCGTGTAGCGCTGCTTCAGCTCCTGCAGGGTGGCTTCCACCTTGCCGGTTGAGATCGGGTCCAGGCCGGAGGTGGGCTCGTCGAGCAAGATGACCTCCGGCTCGAGGGCCAGCACGCGCGCCAGGCACAAGCGCTGCTGCTGGCCGCCGGAGAGACGCACGGCGGGCTCATCGAGCCGGTCGTGGACCTCGTCCCAGAGCGCTGCGGCTCGCAGGCTGGCCTCCACCGCACGATCCAGACGCTGGCGGTCACGGATGCCGGCCAGCTCGAGCCCGTACGTCAGGTTCTGGCGGATGCTCATCGGCAGGACCACAGGCCGCGCGAACACCATCCCCACCCGTCGGCGCAGGGCAATCGTGTCCACGTCCGGCCGGAGGATGTCCTCGCCATCCAGCCACACATGGCCCGAGAGCGTGACCACATCGGCTAGGTCGTTGAGGCGATTGAGCGTGCGCAGGAGCGTGGACTTGCCTCCGCCCGCAGGGCCGAACAGGACGGTGATGGCGTTGGCCGGGATGCGCAGGCTGATGCCGCGCAGCGATTCGGTGCCGTCGGAGTAGGAGACGACCAAGTCCTCGATCACGAACTTGTCGCCGCTGGCGGTCGGAACGGTGCTCACCACTGCCTCCGGGCGCGCGCTGGGGGGGCTCGCCGGCCAAGCCGATCAAGCAGTTCTTTCGCGAGCTGTTTGAGGTGGAGCGTCTGGGCCGGGAAGGCAGTGCGAAATTGAAATCGAAGCCGTCCGGTTC
>FWPV01008964.1_pt1 | contig 17192 bp, 16 predicted proteins | sample 2228371 | NCBI WGS metagenome assembly FWPV01 (sample SAMEA103939776, study PRJEB20133) | metagenome | reverse complement strand
CAAAGTTGACAAAAGTAAATTCAAACTCTTTACCAATGTGAAAATTGATTGCATGGGTTTGAATGGAAATAAAGAATTGCTTGTCGGCTCAGAATCACAAATTTTTAAAACTTTTAGAGAAGAACTTATTCCTATTGAATCACTTTTTAAGTTTGATGGAAAAATAAACCAAATAATATCCTGCAGTGAGAATCTATACTTCCTTTCATGCAATAAGATATATAAACATAATACAGTTTCAAAGGCATATGAAATCATAGAATTCCCTGAAGACATCGAAGTTAGGTTTATCTTACCAACAGAAAACGAAACTATTTATGCAGGAACAAATAATGGTTTATACATAAAACAAAAAAATGACACCATCTGGACAGCACAGAGGCACAGAGAAAAATTTTGTGAAATACTAAGCAACGATGTAAGAAAAATTATAAATGATAAACACAACCATTTATATTTAGCGACATCAAAAGGAATTAACATATTTGACGGAAAAGACTTTTGGGTTCCAATTACAGGTAAAAATGGACTACCCTTTGAAGATGTATTAACCATAACTCTTGGAGCTGATGAAACAATTTGGGTGGGGTTTTCAGAAGGTGCTGCTGTATTTAAAAATGGCAAATGGAATTATTATTATTCAAGGCGGTGGCTTGCAGGCAATAAAGTTAATGTGATTTTTATAAAAAACAATAATACTGTTCTCCTTGGAACAGATAAAGGATTAACAGAAATTGAATTTGTTAAAATGAACTTGGAGAAAAAAGCTAAATTTTTTGAAGATGTTATAGAAAAAAGACATAAAAGAAAAGGATATGTTGCAAACTGCGATTTAACAATTCCTGAAGACACAAGCAGTTACAGATATGAAGCCACTGATAATGATGGTTTATGGACTGCAATGTATGTTGCAGCAGAATGTTACAGATATGCAGTGACTAAAAATCCTATTGCCAAAAAAAACGCAAAAGAATCACTTCAGGCTCTTATAAGACTTGAACAAGTTACTCCAATTGAAGGCTTCATTGCAAGAGCAACAATTGAAGTTGGTGAGCAAAATGTAAGAAAATCACATGGAGAATGGCATATAAGCCCATGTGGAAAATGGGAATGGAAAGGAGATACAAGCTCAGATGAAATTGATGGACATTATTATGCTTACTCAATTTATTTTGACTTAGTTGCAGATGAAAATGAAAAGGAAGTAATTAAAAACCATGTGAGAAAGGTTACAGATTATATAATTTCAAATAACTATCTTTTAATAGATATTGATGGCAAGCACACCACTTGGGGAGTTTGGTCGCCAGAAATGCTTAATGGACCTTGGTTTGCTCAGAGAGGGCTTAATTCACTTGAAATACTGTCTCACCTAAAAACTGCATACCACATAACAAACGACCAAAAATATCAGGAAGCTTACCTTGACCTCATTTATAATCATCATTATGCAGTAAATATAATTGAACAAAAAATTGTCGTTCCTGGGTTTGTTAACCACTCTGATGATGAGTTAGCCTATTTATCTTATTATCCACTCTTAAAATATGAAAAAGACCCTGACTTGAGAAAAATTTACTTGTTAAGTCTTCAACGAACCTGGCTTTATGAAAAAAAAGAATATAACCCTCTTTGGACCTTTATTCATTACGCCCTAACTGGCGAAATAGATGAAATTAATAACTCTATTGAAACTCTAAAAAATATACCTTTAGATTTAATTAATTATTCTATAAAAAATAGCCACAGAACTGATATTAAAATCGATCCTGAAAGTGGCAGATTTGGGGAGAAACAAACCACCAGAGCTTTACCCCCTGATGAACGCCCCATAATGAAATGGAATGGAAACCCCTGGCAAATAGATGGAGGTGGTGGTGGGAAGGGAGAAGATGACCCAACCCTTTACTTACTTCCTTACTGGATGGGAAGATACTACAAGCTAATTAGTTGAGGGGTAATCAAAAATCGGTTTATGGTGGAAAGTTGAAGAACTACCAATATGGAGCATGTAAAAAGTTTTAAAGAATCAGAAGTTTACAAGTTATATCGCAAAATAGCAAATGAAATTTATAATGAAACAAAAAGATTCCAAAAAGAAGATGAAAAACATATTTGATGTTGCTTTAATTGGACACATTGCAAAAGATGAAATTGTAATAAAAGGGGAGAGAAAAACTGCAGTTGGTGGTGCTGTATATTATGGGGCTTTCCCACTAAGTAAAATGGGATTAAAGGTTGCGGTAATAACAAAAGTTGCTGAAAAAGATAAAAACTTAACTTTACCTCTTACAAATGCAGGAATAAAAGTTTTTCTTACAAAAAATACTAACAATAAAACTACAGGAATTGAAAATATTTACCTTGATGAATCTATGGAAAGAAGGAAATGCAGACCAATAGCGTTTGCAGGAGAATTTAAAATTGATGAAATTCCAGACATAGAGGCAAAAGTATGGCACATAGGAGCATTGATGAAGGGCGAAATTGGGCTTGAACTCATAAAATTCCTTTCCCAAAAAGGTAAAATTTCACTGGATGTTCAAGGATTTGTAAGAGTGAGTCGAAACCTTTACCCAACACAAAATATTACTACCAACCTTTCTGATATAGCAGAAAAAATTGAAATTCAATCTGAACCGGAATTGCTTTACGAAGATTGGCTTGAAAAATATGAAATTTTACCGTACATCTATTATTTAAAAGCAGATGCCGCTGAAGCGGAAATTTTAACTAATACAAAGGATATAAAAGAATCTGCAATTAAATTTTCAAAATGGGGTTGTAAAGAAATTATGATAACTCACACTGGAGGAATACAAATCTACGCTGATGGGAAATTTTATAACTACCCATTCACAGCAAAAGAAATTAAAGGCAGAACGGGAAGAGGAGATACTTGCATTTCTTCATACATTGGTAGAAGATTATCTCATAACCCAGATGAATCTTGTAAATTTGCAGCATCTCTTTGTTCAATAAAACTTGAAGCAGAAGGTCCCTTCGCTGGCACTATAGAAGAAGTTGAAGAAAGAATAAGAAATTAATATATCTGCTGTGTTGAACTGGTTCGGCTTGGGTTGGCTTGAGCTGGGCTTGGTTTATGTTGTAAGCTTCTTCAATTTCCAATACAACTTTGTTACCTTTTAATGTAATTCTCTCAATTCCCCTGTCTCCATATAATATATCCGTTCGCAAATATTTGTAATATGATCTGCAATTCTTTCTAAATATCTTGAAATGAGAAGTAGATAAACTGCTTGTTTTATGATTTTTGTGTCTTTTTCCATAAGATTTAAAAGTTCATCAAAAAGATACCTGTGTAGATGGTCTGCTTCTTCATCATCGTCTATTATTTTCTTTAATAAGACAAGATCTCTATTTACAAATGCTTCAATACTTTGTTTCAACATTCCCTTTACAATTTCAGCCATTTTAGGAATGTCAACAAGGGGTTTAAATAAAGGCTGGTCTATTATCTGTCGAGCCATTTTTGCTATATCCACACAGTAATCACCAATCCTTTCTATGTCTGTAATTATTTTCATTGCTGAAGCAATAGTCCTAAGATCTCTTGCCATAGGTTGTTGAAGTGCAAGAAGTTCAAGACATTTATTTTCTATCACTAAATTTAGATTATCAACAATATCATCTTTACTGTAAACCTCAAAAACCAATCTCTCATCTCTATTTTTTAAAGCTTCTATCGATTTATAAAGCATCTCTTCAGTTGCACTTTCCATCTGCAGTAAATCTTGCTGAAGTTCTTTAAGCTGTTCATCAAAATGTTCTCTTACCGACATAATCTTTTCCTCCTTTTTTATTATCCATATCTTCCTGTGATATAATCCTCAGTTTTCTTATTTTTAGGATTTGAAAAAACCTCCTTCGTGGTATTATACTCAATTAACTCGCCAAGAAGCATAAAAGCAGTATAATCAGATACTCTTGCTGCCTGTTGCATACTATGAGTAACAATCACTATAGTATATTGTTTTTTTAATTCTCGCATCAAATCTTCAAGTGCTAAGGTCGATATTGGATCAAGCGCAGAACAAGGTTCATCAAGTAAAATAACTTCAGGTTCAACTGCTAATAATCTGGCAATGCATAACCTTTGTTGCTGCCCAAGCGAAATCTCAAGCGCTGAACAATTTAATTTATCTTTTAATTCGTCCCACAATAATACCTGTTTCAAACTTTTCTCGACAATTTTAGCTAAATTACCTTTTGAAACAATTTTATGTATTTTAACTCCATATGCAACATTATCAAACACTGACATCGGGAAGGGATTTGGCTTTTGAAATACCATACCTACCTTTTTCCTTAGATTAACAACATCGCACTTTGCACTATAAATATCTTCATTGTTAACTGTAACTTTTCCCTCAATTTTAATATTAGGGATATAGTCATTCATTCTGTTAAAAACCCTTAACAATGTGGATTTTCCACATCCTGAAGGACCTATGATAGATGTAATACTTTGCTCCCTTATAAATAAATTAACTGACTTTAAAGCATGAAATCTCCCATAGAACAAATTTAAATTTTCTGTTTGCATTTTAATAATATTTTTTTCCATTCTAAATATTTAAAAGCTTTGACTTAATTCCATACGCCTTATGGACAGGCTATGCACAATGTAGGACAAGGCTTTAGCCTTGCGATCAAGCAAACCTAAAGGTTTGCCCTACTTTTTGACAAATCAGTGTCAGACTCTGATTTGTCAAAAACTCAAGTTATTGACACCTCAAGTGGTGTCACTCCACAAACACCCCTGCACCCCTCTACAAGAGGGGAACACATTTGAAAATGTAGTAAGACCCTTTCAGGATCGTCTTTTGTCGCCAGACGGCGTAGTTTGGAGTTAATTCGTAAGGATTTCCAGGGTCAACTCTTAAGAGCTTAATAGAACTATCCAAATCTTCCCCGAATATAATCCTCTGTTCGTTTGTCTTTTGGAACTGTAAAAATCTTATCAGTATCATCAATTTCAACAAGTTCACCCATCATAAAAAAAGCAGTTCTATCACCAATTCTACCAGCTTGTTGCACATTGTGTGTGACAAAAACAATGGTATATTTCTGCTTCAACCTTCCTACTAAATTTTCAATTTTTAAAGTTGAAATTGGATCAAGCCCAGAACAAGGTTCATCAAACAAAATCACTTCTGGCTCAACCGCTAATATTCTTGCAATACATAACCTCTGCTGCTGTCCTCCAGATAGCCTGCCTGCAGGCATATTTAACCTATCTTTTACCTCCTCCCATAAACCACTGTCAATTAAACTCCTATCAACAATCTCTTTTAATTTCTTTTGATTTCTTATCCCAGCTACACGGGGCCCATAAGCAACATTATCAAATATGCTCATTGGAAGCGGAATCGGAAGCGCAAATATCATCCCTATCTTTTTCCTAAGATTGGATAAATCCTCGCTTCCTTGAAAAATAGACTCACCATCAATAATAACATCTCCTTCTACTGTCGCAAATCTTATTAGGTCGTTTAACCTGTTTAATGTCCTTAAAAATGTAGTCTTCCCTGAACCTGAAGGTCCAGTTATTGTTAACACCTCTTTTTCTCTAATCTGAATATTAACTCTATTTAAAGCCCTTAAATCATTATAATATACACATAAATCTTTGGTTTCTATTTTTATCTTTTTAATTTTTTGATTATCTACATTTACCATAATTCCATATTTTCGATTTCAGTAAAAAATATTATGTTCACAACCTCTTTTTTTACTTATTCCTTTGAAATGAATTTATACATAATCAAATTTGCAATAACATTGATAATCAAAATAGTAATTATAAGAACTGAAGCAGTTCCAAAAGCATTTTCCAAAGAAATCCCTTCTCTTGCAAGTATATAAAAATGAACAGCCATTGTTCTAACAGGAGAAAAAACACTTGTTGGAACTCTTAAAGAAGAACCTGCAGTAAAAATTACAGCTGCAGTTTCCCCAACACTTCTTCCTACTCCAAGAATTATGCCAGTGAAAATTCCGGGAAGTGCAGAGGGCAAAACTACTTTTGATACCGTTTGCCACCTTGATGCCCCTAACGAAAAACTAACCTCTCTATATAACTGTGGAACTGACTTTATTGCCTCTTCAGAAGTTCTCACTATTGTAGGCAATATCATAAAAGAAAGTGTTAATCCCCCAGACAAAATAGACCAGCCTAATTTTAAATAAACAACAAAAAATATAAATCCAAAAAGCCCAAATATAATCGATGGAATACCAGCTAAACATTCAACTCCAAAACGAATTATTTTAGTAATTCTGGATTCATAAGTATATTCTGTTAGATATATTGCTGTTCCTACGCCAATTGGTGTTGAGACAAGAACTGAAATAAAAACAAGAAAAATAGTGCCTATAATAGTAGGGAAAATACCACCTTCTCTGCCAAGATTTTTGGGAGAATCAAAAATAAAGCTTAACGAAACTACTGGTAAGCCTTTCCACAAGATAAAAAAGATAATGAATACAAGTATAAAAATTGTAAAAAGTGTGATAGACCATAAAACTAATTTTGCTATTTTTTGTGATAAATAAGCATCTATTCTCATAGTTTACTATCTCCTTGGGCGAGAAGTTAAATTAACAATCACATTTAAAATCATAATAAAGATGAACAGAACTACACCTGTGGCAAATAAAGCAGAACGATGCACTCCAGTAGAATATCCCATCTCAAGTGCAATATTGCTCGTTAAGGTTCTTGCTGGATGAAGGAATGATTCTGGTATCCTGGGTGCATTTCCTATTACCATAATAACAGCCATAGTTTCACCAATAGCTCTTCCAATTCCAAGTATTATCGATGCTATTATCCCTGATTTTGCTGATGGTAAAATTACTTTAATAATTGTTTGCCACTGAGTTGCACCAAGTGCTATTGAACCTTCTTTATATGCTCGGGGAACAGATTCTATGGCATCGGAAGAGATGCTTATAATTGTCGGTAAGATCATTATCCCGAGAATAATCGATGCAGACATGATAGAAAATCCTGGTCCACCTAAATAGTCTCTTATAAATGGAACAAGCACAATTACCCCAATAAAACCATAAACAACAGAGGGAATACCTGCAAGAAGTTGTATTGTCGGTCTTATAATAAGAGAAATCTTTTTGCCTGCAAATTCTACCAAAACTATAGAACACCCCAACCCTAACGGCACCCCTATAATTAACGCACCAAGCGTTACCCACACAGAACTTACTATCATTGGAAAAATCCCAAAAGTTTTTGTTGACGGACTCCATTTCATACCAAAAATAAATTTAATTATGGAAAACTCCTTGAATATCGCTAAACTTTCAACCAAAATAAAGAGTGCAATCAAACTCAATACAGATAATGCAGAAAACGCAGTTAGTAATAATAACTTTGAAATAATTTTTTCTTTCATTTTACATTTATAAATCCTTCTTTTAATATCATTTCTTGAGCTTTTTTGCTTAAAACAAAGTTAATAAATTTTTCTGTTTCCTTATTTACTTTGCCTTTTGTCAAAAACAAAAAAGGTCTGCATAATTTATACTTTCTTTCTTTCACATTCTTTATGGTTGGAGCTATTCCATCTATTTTAATTGCTTTCACTTCCTTGTTCACAAGACCTAAAGAAATATATCCAATTGCCTTTTTATCGCCTGCAACAACTACTCTTATTGCACCATTGGAATCTTGAACAACTGCTCCATCATAGATCTCCTGCTCTCCCATTGCCATTTCCTGAAACGCACCTCGAGTGCCAGAACCTTCTTCTCGAGTAACTACATGTATTTCTCTGTCTTGTCCACCTACTTGCTTCCAATTCTTAATTTCCCCAGAAAATATCCCCCGTATCTGTTCGACACTTAGATTGTTTATATTGTTAGAAGGATGAACTATTAGCGCAATTGCATCATAAGCAATAACATCTTCAGTAAGATTTAAATTCCTCTCGTTCTCCTTTAATTCCCTTGAAGAAGTTCCGATGTTAGCAACTCCTGTATAAGCAGATTGGATTCCCGTAGAAGACCCTCCACCTTGCACATTTATCTGAACTTCCTTCTCTTCCTTCATATACTCTTCAGCTAAATATTCCACAATTGGCTGAACTGATGTAGAACCTGCAATAACTATGATTGAATACTGACCTTTTTCCTTGGAACAAGAAGTAAAAATTAACAAACACACTAAAACAATTACAAAACAAAAAAAAATTATGTTTTTTCCAGAAGCCATAATAAAAATTAACAAACCCAAAATTTTTTAGGAAATAACTGAATTAAACATTATAGAATATCTATAATCCAAACGCAATGACTAAAATCTAATTAGAAATTACTAATAGGCTTTATTTCCGTATGGTGATTTTATGGCAAACTAAACAATGCCAAACCTGAATAATAATAAAACTTTAAAATTTATTAGAAAAATTTCAATTTGCTACTAAAATTTACTTTATATGAAATGCAATTCTTGTGGTAACGAAATAGTTAATGGAAAAAACTACTGCACTAAGTGTGGTGTACTTCTTAGAACGGGAAAACAAAAATCAGAAAGCCAATCGCAATCTATTAATAAAACAAAAATTGAAGACAAACTAAAGCTCCTTGATGAGATATATAAAAAGCAAAAGATTGAAAAAAGCACTTCTAAAGCTAAAGCACCTCCAAGAACCTCATCAATCAGCACCAGCAAAACATTGCAATTAAAACTGCGTTGGATTGATAAAAACATTTTAAATAAAGTTTTTTTAATTCTCTTTTTATTCTTAATGCTCTTAACTCCCCTTTATTTCTTTTTGGAAAGCAGTAGAAACAAAAACGAACTATCACAAAATAAAATAAAGAGTGAAACAAAAACTAAAAATAAGTCTTTACCCTTCGTATTTAAAAGAACGCAAGAAGAAATCAATTTTAGAAAAATGAGCCTTACAAGAAATATCAGCCTTGCTGAAAGAGAGGAAGAATTTATGGAAATGGCACAAGAAGTTGCGTACAACAATTATAAAAAAATCGAAGAAATTGGCTGGCTTGTTCTCGAATATGGTTCCCTTAGCGAAAACGAAGAGCTTCGCTATCAAACTTCTTTTTTAGTATCACAGCTAAAAGATTTAGCAGGAATTCCAATTTTAAATACACTCAAACAAGACGCTTCTACAAGTGTTTATTATTCTACATTAGTAGGTCTTTATTTGCTGGGTGAAAAAACAGTTCTCAAACAAATAATTAATGCTTTGCAGGAAGAAACAGATGAAGCACTTATAAATTCAATAATTAAATCTCTCATGGGAATAGAGGTTCTACCTTTACAAAATGTTCTGTTAGATATGTTGGCAAATGAAAACTATGAAATTAGAAAAAATGCGGCATTTGCCCTTGGAGAAATTAAAAGAGAAGAGGCTATTTATGTGCTCGATGAAGTAATAAACAGTGATTACTCTGATGAAGAAAAAATAAAATCTGCAGTTTTGATTGCAAAAATGAAGAAAAATTCTGCAGACCAAATAATAGAAGAAAAAATTGAAAATTTAAACGATTGTCTTCGATTGCTCTTTTCTTTTAGATTAGCTGAATTAGGAGATAATCAGGCAAACGATTATATTAATTATTCTCTGGAAGAAGTTGATGAGGAAGAAAAAATAAATAATGCTTTATGTTTATCAAAATTAGATGACAAGCCTGCCATAGAAATATTAAAAAAAACACTACAAAATGAAAATTTGATTGATAAAGAGTTGTTATATAAGATTGCACTCACTCTTAGCGAAAAAGGAGAAAAAACTTTAACAATACCCATTTTACTTCAAATAATTTCCGAAGAAGACTACTTCTTAAAACTTCAGACCGCCTACAACATAATTAAAATGCTTAGGTAAACCTCCAAATTTATATATGCATTCGAAGTTGACTTTTTGGGTCTGTAATTTTAAAATAATTATAATTTGCGAATGATTCGCATTTAGTTAGAAAGGTATTTAAGATGCCTTATTCCTTAACAAACCACAGAAAAAAAATACTTGAACTTATAAAGAGCAGAGAAATGCCTTTAAGTGCTAAAGAAATTCACAAAATTGTAAAAAGACAAATAAACCTTTCAACTATATATAGAGCACTACAATATCTGGAAAACAATAAACTAATTGAGGGTTTTACAATCCCATGTAAAAATGAAGGAACGGTAAGATATTATTACAAAAAGGAAACTCCTCACAAACATTTTTTTCATTGCGAGAAATGTCATTGCTTTATCCATTTCACTCATTGTGATTTAAATACTAAAATTTCCAACTTCCAAAAAAGCTCAAAAAATGAAGTTTATGAGCACATACTTTATTTTTTAGGTATTTGCAATATTTGTAAAAATACATAAAGAGCTTTTATACAACCGAGGGAATACTTTTCAAATAAAAATTACAGGGTCTAAAGACCCTGTTTTACCTTCCCAAAAAAAGTATTATAACGAAATTACATAGAAAAAATGCTGAAAAGAAATTTTTCAATAATAATGTTAATTTTTTTTATTATGTGTGTTGCCGATTGCAGCAAAAATATTCAATCAACAAAAATTCAGGTGATTACAACATTATTCCCCCAATACGATTTTGTTAGGCAAATTGCAAAAAACAAAGTAGATGTCTCCTTGTTATTACCTGCTGGTGTAGAACCACATTCTTTTGAACCAACTCCAAAGGACATAATAAACATAAAGCATTCAAAACTCTTTATATACACCAGTAAACATATGGAACCTTGGGTCAACAAATTTCTTGTAGGAATTAATTCAAGCTCACCTGTTATAATCGATGCCAGCAAAAATATCGAATTAATTACAAATGAAGAAAAGCTCCATAATCACAGTAGCAAGCATAAAATGGAAGTTTTTAAAATCACGCACAATAAACACATAGTAATTGACCCTCACTTTTGGTTAGACCCTATAAATGCAAAGATAATGGTTGATAACATTTTAGAAGGACTGGAAATAGTCGATAAAAAAAATAGATTTTTTTATCGCCAAAATGCAGAAGAATACAAACAAAAACTCGATGAACTCCATATTAATTTTGTTGAAGTGCTAAAAAAAACAAAACATAAAACAATTATTTATGCAGGTCATTTTGCATTCGGATATTTTGCAAAACGCTATAGACTTAATCATATTTCACCATATGCAGGGTTTTCCCCTAATGCTGAACCTACTCCTAAAAAGATTGCCGAACTAATAAAAACCCTAAAGGCAACTGGCATTAAAGTAATTTACTATGAAGAGCTAATTAACCCTAAGATAGCCAGAACAATCTCATCGCAAACAGGAGCAAAAATGATGCTTCTTCATGGAGCTCACAATGTTTCCCAAAATGAGCTCAAATCAGGGATTACATATATTTCAATTATGAAAGAAAATCTTGAGAAATTGAAAGAAGGACTTAATTATAAAGAATGAAGCCAATTATAAAAGTTGAAAATGTCTTTGTAGGTTACGATAAAACAGTTGCTTTAACAAACATAAACCTTACTATAAATAAAGGTGATTACATTGGAATAGTTGGACCAAACGGTTCCGGAAAAACGACACTGATAAAGGCAATATTGGGACTTTTACCCATCCAAAATGGCTCAATAAATATTTTATCAGAAAAAGAAAAATTTCTAATTGGTTATGTTCAGCAAAAAATACAAGGGAATGAAAATATTTTCCCTGCAACAGTAAAAGAAATTGTGCTTCTTGGAACATTATCAAAAAAGAAAAATTTAAGAATATTTAATCATGCCGACTTTGAGGCTGTTGAACTTATTCTAAAAAAACTACATATTTTAGAATTGCAAAATAAAAGGATAAACCAACTTTCAGGGGGAGAATACCAACGAGTTCTCCTTGCACGAGCTCTTGTAAACAATCCAGATTTATTAATCCTTGACGAGCCAACAAGCGCACTTGACCCTAATATGCGAGAAGACCTCTTTTCTCTCCTCGACGAACTAAACCAAAAACAAAATACTACTATCTTATTTGTTTCACACGATATTAGCGCGGTTGGAAAATTTACAAAAAAAATTCTTTACCTTGATAAGAATGTTATATTCTTTGGGACATTTGAAGATTTTTGTAAGTCAAAAGATATGACAAGATACTTTGGTTTTAATACACAACACCAATTTTGCTGGAGACATGTTAATGAATGATATTTTAACACTTTTAAGGGAGTTAATTCAATACAACTTTATTTTAAAAGCACTGCTTGTAGGTTGTTTTGTGGCTTTGTCGTGCTCATTTATTGGAGTTTTCCTCGTGCTAAAAAGATTGTCTTTAATTGGAGATGGTCTTGCACATATAGCATTTGCTTCTGTATCTCTTTCTTTACTGCTTTCCAGTTCACCCCTTTTTTTTTCTGTGCCTATATCTGTGTTTTCTTCAATTCTAATCTTGCGATTGACAAAAACCACACAAATTAGCGGAGATTCTGCTATTGGATTGGTCTCTGCAACTGCTGTGGCTGTAGGTGTCTTGATTGCAAGCATGGGAAAGGGTTTCAATGTTGACCTCTTCAGCTACCTCTTTGGAAACATCTTAATTATTGAAAATGTTGATGTGATTATCTCTATCGCAATATCCATTTTCGTTCTCGTAATTATTTTGTTACACTACAATAGTATATTTGCTGTAATTTATGACGAAGATTTTGCAATAACAATGGGTATAAAAGTAAATACCATTAACTACATTATTGCAATTTTAACCGCTATTACAGTTGTAGTTGGTATTCATGTAGTTGGAATTATGCTTATATCCAGCATGATTATTTTCCCTGCCGTTACTGCCCTGCAGATGGGAAAGGGATTTAAACAAACAATTTTAATTTCATCGATAATTTCAGTAGGAAGCGTCATTGTAGGCATTTTTATTTCGCTTATAATTGACACCCCAACGGGAGCTACTATTGTCCTTTTAAATGCTATAATATTTGCTTTTATACTTTTTATAAAGAGTTTAAAGTAAAAACAAACACAATAATTTTAATAGAAGGTGGTGAATATGATAAAAATCTTTGAAACAAGGCACAATCCAAACGATTCTGTTGTTGGAAAGTATTATATTGAAACTGATGGAGATCTTTATAAAACTGCAGAAAAGATTGCAAGGGAAGAAACCGCAGCAAAATGGGTTGGGCTTGATGAAGAAACAGAACTTCATAAAAGATGCGTAGGGGAAGTCTGGAAAATTTCCGAAAAAGGGAAGGGGAAAGGAATAATTGAAATTCTATTACCCCTTGAAAATATGAATTTAGAAGTAGCACCATTTCCAAATTTATGGCTATATTTAACAGGAGGTCCTGTATTTGAATTTTGCGAGTATAAGAAAGTTAGATTGCTTGATTTTGAGCTCCCCGAAGTGTTTTTGAGAAAGTTTCCAGGTCCAAAATGGGGAATTAAAAAAACAAAAGAATTTCTTGAAATGAAAAAAGGAGAAGTTATAATAGGAACCATAGTAAAACCTTGTGCAGGTTTGACAGCAGACGAAGTTGCAAAAAAGTGTTATGAAGCTGCAGTTGGAGGAGTTAGATTTATCAAAGATGATGAAAAAATGACAAATCCCAACTATTGTCCTCTCGAAGAAAAAGTGAAGAAAGTAGTTGAAATGTTAAAGAGAGCAGAAGATAAAACAGGACAAAAAGTAATTTATGCGCCCCACATTACAACCTCTCCTGATAAAATCAAAGATACAGCAAAAAGGGTGATTGAACTTGGAGCAACAGCTGTTATGTTTAACTTTTTTGCTTCAGGTTTTGAATCTCTTAGAATAATTGCAGAAGACCCAGATATAAATGTTCCAATATACGCCCATAGTGGTGGAAGGTCTGCATGGTCAAGAGTAAAAAAGCAAGGAATCGATGATGTTGTAACTGCAAAGTTAGTTCGACTACTTGGAGGTGATTATTTTCAAATTGGAGTCGTGGGAGGCTATTTGTTGCCAGATACAAAAACCTTAGTTAAACTTGCAAAAGTTTTCAGAAAGAAAATGGGCAAAATAAAAGACACTGTTCCTGTAACGGCAGGTGGCATTGACTCAAGCAATGTAGGAGAAAATATCAAGCATTTCGGAACAGAGATAATGGTTCTTGCAGGCACAGCAATTCTCAACCATCCCAAAGGAATAAAAGCAGGAGTTGAAGAATTAAAATCTGCCGCAGAAGCTGTAAAGTAATCAGTAGATTGCTTCCTGATTAATCTTAATTTCGGAATCCTGCCTTCACCCATTTTATTCATTTAAATCAAAATATGGTCTACCCACACATACTCACAAATTTGTCATCGCGAGCGACCGAAAGGAGGGTGGCAACGACTGCATCTTACGGGCAAACTGTGTAGGGCATGGCTTTAGCCTTGCATTAAAATAAATACCACAACTGGTGTTATTCCACTTTTTGACAAATCAGTGTCAGACTCTGTTTTGTCAAAAACTCAGATTGTCGTTGCCTCTCATTCATAAACGAAGGTGGATTGTAGGGCATGGCTTTAGCCTTGCGTTAAGCAAACCTAAAATTTTGCCCTACATTTGTTAATAACTCATGTCTGCGTTTGCTTTATAGTACGGTCGTGAACGGTCTTTAGACTGTTCAACTGCAGGGTCTAAGGCCCCCGCACTTCCAAATATGCCTACTTATGCGGTTTTCTAATGCAGGCTAAAACTTGCTACACAGATTTTTTAACTTGTTAAACAGCTTCTTTAGTATTTATTTACAGCTATACAAACAAAAAATTGAGCAGGAGAGTGATATTAATGAAAAACTTCAAATTAATCGACCTAAGCGTTTCTATTGAAGATACCGTAAGTGAGCCATTCAGACCCAAAATTGTTCACCATTCCCATAAAGAAGGGGCTCAAGTGATGAAAGGGATATTTCAATGCAGTGAGTCTGATTTACCTGACGGGCTTGGTTGGGCAAACGATACAGTCACCCTTATAACACACGCAGGAACACACCTTGATGCCCCATGGCATTTTTTCCCCACAACTGAAAACGGTAAAAAAGCTGGCTTAACAATTGACAGAGTCCCTCTCGAGTGGTGTATTGGAGATGGTGTTGTATTGGACTTTAGACAAAAGAAAAAAGGAGAACTAATCACCGCTAAAGATATTCAGGATGAAGAAAAAAGAATAAATTATGGAATTAAAGAAAGAGACATAGTCTTAATTATGACAGGTGCTGATAAATACTGGGGAACAGCAGAATATCCAAATCAAGGCTGTGGAATGGGAAAAGAAGCAACACTATATCTTTTAAAAAAAGGTGTAAAAGTAACAGGTATTGATTCGTGGGGATGGGACAGGCCATTTGATTCTATAAGAGAAGAATTTAAAAAAACTGGCAATTCATCAATTATCTGGGAAGGACATTTTGCCGGCATTGAAAAAGAATACTGCCATCTTGAAAAATTGACAAATCTCGATAAACTACCGCAATTTGGATTTATTGTAATATGTTTTCCCATAAAAATAGCAGGCGCCTCAGCTGGGTGGACAAGAGTAGTTGCTTTGCTTCCAAAATAAATTTAATAACAACATAATACCATTTTATGAGATTTTTGCTATTTTAAATATTTGTTTATCGTTAAGGAGGTATTTTCATCATATCCAACCTTTACAAACTTAATTAACCCACTTTTATCTACAATTATAAACACTGGTATCGCCGTTATTTTATATGCTTTTGAAAACTGTCCATCTTTATCAAAAATAATTGGGAAATCTATCTCATTCTCTTTTATAAAATCATTAAACTGGGTTTTAAAATCTTCGTGGGGTAGACGAGTAATTCCAAACATTTCTAAGTTCTTATTAGTTTTATTTTCCTTATAATATTTTGCAAGAAGTGGCAATTCTTTTTTGCAATGGGGACAAGTTATATCCCAAAAAACTAATATAATGTTTTTCTTCTTTATTATCTTTTCAAGACATTGCTTATTTCCCTTTATATCCTCTGTGCAAATATCAGGAGGCTTGTTGCCAATTAAATCTTCCACAGGATATACTTCTTTATAAACAGGTAATTTCTCCCCATTTCTTGCCATTATTAAAAGTTCTTTAAAACTTTTACCTTCATATTCCCGAAGCGCACTATCAACTTCCTGAACGCCTGCCACCCTTAAAATTCCAACTTGGTCTATAAGAAATATTTCAGGAATTGATGACATACGAAAAGTCTTTGCAGCTTCAAAAGAAGGATCCAAAAGAGTCGGAATTTTAATATTTCTTTCCTTTAAAACCGTTCTAATGAGAGAAATTTCATCTTCTTTTCCTCTCGTTATGGAGAAAAAAACTACTTGTTCTTTTTGAAAATCATTATATATTTTCTGCAATTTTTCCAATTCTTTTACAGATTTCTCTGCTGAAGGAACCCAGAAAAAAAGCACAATCACTTTTTTACTTATATAACTACTTAAATCCACACTTTTACCATCTATTGACTTAAGAACAAATGAAGGAACACCATTGCCAATTTGAGCAGTAAAAGAAGATGCATATTCCTTTGGTGGTTCTACTTTTAAAACTTTTTTGTAGTTTTCCCATGCAATCACTCCTCCTGATAAATTCTTTACTTTCTTATATCCTTTATTTTCGAGAAAGTTAGCTACATACCTACTTTTAAAACCTGATTTGCAGAAAACAATGATTTCTTTCTTGGGGGAAATTTCCTTGTAGCGAGAAGTTATTTCCGACAAGGGAATTTTTTTGCTTCCCTCTATCTCCCCAACAGCGTAATCTAACGGTTCACGAATATCTAAAATAATAATATCCTTTTTTGATTTTAATAATTCATTTAGCTCTATAGGAGATATTTCTTTAGATTGAATTTTAGAAATACTGCAGTTTGCTAATAAAAAAACAACTAACATTAGATTTATTGAACATTTAAATAAGAACTTTTTCACTTGTGCTTAACCCCCTAATTCATTTTATAATATTCTAACTTCACTTTAACAAAATATTATATTTCTATTGCCTATAAATTTTAAGATATCTTTATTTTTACTTAGAATGGCAATCCCTATTATTTAGGATGTTGCCTTAATTTTCATGAGAAAAAAAATTGGTTCTTCTCCTTTTTGTGTTGTAAAGGAGTAAAATTTAGATAAGTAGATAGCATTTAATTACAAAGACTATTGATAAA
>FWPV01008961.1_pt1 | contig 17192 bp, 12 predicted proteins | sample 2228371 | NCBI WGS metagenome assembly FWPV01 (sample SAMEA103939776, study PRJEB20133) | metagenome | reverse complement strand
CCGGCTCGACTTGCGGGGCGGGAGCGGACATGTCCACAGTCAGCGGTTGACCACAATTGGAACAGAACCGGGCCTCCGGTGAAAGCATAGCCTGACAGTGCGGGCAGTAAATGGCAACCGCTGTGTTATTCATAATTCACAACCTTTCTGCATGGAACTCAAAATCAGTCGAACAAACCAATCCATTTGTAACACCACCAGGCCGTTTAGTCAAATCCAGGCTGGCGCAGCAGAAGGGAAAGGCATATAATGGCGTGGCAAAAAGACCTTTAGGGTCTGCGAGACCCTAAAGGTCTGGAAGGGGTTGTCGTGTCATTTTGGCTGACCGAGACAGGGGGACTGTGGGCGAAATGATGAACGACCACCGACCACCGACCAACCAGCAACCAGCAACGAGCCGTGACAATCCGCACGCTCTGCGCTTTTACCAAAAGCGATGCCTGCCTGTGAATTTCGAGCCTGCTTGCCAAACAGAGCAACCTGTATCATAATCAGTAGATGGCGATAGGGGTTTGTAGTGTGCGCTTTTTCAGCCGACCGCTTCGCCCGGTCGCTGCGCTCCCTCGCTTGCGGCGGCTGACACGCAGGTTGTTGGGCGACGGCGAAGATAAAACCTGAAAGGTTTAAGGCGATATTGCTGACACGCAACCATGCCGGGCCAGCCTGGAGAAACGCAAGAGAGAGGAGCAAACGGATAGCAGCGTTGTAGGCCGAGATACAACGGGCCGCTCAACAAGCGCAGCGGCTGACGCGCCTATACCGTTGGACGCAACAATCTAGCCGAGTGCTACAATTCAAGCAGGAGACAACCTGCACTCAATGAGAATCGTAGTTGATACTTCAACCGTGATTGCTGTAGTCGCTGGCGAAGCCGAAAAAGCCAGGCTGATTGAGTTGACCAAAGATGCGACCGTCGTGGCGCCTCCTTCAATTGACTGGGAAGTCGGCAACGCTTTTTCAGCGATGCTCAAACGCTCGCGAATTACGCTTGAGCAAGCGATTGAAGCCATTGAAGTCTATCAAGAAATCTCATTGGAGATTGTGGACATAGACCTGAAAGCAGCCGTGCGACTGGCAGGCAAGTTGAATATCTATGCTTATGATGCGTATGTCCTTCAATGCGCCATCGAACACGGCTTGCCGTTAATGTCGCTCGACAAGGACCTGATGGACATCGCAAAACGCGAAGGTATTCAAGTCATTGAGGTAGAACCGTGATGGTTTATTCGTATGCTGAAGTGCGGGAGCGGCTTTCGGCTTTATTGGAGAGAGCCCTGGCCGAAGGGCAGGTAAAGTTCAGAAGCCGAGATGGGCGAGTGTTCATCATCCGCCCAGAGCGACCGCTTAAAACGTCGCCCTTTGACGTGCGGAGTATCGAGCTCCCGATAACTAAACTCGATATCCTCGAAGCCATTCGAGAAAGCCGGGCAAGATCCTAGTACACTTGGGCATAAATCCTTCGGTGGTTTGCCTGGGGGGGGTTATACGTGATTTCGCCTCAGCTAACTACCGAAGGACTTGCGCTGTACCGGTTGGCACAGTTGCGCCCAGTGACGGTCAGGGAGGCTGTCACCTGCCTCCCTGCCGTTTCTCCCTTCGGCCGGGCGAGAGACGCCAGGAACGCCAGGTTTTATATTGGAGTTCTTTGCGCCCTTTGCGTCTTTGCGGTGAAATTCTCGATAATGTCTATTGATGAGTTGGTTGGAGGCAGTGTCGTGTTGGGGTGTGGGATTGAGGTTGCCCGGCGTTATGGCGAGATAAAGAATGCGCTGCGCCTCAAAGGGCGTCCAATTCCTGAGAACGCTCTGTGGATTGCGGCGACTGCGGAGGTCTCCAGACCGCGCGCTCATCTGGCCCAAGACCGGCGTAGGAGATGACGGTGAAGATTGGGATTATCTCGGATACGCACGATGATGTGGAACATTTGCAGAGGGCGCTGGAGCTATTACGCCGCGAGCATATCTCGGTGGTCATTCACTGCGGCGACCTGACCGGAGCGCGCCTGGTACCGTTTTTCGAGGGCTTTGAGTTACATCTGGTGCGCGGCAACATGGACCACGCGCCAGAAGCGATTGCCCAGGCGGTGCGCCGGTTGGGGCACCACAGCACGTATGACCTGATTTACACGGGCGAGCTGGAAGGCGTGCGCGTGGCCGCCCTTCACGGCGATGATGACGAAGCACGCAAGGCTTTGCAAAGGTCGGGCCTGTATGCCTATGTGTTTCACGGTCACACCCACAAACGCAAAGACAGGTTGAAGGGCGATACGCGCGTTATCAATCCCGGTGCGTTAGGTGGCCTGCGCAAAGAGACCCGCTCATTCTGCATCCTCCATCTGGACACCGGTCAGGCGCGTTTTGTAGAATGGACGCCGTGAACAGACTTTATCCGATGACAAACGTCCCGCATCCAAAGTGCGTTTGTCGGCCCAGGTGAAGGATGGAAGCCAGTTCAAGGTAAGGGAGAATAGGGTCGGGGATAAACAAAAACCTCTGGTCGCCTAGCCATCGTCCCGGCCACCCTTTTGGGACGCGCTTGAGGGTATGGCTTCGGAGAGGGAACCCGGCCGCCTGCGCGATCGCATTGTGCAGAGCCGCCTGCTCTTCCGCGTTCAAGATGGCCCACACTTCGGCCGGCTTGTGTCGCCGGCCGAGGATGAACCGGCTCAATCGTTCGGCCAGCGCTTCGATCAGTTGCGGCAATGTCGGCGCCCTGGAATGGCCGGCCTTCTTACAGTTGCTGGCCGGTTGCCGGTTCCCGAGATCGAACGGCGTCAACCAGGTCAGGCAATCCAGCGCGCGGTCTACCTTAATCCCGAACGCGATCCCCTCCGCCCATTGAGTGGGCAAGACACGATAACGCAAATCCACTTTGCCATCCTGCACCAGCGGCTCCCAGCGGCGACCGCGAGCCGCGTAAATGGCCCGAATGTCAAAGCGTCCCCATAGACTGTTGGGACGCTGCCAGCGTGGATCGGTCGTCAGACTGGCAGCCTCCATCGCCGGCAAGATGACCTCTAAGAAGAATTGATGGTCGGCGCCGGCACCGATTAACTTGAGTTCCCACAAAATCAACTCGCCCTGCCCGTAGGTCTGTTTGCCTGGATAGACAAACAGCACGGCGTCAACCGGCCAGGCGGCTTCTGGCACCGTGATGCCTTTCTTTTTGGGAGAGGAGCCGTCCTGAAAGTATTCGCCCCACTGGCTCAAGGACTTGCGCCAGGGACGGGCCTCATTCGTGGGCAGGCGTTCGGCGATCAGGTTCGCCAGCACCCAGGATAACTCGACCGCCGGGTAGGGAGGTAATCTGACCAGTGAACGGTTAACCTGCCACAGGATGAGATAACGATTGAGGTTAATCTGGCTGATAAAAGGCCACATACTCCACCAGCTCGTACAATAGCCGGATTTGCTCTTTGGGCCACTGGCGGACATTCCATGCGCTGAGCATATCCCTGGCTTCCTGGCTCAGACAGCCGATCAGACGCCCCCAATAAAAGGCGGTTTCCTCCGGGCGATTGATCTTGAGCAATTCGCGTAAGGCTGTTTGTTCTTCGGGGCGCAGCACTGTGCGAAAGACGGCCGCCATCTCTAGCGCGCTCAGAAATTCGCCCATCTCGAAAGTGAGAATCCCTTGCCGATCGCGGACGTGGGGGATCATGACCTGGTACGGCGCAGAGTAAAAGCGCACGCGCAACCGGTCCAGGGCAAAATTGGCCTCATGGTGAACGATGCGGCACAGTGCATCGGCCATGCTCCAATCACCGTGTGGGGCGGTGGTGGGGACAATCTGGAGCAGCCCCTTTAATTCCGGCCCGTGATACAGCACCAATTCTTGAAGAAAAGGCTTGAGTTCCTTGCGGGGCATGAGCACCAAAAAATGTTTCTCATCCCAGACAAAGGCGCCGATAATACGACTATCTCGGAACCCCTGGCCTTGCAACAGGCGGGGGAGACGGTTGACCAGGCCCCAGATCACCACGGCCTGTCGTGAAACCTCGCCCAACCGACCGGCGCGCTCCAGGATGACACGACAGGCGGCGCAATACAACCTGGTGTGCTGAGGAGAAGGTTCGCGTGGGTAAATCCAACAGCGCTGGCAGGGGCCATAGAAAGCGGAATGAGGCGGCCCGATCTCCTCCTGAGTGAGGAGGAGACCGGGCTCTTTTTCAAGATATTCAAGGGTGGCCAGTAACTCGGCGCCGCTGCGGGCGCGGCGCACCCAATCAAAGCCGTTGAGCATCCAACAGCCGTCGCAATTCGGTATAGTTTTTGATGATGTCGGGGCGGAGCCAGTCCTCGACCTGGAGCGGCTGTCGCCACGTTTGCCCCGGCTCGCCATAGCGACCGGCCCAGTCAATCAGGAAACTCTCGGGCAACAGGCGCATCCGAACGCTCCCAAAGCCGAGATAGCGGTTGTTGCCTATCTTGTGCGCCAATCCAGGCTCCAGGGCCACGCACCAGATGAGACGCTGGAGTTCTTGCTCCTCCAGGTTCCAAAAGCGCACGGTAAAGCGCGCCCGCGCCCCCGGCAAAATCGCCCGTAAATAGCTGGCCTGGGCCGTATCGGGCTGGAAATCCTCCAGCGGCTTGACCAGCGGCGCCAGCGGCGCATGGGGGAACAACCGCCAGGTTTTGGCAACGAGATGCTTGGGAGTAGCACTCATGCGATCGGCCACGCTCTGCCATTCGCCATCCACATATTTCCATCGGCCATAGGGGTACGGCACCTTGAACCAGCCTGACCGGCATGACTCGACCAGGCCGAAGCTGAAAGAGAGGCGGCCCATAATGGCCTGATTGGGGCCGCTGCCGACCCAACCGAACAGGCTATCGGTCGGGTTCAGATGGCCCAGGTCGGTGCTGGGTTCTCGGGAATCGCTGGCGATGGCGTAGAGATGGCGCAACATGCCCTTGAGGCTGCGGCTGGGGAACGCATACGTCTTTTGAGCCTCGCGCAGTTCGACTTTAGGCGATGTCAGCGCAAAGAAATCCCAGCCATAGACCGGCCTGCCGTCCAGCAGCGTGGTGAACGAGGGCTGACCGCTTTCGCGCACGTGGGTTGGCGTGAGCAGTTCGGCCTCGACCGCCAGCAGGCCGCAATAGCCACCAAAGGCCCGGTGAGAGATAAAGCCCTGGCTGGCGCGCGGCGGGGCCGCCTCGATTTTCATGGCGGACGTGAGCGGGCGGATGAATTGCAAGAGACCGGCGGCCGCATCGCCCGTGAGTTCCAGACGATGCCACAGACCCTCTGAGCGTAGCGGCCGTTCGCCGAACAGTTTGACGCTGAATCCCTGCGGATCGGCCGTCAGCCATTCCAGGTGGGCCACCGACGCCTGCACCCAACCAAAGCCACTGGTCTTTTCGCCGCCGATGGGAATATCGCCATTCTGGAAATCCTGAATCAAATGCGCCAGCAAAGATAGGGCTTCCAGGTCGTCTTCGGTAATATCCTGCAAGTCCAGCCGGAGTTGGAAGACAAGCTGATCGCCGTAAGCAAAGAGATAATCCCGTTTGGCCGTTTCGATCGGCTGCCCGGTGGCCGGGTTCATCCGCACGCCGTCCATGCCACACCAGACCCGTTCGGGCACGTGCGGATCGCTCAGGTAAGCATCCGCAAAGAACACCAGGCCGCGCTGCCGCTGTGTGCCGAACAACCGGTTCAAAACCCGGGTGGTCTTGTCCGATTCGCCCCACAGCGTTTTCAACACCTGTGAAGCGCGCCGGTGGAACGCACCCTTGAGCGTGCTGCCGGGGATATAGATTTCCCATGTGCCTTCTTGCGAGGAGGGCGACCAGGACAGCATGCGCATAAAGACTGTATCGTAGGGTTTGCCGTATTTCTGGGCGATTTCTCGATTGGAAGGCCCGCCGGCGCGAAAATCAACGTGATACGGTTGGACCAGTTCCTGGCGGGTGCGATTGCGGAACGCGGTCAGAAAAGCGATATAGTTGCGGTCGTTGGTGATGCTCTTGCGCAGGTTACCTGGATGGAGCAGGTGTTGAAAGCGCACGCGGCTATGTTCCTCCAGAAAACTGCGCCAGGCTTGAGGACTGACGCCTTCGGGGGGCCGGGTGGGGTCGTTCCATTGTTCCTCGCTAATCTTGTCTTCCAGCAACATGGTCTTGATGAGCATGTGCGCCTCACGCCCGGCGATTTCGGCGTCTACCCATGTATCGCTTTGCAGCAACCGGATGTGTTGGTCCACCTGCAGGTAGAGGCCGGGCAGGATGATTTGTGCGGCTTCGGCCAGCACCCCGGTCAGAGCGGCCTCATCCTGGATGACGGCCTCGATGCGCTCGCGCCAGGTTTCATCCAGTTGCAACATGTCGGCGACCTGCTGCCAGAGCGCCGGCTCCAGGTGAGTGGTGGCCTGCCGCCTGGATTCGAGGCTTTTGAGCAATTGTTGCACCAGGTTCGCTTTGCCGCCCAACGCTTCCATCAGGGCCGCTTCGGCGGCCGCTTTGGTGGGAAAGCTCTGACCGCACAGGGGGCGAATCGCCTCCAGCGTCTTTTTCGAGGGCGGCATCTTGCCTTTGCTCAGTTTATCCACCGCCGACTTGGGCAACTGCCACGATTCGACCTCGCCCGTAAATTGTTCCATCAACCAGATGGCCAGCGCGCGCGGCAGATAGCTGGCCAGTTTGGCTTTCCAGTCCTCCGGGCTGAGAATCGGCCCTCCCAGCGTCATCTCCAATCGGGCGCGAACGGGGTCGGGCAAGCCTTTCATCGCGCCCACCAGCAGCCGGCCCTCCACCGCCGCGAATGAAGGGACCTCTGACTCCACCTTGCCCCAATTCCAGCCGACCAGGAGCGGGTTGAGGGTGTTGAAGGTCAGCGTCAGGCGCAGGTGATTGCAGCCGGGATACAGGCGCGGCGGCGCGCCGACGGTCGCCAGCGGCAGGTTCATTTCGAGGCGGCAACGTCCCAGCCCCTTGCTCTTGCCGGCGCCAAACCAAAAGCGACCTTCTTTCAATTCTTGCAACAAATAGTACAGTTTGGCCGCGTTATTGTTTTGCCCCAACAGTTTGTCATCCACCGAGAGCGTGAGGTTAAAGACCGAGTTGCGGAACAGCGTTTCCATTTTGTAATTGGCGTTAGCCTCAGCCGCCCAGCGGTCCTCATCGAGTCGCAGCCCCATCCGCAAATCGAAAAAACGGTCACGGGGATAACATTCTTCGCTCAGGCGACATTCGACCCGGGTCACCAGGCCTGGTGGCATGGGGGCATCGTACAGCCGCCGCCACATCCGATTGAGCAGGCCAATGTTCTTGCCATCGCGTGATTCGCCGATAAAGGCATCCATCAGGGCCTCAGCGGTGCCGGCAATTTCGCCGGCCAGCGAAACCAGTCGTTGCGTGCCATCGCCATCTCGCGTGAAAAGCGTCTTGCGACCATTGCCGCGATAAATCGGGGATTCGGCGTACAGCTTGCCTTGCAATATCATGGTTATCCTCCTTGAACGCGGGTGCAGAAAATAAATCCAGATTTTCCTATTGTACACAATTATATCCAAAACGCAAGTGCATATCGCGAATCGCATATCGCGAATCGCATATCGCGAATCGCGATATGCGATATGCGATAAGCGATAAGCGATATGCGATATGCGATAAACCACAAACGCGCCCCACGCGCCCAGCGCTCACATCTTGATCATGCCCCGTTGCAACCGGTGCTTTTCGATGGTTTGGACCAGTTCCTTCAAATCTACCGGCTTGCTGAGATAGTCATTGGCGCCGGCCGCCAGACACCGCTCCTGGTCGCCGGGCATCGCCAGCGCGGTCAGCGCAATGATCGGCACTCGCGCCCAATCTTCAGAGCCGGCCTCGTCGCGCCCCAGTGCCCGGATGCGGCGAATCGCCTCCAGGCCATCCAGCCCCGGCATCTGAATATCCATCAAAACCAAGTCGGGCCGGTCATCCAGAACTCGTTGAATCGCTTCTTCTCCATTCCGGGCCACAACCACATGATAACCTTTGGCCGACAAATAATCCGTAATCGTGATACGGTTGGTTTCCTCATCCTCGGCCAGCAGGATGCAGGCGGCAGGAGTACCTTCTTGCCTCTTGCTCTGCTCCCCGCTCCCCGCTCCCCGCTCCCCGCTCCCCGCTCCACGCTCCACGCTCCACGCTCCACGCTCCCCGCTCCACGCTCCACGGCAGAGTCACCGTAAAGCGACTTCCTTTACCCACCTGACTGACTACTGCCACTTCGCCGCCCAGCATCTCGGTCAGGCGTTTCACCAGAGCCAGTCCCAGACCGGTGCCGGTGTATTGCCGCGCCAGGCTGCTATCCAGTTGCACAAAGGGCCGGAACAGGCGGTCCATATCCTCGGGGGCAATCCCGATGCCGGTATCCCAAACAGTAAAGTGAATCGCCTGTCGTTCTGCATCGCTACTGACCTCCAGCCCAACAGAGCCGCCGGCCGGTGTGAACTTGACGGCGTTGGAGAGCAAATTCACCAGGATTTGTTTGAGGCGACGCCCGTCGGTTTGAATCGTTTTCACCGGGCTGTGGACCGTCAGGGCCACCTGGAGTTGCTTCTTGAGCGCCGGTTGTCTGACAAATTGCAGGCTGGCCTGACAAATCGGCTCGATCTCGACCGGCATCAGGTTCAATTCGATGGCGCCGGCCTCGATCTTGGAGAGGTCGAGGATGTCGTTGATGAGCGTGAGCAGATGATGGCCGCTTTCGTGGATGATGCGCAAAGAATCCAGTTGCTTTTCGGTCAGCGGCCCGTACACCAATTCCTGCAAGGCTTCCGAGAGGCCGAGGATGGCGTTGAGCGGTGTGCGCAGTTCATGGCTCATGGTGGCCAGGAATTCGTCTTTGACCCGGAGGGCTTTGACCAGCGCCTCGTTCACGGCCCTCAACTCGGCCGTGCGTTCATCTACCCGTTGTTCCAGAAATTCGGTGTATCGGGCTAGGGCCGCGTCCAGACGGGTCTTTTCAAAAATGGTGGCCAGCTGGCGGGCCAGCGTTTCGAGCAGGCGCAGGTCGTCTTCGGTAAAAGCCTCAGGCCGGTAACTTTGCACATCCACCACACCGATGACGCGCTCTCCCACCACCAGCGGCGCACCCATCTCGGACCGGATATCCGGCAGCGCCATAAGGTAGCGCGGGTCTGCCTGCGCATTCCCCACCCGCGCCGGTTGTCGCTCCCGGACGACCCAGCCGGCAATGCCCTGGTCCAGAGGAACGCGGAAACCGGCGACAAGCTCTGGCGGCATGCCCCGCGTGGAAGGGTGAAAGCGCAGCGAGCGGTCGGTTTCATCCACGAACATAAAACCGATCGCGGCCTCGGGCCACAATTGGCCCAGGGCCCTGGTCGCATAGGCCACCGTTTCATCGAACGATTGACCGGTTGCACCGGCCAGAGCGACCTCGGAAATGATGGCCTGCTCCTCCAACCGACGGCGCGTTTCTTCAAACAGCCGGGTGTTCTCGATGGCAATCGCCAGCGGTCCGCTGATTTGTTCCAGCAGGGCTATTTCGCGTCGGCCAAAGGCCGCCGGCCGCGTGGAAGCTACATTGAGCGCGCCCAACACTTGTCCGGCGCGCATCAACGGCACATTCACCCGCGAACGCAAACCGGCCCGGTGCAAGAGTCGCTCGGCAGGGAACACGGTCTCTGCCGACAGGTCATCCGTGATGTGCGTCCGCCCGTGCAATATATCCTCTGAAGCAGCCGTGTCTTGAACGCACATCGTTATACTCTTGGCCAGCGAGGGAGGAGCGGTTTCTGCCAATGTCATGACCGTAAAGGTTTGATGCTCCTTGTCGAGCAAGGCCAGGCTGAGCCGGTCGAATGGTATCAACCGGCTCAACTCGCCGGCCACGCTGTGGAACAAGGCCTCCAGGCCTGGACTGACGACCATGGCGCGGATGACGGCATTGAGCATGGCCGTATCTTGAGCGTGGCGGCGCGTTTCTTCAAACAGCCGGGCATTCTCGATGGCGACCGCCGCCTGCGCCGCCACGGCTTCGAGCAACTGGACATCATCCAGGTCGAACCGGCCATGTCGCTTATTGAGGAGTTCGAGCACGCCGATGATGTTATCGTGCGCCAGCAGCGGTACGCACACCACGTCGCGCGTGATAAAATCGGCGCTTACATCCCCATAGAAACGCGAGTCGGCGTGGGCCTCTGGCACCAGCAGCGATTGTTGGTGAGCCGCCACCCAACCGGCGATGCCCTGACCGGATTTCAGGCGCAGGCCGATGACAGCCTGACTGGCTGCGCCGACTGCATGACAAAAGACCAGGTCGCCTTGCTCGGGGTCGAGCAACGCCGCCGAACAGGCCTCGGCCCCGGTCACTTGCCGCACGCTTTCCAGGAGCGTGTTTAACACGCGGTCGAGATCGAGGGTCGAAGTGATTGCCTGACCGATCTCGTTCAAAGTGGTCAGGTACAGAGCGCGCTCGTTGGCGGCCTCGAACAAACGGGCGTTCTCCAATGCTAGCGCGGCCTGATCGGCAAAGGCGCGCAGTCGCCCGGCCTGCGCCGGCCCGAAAAAGCCCGGCGTGGCGCTATCTACATTGAGAAAGCCGATCACCTCGCTTCGGATGCGGATCGGCACGGCCAGATAAGAACGCAACCATTCCATTTCCGGCACATGAACCCAATCGGCATGGTCGGCCGTATCAGGAATAATCACCGGTTGACCGGTTTCGAGCATTTGTTGCAATGTGGGGGTGGCTGTAACAGGAAAGTGAACGGTAGCGATAAAATCTTGTGCGCCGAAACGTTCATAACCACGCCAGCGGACAATGTTCACGTGGTCGCCCTCGATGAGCATGATGTTGGCCGCGTCGTTCGGGACTACGCGGCCGACCTGCTCCAGCAGACAATCCAGGATGGTCTCTATACGCAGCGTGGAGGTCAGGGCCGCTCCCACTTCGCGCAGGGTCTCGGCGAACTCGCGTTGTTGCCGCTCGGCTTCAAACAGGCGCGCCTTGTCGAGCGCAACGGCGGCCTCGGTCGCCAGTGAGTGGAGCCAGTGCAATTCGTTGGCCTTCCAGACGCGCGGCGCGGTGTCCAGGACGACCAATGCGCCCAGCGTGCGTTCACTGTTGCTGAACGGCACAATCACGCGGGCGCGGATAGCCTCGCGGGCGCGGAATGCGGGCATGCAAGGATCATCGAGCGGGAGGTCGCTGTGTTCGATCATCCCATGAGTGCGCAAGGCTTCGGGATGAAAGGGACTGGTGGGCCAGCAGCGGGCAAATTCCTCGACGGCCAGGGCCGCCTCCTCCAGGCCATAGCTGGCCACCAGACGCATTTGACCCGAGGCGACCTCGATGGCGATAAAGGACTTGGGCGCGTGGACCAGTTCCGCCGCGTGGCGACAGACCGATTCGAGCACCTCTGATGGCTCGGTCGTGGCAATAATCTCACGGTCGAGTTCGGTCAAGACCTGGAGGGCAGTGATTTGATCGCGCAGTGCTGCCTGGGCTTGTTCGAGTTCCGTGATGTCAGTAAAGACGGTCAGCGTACCGGCGAATTGTTCTCCCTCAAAACGTGGGCGGCCGGCAATCAACCCCGGGACGCGTGTGCCATCCTTACGGACCAGGTCCGCTTTATAGCGGTCAGCTTGATGGTGGGCACGTCGCTCGTCAGCGGCCCGGATGATGGATTGCTGATCGGGTGGAACGACCAAAGTCCAGTGTTGTCCTATCATCTCTTCAGGCGTGTAGCCCAACATGGCAGCGGCGGCCGGGTTGACAAAGGTAAAATAGCCTTGCGCATCCTGGACTACGACGCCTTCCGCCATATCCTGCACGAGGCCCTCGTGGAACTCTTTGAGCTTGCGAATTTCCTCTTGCGTCCGTTCGCGTTCGAGCATCTCGGTCTGAAGCATGAGATTGGCGCGGGCCAGGTCGGCGGTTCGCTCCTGAACTTTGAGCTCCAGTTGGGACTGTACCTCGCGCAGCACATTCTCCACCTGTTGACGGCGGCGGAGCTCCTGGCGGGCGGCCGCATACAGTTGCATGTTTTCGTGCAACACCAGGATTTGACGAACCACCACCAGCCCGATGGTGGCGACGATACCCCATTCGATCGCTTCGAGGGGCAGAGAAACCGGAAGGGCATGATGTCTGAGCAACAAAATACACGCCACCACAATCCACAGGTAAGGTGTGTACAGCATCCAGCGGACTTGTTTACGCTCCTGGTCCCCGGCCGGTTGCCGGGTCGAATCCGGGAGAGGGCGCGTGGCCTGTAACACACCGGTCAGGCCGAACAGGAGGTAGCTGGCCAGGTAAGCCGTATCGGCCAGAGAGCCGCCCGAGGCCGATTTTTGAATGGCTATGAGGATGAGCGCCAGGCCGCGCCCGGCAAAACCGCTCATCAAAAGCAGCAACACAGCTCGCTGGGGCGACCAGAAGCGGAAGGATAACAGCGCGAACAATGCAAAGAACAAGGTAAAATCCAGGATGGTGTAAACGGTGGCTAACAAGAGGGAGAGGAGGCTCGCTTGGGTCGCCAGAGCCAGCGCGATCGTTAAGACAGCCCAAAAACTCAAAACGGCGGTTATGGCCGCAATGCCCATATCCAACAAGGTTTTTAAGCGTTCGAGCCGATCCAGAGGGGGATACATAAGCAAAAACAGGATGCCGGTGGCAAACAAAAGATAAGAGGTCAGGTAGAACCCATCGGCCGGCGAGGAGAAGGGCGGGCGGAGGATGCCGGTGGCAAACAAAAGATAAGAGGTCAGGTAGAACCCATCGGCCGGCGAGGAGAAGGGCGGGCGGAGGAAGCCGGCTTCGACGATCAACCGGGTGACCACACCCAGAACGTTGGCCAGTTGAGCGGTTGCCAGAGTGGCCCAGGCCAGGGAGGCCCGCCGCCCATACGGTGCCGACCGTCTGGCGGCATAGAACAATGCGCCGGCGGCCGCGCCACCCCCGAGCACAAGGAACAGGCTGCTCAGCGCAGCGCGGAGCGGTGGATTATCTCTCAAGCCGACCACCAGCGCCACATGCCCTGCTATGAGGGCACAACCGAAAACAATCACGGCGCGAAAAACCCTCTGCATAGTTTTATTATACCTCATTTTGTCCTGCTTGATGACATTATGCCCTATGCCAATTTCACCTTTCACGCTTTATATGGTACACTAATAATTCATTGGAGAGACGTTCAACGCCCCGTCCACAGGGCGGGGTGCCCCATAGGCAAGCTAAGGCGCCAGAGGGGTGCTGTCAACGGATTTTGAGAGCGGATGGAACGGATGGACGACCAATTCGCTCCATCCGTTCCGCGAATCCGTTGACAGTTCCCCTTGCCACAACGCGGGTTGACCTTAGCTTGACGCGCATGCGGTTTGCCCCTGTGGACGGGGGCAAGAGCGTGGTCTCCAACTGGCGGCTCGCAATGACATGTTGCTTCGCCGCTGTGTTATTTGAAGGGTCTCGGTCCCAAGACTTATGCGAATCGCTCTGGTTCACGATTGGCTCAACCAAATCGGCGGCGCGGAAGATGTGCTGGAGACGCTGGTGCAAATGTATCCCGACGCGCCAATCTATACCTCCATGTACGCGCCGGAGGTCATGCCGCCGCATTACCGGCAATGGGATATTCGCACAACGTGGATGAACCGCCTGCCCGGCATCCACCGTCACCATCAGGTGTATCTACTGTTATATCCGCTGGCCTTTGAGCAGGTGAGATTGACCGGCTATGACGTGGTGATTTCCAACAAGAGCGGCTTTTGTCACGGCGTTCGCGTCACGCCGCCGGCCCGACACATCTGTTATTGCCTCACCCCCACGCGCTATGTGTGGCGGCTGGAAGATTACATGCAACGCGAAGGGTTTGGCCGGGCCGTTCAGGCCCTGTTGCCGGCTGTGGTCACTTTGCTGCGCCGGTGGGATTATGCCGCGGCCCGGCGAGTGGATGAGTTCATTGCGATTTCTACGGCGGTGCAGGAACGCATCCGCCGCTTTTATCGTCGTGAGAGTGTGGTGATTTACCCGCTGGTAGATACTGCCCGTTTTCGGCCGGTAAGCCGGCCGGATGATTTTTATCTGGTGCTGTCGCGGCTCATCCCGTACAAGCGCATTGACCTGGCCGTGCAGGCGTTCAATAAACTGGGGCGGCCACTCCTCATCGCCGGCGATGGACGCGACCGGGCGCGTTTGCAGGCGATGGCCGGGCCCAACATTACTTTTCTGGGGCGTGTGAGCAACGAGCAGGCCGCTGACATGATGGCGCGCTGTAAAGCCTTTGTGTTTCCGGGCGAGGAAGATTTTGGCATCGCGCCGGTGCAGGCGCAGGCCGCCGGCCGGCCGGTCATCGCCTATGCCGCCGGTGGTGCATTGGATACGGTGCTGGATGGCAAGACCGGCGTGCTGTTCCACCAGCCCACCGCCGCGTCGCTGGCGCAGGCGGTACGCGAGTCGGAGCACATCGCCTGGCAGGTGAGCGATTTGCGCGCCCATGCCGCCCGGTTCGATGTGAGTGTCTTTAAGCGGCAAATGGACCTTTACGTTCATTCGCATCAGGCGCGGGGGGGGCTTTCTCCTGAGCCTGTTTTTCGCACCCCGTAGGCTGTGACCATGCCGGCCGATGAACCAGAATGTTTGCGCAGTAGGAGGTACAAACGGCGAAATCCAGGCTGAGGGTTGAAGAAAATTGAGATAAGGAAGGAGTTTATGGAACTGCGACATTACGGGCGCATTTTGCTCCGGCGCTGGTGGCTGGCCCTCTTGCCGCCGCTCGTGGTGCTGGTCTATACCGCGTTCACCTACCGGGCCCCGCCACCGGTGTATAACACGAGCGTGCGCTTTACCGTTGGCTATCCACCCGAAACTACGGGCACCTATTTGTACGATCAATACTATCCGGCCTGGCTGGCGTCCGAGTTCATCGCCGGTGGCCTGCGCGACTGGGCCGTGACCGGCGACTTTGCTCGAGCCGTAGATGAGGAATTGAGTCGGCGCGGCGTCACACTGGGGCGTTCGGTGGCCGGTGCCCTGGCTTCCGACCATCAGCGCAGTGTGGTGGTGCTTTACCTGACCTGGCATGACGCCGACCAGCTCCAGGCTATAGCCGGGGCCGCCAGCGCGGTCATGGAGACGCGCAACGCGCAAGCCTTTGCCCAGTTGGGGCCGACCGGCGCGACGGTGCGTGCGATGGATACGCCGGTCATCGTTCGTGCGCCGGCCGGCCTGCGGGCGCAACTCGACTTGCCGGTGCGCGTCGCGCTGGCGTTGGCGGTCGGCGTCGCGCTGGCCCTGACCGCGCATTACCTGGACCCGTTCATCCGCGACCGGGAAGAACTGGAAGCGTTGGGCTATATCATCTTGGGAGAAATCCCTCGATAGCGTGAGCGGTTTTCTAACCGCTAAAGCCGTCACTACCAACGTAAAAACCTGACAGCAGACAGGCCCAACGATGGTCGATGGTCATTCGTCGGCGGTCATCAGGAAAAGGAAATGGCTTTTCAGACAGCCTGTGAGACTGCTGACGGCGAACATGTCCAACAGTGATCGGTGGTCATTCGTCGGCGGTCAAAAAGCCCGGCGTGGCCAGCCTGTCGCAGGAGTGCGTTTGACATTTTATGGTACAATTCTTCCCACAAGGAGGTCAATGGAACTGGCAGAGTATTTTAGGATTTTGTACAAGCGCTGGTGGATTATCGTTGTGCTGGTCGCGGTGACCTCGCTCAGCGCGTATGTGTTCAGCAAATTGCAAACACCGATTTACAAGTCCACCATGCAGGTTACCGTCTTGCCGGCACGGAATGACCTGGGGCTGGCACAGACCACCAAACAGTTACTGCGCGCCTATGTGTCCATCATAGACACCAAGAAATGGGCCGCCAGCGTGTTGAACCGTTTTGCCCAGGCCGGCACCCCGCTGGATACCACGCCTGAAAAACTCAAGAGCAATGTCACCATCGCTTCGTACGAGGACAAGAACGTGATCCAGATTGATGTCAAAGATTACGATGGTGAACAGGCGAACCGCATTGCCAAAATCTGGGCCGAAGAATTCAAAATCTGGCGCGATCAGGAAAATAACAAGGTGCGCAAAGAAGACCGCGTGGATGTCATTCTGGGCGATGAGCCGGTGTATGAGCAATATCGCCCGCAAACCAAAATCAACCTGATCGCTGGCGCCATCCTGGGCTTGCTCCTGGCCGGGCTGATCATCTTTTTCCTGGAATGGGTGGAATCTGGCATTGTGCGCACCCCGCAAGATGTCGAGCGGCATTTGGGGTTGACGGTGCTGGGCGCGATTCCGGCCAGCCTGGGGAGGAGAGACTAGCGGTACAAAACTCAAAGCCAGAGCCGGTCTACAGACCGCGCTCTGGTTCGTAGTGTGCGCTTCAGCGCGCTGCCCGGTCAGAGACCGGCAAGAGCCTCACAGGTTTCCAGACAGGAATCTGGGGAGTATGGGATGACAGAACATAAATCTACTCTGGTTACGTTGACGCATCCGCGTTCGCCGGCGGCGGAAGCTTACCGCACGCTGCGGACCAATCTATATTTTTCCAGTCTCGATAAACCATTGCGCACGCTGGTGGTCACCTCGGCGGCTCCAGGTGAAGGCAAGAGCACCGTGCTGGCGAATCTGGCTGTGGCTATGGCGCAAGGCGAAAAACGCACGGTGTTGGTGGATGCGGACTTGCGCCATCCCACCTTGCACACGTTATTCCAGGTCGCCGGCGAGCGCGGCCTGACGACCATGTTTGTGGATAAAGCCGCCATGGCCGACCCGCCACTGGTCCCCGTTGCCGGGGTAGAGGGGTTGTGGCTGTTGCCGGCCGGCCCCTTGCCGCCTAACCCGGCCGACCTTTTGGGAACACAGCGCATGCAAACGGTGATAGAGGCTCTGCTGGCGCGCGCCGATATCGTGCTGTTTGATGCGCCGCCGGTGATTGCCGTGACCGATGCGGCCGTGCTGGGCGCCAAGACCGACGGCATCCTGCTGGTCATCAACGCCGGTCAGACCCGCCGCGACCATGCTCAACGCGCCCGGGAACTGCTGGCGAAGGTCAAAGTGCGCGTCATCGGCGCCGTGCTCAATAATGCCCAGGTGGATAGTTCCCTGGGGGGGTATTACGCGGTCGCAGCCTAGATGGCGCAGTTCGGGCGTGGCTATTCACCGCAGAGACGCCGGGAAGGACACGAAGTAAAAACCTTTGTGTACTTGGTGTCACCTGCCCCCGCCGCAGGCA
>FWPV01008960.1_pt1 | contig 17194 bp, 10 predicted proteins | sample 2228371 | NCBI WGS metagenome assembly FWPV01 (sample SAMEA103939776, study PRJEB20133) | metagenome | reverse complement strand
GTGTTCAAACCCGGTTTCCCCATGTCCCAACCGCTGGTGGGAGCGGCTGGCGCCCCCACAGGCAGGGGGATGGGGAAACCCGGTTTCCCCATATTTTCACATCAGACGGTCATGCGCATGGCGCACAACGCCGGAATGAAAATATTCTTGTTCTTGGGAGGGCGTAGCCCTCCCAAACCCTCCCCGCTGGCGGGTTGCTTCCTGGGAGGGCGTAGGGGCGCGGCGCCGCCGCGCCCCTACGCCCAAACCCTCCCGCGGGCGGGCTATGTTCACCTCAGAATCCTGTTCTTCGCGATCCTGGCGAGCCTCCTGGCGGTGTGGTCAGGGGCCTGCGCCGCTCCTCCGGCGCCGCCGCCTGACCTGAGCGGTTGGCAGACGCTCTACATCCGGCCAGGGTGGACCGGCGGCGCCACGCTGGATCTGCGCGCTGTTGGCGATGTGATGCTGGCGCGCGGGGTGGCTCGTCAGGCCGAAGGGCGGGACCCGGCCGCGCTGCTGGCGGATACCCGCGAGTTGCTGGCTGGAGAGGTGACCCTGGGCAATCTGGAAAGCCCGCTGACGACGGCGACTTCGCCGGCGCGACCGGGGCCGTACCGCCTGCTTGCGCCGCCCGCGCAGGTTGCAGTGCTCAGTTCTGCCGGCTTCGATCTGCTGAGTCTGGCGAACAACCACGCCCTCGACGCCGGCCCGGAAGGTCTGGTTGAGACGCTCGACACGCTGCGTGACGCGGGGCTGGCCGCTGCGGGAGCGGGCCGGAGCGAGGCGGCAGCGTTTGCGCCGGTGATGACGGGCACGCGCGGGCTGCGCGTGGCGGTGCTGGCCTTCAACGATGTGCGCGATCCCGCCGATGGGCGCGGGGGGCTGGCCCCGCCGGAGGATCGCGCCTGGCCAAATCCCGACTTTGTGGGCTGCCCGCCGGGCGCTGAGGCGTGCCTGCCCGGGCGCGCCTGGCTCAGCGCGCGGGCGCTGGAGGCGGTGAGGGCGGCGCGCGCCGACGCCGACGCGGTAGTGGTGCTGATCCACTGGGGCGTGGAGTACGCGGCCGAGCCGGGGGTACGGCAACGGGCCTGGGCCGCGCGACTGGTAGCCGCTGGCGCCGATCTGGTGCTGGGCGCCCATCCCCACGTGCTCCAGCCGGTTGAACTCCTGGCAGCGGAGGGGCGCACCGGCATCGTCGCCTATTCCCTGGGCAATTTTCTCTTCGACGGGCCTGATAACCCGGCCCTGAGCAGCGGAGCGGTGCTGCGAGCGCTGCTGGATCGCCAGGGGGTCGCCCTGCTCGCCGTTGCGCCCGTTGCCACCGCGGGCGGACGCCCCCGGCCCCTGGCGCCGGAAGGCGCAGCCTGGCGCGCGGCATTGGAGGCGCTGGGCTGGCCGCTGCGGCGTCCATCCGACGCGCCGGCCACGCCCACCCCTACCCGGGCAACCATGCCATCAACCGGTACTGCGGCCTGGCGCTGGGACGGAAGCAGTGGACAGGCGATGACCACAGCGGCGCCTGTAGCTCCGCATGCCGTGTCGGTACCTGCCGATCTGCGCGGCGATGGCGCGCCGCTGTGGGCCGAGCTGGACGCGGCGGGGGTGGTGACGCTGCGCGACGGTCCCGGCCCCGATGCTCCGGTGGTCTGGCGCAACGAGCATCCCGCATGGCGCATCACCCGCGTGCTGGCCGGCGATCCTAACGACGATGGACGCACCGAACTGCTCCTGCTCCTCTGGCAGCCCGACGAGACGGGCCGGTTGCGTTCGCAGCCCTACCTGCTGGGCTGGAGAGGAGGGCGATTCCGGATCATCTGGGGTGGCTCAGCGCCCGCAGTGCCCATCCAGGACCTGGCCTGGGCCGATTTCGAAGGCGATGGGCGCGGCGAACTGGTAGCGCTGGAGGGCGGCGCGGCGCCCGGCGATGCCGGGGAGCACGTCTCGGTCTGGCGCTGGCACGGCTGGGGCTTTCAGCTCGAATGGCGATCATCGCCCGGTCAGTGGCGCCGTATTGCCCTGCACGACGTGGACGGTGACGGGCGCCTGGAGATCCTGGCCGCGCCCTGAAGGCGGTTGGGGTATGGGGAAAGCGGATTTCCCACGCTCCTGCCGGGGGAGGGTGTGGGAGGGCGCAGCCCTCCCAGAAAACGGTTCGGGCTGATGCGCCGTCCGCCTCCGCCAGTGGGACCCAGGGCCTGCCCCAACGCCAGTGCAACAGCCCCGGAAGTTTCCCCATCCGTCATAGACACACCGCCACAGGCGGACTATAATGGGAGTTGTCGGAAAAAGCCAGGGAGGTACATATATGACAGAGGCACGCAACCAGGGTAGCCAGGGTACTACCAACCAGGGTACTACCACGGGCCGGGGCGACGATCTGATCGATGCGGCCGGCACGCTGGGCGCCAGTGTGGTGCGCCTGGGGATGGCGGCAGTGACCGGGCCGCTATACCTGCTGCCACCTCGCGCCCGCAACGAGGCGATTGACGCCACTGGCGATCTCTTCAGGGCGGTTGGCCGGCTGCACCTGGGCATCGCCCGGGCAGCCATTCGGGGTCTCGATGTCGTCGCGCGCGAGATCAATCGAGTGGTGGATGAGCAGGACGCAGCGGATGAACTGAGGACCAGGCCCTCGACGAAGGTCAGGATAGAGACCGAGAATTAGGTCCGATTTCGGAGCGATGCATCAGGGCCAGCAGATCACCCGAGCCCTCGCCAGCCTGGAGGGTTCGGGGTAGTTGCGTTTACCCTGGAACCATTCGCGCAACCGCTTTCGTCTCACCCGGGGGCTGCCGTTCACGCGTAGCGCTTTCTGGGCCACGGCATCTCCTTCTCACCCCCCGGCTCCCCTCTCCCTGATCGGGTTCAGGGGCGGACTGAACATATGGGCGCCGACGGGCTTGATGGCGTCGGGATGCGCTGATTGGTCCTCACCCCCGGCCCCCTTCGACAGGCTCAGGCTTCGCCCTGAGGCTCAGCCCGAAGGGGCGGGCCGCTCCAGCGAAGCTGGAGCGCCTGCGCTGAGCCTGTCGAAGCGGGGAGACCAGAGCCGCGCGCGGGGGCGTTCCCATGCAGGACGAGCCACGTTAGCTCGGATGGTCTGTCCGCCCTTCAACCTGATAGAGAGAGGGGAGAGAAGTCATTGGGACGCCACACGCGAGCGCCCCCCTCTCCCGATCAGGGAGAGGGGGGCAGGGGGGGTGAGGACAAACAGCCTGTCAGGACGCGCCCGCCTCGCGGGAGCGTGTGCTGGCGAGGGGCGCGCTGCGTAGCGGCGACTACCGCGGCGGGGCGCAGGAGGGTGGGGTCCGCAACCAGGGGATGAACTCAATGTTCACCCCCACCGAGTCGCCACGTCCGTCGGCGTTGCGCTCGGGGTCATAGGGCCCCGAGGCGTCGCCCCACCAGTTATTGCGCATATCGAGGAAGATCTCGCTCGTCGCGCCGCGGCCAAGCCCGAAGCGCAGGTAGATCGGGATGATCGGCGGGACGTGGTCATCAATATAGTTCTGCTCGACGCGCAGATCCATGGGCAGGGCGCCGTTGGGCGCCACCTGTTCGGTGGCGGTGCGGATGCCGAAGCCCTGGTCATCGCCCACGAGGGTATTGCAGACGACGGCGCCCCTGAGGGGGCCATTGGTCGTCAATTGCAGATTGGGCGTACCGCCGGTCATCAGGTTGCCCTCGACCGTCAGGTTCAGCGTTTCGAAGGTGCTGCTGTTGGTGAGGCGCACCTGGGGTGAACCACTGGTGAGGCGATTGATGCCGAAGCGATTGCGGGTGAGGGTCACGAAGTTCCCGCGCGCGAAGCTCACCTCCAGCGCCGCGCCAAAGGGAATATCGTTGCCGAACATCTGCGTGTCGCTCATCTCCAGACGGGTGTCGGTGGTGATAATGCCGCCGCCGTTGTCAATAAAGCGGCCGTTCCGCACCGTCAGATTACTGCGATCCACGGCCATCACCGTGCCGCCCGCGCCTCCACCGCGCACCTCGGTATGCTCCAGCACCACGATGCTGTCCGGGCGTCCGAACAGGCCGCTCCAGCGGGTGCCGGTGTTCCCCACGAAGCGCACCGGCTGTTCAGCCGTTCCCGCGGCCAGCAACCGTCCACCATCAACAAAAATGGATACCCCCGGGTCCAGGCGGACCTCCACCCCCGGCTCGATCAGCAGTTCTGCCCCGGGCGCGATCTGCACATCGCGACGCAGGATGATCGGCCCCTGCGCAGCCGACCAGCGCACGCTGCCCCGTAGCACATCAGCCGGCGGCGGGGGCGGCGTGGTGGGTGTTGGCGGCGGAACGGTGGGGACCGCGGTCGGGGTGACATCGAGAGCCAGATCCGCCGTTGGGGTTGGAATCGGGGGGGCAGTGGGAGGTGGCTGGATGGGTGGCGGAACGGTAGGCTGAATGACCTCGGGTGGGCGCGTCGGGGGCGGCGGCGCCGTGGGCTGAATGACCGTGGGGTTAAACGTTGGCAGGGGCGGGGGCGTGCCCTCGCCGACCGGGCCGGGGTACGGCTCTTCAGGCGCGCCCGGGCCAGCGGTAGCTGTAGCCGTTCCTGGCTGACCGGTGGGGAGCAGGGGTGTGGCCGTCGGCGCCGCACCGATCACCTCCGGGCTGGGGCTGGGATAGGCCGCCTCGGAGATGGAAGTCGGCGTTGCCTGGGGCGCAACCGGCGACTGTGCCGCTTCGGTGGGAGGAACACCAGTTGCCGTAGCCGGGATTTGACCGATGTTCGTACCAGTATTGGGCGTAAACAGGAACGTGAGAGCGACGGCGAGAATGAGAAAGGTGAGAGCGCCGAGCAAGAGAAGTGTGTCGCGGCTGATTCGGCGCTCGGAACCGCGCTCGGGCATCTGCTGATCGTCCTGCGTCACCGGGCAAACCTCCACGTCGCGGGCGAAGATCGTGGGCAGTGTACCATAGTCCAGGCACTGGCTGCAATCAGATTTCGATGGGTGTTACTTCGGGCGTATAATAAGCACAGCAGCACCTGCTCCTGCGAGGGCTTCGCCTTTGCGGCGCTTCCTTTCAGGCGGGAGGGTATAGAAATGCGGTTTTGCCTCTATTCACCCTGGCTGTCCGCGCGGCTGCACCGCACGCGGGTTGTTTCCTGAGAGGGCGTAGTCCTCCCAAACCCTCCCCTCAGGGAGGGGTGTGGGGAAACCCGGTTTTCCCGTATGTTCACCTCAGCCTGCTGAGGCCATGGCTCAAAACACAGAGGATATGTATGGCACCACTCCCCCGCGGCACGCCTCCTCCCGCGCCACCGGCGCCCGGACCAGGGGCCAATCAGCGGCCCGTGTGGCAACCCGCCCGGAGCGGGAGTTTCTGGATCACCTTTCTGGTGCTCCTGGTACTGAACTACCTGCTAATCAACTGGCTCTTTCCTGCCGAGCCAACCTATATTACCATTCCGTACACCGTTTTTAAGGAACAGGTTGCTGCTGGAAATGTCGTGGCCATCACCAGTCGCGGCGAGGACATTCAAGGAGAGTTTCGCCAACCGGTGACGGCCAGCGAAGGTCCGCACGGCCTGGTGGTGCTAACACCGGCTGGCGACCCGCCCCCTGCCGGGGAGCGCGTGTACCGTCGCTTTGCGACGATCAAGCCGGCGCTCATCCCCGATCCGGAGCTGATCACCCTGCTGGAGACGAACGGTGTGGTGATCACCGCCGAGCCGCTCGAACAGGCGCGTTCGCCGCTGTGGACGTTGTTGCTGGCCTTCGGGCCAACCTTGCTGCTGATCGGCGGTTTTCTGTGGCTCAGTTCGCGCGCGCTGCGCACGGCGGGCGGGGCCGGCGGAGTGTTTGGCCTGGGCCGCGCGCGCGCTCGCCGCTACGATCCCTCCACCATGCAGCGCGTCACCTTCGACGATGTGGCCGGGATCGACGAAGTTGAACAGGAACTGATCGAGATCGTCGACTTTCTCAAAAACCCGGAGAAATACGAAAAGCTCGGCGCGCGCATTCCCCGCGGCGTGCTGCTGGAAGGGCCGCCGGGTACCGGCAAAACGCTCCTGGCCCGCGCCGTGGCCGGTGAGGCCAATGTGCCGTTCTTTACGATGAGCGGTTCGGAGTTCATTGAGATGGTGGTGGGCGTGGGCGCCAGCCGGGTACGCGATCTGTTTCAGCAGGCGCGCGCCGCGGAGCCGTCGATCATTTTCATTGACGAGATTGACGCCATCGGGCGGCGGCGCGGCGGCGGCGAGCTGGGGGGCAGCGAGGAGCGCGAGCAGACCCTCAACCAGATCCTCACCGAGATGGATGGCTTCGACGCCCGGACACACGTCGTCGTGCTGGCGGCTACCAATCGCTCCGATGTGCTCGACCCGGCCCTGCTGCGTCCCGGTCGCTTCGACCGGCGCATCGTGGTGCAGCCGCCGGATAAAAACGGTCGCGCTGAGATCCTCAAGATCCACACCCGCGATGTGCCCCTGGCGCCTGATGTGGATCTGCACCGGGTGGCCGAGAATGCGCCGGGAGCAACGGGCGCGGAACTGCGGAACCTGGTGAATGAGGCTTCGCTGCTGGCGGCGCGTCGTGGCAGCACTCAGGTGACCATGCGCGATTTCGCCGACGCGCTGGAGAAGATCTACCTGGGTCTGGAACGGCGCATCCTGCTGCATCCTGAGGAGCGTGAGCGCGTGGCCTACCACGAGGCCGGTCACGCCCTGCTGGCCCTGCTCCAGCCCGAAAGCGACCCTGTGCGCCGGGTGACGATTGTGCCCCGGGCCCAGTCGCTCGGCGTTACCCTCTCGGTGCCGATCAACGACCGCTACAACTACACCGAGGATTACCTGCGCGCGCGCATTGTCACCATCCTGGGCGGGCGGGCGGCCGAACTGGTGGTCTACGGCAACGTCACCACCGGCGCCGAGAACGACCTGCAACAGGTGACCAACCTGGCCCAGGCGATGGTCATGCGTTTTGGGATGAGCGACGAGGTGGGCCAGGTGCAACTGCTGGATACCAGCCGCGGTAACTACCTGGGCGCGGGACTGTCGCAGCGCCCGTACAGCGAAGCCACCGCCCAGGTCGCCGACAGAGCCGTGCGCAAGATCGTTGATGAGAGCTACCAGAAAGCCATTCGCCTGCTCAACGAGCATCGCGATCGGCTGGATGCGCTGGCGCAGGCCCTGCTGGCCGAAGAGACCCTTGACGAGGCGCGCATCCGTGAAGTGACCGGCCTGACGGGCCATGAGGCGCTCACCCCGGTTACTCCGTGAGGAGGTCGAGCACAGGGCCGGCGGGCGCCCTTCCACACCCTCGTCGTCGGGTTTAAGGTAGTACAGAACATCCGAGCCAACGGGGCCTGTACCGCATTGGAATGCTCGCGCGGCTCCGGTCTTCCCGCTTCGACAGGCTCAGCGCAGGCTCTCCAGCTTCGCTGGAGAGGCCCGCCCCTTCGGGCTGAGCCTCAGGGCGAAGCCTGAGCCTGTCGAAGGGGGCCGGGGGTGAGGACCAACCAGCGCATCCCGACGCCATCACGCCCGTCGGCGCGCATACGTTCTGTTCGCCCCTGAACGTCGCCGGGAGGGGCGGGTGGCTTGATACCGGTGACGAATTTCGCCCCACCACAACACTATCGCGCATTTCGAAAGCGAGCAACCGTCATGAACAGCGATTCCAGAGAAGAACTCAAGCGTCGAGCCGCCGAACGAGCAGTGGAACTGATCGAACCGGGAATGGTGGTCGGTCTCGGGGTCGGCAGCACGGCCATTCACGCCGTGCGCCGCATCGCCGCGCTGCTAAAGACAGGAGCACTGCGCGATATCGTGGGTGTAGCCTGCGCCGATAGTGTTGAACGCGAGGCAGAAGCTCTGGGAATCCCACTCACCACCCTCGATGACTGCGGAACGGTGGACCTGACGATTGACGGGGCCGATGAGGTTGATCCGCACCTCAACCTGATCAAAGGCGGCGGCGGGGCGTTGCTCCGCGAGAAAATGGTGGCCCAGGCCTCGCGGCGCGAGGTCATTGTGGTAGACTCAAGCAAGCTGACATCGGCCCTTGGCAGTCGCTTCCCCCTGCCGTTGGAGGTGATCGCGTTCGGCGCTCAGGCGACCGCGCGCTTTGTGACCAGCCTCGGGGCGCGAGTGGCGTTCCGGCGAACGAGTAGCGGCTCGCTGTTCCACACCGATCAGGGCAACTACATCCTCGATTGCGCCTTCGGCCCGATTGAGGACCTGGAGGGCCTGGCTGCCGCTCTGGAACGGCGGGCCGGGATCGTTGAGCACGGTCTCTTTCTCGACCTGGTTACCGATGTGATCGTCGCCGACGAAGATGGCGTGCGTCATTTGCGGGCCAGTTCACCTGTCAGGGCAACGCCGTGCAGTAGCCGCCGGAAGCTTCCAGGGTAGAAACGGAAGGTTATGATCCTCGCTCCCTCGATCCTTACCGCTGACTTTTTGCGCCTCGGCGACCAGGTGGAAGCGGCCCTGGCCGCAGGTGTGCGCTGGCTGCACCTCGACGTGATGGACGGGCGCTTTGTGCCCAACATTAGCTTCGGGCCGCTGGTGGCGCGCGCCCTCCGCCCCCTCGCCACCCGCTACGACGCGATCCTCGATGCCCACCTGATGATTGTGGAGCCTGAACGCTACCTGGAAGAGTTTGTCGCCGCTGGCTGCGAGCGGATCACCGTCCACGTCGAGGCCTGCACCCATCTGCACCGCACGGTGCAGAGCATCCGCGCCCTCGGCGCGCGGCCCGGCGTGGCCCTCAACCCCGCCACCCCTCTCGGCGCGCTGGAGGAGATCCTGCCCGAGGTCGATCTGGTCCTGGTGATGACGGTCAACCCCGGCTTTGGCGGCCAGAGCTTTATTCCCGGCGGTCTCGACAAGGTGGCCCGGCTGCGCCAGATGCTGCGCGCCCGCCGGCTCGATGCTGTTGACATCCAGGTTGATGGCGGGGTCAACTCCGAGACTATCGGCCCGCTGCGCGATGCGGGCGCTACGGTGGCCGTGGCCGGCTCGGCGATCTTCGCGCCCGATCGCGGCGTTGCCGGGGCCATCGGCGCGCTGCGGGCGGCGCTTGGGGAGCGGCGCTAATACCGGTGGAACTGGAGACCCGTATGGCCCGGGTCACCGCCACCGCTCCACACCTCCACCCGGGGCTTTGTGGAGCTGTAGAGCTGTGGCGGTGCAGGGTTGTCCAATGCAATGCTGTCAACCAGAATCGGTGTACCTCCTTCCACTGGCTCGGGAAGAGGGTCGCTGAAAGGGTGTTATACCAATTACCGTTGATGATGCCGCATTGCTTAAAACGGTTTCAGGCGTTGTGCTGCCCAGTGTGGCGATCCACAATCCAAAATCTAAAACCAAAAATGGTATTATCCTCGCCTCGCGGACCTTCCTGTTGAGGGGCTTGCCGGCGCACCAGCTAGAGGAGAGAGGCATGTTTCTTGCAGGCGACGTCGGCGGCACCAAGACCGCCCTGGTGCTCGTTTCGCGCGATGAGGGGCCGGAACGTTTTCTGGCCACGGCAACCTTCCTGAGCAATCAGTACCGTAACCTTGAGACGATCGTCAGCGAGTTCCTCGCCGCCCATCCTGTCTCCCTCGAAGGCGCCTGTTTTGGCGTCGCCGGTCCGGTGATCGATCAGCGCGCCGAGATCACCAATATGCCCTGGGTCATTGATGCGCGCGCCCTGAGCGTCCATCTCGGCGGTGCGCCGGTGACGCTGATCAACGATCTGGTGGCCTTCGCCCAGTCGGTGCCGTACCTCCAACCTGAACATCTGGCTACCCTCAACCCCGGTAAGCCGGACCCCCGCGGCAATATTGCCGTGATCGCCCCCGGTACGGGCCTGGGTGAGGCCTACCTCACCTGGGAGTACGGGCACTACCGCGCCCATCCTTCCGAGGGTGGCCATTCCAGTTTTGCCCCCACCACGCCGCTCGAGGTCGAACTGCTCACTTATATGCTCGAACATCACCATCACGTGAGCTACGAGCGGCTGTGCTCCGGCCTGGGCATCCCCAATCTCTACGCCTTTTTCCGCGACCGCGTCTTCCGACGCGAGACGGCGGAGATAGCCGCGGCGCTGGCAGTGGCCGACGACCCCACGCCGGTGATCGTTGACGGCGCGCTCGACCCGGCCACTCCCTGTCCCCTGTGTACAGCCACGCTCGATTGCTTTCTGGGCATCCTCGGTTCGGAAATGGGGAACCTGGCGCTCAAAGTCTTCGCCACCGGCGGGGTGTACCTGGGCGGTGGCATCCCGCCGCGCATCCTCACCCAGCTACGCGGCGCGCGCCTGCTCGATGCCATGCGGAACAAGGGCCGCTTTCGCGGGCTGATGGAGCGCACCCCCGTGCATGTCATCCTCGACCCCAGGGCGGCGCTGGTCGGCGCCGCCGCCTACGGGTTGATTGACTGAAACCCGGGGAAACCGGGTTTCCCCCACGCCCCTGCCTGCCGGGGTGGCAGGTGAGTTCGAGCGCGGTCGAGGTCTGGGGAAACCAGGTTTCCCCCATGCCCCTGTCTGCCGGCTTCAGGGGCGATGGGCGTTATGGCGTTGGGATGCGCTGGTTGGTTCCCGCCGCCGGCCCCCTTCGGCTCCGCTCAGGCTTCGTCCTGAGGCTCAGCCCGAAGGGGCAGGCCGCTCCAGCGAAGCTGGAGCGCCTGCGCTGAGCCTGTTGAAGCGGGGAGACCGGAGCCGCGCGAGCATTCCAATCCGGTACACGCCACGTCGGCTCGGATGGTCTGTCCGCCCTCAAACTCCAGCAGGGGAGGGCCAGAGATGGGGCGGAAGCCCCGGCAACCGTCAGGCCCATTGACACACACGCCCGAATGTTCTATGATAGTGTTGTTTATACACTATCAGGGGAGCGTGCCATGGAATCCGAAACGAGCCAGCACGCGTACGATCCGACGCGCTACGAACGGCCTGCGGTCACGGTTGACGTGGTTATTTTTACGCTGATCAACCAGGAGTTGCACGTGCTGCTCGTGCAGCGGCGCCACTGGCCCTTCGAGGGGTTCTGGGCCATTCCCGGCGGGTTCATCAACATGGACGAGTCGCTGGAGGCAGCGGCGCGCCGCGAACTCGAAGAGGAGACCGGCGTGCGCGATGTGTACCTGGAGCAGTTGTACACCTTCGGCGACCCGGGGCGCGACCCGCGCATGCGCGTGATCAGCGTGGCCTACATCGCGCTGGTGCGCGCCGATGCCCAGAAGATCTCGGTGAGCGATGAGAGCACCGATGTGCGCTGGTGGCCGGTGCGCGCCCTGCCCGAACAGCTCGCCTTTGACCACGAGCAGATCCTGGCCTACGCGATCTCGCGCCTGCGCTCCAAGCTGGAGTATACGACCCTGGCCTTCCAGTTGCTGCCCGAGCTGTTCTCGATCCTTGAATTGAAGCACATCTACGAGCAGATCCTCGGCGAGAAGCTCGACAAGGGCAATTTCTACCGTAAAATCAAGGAGTCGAACCTGCTGGAGGAGACCAACGTCGTCCGCGAGGGTCGTGGCCGCCCCACCCGGCTCTGGCGCTTCCGCCGCGACCGGACGACCGAGAAGCAGTTTGTGTTCCGCTGGCGCGAGGATCGGATCGATCGCTGAGGTGAACATAGCCCGCCCGCGGGAGGGTTTGAGAGGGCGCAGCCCTCCCAGGAAATAACCCGCCCGCGGGGAGGGTTTGGGAGGGCGCAGCCCTCCCAGGAAATAACCCGCCCGCGGGGAGGGTTTGGGAGGGCGCAGCCCTCCCAGGAATAGTTATTTTCATCCTCTCGTTGTGCGGCGCAGCCGTATGGATGCCTGGTAAGATTGGGTATGCAGCTTGTTCAGTTCCAATTGGTATGATGAGTCGAACGATACCTATTCTGCTTACTGTGCTGCTTACCCTGAGCGCCTGCGAGGTGGTGACCGCTCCAGTTCCCGACGCGCCGGGGCAACCGGCGCCGCCCGGGAACGCGGTCGAAGCGCCGCCTCCGGCGCCGGTGCTGCTGCAACGCGCCCTGGCGGCGCGCAGCATCGGCGACGATGCGGCGGCCGGCGCCGACCTGAGCGCCTTGCTCCAGCGCTACCCCGACGCCGCCGAGGCTCTGGCAGCGCGCTACTACCTGGCCGAGAGTTTTGCCCGGCGCGGCCGCTGGACCTCGGCGGTCGAGATGTTGCGCGCGTTTCTGGCCGCGGCGCCAGCGGAGCATCCCCTGCGCCCGCCGGCCCTGTTCTGGATGGCCCGCGGCCACGAGTCAGCCGGCGATCACGCCGCGGCGGTGGCCGCATACCAGGAGTACCGCGCCCTGGGTACCGCCATCGCGCCCTACGCTGCCCTGCGCCAGGCGGCGCAGGAGCAGGCCCTGGGGCGAGGCGCTGATGCCGTCGCCAGTTACCTGGTTGCGGCCCGCAGCGCCATAACCCGGGGTGAGCGCGCGGGGGCGTTCGAGAAAGCCATTGCCCAACTCGTGGCCGATGGCCGCCCCGCCGAGGCGCTGGCCCTCTACCCCGAATTGCTGGACCTGGCCCGGCAACCGGCCTACCGCGCGCGTGTGTTGAGCGACGCTATTGCCCTGGCTGATACGCAGGGCCAGACGGAGCAGGCGCAGGTCTGGCGGTTGGAACTGGTGACCGATGCGCCGGAAGCGCCCGAGGCTGCCGCTGTGGTGGATCACCTGCTCGCCGCGGGCGTCGGGGAAGTCACGGCCTCGCAGGCCGGGCGGATCTACATGGCCGCCGGGCGCTGGAGTGACGCGATAACGCAGTTCGACCGCGCGATCCCCATTGAAGGCGACCTCGCCACGGCGGTGGAACTGCGCCGGTTGCGCGGGCTGGCGTTGCGCGCCGCGGGCGATATGCCCGGCGCGCTGGCCGCTCTGGCCGAGGCCGGCGCTCTTAGCCCCAACAGCGAGCCGGGGCGTCAGGCCCAACTCGACTGGGTGCAAACCACCGGCCAGGCCGGTGACGTTGCACGCGCCATCCAGGGGTACCTGGAGTATGCCGCGGCCTATCCCGACGATCCGCGCGCTCCCGTGGCGCTGGACCGGGTGGTGCAACTGCGTGAGCGACTGGGTGATGCTGAGGGAGTGTTGCAGGCGCGTCTCGATCTGGGTCAGCGCTACCCCGCGAGCGCCGAGGGGCGCGCGGCCCTGCACCGGGCCGGCCTGGCCCTGTACGTAGCCGGGCGCGCCGATGAAGCCCGGGCCGCCTGGCAGACTCTGGCCGACCACAATGACGGGGCGTGGCGGGCGCGGGGCGCATTCTGGGCTGCTCGCGCCGCTCGCGACCGGGGCGACGCTGCGGCTGCTGAGGCGCTCTTCGCCGCGGCAATGGCCGCCGCGCCCCACAGTTACGAGGGTGTGCGCGCTGCGGAGGAGCTGGGCAGACTGCCCGCGGGCGCTCTGCCCATCGGCGCGCCGGTCAGCGGTGACGAGTGGGGCGAACTGGAAGCCTGGTTAACGACCTGGGCCGGCGCGCCGGCGCCGCCCCCCGGCGACGAACGGGCGACGCGCGCCGCGCAGCTCGATCAGGTCGGATTGCAGAGCGAGGCGATCAATGAGTGGCGCGAGGGCCTCGACGAGGCGCGTGGCCAGCCCTGGGGGCTGTTGCGCCTGGCGCAGGCCGCCCACGAGGCTGGAGCAGCCTACCCCGCGCTGCTGGCCGCCGAAGCGCTGGCCGCGCTGGCCCCTGCCCCGGAGCAGGCGCCGCTGGCCCTGCGCCGTCTGATCTTTCCTACTCCCTATGCCGACCTGGTCAGCCGCGAGGCGGCCGCTCACGGCCTCGACCCCCGGCTACTCTACGCCCTCCTTCGGCAGGAGAGCCTCTTCAACCCCGGCGCCACCTCGTGGGTCGGGGCGCGCGGGCTGGCCCAGGTGATGCCCGCAACCGGCCAGGGTATCGCCCAGAACCTGGGGGTCAGCGATTTTACCCTCGACGACCTCTACCGCCCGGTGGTGAGCGTGCGTTTCGGCAGCTACTACCTGAGCCGGCGCCTGGCCGATATGGAGGGGAGCGTGCAGGGCGCCCTGGCGGCCTACAACGGCGGCCTGGGGAACGCGCAACGCTGGGCCGGCGGGAGCCGTGTGGCCGACCCGGATCGCTTTACCGAGCAGATCGATTTCGGCGAGACGCGAGGCTACGTGCGCGCCGTCTACGGCTTCTGGGGGGCCTACCAGGAGCTGTACCAACCGCTTGATTCCACCACAACACCGGCGAACAACCTGTTCCGGTGAGCCAGGGAACGCCCCCGCGCCCCGGCGCGGACATTGGAGAAGATGATGACCTACGCGCTTGAACGCTTTACCCGGGAAGTGCGCGCGGCGATTACCGCGACGGGCCGGGTGCCCGCCGAGGCAATCGAACTGGCCACGCCCAAACCCAACATTCCTGCCGACCTGGCCCTGCCGACCTTTCGCGCGGCAAAGGCCCTGGGCGTGCCTGCCCCCCAGCTCGCCGCCGAGCTGGCCGCCGCCATCCGCCCCGGCCCCGACTCGCTGATCGGCACGGTCGAGGCGGTAGGTCCCTTCCTGAACTTTAGCCTGCATCCGCAGCGCCTGGCTGCGGCCGTGGTGAGCGAGATCCAGGCTCGCGGCGCAGCCTACGGCCACCACCAGATCGGGGCCGGACGCCGGGTGGTGGTAGACTACTCGGCGCCCAACATCGCCCGGCGCATGCACGTCGGCCACATCCGCTCGACCATCATCGGCCAGAGCCTGGTGCACATCCTGCGCGCCCTGGGCTACAGCGTGATCGGCGACAATCACCTGGGTGACTGGGGCACCCAGTTTGGCACTGTGATCGCCTCGATTAAACGCTACGGACGCCCCCAGGCCGAGGGTGAGGCCGCGATGGAGCAGCTCGAACTGCTCTACGCCCGCTACAACAACGAGATGAAGGCCCAGGAGCAGGAACGTGAACGGGCGGTGGTCGAGGGTCGCCCGCTGCCGGTCTTCGACCCCGACCTGGAGGCCGAGGCGCGCCGCTGGTCGCTGGCCCTGGAGCGGGGCGATCCCGAGGCGCGGGCGATCTGGCAGTGGTGCGTGGATCTGACCCTCGCCGCCGCGCAGCGGAACTACGACCGGCTCGGTGTGGTGTTCGACCACGCCTATGGCGAGAGCTTCTACGAGCCGATGCTGGCCGACGCGATTGACGAGGCCCTGCGCTCCGGGGCCGCCTTCCGCGATGCCGATGGCTCGGTGGTGGCTGAGCTTGATAACCTGCCCCGCTTCATTATTCAGCGCAATGACGGCGGCACCGTCTATATGACCCGTGACATCGCGACGGTGAAGTTCCGGCTGCAAACCTTCAACCCGGTGAAGATCATCTACGTGGTAGATGGGCGCCAGGAGCTGCACTTCCGGCAACTCTTCGCCATCGTGCGCGCGATGGGCTACGCCCGCGATGTCGAACTGGTGCACATCCCCTTCGGCATCGTCACCACTCCCGACGGGCAGCCGCTCTCCACGCGCAAGGGCAACATGGTCTACCTGGAGAGCCTGCTCGACGAGGCCGTGGCGCGGGCGCGGGCGGTGGTGGAGCAAAAGAACCCCGACCTGTCGGAGGCCGAGAAGGCCGCGGTGTCCGAGGCAGTGGGTGTGGGCGCAGTCATCTACAACGACCTCTACCAGGACCCGCGCCGGAACATCAGCCTGGACTGGGAGCGCATGCTCTCGACCGAGGGCAACAGCGCCACCTATCTGCAATACTCGCATGCGCGCTGCTGCTCGATCCTCCGGCGGGCGAATGAAGACGGTGGAGTGGGACCGGAGGGCGCCGATCCAACCCTGCTGACCCATCCAGCAGAAACGCGGCTGATCAAGCAACTGGCGCGGTTGCCCGAGGCAACGCCCGAGGCAGGCACGCGCTACGCCCCCTTCGTGATCGCCGAGTGGTGCTACGCCACGGCGCGCGAGTTCGGGGTTTTCTTCGAGCAGTGCCCGGTGCTTAAAGCCGAAACGCCCGGCCTGCGGGCCGCGCGGCTGGCCCTGGTCGCCGCAACCGCCCGGGCCCTGAGGAATGGCCTGGCGCTGCTGGGTATCGCCGCGCCCGAGCGGATGTGAGCCGGGCGGCTAGATTGCGCTTCACTGAGGTGAACATATGGGGAAACCGGGTTTCCCCATCCCCCTGCCTGTGGGGGGCGCCAGCCGCTCCCACCAGCGGGTGGGAAATGGGGAAACCGGGTTTCCCCATTCCCCTGCCCGTGGGGGCGGCAAGCCCTCCCAAGAGTCGTTGTGCGGCGCAGCCGCAAGGCGCCGGGCGCGCATTTTCGCCCCCTACCAGGACAAAGGCTCCATGATCCCCTTCAATAGCATCCAGGCCGTACTGTTCGACATGGACGGCGTGCTTTACCGGGGCAACCAGCCCCTGGCAGGCGCGGTCGAGCTGCTGGCCTTCCTCGATGCGCGCGGCATCGGCTACGCCTGCATCACCAACAACGCTTCGATGACCCCGGCGCAGTACGAGGCCAAACTGGCGCGTATGGGTCTCAAGATCCCTGCCGGGCGGGTGATCACCTCAGCCATTGCCACGGGTCGCGCCCTGCGCGCAATGTACCCCCGCGGCACGCGGGTCTATATCGTCGGCATGGAGGGCCTGCGTGAGGCACTGTTGCAGGACGGGCACTTCGTTGAGGATGACCGGGCGGCCGAGTTGGTAGTGCAGGGGGCCGATTTTGCGCTCACCTACAACACGCTGCGCACAGCAACGCTCCTGATCCGTGCCGGGGCGCGCTTCGTTGCCACCAACCCCGACCGTACCTTTCCTGCCGAAGAGGGCCTGATCCCCGGCGCCGGGGCGATCACGGCCGCCCTGGTAGCCGCCACCGACACGCAGCCGCTGGTGATCGGCAAGCCGGCGCCGACCATGTTCCTGGTTGCCGCCGAGATCCTCGGCGTGCCCCCCGCGGCAGTGCTGGTGATCGGCGACCGGCTCGACACCGATATTGCCGGGGCCAACGCCGCGGGCATGCCCGCCGCCCTGGTGCTCACCGGCGTCAGTTCTCGCGCCGAGGCCGAAAGTGGACCCGCGCGCCCCGCGGCGATCTACGCTGACCTGGGCGCGCTGCTCGAAGACTGGCAGGCCAGCGCGGCAGGTAACAACCACTGATCAGACCAGGGAACCCGGGGTTCCCTGTGCCTCTGCGCGACGCCGTCGATGAAGGCGTACTGGCTGCGGTGCGCCTCGTCGGCGATCACCACGATGTTCCGGCGGGAGAACAACGTAGGGGCAACCCTTGTGGTTGCCCTTGTATGGGCCGGCGGGGCGGGCGGGGCCGGC